>SXGS01664815.1_pt1 | contig 33527 bp, 28 predicted proteins | sample 3174681 | NCBI WGS metagenome assembly SXGS01 (sample SAMN11356861, study PRJNA531348) | freshwater metagenome | isolation source: freshwater sample F1-80 | place: China: Fuxian Lake, Yuxi | collected 2017-12-25
GCCAAACGACAGGGCGTCTCGAACTCTTGCGAGATCCGAGACGCGCTCCGCCAAACGACAGGGCGTCTCGAACTCTTGCGAGATCCGAGACGCGCTCCGCCAAACGACAGGGCGTCTCGAACTCTTGCGAGTTCGAGACGCCCGATGATGTCGTGCGTCAGGGCAAACCTGCTCGTGCGCTGGCTCGGCCACTGTGGTCGAGCCCAGGACGCGCACGCGCCGCTTGCCTCAGACATTCCTATTCGTAGCCATCGCCAACTTGCCTTGCAACATGCTCGCCCGACTGTCCGTCAACGCGGCGACTTGGAGTCTCGTTGCTGGAGCGCGCGCCAGCGTCGCTCGACCATGCGCTCGGCGCGCGTCAATGACCGCATGGCATCCAACGCGGCGATGATCCGCCGCGACAGTTCGTCGCTTGCTCCATGGTGCGCGGCGAACGCGACGCGCGCGGCGTGCAACTCGCCCGCGGCCGCCTCCAAGTCGTCGGCATCCAACCACTGCGACGCGAGACGATCCCAAGCTTCGATGCGGCGCAGCGGATCGAGCGACTGGCGCGCCAGTCGACGCCAGCCTTCGCGCGCGGAAGCCACTGCTCCACGCTGGTAGTGCAGGCGCGAACGCCAATCCAAGGCCTCGTCGCGGTCGGAGCCGAGCACATGCGGCGCGCCGCACGCGCGGTCGTAGGCCTCTTCGGCTGGGCGCCAACGCTTGGCTCGACGCAGGGCATGGGCCGCCTCCAAGTAGGCCTGCGAACGCCAGCCACTGTCGGCGCCGTGCCGCACGGCGCGCTCGTGCTCGGCCAAGGCCTCGTCCAAGCGCCCTTCGTCGATCAGCAAGCGGGCCGCACGCACAGCGCACTCGGCCACCACGGCCGGCTCCACGCCGCGCTTGCGAGCCAAGTCGCGGTAGCCCTCGATGACCGCGCGGCGCGCCGCCGGGAGTTCCGCGGAGTCCTTGCTCCGCAAGCCCGCGCGCAGGACTGCGAGGCGCTCGAGCTCGGCACGCGCGGCGGCACCCGCCTCCGCGCTGGCCGCGGACGACGCGGCGGCGTCCGCGACACCGCAATCGTCCACCCCGCGCACCACGCCCGCGCAGGCGGACGGATCGGCGGCCGAGCCGAGCATCAACAAGGTCAAGGGCAAGCGTGCCATGTCAGACGAGCTCCTCGGCGGCGTGTTCGCAAGCCAAGGCCGCGTCGAGCACCTGCAGCAACCGCGTGCGTGCGCGCGCCACGCGCCAGCGGGTCGGCGCCTCGTCCAACGCGCCGTACTCGCTCCATCCCAGTTGATAGTGCGCCACGAGCACGGCGCAATCGGCCTGGCTGAGCCCGCGCATGGCGCGTTGCAAGGCGCGCAAGCCGGTGCTGGTGGTGAAGCTCAGGCCGTTGTGATGCCAACGCAACTCCAAGCCATCCTCGCCGGGGATCGGCTCGTGCCCCTCCTGCACCTCGAGCACGTCCTCGCCGCCCTCGACCCGCACCTGGCGCTGCATGCGCCGCAAGTGGTCGCGCCAGCAGTTCAGCGCCACCGACTTGAGCCAGCGCCGGCGGCCCTCGCCCTGCGGCGCGACCGCGTCGTGGCGCACGACGCGCAGCCAAGCCTCCTGCACGATGTCGTCGCGTAGATTCGCGTCGCGACAACAGCGCTGCAGGCTCTTGGCGAGGATCGCCCGCTCGAGCGGGCGCGCGGCGTGGATCGTCAAGCTCCGGCGCGCGCAAGCCACGCCCCTCTCGTTGTCGGGCGCCAGGCGGGCGCCGTCGGTGTCGTCTCGCAGGTCCATCGTTGCTCCTGCGCCCCGCGCCGTTCGAGCGGGTGCGCAGCAGAGTGACGCGCACGCCGGACCCCTGCGTGGCAGGCGCGGGTTGTCCACCTCGGCGCACCGTCGAGCCGCGAGTGGTCGAATCACCGAAGCCGGGCGCCGCACGGCAGGTCGACCGCGCGTGCAGGACCATGGCAAGCCCGGCTGGGCGCGCGATGCGAGTCGGCGTTCGCGACGCGTTCGGGCGAGACTTCCGTGGTCCGCAGGTCGCGCCTTTTCGCCTTGCGCGAGACCCTCGGCGCAGCGTGAACCGTGCTGGATTCGCCGCTAGGGGCGTCGAGCGCGCAGGACGCGCTGCAGCGCGAGTGTGGATGGCTTGTGGACGAGCTCCGACGGCGAGCAGCGGGCCTTCAAGCGCGCACGACCATGGCCTGCGCGAGCTCGTCGGCGCGCGCGCGACCATGGCGTTGGGCGACGAGCTCCAACGCGAACGCGATGGCGCTGCCCACGCCTTGCGAAGTCGTCACCCCGTCGTCGGACACCACCGGCTCGTCCTTCCAGCGCGCGCCACCGAGCTGGCGCTGCACTGAAGGGTGGCTCGTGGCGGCGCGGCCCTCGAGCAAGCCGGCGGCCGACAGCACCAGCGGCGCGGCGCAGATCGCCGCCACGGGGCGACCAGCGGCGACGAGGCGCTGGGCGAGCGCTGCCACGCGCCCGTCGGCGAGCATCTGGTTCGTGCCGGGCTGTCCGCCGGGCACGACCAGTTGCTCGACCTCGTCGGGATCCAGCTCGTCCCACAGCAGATCAGCCTCGACGACGATGCCGTGCGAGCCGCGCACCGCGCGCGAGACGGCGGACAAGGCGACCGTGCGCACCTCGAGGCCGGCGCGGCGCAGGATGTCGATCACGCACACGGCCTCGATCTCCTCGAAGCCCTCGATCAGCGGAATGGCGGTGCAACGGACCATGGCGCATGAGCCTACCCGTGCGACCGCGCGTGGCGAGGGGGTCGGCGTGCGAGGACGAGCCCCGGCCCGCGGCGCAGCCCCGCGCGGCCGGCGCCGGTATCCTGCTTGGGCCGATGAGCGAACGCGTCCTCGTCTCCGCCTGCTTGGTGGGCACCTACTGCCGCTACGACGCGCGCACCAACTTCGACCACGAGTTGCTGCATCGACTGGTGGCCGAAGGCTGCACGATCGTGCCGTTCTGTCCCGAGGAGGCCGGGGGCCTCGGCACGCCACGGCCGGCCGCGTCGCTATCGGGCGGTGGCGCGGCGGAGGTGCTCGACGGCCAGGCGCGCGTGCTCGACATCCATGGCCGCGACGTCACCGACGAGTTCCTGCGCGGCGCCCGCGCGGCGTTGGAGACCTGCCGCACGCAAGGCATCGCGCGCGCGTACCTGAAGGAACGCTCGCCGTCGTGCGGGGTGTGCGCCACGCACATCGACGAGGTGCAGGTGGCTGGGCCGGGCTTGACGACCGCGCTCCTGCAAAGACACGGCGTGGAATGCACTCCGATCGAAGGTCGCAAGGCCTGATCGCCGAGCTGGAACCGATCGGCATCCATGCTCCGGGCCGCGATCGCGACCGCGGCGTCAACCGTCGACGGCCGCGTCGACCAAGGTCGGCTGCAGGACGCGCACCAGGTCCTTGGGATCGATCTCCACGAGGAACCCGCGTCCACCGCCGTTGATCCAGATGCGCTCGAGCTCGAGGATCGTCCGTTGGCAATACACCGGCAGGGCGGACTTGGTGCCGAAGGGGCTCGTGCCGCCCACTTGGTAGCCGCTGTGGCGATCGGCCACCTCGGGCTTGCAGGGTTGCACGCTGCGCGCGCCGATCTGCCGCGCGAGGTTCTTGGTGGAGACCTGCTTGTCGCCGTGCATCAACACGACGAGCGGCCGACGCTGGTCGTCCTCCATGATCAGCGTCTTCACCACGGCGTGCTCCGGCGCACCCAACGCGGCCGAGGACGCCGCCGTGCCACCGCCTTCCCTCCAGGCGTACTGGTGAGGCTTGAACGGGACTCCGTGGGCGCGCAGCACGCGCACCGCCTGCGTGACAGGATGGTCGGTCGCCATGCGCAGAGCCTAGCGCGCGCACCAGAGGCGAAGGGCCCGCACCCGACGCCTAGGGCGCCCATTCGATGCGCAAGGCCGCCGAGAAGTTGAAGCTCGCCGGGCTGCAGTACGTGACCGGATCGCGGTAGCGCACCTGGTAGTGGCGCGACTCCGGCGAGTACTGCACCAACCCGAGCTGCGCGAGCGACGGATCGCCCGCGACGCCGAATCCAAAGCGCGCGACCCCGCCCACCGCGCGCCGTGGCGACGAAGCGCTGAAAGGCGTGCCGAAGCACCGCAATCCGTCGCCGAAGGGCGTGCCTTGGTTGGCGATGGACGCTCCGCAGTACAGCTGGACCGTGGCCTCGGGCGGCGCGCCAACGACCGACACGGACAGGGTGTCGCCCGACAACGCTGCGCGGCCCTGCGCGACGAGACGCGCCCCGGCGCCGTTGCTCGCCGCGCAACCGGCACCTTCGGCTCCGGTGTTGCCGCACGGGCATGGAGCCGAAGGGCCGTGGCAAGCAGGCGTGCCCGACTTGCAGCCGAGCAAGTACACGTCCCAAGCGTCGTTCGTGTCGCCCAAAGCCAGATCGATCGCGCCCGTGACGCAAGCGACGAGATCGCCATCGGGGTGCATGGCCGGGAAGTTGACGCCGCCCGTCGATGGCCCCGTGACGGGCGAGACATTGACGCGTTCGATCCCCCCCGCGAGCCGATCGACGAGGAAGACATCGCGTTGGCCGTTGATGTCGCCTTGCACGAGCTTCTCCGAGTCGCTGACGAAGGCCACGAAGCGCGCATCGCGCGACGACGAACCGACCCACGCGCCGCCCGTGGTGGTCGCGCCCTCCCACCCCAACGAAACGCAGCTGGCGGCGAGCGTGGCGCGATCGACGGCGAAGAGATCCAGCGCGTCGTTGAAGTCGCCGTTCGCGTAGCTCTTGGCGGCCGACAACACGAGCAGCGTGCGGCCGTCGAGCGACAAGTCGGCCAAGTCGCTGTCCACGCCATGCTGTTGCATGTTCGCCTGGCGCGAAACGAGCGCGAGCGTCCCCGCCACGAGATCGAGCACGAACACATCCAAGCGCCCGTTGACGTCGCCGGGCACGAGGTTCGTCGCCTCGGAGGCGAAGGCGAGGAAGCGGCCATCCTCCGACCAGCGCGGACCGAAGTTGCCGCCGCTCATGCCATCGGGCTCGAGGCCGGGCGCTTGCACGCGCGTCGTCGCGCCCGTGGCGAGCTCGTGCACGTACAGATCGCGCGTCCAATTCGCGTCGCCCGGCACCAGGTCGGCCGCCCACGACAGGAACGCCACGCGGCGGCCATCGGGCGCGATGCGCGCCGTGAACGAGCTGCCCTGCGCCGCGCCGCCCGACAGTCCGCGACTGACGAGCGTCGTCGTGCCCGCCACGCGATCGCGCACGTACACGTCGTTCTGGCCGTTCGTGTCGCCGACCACGAGGTTCGTGGCGAAGCTCGAGACGCACACGAAGCGGCCGTCGGCCGAGAGCGAAGGGCCGTTCGAGCCTCCATTCGCCTCGCCGCCGCCATCGGCGAGGCTGGCACGCTCGACCATGCCCGTCGAGAGTTCGACGACGAAGATGTCGTCGCAGCCGTTGCCGTCGCCCGGCACGAGGTCCGTGGCCGAGGAGGCGTAGGCCACATGGCGCCCATCGGCGGAGAAACACGGCGTCGTCGAGCCGCGGTCGACCTGGGCGCCCGTCGCGTCGACCGACAAGCGACGCGGCTCGCACACCTGCGCGAAGGAAGTCGAGGCCAACAGGGCCGCGCACAAGGACGCCCGCATGGGTCCCGAGTCTACACTCGCGACGCGGCACCGGAGCGTTGGAGCAAGTGCGCTTGGGAACGCACAGTCCCTTCAAGTCGATGCCGGCGCCTCTTGGACCAGCGCGCGCCGACCCGTTTCCCGACCAAGCGACGGCCATGCAGTCGGCCGGGCCTCGCTCCCGTCGGGAGGGCTTGCGCCCACCCCTCCAGCGCACCCACGCCCGTGCACCAAGGCATCCAGCACCTGCTCGCCGCGCTCGAAGTCGCCCACGGGATCCGCATCCTCCACCGTCCCGTGCTCGCTTCGCGCTGGATCGCCAATGGTCGCGGCATGGCGCCCGTCGAGTTCCAGCGCCTCGTCGAGCACGAATTGCCCGCCGACCAACGCGAGCTGCGCGACACCTTGCGCGAACCCGAACCTGACATGGCGCCGCTGGACGACTACTTCCGCCGCGTGGCTGGGTTCCAGGCCAGCCCCGGGCGCGAGATGCCCTGAATCGCGAACCGGCGCATCCGCCTCAGCGCGGCTTGCCGACCACGATGACGTGGAACCCGAGCAGCGACAGTCCCGGGATGGCGCACAGCAGCGCGTCGAGCTTGAGGAAGAAGCGCGTCAGCAGCGTGTTGAACGGGATCCACTTCAGCAGGCCGATGTGGTCGGGGAACCCGGCGAAGACATAGGCGAAGACACCGTACTTCTCGACCTTGACCACGTCGAAGCCCGCTTGCTCGCACAACGCGACGATGCCCTTCTTCGTGAACCCCTCGTCGCCCTCGTCGAAGTGCGCGCTCTTCTTGTAGAGCACCGCGCGTGCGAAGCGGATCAGCGGGTTGTCGTTGCAGGGTTCGCTCATGATGAGCACGCCATCCGGGCCCAGCACGCGGCGGCAGTCGGACAGGAACGCCACGTGCTTGCGCGTGTGGTGCAGGCTGCCCTTGCAGAACACGGCGTCGAAGGTGCGATCGCCGAAGGGCAGCCGCTCGGCGTCGCCGACGACCAGACGCGCGTCCGGCACGTACTGGCGCGAAACGAGCAGCATCTCGGCCGAGATGTCCAAGCCCACGGCGCGCGGGTAGCCGCGCGCCAACTCGGCCAGGAAGAAGCCCGTGCCGCAGCCCAGATCCAACACGTGCGCCGCGCCCTTGGGCACCAGCGCGATCATGCGCGCGTGCCAGTCCTCCTGGAACAGGCGCGAGAAAGGCAGCGAGTAGCGGTAGGCGTAGCGCGGCGCGAGCGCCTTGTGCAACTCGATCTGCGCTTGCGCGTTGCTGGTCGTGCCCGCCATTCGTGGGACGAGTCTACAACCCGGCGACCAGGGTCGCACTCGCGGCTGCTAGAGTGGGGCGCGATGGTAGGAGCCCCGCCGTGGCTGCAGCTCGCCTCCTTCGCGCCGCTCTTCTTGGCGTGCGCCTTGTGCCTCGTGCGCGCCGGCGTCCTGTCCGGCGGGTGGCGGCTCGAAGGATGGATCGAGCCGCGCGAACGCGTCGAGGCGCGCGAGCAAGCCCTCCACGCCAGCCGCCGACTCGCGGCGATCGCCGAACGCGCGCGCCATGTCCCCGCAGGCGCGCTCCTGTGGCTCGGGCACTCGACCGTGGAGCGCCACGATCCGTCCGCGCACCATCCGCTGCAGCCGCAGCACAACGCCGGGGTGGCCGGCACGCGCGCCGACGACCTCGTGCGCGTGCTCGACCGGCTCGTGCCCGGGAACCGCCCGGGCGGCGTGGTGCTGGTCTCGGGCACGGCCGATCGGCTGGCGCTGCCGGGGCGCCCGGACGAGGCGGCCGCGGCGGTCGAGCGACTGGTCGCGGCGATCGAACGGCGCCTGCCCGGCGTGCCGCTGCTGATCGTCGGGCCTCTGCCGCAGGTCGACGGCGCGGGCGAAACCGACGTGCGCGCGCTCGCGGCGGCGCTCTCGGCCATTGCCGCGCGGCGCGGACATGCGTTCGTCGATCCGGCACGCGAGCCGCTGGTCGACGCGCGATTCCGATTGCGCCCGGAATGCGCGGTGGATGAAGTGCACCTCTCCACCATGGGCTACACGCACTACGCCGCCTTGTTGCGCGAGGCCCAAGGACCCGTGGCGGAGGCCCTGCGCCGGTGACGAGCATCGCCCGTCACGTGGGCGGCAACTGGCTGCTCAACGCGCTGCAGCTCGCGGCGGTGCTGCTGTTGTCGCCCTTCGTCTACAGGACCTTGGGCGCTGAACAGAACGGCGCGTGGGTCGTGATCGTCTCGTGGACAGGGCTCTTGTCGCTGCTCGTCCTCGGCGTGCCCATGGCCACCGTGCGCTTCGTAGGCGCCGAAGTGGCCAAGGGCGACTTGGCCGCGCTCAACCGCGTCGTGGCCACTTGCCAACGGACGCTCTGCGTGCTGGCCGCCGCGGCGCTCGTCGTCGGGCTCCTGTCGTGGGCCTGGTTCCGCCTTGGCTGGTTGCGCGCCGACGGCGCGGCGGTGCTCGACGAGGCCCGGCGCGCCGACGCCAGCCTCGCGTTCCTGCTGATCGTGCTGCAGGTCTCGGCCGCCTTCGCGCTGCGCCTGCCCTACGCCGTGCTCGAGGCGCACAAGGACTTCGCCGCGCGGAACATGCTCATGGCGGGCGAAGTGCTGTTGCGCACGGGCTTGACGCTCGCCTGCCTCGCTTGGCGGCCCTCGCTCTCGACTTTGGCGGCGGTGCTCGTGGCGACGATGCTCGTCGAGAACCTCGCGGCGCGCGCCGTGGCCCGAGCGCGCCACCCGGGCCTCGTGTTCGGTCTGGCCGGAGCGGACCTGGCGCTGGTCAAGCCGCTCTTGAAGTACAGCATCTGGGCGTTGCTGCTGAACGTGGGCGCGCTGCTCTCGTTCCGCGTCGCGGCCATCGTCATCTCGACCCACCTGCCGCCGAGCGAAGCGACCTGGTTCGACTTCGGCAACAAGTTCTTCGATCCGCTGGCGGGCCTCCTGATCGCCGTGGGCGCGGTGGTCATGCCCTACGCCACGCACCTGACGACCAAGGGCGACACGCGCGAGCTGCGCGAGGTGTACCTGCGCTGGTCGAAGGTCTGCACGCTGGCGAGCCTCGTCGTCCTGACCTTCCTCGTGTTCGTCGGCCCGGCCTTCCTCGCCGTGTGGGCCGGCCCCGAAGTCGCCGAGCGCTCGAGCACGGTGCTGCTCGTCCTGTGCGCCGGCTTCCTGCCCTACCTGCCGGTGCGCGGCGTGTCGGTGCCGCTCTTGATGGGCGCGGGCGATCCGCGCACGCCTGCGCTGGCGATGGCCTGCACGGGACTCGCCAACGTGCTCTTGTCGTTGGTGCTCGTGCGCACGCACGGCATCGTCGGCGTCGCCGTGGGCACGGCGCTGCCCACCGCGCTGTTCGCGGCTTGGGTCCTGCCCGGCGCCTGCCGTCGCGCGGGAGTGGGCCTCGGCGCATACCTCAAGTCGGTCGTCGCGCCTCAAGTCGCCGGAGCCGCGGTCGTGGCGCTCGCGACGCACGGCGCGGTGCGCGCGCTGCGGCCCGACTCTTGGATCGAAGTGCTGGCGCTGGGCATGATGATCGTCCTCCTGTACGCGGCGCTGTGGCTGGCCGTCGTGTGGCGCGGCGATCCGCAGCTCGACACGCGGCGCCTGCTGGCGCGCCTGCGCCGGAACTGAACCGACCGCAAGGAAGCGCACTTGGACATCCTCGGCTCCACCATCGTCGCCGCCTGCACGCTCGCCGCTGCGGAGCTCGCCGCGCAAGTCTGGTTCGCCAAGGTCGGCCGCCATTGGATCTGGGCGCCGCACGCCAAGATCGACCATGTGCTCGAGCCGGGCGTGCTGCCCGACCTGCCGCCCGTGGCGCGCCAACGAGTCAACGCGCTGGGCGAACGCGGCGATCCCCCGCCGGACGATGCGCGCGCCTTCCGCGTGCTGGTCGTCGGTGGCAGCGCCGCCGAGTGCTACCTCGTCGATCAACCCGCGACATGGCCGCAAGTCGTGCAGGCGGCGCTGAACCGCCCGGAGGCGCTCGCCAACCTCGGCGCTCCCGCCGCGCACGTCGGCAACCTCGGTCGCTCGCTCGTCACCTGCCGCCACATCGACGCGATGCTGGACCAGGTCTTCCCGCACTACGAAAAGGTCGACGCCGTCGTGTTCCTGATCGGCGCCTCGGACGTGGTGGCTTGGATGGAACGCGGCTGCCCGGACACGATCCCGCTCGAGCCGCTCAAGCTCGGCCAGATGTACGGCCAGCACCCGCGCGGGCCGTTCGGCCTCGCGCCGCGGCGCACCGCCTTGTGGAAGGCGCTCTCGATCGCGCGGCGGCGCTTCGGCGGCGTCGAAAGGCGCGAGCACGCGGGACGACGACTCGCCGCCGCGAGGGAGATGAAGGCGCGCGCCAAGGAGATCGTGCGCGTCGCGCCCGATCCGACGCCGATGGTCGAGCAATTCGAGGGTTGGTTCCGCTCGATCGTGCGCCGCGCCGTGGTGCGCGCGCCGCTGGTCCTCGTGGCGCGCCAGCCGTGGATCGAGCGCGACATCGCGCCCGAGGAGGCGCGCGCGCATTGCTGGAGCTTCGGCCGCGGCCGTCCGTTCGAGCAGGAGATCACGAGCTACTACGACTACTCGGTGTGGCGACGGCTGATGGAGGCCGTCGACGGTTCGGCGGTCAAGGTGGCGCGCGAAATGGGCGTCGCGGAGCTCGACTTGCGTCCCGTGGTGCCCGGCGATTGGAGCCTTTGGTACGACGAGATCCACCACACGCCGGAAGGCTGCAGGAGGATCGGCGAGGCGGTCGCGGCCAAGCTGGTCGAGCTGCGCTCCGCGCGGCGCGCGCGCTCGACGCGCAAGCCCTCGACGCATCAGCCCTCGGCACATCAACCTTGAGCGCTGCGCGGCCGCGGCGGCCCGTCAATTTTGCTTGACAGATTTCGCGCCGGGCCGCGCCCACAGCGCCATGCCCGCGTGGCCCAGGAGGCCCAGCGCGACCACATGCGCCAGCTGCACCAAGTGCAGCCCCACGCCGGTGGCCACCGCCACGTCGCCGGGCACGCCGAACAAGCCGAAGCCCCCCACCCAGCCGGCTTCGAAGGTGCCGAAGTTGGCGAAGGCCGACAGCGGCACCAAGGAGGTGATCATCGCCAAGGCCGAGCCGAAGATGGCCTCCAACAGGCCGATGTGCGCGCCGATGCCGAGTCCGCGCGCCAAGATGGCGCAGAACAGGAACACCGCCAGCCACGCCAGGAGCGACAGCGCCGCGGCGGCGGCGAGTCGCGCCGGACTGCCGGCGTGGCGCAACGCGGACTCCAGCGAGTCGACGCGCCCCGCCAAGGCGCGGCCTGGACGCGTGTCGTCGAGGCGCAACGCGCGCAGCAGGAAGCGCAACGCCGCCAGCAGGCTGTCCCCGCGCGCGGCCAGGCCGAAGCCGCCGGCGGAGAGCGCCAGCAAGGCCACTCCCGCGGGCAGGAACCAGGCGTGCTCGGGCCAGGCGCCGGCTTGGTGCATGGCCACGCAGGCGACGCCCAGCGCCAGGAACACCGAAGCCATGTCCAGGATCCTTGACACCACGAGGGCCGCCACCGAGGCGGCGGCGGGCACGCCGGCCACGCGGCCGGCGTAGAGCACGAAGGTCGCTTCGCCGAGCTTCGCCGGCAGCACGAAGGTCGCGAGCGTGTGCGCGGCGCACACCGACAACATTTGCCGCTGCGGCGGGCGATGCTCGGCGGGCAACAGCACGGCGAAGCGCCACGAGCGCACCACATACAAGAACGCATGCAACGCGAAGGCCGGCAGCCACGCGAAGAACGACAGGCGCGCCCAGGTCGAGCCGATCGTCTCGCCATCGACCCCGCCCCACACGAAGAGCGGCACCAGGACCGCCGCCGCGGCGAGGAAGGAGACGCACAAGCGCCAAGCGAGGCCGAGCGGCGTGAGCCTCGAACCGGCCCCCGGGCTCGACCCGTTCTCGAGACCTGTAGCCGTCCCTGACGGTGCGCCCGACGCGACCTGCGGCTCCGCAGGGACTTGGGGCGGCGGGCGCTGACTCATTTGCGCTTTCCTTGCAACTCCTTCACCTGCTGGAGCTGGAATCGTGCTGAACTGCGGTTCAGGACATGCTCCACGGTCGGATCGGTGGCCCATCCCGCACACCGCCCGCGCCGTTCCCCACCCGCCATGGACCGCGATTCAACCGGCCGCGAACGGCCCGCGTCAACTTTCCTCGAGGTTCTGCCGACAGACCACAGCCGTGGTCGCGTCAGGACCTTGGGTGCCCGCGGATCCCGCCGACCCGCCGTGCCCGGCCGCGCGACCGACTCGGAGTAGTGCACCATGATCGAAGTCGCCGCCCATGCCCTGCCATCGGACAAGGCCCGCACCTTGCTGCGCCGCCTGCGCGATCTGAATCTCGTCTGCGGTCCGGTCGCCATCACGAGCGACATGGCCGTGATCGTGTCCGGTTGCTTGTCGCTCGACGCCCCCGTCGAAGGCGGAGTCGCGTACCGACTGCGCGACCAGGACGGTCGCGAAGGCCGCCTGGACCTCTGCTGGGATGGACCGCGCCTGCGCGTCGAGATCGATGGCATCGGCGCGCGGCGCTTGGAGGTGCCGCTGACGCTGGATCGCCTCGGCCGCGCCTGCGCCCGCAGCATCGGCGGACGCGTGCGCCCCGAAACGACCTCGCAGCTCGAGCTCGAGCACTTCCTGCGCCGCTTGTTGCGCGCGAGCCTCGGCTGAGGCCGCGTCCGCCGCGCGCACGCTACAGCCGCGTGCGCTTGTCGATCAGGTCCGCCAACAGGCCGACCGAGAGGATGAACATCGTCGCGATGAAGAGCAGCGTCGTCTTGTCCGACAGGTTCGGCGGCGACACGGCGAAGATGTCGTAGGCGAGCGAGGCCAGCAGCAGCGCCAGCGCGAAGCCCGCCACCGGGTAGATGACCTTCAGAGGATTGAAGTACAGGACCGTGCGCACGATCAGCTGGGTGAAGCCCAAGGTGTCGCGGATCGGCCGGATCTTCGAACGCCCCGAGCGCTTGTGGTAGTTGATCGGCACGTACTCCACGACATGGTCGTTGGTGAGCGCCGCCAGCGTGATCGTCGTCGTGAAGGAGAAGCCCTGTGGCAGGATCGGCCGGTAGCGCAGGACGAGCTCGCGGCGGAAGGCGCGCAATCCCGAGTTGAGGTCGGGGATCTCCGTGCCGGCGAGGTAGCTCGCCAGGCAACGCAGGAAGGCCTTGGCCGGCCGACGCACCAGCGGGATGTGCACCTCCGCTCCGGTGCGCGAACCGACCGCCATCTCGGCGCCCGCGTCGATCTTCTCGATCAACGCGCCGATCATGTCCTCGGGATAGGTCCCGTCCGCGTCGGTGATGACCACGACCTCGTGTCGCGCGCGCGCGAAGCCGGTCTTCAAGGCCGCGCCATAGCCGCGGTTGTGCTTGTGCCGCACGACCGTCAGCTGCGGATGCTTGGCGACCAATCCTTCGAGCACCTTGGCCGTGCCGTCGACCGAACCATCGTCGACCACCAGGATCTCCAACGGCGCGCCCAATCGCAGGGCGCACAAGCGCTCGACCACGCCGGCGATGCCGTCTTGTTCGTTGTAGGCGGGCACCACGAAGCTGATGCCGGCGGCGCTGGGTCGTTGGGGGTCCAGGGTCTCCTCCACGAACCTTGTGCCATGCGCGGCGCGCTGGATCAACGGAGGCAGCGCGCGACGACCTTGCGCGCCATGCCGGTCAAGGCCAGGCGACCCGCGTCGGCCCGCGCCACCCACGACCATGCGCCGTCATCGCCCGTGGTCCCCAACTGGCCCACCAACCGCGCGCGCACGACCCTCGCCCGGATGCGGTGGATCGTGATGGCATGGCCGAAACACGCGAGTTCTTCATCCTCGGCGAGCGCCAACTCGGGTCGCGCGGGCCAAAGGACGCCACCTGGGCGCTCTTCGGTCGTCGGGAACTCGTAGAGCGACGCCATGCGGCCACTCGACGCGCGGCGTCGCAGCAGCACGCGGCCAGAATCTTCGACGAGATGCAGGGACAGCTCCACCTCGATGGTGGCGGGTTTGGGCTTGGCGAGCGGCAGCGCGGCGGCGCGCCCCTGCGCGTGCGCTTGGCACGCACTGCGCACCGGGCAAGCCGAGCACTTGGGCAGGCGCGGCGTGCAGACGAGGGCCCCGAGCTCCATCAAGGCTTGGTTCCACTCGCCCGCGTCGTCGGACGGCGCCAAGGCGCGCGCCGTCGCCCAGCTGCGCCTCTTGAGCTCCGCCGAACCGCGCGCCAATGGCCAATCCATCCAGCGCGCCAGCACGCGCTCGACATTGCCGTCGACCAACGCATCCGCCGACCCGTGCGCGATGCTCGCCACCGCGCCGGCCGTGTAAGGCCCGATGCCGCGTAGGGCCTCCAACTCGGCCGCCGTGCGCGGGAACACACCCCCATGGCGCGCCACCAACTCGCGCGCCGTCTCGTGCAAGGCCCGCGCCCGCCGGTAGTACCCAAGACCGCTCCACGCCTCGAGCACCGCCTCGACCGGCGCCGCCGCCAGCGCCTCCACCGTCGGAAAGCGCACCAAGAACCGCTCGTAGTGCCCGACGACCGCCTCGACGCGCGTCTGTTGCAGCATCGCTTCGCTGATCCACACGCGGTACGGGTCGCGCGTGCGGCGCCAAGGCAGGTCGCGCCGCGCGACGCGGAACCACGGCAGGAGGAGCGCGTGCCACTCGGAGCGGGAGGTGTTGGAGGGGGTGGTGGGAAGCATGCGCTGGATGCTGGTCCCGATGATTGTGCGCGCGCGTCGCACGGTTCACGCCGGCTGGCGCATGAAAATCCCGGTTGCCTGCTGCCGCGGCGGGGAAGGCGCGCGTCTTGGCCAAGCCGATGGCGCGCGGCGTACGGCCTGGCGCACCACGCGAGTGTCCATGTCGCCGGGGTCCAACGGCACGGCGGTGCTGTCGCCCAGAGCTGGATCTTGGTCTGCACCCGGTCCAAGTCTGAGCCAGGTCCGGGTCTGGTCGCGGCCTTCCCACGGCCTTCCCACGGCCTGCTCGCGCGCGCAGCGCGACCATGAAACAGCCGTTGATGGCGGCGCGCAGGCGACGGCAGGGCATGCGCACGCGCCCGCACGCGCCAGGCCGAGGCTTGGCTGGGCCTTGGACGCGTCGTTCGTCCCTTGCACGCACGGCGCGGTGTCAGCGAGGCGGATGCTCGCCGGGCCGCGCACAATCACCGGGGCCAGCATCCAACGCACACCCGCCCCTGCGTATCCTCCCCCCATGCACACGCTGGCACAGCTCATCCTGGGCCTGGCCCTCGGCTGGATCCTCTCGCGCACTCGCCCCGCCCCGGGCGGCGATGTCATCGACTGGACCGGGCTCGACCCCAAGCAGGCCGCCATGTGGAGCGCCTTCGGCCTCTTCTTGTACGCAGTCCTCCTGCGCGGTCGGGTGCGGGGGCCGCGACTGCTCGGCTTGTGGTGCGTGCCGCTCGGGGCGTTCCTGCATGCCTTCGTGGGACCAGCGAGCTTCGAGATCCCGCCGTTGGTCGTCTTCCTGTTCATGCCGCTGATCGCCGTGGCGGCGCTGGTGCCCGACACGCGCATCGACGACCAACTGCCCAAGCCGCGCTGGATCGAACTGACGGGCCTCGCGTTGGCGGCGGCGGCGGCGACCACGGCGATCGGCTGCGTCTGGCGGCACCTGCCGATGCTCTCCGATGGAACCAGCGGCGCCACCAGCGCGCACATGGTGGTCCTGTTCGTGCTGCTCGCCCTCGGCGCGAGCGCCTTCGCGCCCGCATGGCGCACCTTGCGCGCCGCGCGACTCGCCTCCGGCGCCTTGCTGTGCGCGAGCAGCGTGGCGTGCCTCGCGGCGCTCGCGCTGCTCGACTCGCTCGCCACGCAACGCGGCCTGATCGAGCACATGCGCCGCTTCGGACTCGACTCGTCCTGGCTTGGAACCTGGCGCTGGGACGCGGCCGTGGCGGCCAGCGTACTGGCCTTGCCGGGACTACTCGCCGGCGCGGCCTTGCACGCCTTGCGCGGACGCGGCTCGCTCTCGGCGGTGCTGTTCGGCGCGGGCGCGGGGCTGCTCTTGCTGCCGAGCCTGGTCGAAGGCTCCGATGTGGCGCGCGAACGCCTGGCCCTCGCGCAGTGGATCCCGCTGTGCGCCTTCGCGGCGGCCACGGGCGCGGCGCTGGCGGCGCTCGCCGAGTCGAAGGACAAGCTGCGCTGGATCCCGGTCGGCGCGAGTCTCGCGCTCGGCGCGCTGGCCGCCATCCCCAAGGTCGAGGCGGTGGTGATCCTGTCGCCTTGGTCGCGTCGGCCGATCATCCCGCACATGGCCGTCGAGTCGGCCGCAGGCTTCGCGACGGTCGAACCAGGCCAAGGCGGCATCAAGCTCGCGACCTTGGATCGACGTCGACTGACCCCCGACCTCGAGGACGCGGGCGACGACATGCGGCGCTTGGCGGCCAGCGTGGACTGCGTACCCGCCAGTGCGCGCGTGGCGGGACTCGATGTGCTGTTCGTGGGCCAGTTGACGGCGCTGCGCGCCAACGCGTTGCTGCAAGCCGGCGCGACGCGCATCGATCGCAGCGCGGCGTGGCACGACGCCATGGCGTCCATGGAGGCTGCGCTTTTCGACGGCGAGGGCGGCGTGACTCCGCCTCCGGGCGAGGTGCTCGAACCGGGCGAAGCGCTGGCGAGGTACAAATCCGGCGAGTACGAGCTCGTCGTGTGCGCCGCCGTGATGGGCGAACTGCGTCTCGTGTCCGAAGTCGAGCCGCCCGCCAACACGACGGTCGTGCGTTGGCTCGACGGCGACGCGCCGCTGCCGCGGTCGATCCCGGCCGGCCGCTGGTCGGGCGCCGAACAGCAAGTGCTCGTGGCGCAAGGCCGTGGACTCGACGCGCTGCAGTGGGCCGTCGTCGCGAACGGCGAAGCGCCGACTGGCGCGCGTCCAACGGTGCTCTTCGCGGGCGAGGGGCCGTTCGAAGACGCGGGGCGCGAAGGCGAATGGTCGCGCCGCTTCGATCGTCCGATCCTGCGCGGCAAGCGCGATCGCGCCCGCAACTGGGAGGCGCTGGCGGCGGCCCAAAGCGGCAGCACGGCGCAGCTCTTGTGCCAGGCCGGAGCGCGCTTCGCGCACGACCAGACCGCCTCGTCGCCCTTCGAGAGCGAGGCCCAGCAGGTCGAACTCGAAGACGGCGTGCTCGAACTGCTCGGTCGACTGGGCGTGCAAGGACAACTCGACGACTACGCGCGGGCTTGCATCGAAGGCGCGGCGCGCGTGTTGGCCCAGAAGCGCGACATCGACCGGCTCGTGGCCTACGCCGAGCCGATCGCGGCGGCGGGTTCGTGGCCAACGCTCGAAGTCGCGTTGGCGCGGGCCGAACTCGAGACGCTCGATGCTCCCGCGGCCGGCGCGCGCCTGGCGCGACTCGGCGCCGCGGCGCCGCGCGACGCAGCCACGCACGCGCTGCGCGCCGAAGTGCTCGAAGCGAACAACGACTACGCGGCGGCCGCCGCGCAATGGCGCGCCGCGCTGGCGTCGGCGCCCGACGACCACGGCTACTCCCGCTCGCTCGCCGCCGCGCTGGTGCAGGCGGGCGATCCAAGCGGGCGCGCCATGGTCGAGGAACTCCTGCAGGAACACCCCGAGGACGAAGCGTTGCGAGCCTTCCTCGGTCCAGGACCCCACGGGCGCTTGTCGCCGAACCAGTGCCAGCACTGAACCCGGCTGGCGACGCGCGCTGGTAGACTCCGGCGCGAAAGATCGACCCCGCGCGCATGCCCCAATCCATGCACGACGACGAACTGCTGCGCTTGCTGCGGTCGTGGTACGACGACGAGCCATCCGCGCTGAAGGCGCTGGTGCTCGCGGTGGCGCCGTGGGTCCGCGAGGACGCCGGTTCGATGCTGCGCGGCAAGAGCAGCGCCGTGCTCGAAGTCGAGGATCTCGCCCAGGCGGCGCTGGTCAACTTCCTGCAGTACGGACCGCCCTTCCAACCCGAGAGCGCCGGCCAGCTGCGCGGCTTGCTGCGACGCATCGTGCGCAACCTGCTCGTCGATCAGATTCGGCGCGAGGAACGACGCGCGGCGCCGAGCGACGACTTGTCCGAGTCGGGGCGGGACATGCTCGGTTCGTTCTCCAGCTCGCGCACCTCGCTAGACCCCGAGCGCGCCGCCGCGCGCAACGAAGAGCGCGAGTGGGTGCGCCTGGGCTTGCAGTTCCTCGACGAGGAGGATCGCTACTTGATCGTCGCCAGCGAGGTCGAGGGCCTGCCGTGGAAGGACATCGCGGCGAAGCTCGGCATGGAACGAGCGGAGAGCGCGCGCGTGCGCGCGGCGCGCGTCAAGCCGCGCCTGGCGAACATCCTGCGCCAACTGCACGCGGGACGGTCGCCCGACGAGGGCGCGGCGTCGGCTTGAATGCGCCGAGGCCGCGGCGGACTGGGATTTTCCGTGGTGCTTGAGGCCCACGCAGCCCACGCGTGGGAGACTTGGCGATGGTGACCGTTCACAAGCGAACTGCATCCGTGGCGTTCTTCCTGCTCGCCATCGCGGGCTCGCCGGCCACGCCGGCAAGGGCGCTTGCCAGCGCCAGCAGCCAAGAGGCGCCGGTCGCGCCGGCCAAGACCAAGGTCCCAAGCAAGGTCCCGCGCCCCGCAGCCTCGGACTTGACGACCACCGACGCGGCCCTGGACAAGTTGCTCAAACCCCGGGTCGCGGCGGCGCGCAAGCCCGCCGAGAAGTCGAGTCTCGCGCGCGAGCTGGCCGCCATGGCGCGCGAAGCCGGTTCTGACGACGCCATGCGCTGGTCGCTGCTGCGACGCGGGTTGCACTTGGCCGCTTCGGCGGGCGACGAGCGGTTGCACGAGGAACTGCTCGACGAACAACTCGAACGCTTCGACCTGCCCGCACAACGCACCCGCGTGGACCAGTGGCGGGCGTTCGCGGAAGCGGCGAAGGGGCTCAAGGACAAGGGCTTGTCGGCGCGCGTGGAAGCGCGCTTGGCCGACCTCGCCGAGGAACTCGCGCAGGCCGAACGCTTGGCTCCGGCCCTCGACACGCTCGCGCAGGACGCGGCCAACCCCGAAGCCAACCTGGCCGTGGGCCGACATGCGTGCTTCGTCGAGCGCGCGTGGACGCGCGGCCTGGAGCACTTGGCGCGCGGCGCTGATCCGGCGCTGCGCGACCTGGCCAAGGGCGACCTGGCCGCTCCGACCGAGCCGACCTCGCGCCTGGCGCTGGGCCGGGCGTGGCTGGCATGGAGCGCGCGCCAGAAGGAACCTGCGCGCACGGCGAGTTCGGAGCGCGGGCGCGCTTGGCTCGGGCGCGCCTGGCCCGCGGCCAGCGGCGAAGAGCGTCAAGATATTTTGACAGACCTGCGCGCCATCTGGCTGCAGCGGGCCGACCTCGCCAAGGAGCGGTTGGACGGCCGCTGGACCGAGACCGCCGAGCTGCCCGTGCGCGAGGGACTAAGCACCGTGCGCGTGCTCGCGTCGCCCGACCGCCGCACGCTGTTGACCACGCATTGGGGCTACGACGCCGAACTGCAGAGCGTTCGGCCCGAGGACGTGCGCGCGGCTTTCTGGCGCCTGCCGGAAGGCAAGTTGCTCGGCGAGTGGCCGCACGCCATCGACAATCCGTGGCACTTGTCGTTCTCCCAGGATGGCAACCTGCTGCTCTTGACGGGCGCCGTCGCGGCCAAGGGAGTCCTGGCGATCCACGCCGTGCCATCGGGCGAGCGCCTGTGGCAACTCGAGGACGCTGGCAGCCATCTCGTGCGCCCTGGCTTCGGCCCCGACGACCGCACCTTGATCCTGCCGCGCGACAATGGGCGCGGGACGATCGCTTGGTGCCGCTTCGATCTGGCCACGGGCCGCGACTTGGGAGTCTTGGTGGACGACGTGAATGTGGCGTCCGCGGCGATCGGCCCGGATGGCCGTTGGATCTTCGCCCTCGAGCGCGACGCGATCGAAGGACGTGGCCACTTGCGCTTGCGCGATGCGCGCACCGGTGCCTTGGAGTGCCAACTGCACGACTCGCCCATCCAAGAGCAGCCGATCAACCACCTCGTGTTCGCCGGCGCGACATGGGGGCTCACCGGAGCGGCGCACGACGATCCGACCCGCCCCCCCGCTGGCGCTGTTCCACGCGTGATCCTGTGGGATCTCTTGGCGGGTGTGCCTCTTGCGCGCGCCGAGTGCACGCACCCCGAAGTCTCGCTGCTCAAGCCATCGCCTAGCGCGAGCTGGACGATGGTCCACAGCAGCAAGTACACGCCGCAACCCGATGGCACGAGCTTGGGCACCAGCGCCACGGAGTTGGTCAACTTGGCGACCGGGTCGCGCCTACCTCTCCCGCCACATTGGAAGGTGGAGAACCCGGCTTGGCAGTTGGAGTACCTCGGTGGTGGCTTGGTCGTCGGCACCGACCAGAACCAGCGCGTCAAGTTCTGGAACATCGCCGCGCGCTAGGACGCGCATCGGCCGTCTGGCGCGTTCCCGCCCAGCACGCAACGGCCCATCTGTTTGGGGATCACGGACCTGCAAGTAGTTCCCGAGCTCCCGCCGCTCGCCAAAGCGTCCCCGCCTGCACGGAAGAAAGCTCCCGGAATCGCCCAGCTGGCCGCCGGAAAGGGCTTCGAGTTTCGGGCAGGGATCGCCGCGGAGCGGTACGCTAGGGCGGTCGAAGTGGCTGGATCCGGACTTGTTCTAGACCCCGCCACAGGCCCGGAACGGAACCCGGGGAGGCCCGCAGGCCGTCCCAAATGCATCCGACGATCCGCCCCGCGCGGAACGACCCTTCAAGAGAGGACTCCTCGACCCATGCGCAAGCACGCCTACGCCCTCGCGGCGCTCCTAGTGGCCTTCGCGGCCTTCGCCACGGCGGCCATCGAACGGCTAGACCTCGCCCAGATGGTCCAACGCGCCGACGGCGCCGTCCACGGACGCATCGTGGCCAAGAAGGTCATCCGCATCGACCACCCAAAGGACGGAGTGGAGCTGTACTACACGACGCTGACGGTCGAAGGCGTGAACCTCGCCTCGGGCCAGCCGCAAACGGTCGACGTGACCTTCCCGGGCGGCTTCATCAGCCCGACCGAGGGCGTCTTCAACAGCGAGGCACCCTCGGCCGACGACCAGAAGGTCGGCAACGACGTGGTGGCGTTCTGGAAGCGCGAGAAGAACATGGGCGGGGATCTGGCCGGCAACGCGCTGATGACCTCGCATGGCGGCTTGTACCGCACGATCGCCTCCAAGAAGGGACGCGTGGTCCAAGGGCGCGGTGATGGCTACGCCGTGCCGGCGAACATCGCGCTCGATGATTTGAGCGCGCGCATCCAAGTCCTCACCGAACAAAAGAACCAGCAGCGCTGAGGCCATCCCCATGCAGCACGCACGCTTCCTCGTCCCCCTCGCCGTCCTCGGCGGCGCCGCGTTCCTCGCCCTGCCCACGCGCACCGAGGCCTACACGACCATCGGCGGCAGCTTGGGCCTCGCCCAGCGCGACTTCCGCGTCTTCAACAACTTCACCGACCCGACCGCCAACGACAACACGACGCCGGACGCCAACTTCCCCGGCGCCACGGGCGTCGCCTTGGCGATGTGGAAGGCCAACCTCGAGTGGGGCTCAAGGCTCCACGGCAACGGCAACGGCGACCCGACTCAACCGGGCGGTCTGGGCTCGGGCGGCGCCAACTTCGACCCGTCTTGGCAAGGATTGGCCACCGGGGTCGGCGGTACGAACGACAACATCATCTCCGAGCTCTCGGGCAGCTCCGGCGGCACGCTGGCCTATTGCGAGACCCCGATCCAAGACGGCTGGCGCATCCGCTTCTACCAGGACGCAGCCAACTGGAGCGACGGCCCCGGTTCGACCGCCGGTGGCCAGTACGACCTTCAAGGTGTAGGCACGCACGAGCTCGGCCACGCCCTGGGCCTCGGCCACTCGACGGTGTCGGGCGCGACCATGCAAGCCGTGGCGACCGTGAACGGCGTCAACGAACGCACGATCAACGCCGACGACATCGCCGGGGTGCAGGCCATCTACGGCGTCGCCGCAGCCACCAAGCCGATCATCACGAACGTGGTGCAGTCTGGTTGCTCGTTGACGATCACGGGCTCCAACTTCGCCCCGACCGGCAACGAAGTCTGGTTCACGCGCCTGAACAACGCCTCGGGCGACCCGCTCAAGGTGACGAACGTCACCTCGGTTGGTGGCACGAGCATCACCCTGACCGCCCCCACCGCCGCCGGTCCGGGCGACCTGCTGGTCAAGATCCCGGGCTCGGCCAACTCGGCCCTGTCGAATGCTTGGCCGGTCAGCCCGCAGGGCGGCACCGCGCCGCAGTCGTACTGCCAGGCGGCGCCCAACAGCTACGACATCTTCGGCGCCACGATGGCGTACTCCGGCAGCACCTCGCTCGCCACCAACAACTTCACGCTGGTGACCAATGGTGTCCCGCCGAATGCCGCCTGCCTGTACTTCTTCGGCCCGAACCAGGCCTTCGCGCCGTTCGGCAACGGCTACCGCTGCGTGGGCAACCCCACGACGCGCCTGCCGATCATGAACGCCTCGCCCTTCGGCGACGCCGCGCTCACGCTGAACTTCACCACCAGCCCCGCCAGCACCATCCCGGCCAACAGCCCGCGCAACTTCCAGTTGTGGTACCGCAACCCGGCGGGCGGCGGCGCGGGGTTCAACCTGAGCGATGGCTTGCAGGTGGTCTTCTGCCCCTGAGGCGGAGGACTGACACGGTTTGAAGGGCGCGAGGGGTCGGAAGGCTCCTCGCGCTCTTTTCTTGATGCTGGTCCCCTTCGTTGTGCGCGACTGGGAGACGGAATCCGGCGCGAGAGCCACCTTCAGGACATGGCGCGCGTTCTGTGCCTGGCGGGCGATACCAGCCCTCGGGATGGTGCCAGACCCGCGTCAGCCTCCAAAGCACCACGACTAGATCCACGTACATCGGCGCGACGCACGCTGGCGCAGGATCGTGCCGTGGATGACGGACCACGCGTCGCATGCGGCGGACGGCCGCGCAGAGTGCCCGCACGCGATCCAGGAGCTGGGTTTGGCCTGCCACCAGCCGGTCCAGTCGAGCCAAGGGAGAGCTTCGACGAACGCCTTCCAGGATGGACGCGCGGCGAGGTCCGAGCGTGGCAACCAGCGGCGGAAAAACTCCCTGTGCGCGGGTTGAGGCGTCGGAACCAGGCCGAGGTTGCGCACAATGACCGGGACCAGCATCCATCCCATGCCCGGTTCCCTCCCGCGCCGCCTCGACCTGCTCGCCCTCGGCCTGCTCCTCGTCGCAGCCGCTTGGCTCCACGCTCCCGCGCTGCTGGGCGACTTCGTCTACGACGACCGCCTCCTGGTGCTCGCCAACCCGGTCGTCACCGACCCCTCGCACTGGAAGGAAGCCTTCACCAGCGGGATGTGGGACTTCGCCGACGCGGAGACGGCGCGGGCGGTGGGGTATTGGCGGCCGATCGCCGTGCTGCTCTTGATGCTGTCGTGGGCGGTGGGCGCCGCGGATCCGTGGGTGTTCCACTGCGTGTCGTTGGCGCTGCATCTGGCGGCCATCGGCGCGTGTTGGCGCTGCGCGCGCACCTTGACGCGTTCGAGCACGGCGGCATTGGTCGCGGCTGCGTTGTGGGCCTTCCACCCGACGCATGTCGAGAGCGTGGCCTGGATCAGCGCCATCGGCGATCCGGCCTTCGGGCTGTGCGCGTTCCTGATGCTCGACGCTTGGGTGCGAGCGCGCGAGTCAGGGCGGACGCCGTGGCGCGCGGGCGCTTGGTTCGCGCTGGCGTTGCTTTCGAAGGAACTGGCGCTGGCCCTCGTGCCGCTCGTCGGCTTGGTGGAAATGACGCTCGGGCGCGAGCGCTTCGTCCCGCTGGCTGGAGCCCGCACGCGCCTCGGCGCCGGACTAGCGCTGCTCGTGCCTCTCGTCGTCTGGTACGCCGGACGGGCGCTGGCCTTCGGTGAATGGAGCGCAGGGCTCGGGCGCACGACGACGGGCTTCGGCGTGCCGGACTCGCGGCTATGGCTGCTGCGTTTGGAACTGCTGGGTGGCGGCACGCAGCTCGCCTGGTGGCCGCGGCCCTTGGTCTTGTTCCGTCCGTTCACCCCGGACTTCGACTGGGGCCAGGGCTGGCTGCCGCTGGCCGCCTTGGCTGCCTCGGGCGCCGTGGCGTGGTGGTGCTGGCGCAAGCAGGCGCGCCTGTGCGCCTGCGCCGCACTGTTCGCGCCGATGGCCTTGCTGCCCCTGGTCGGCCGCGTGGAATCGCTCGGGATCTTCCCCCTCTCGGACCGCTACCTGTACTTGGCGAGCTTCGGCCCGGCGCTACTCGCGGGTCTGGTCGCCGCGAGGCTCGGGCGAGGCGCCATCGTCGCGGCCTTGGTCCTGTGCGCGCCGCTAGCCCTCGCCAGCCGCGAGCGCATCTGGATCTGGCGCGACGAGGAGACGCTCCTGCGGCAGGCGGCCCTCGAGAGTCCGCGCGCGCCCTACGCGCAATGGCAACTTGGACGCGTGCTGCTCGAGCGCCACAAGCGCACGGGCGAGACGCGCGCGCTGATCGAAGCCAAGGCGCGCTTCGAGGCGGCGCTCGACCTGCTGGCCGCCGCCAAGCGCGGCGACGGGATGATCTTCGGCAGCGGCGAAGACCACTTGCAGGCCAACTCCGGCTACGCGTGGGCCTTGCTCTTCGAGGCGGACATCGACGGCTACAACGACTACGAGACGCCGGCCGGCATCTTCCAGTCGGTGGTCGAGCGCCTGCCCACCGCGGAGGAAGCGTGGACGGGCCTGGGCGTCGCGCGCACCTTGTCAGGAGAACTGGACAAGGCGCGCGAGGCCTTCGAGATGGCCCTGCGCGCCAATCCGCTGCATCCGCAGGCCCACGAGGACCTCGGCGTGCTGCAGGCGCGCCTCGGCGAGTTCGAGGCGGCGAAGCGCAGCTTCGCCGAGGCGCTGCGGCTGAATCCCGCCTCGGTGCGCACGCGCTTGCGTCTCGCCGGCATGCTCGAGCGCTCCGGCGACGCGCAAGGCGCGTTGCGGCAAGTCGAGGAGGCGCGCGCGGCGCACCCACTCGATGCGCGGCCCTTGGTGGCGCGCGCGCAGCTCTTGGCCGCGGCGGGTCGCATGGACGAGGCTCTAGCCGACGCCGAGAGCGCCATCGCCATGGATGAGACGCGCGGCGCGGCGCACTTGTCGCGCGCGCGGATCCTCGCGGCGCGAGGAGAGCGGAACGGCGCGTTGCTGTCCGCCCGGCGCGCCTGCGACTTGCTGCCCACGAGCTTCGACGCCCACTACCTCGCCGGTGCGCTGACGCTGCAACTCGAAGGTCCCCCGCAGGCGGCGCCGTACCTCGTGCGAGCCTGGACCAGGCGTGCGCGCGTCGCTGCGCTGGAGGGCGCGTTGGAGTCGGCGTTGGACGACTTGCCCTTGGCCTCGGCCGCGAGCCTGCTCGAACTGTCGCGCGCCGACGCCGACCGCATGGACGAACCGCGCGCGCTTAAGTGGGCCGAGCGCGCCAAGCGGGCGTTCCCCGACGACGCGGAGGTGGCGCGCACTCTGGCGGAGGTGCACCGGCGCTTCGGGCGCGCCGAGGAGGCCTTGGCCGAATGGACGCGCGCGGCAGCCTTGGCGCCGGCCGATCCGCACGCGCTGGAGGCCTGCGCCAGGCTGCAGCTGGACTTGGGCGATCAGGCCGCAGCCCGTCGCTCGCTGGAGGGCGCGCTCGAGCGGGCGCGAAACATGCGTGGCGAGGCGCGTGAGCGACGCGCGACCATCGAACGCATCGAGATGGGGCTGGGGAGACTTGGGCCTTGAGGGAGAGGGAGCGCGCGCGCGCGCGCGAGAGAGAGAGCGGGAGAGGGAGAGGAGACGGTGCTTTTGGACCCGCTTGCGTGGGTCAGGATCCCATCGTCACGCACTCAATCGAAAACACCGGCCCCTCGACGCAGCACTTGGCATTGCTCCAAGCACCCATCGGTCCATCAGGCAGCGTGGGCACGGGGCAGCCGTTGCAGATGCCGACCCCGCAACCCATCATCGTCTCGAGCGACAGCCAACAAGGCAGCCCGGACGCGCGTGCATGCTCCTCGACGGCCTCGAGCATGCGCTCGGGACCGCAAGCGAGCAGGCGCACCTTGTGCGGCAACTCGCCGCGCCGCTGCAGATCCTCCAGGAGCTGCAGCACATGGCCCTTCAGCCCGTGGCTGCCGTCCATCGTGCAAGTCTCCACGCGCACGCCGAGGCCCTTGAAGCCCTCGAGGTCGTACAACAGGCCCTTGGTCGCGGCGCCATAGAGGATCGCCAGCTTCGATGGCGGACACGGCGCGCGACCGTCCATGCCGGCGAGCGCCTGTTCGACGCCCATCCAAAAAGGCGCCGAACCGATGCCGCCGGCGAGCATGACCCACATGTCGCCTTCGCCATCGAGCGTCGGCCAGCCGTTGCCCAACGGGCCGATGGCGCGCAGCTTCGTGCCCGGCGTGCACGCCGCCAAGGCCTTGGTGCCCGCGCCCATGACCTTGATCAGGAACTCGAGCTCGTCGCCCTGTTGGCGGTAGAGCGAGAACGGGCGCGGAATGGCCGGCGACAGGCGATCCTCGCGCCTCAACATCCAGAAGCGCGCTGCGCGCAACGGCGGCTGCGGCGACTCGACGCGGATCTTCAGCACGACCCCGTCGTCGCCGCACGGCGAAGTGGACACGCAGACGGCGGACAAGGATCGGGCGTCGGACGGAGGCGCGGGCATGGCGGCGCAGATGCTACCGTCCGACGATCGCGGCGGCATCTCCCGCGCGCAGCCGGAGCGCCGCGCGGGGGCCGACGCGGCTTGGATGCACGCCATGCACGGATCGCACCCCACCTTCGCCGACCTCGTGGCCGGCCGCGTCGACGCCGAGATCGTCGCCGAGGACGAGGGCCATGTGGCCTTCCTCGCGCCGGCCCCCTTTCGACCGGGGCACGTGGTCGTGGCCACGCGTCGCGTGGTCCCCTACCTCTACGACCTGCCCGAGGACGAGCACGCGCGCTTGTGGAGCTTCGCGAGGCGCGTGGCCCGCGCCCAAAGGGAGCGACTCGGCTGCGAACGCGTGTGCACCAGCGTCGTAGGTTGGGTCGTGCGCCACGTGCATGTGCATCTCGTGCCCACCGACGCCGAGGGCCAGCATCCGGGGCTGCCGGGCACGCCGGCCGATCGCGAAGAGCTGCGCCGATTGGGTCGGATCCTGCGCGGCGAGACCGTCAAGTAAATTTGACGCAGACGGAGACGCGCCGGGCACAGAGGGACGCTGCGAACCGACGGATGGCGTCGGCGACTCGCATGCGCGATCGGCGACGACGAAGGCCTTGGTGGCCGCGACGGGACCACCGTGATGTCCGGCCTACTTGCCGGCGACGAGCTTGCCGGCCGCGTAGGTGCGCCGCTCGGCGACTTGGCCATCGGGGCCGTGGAAGGTCCACTCGCCCTCGCACAGGCCGTCCTTGTACGCGCCTTGGCGCTCGAGGACTCCGTCGGCGCGCCACATCGTCCACGAGCCTTGCGGCACTCCGGCGACGAACGAGCCTTCCTCGCTCTTCTTGCCGTCGGGGTGGTGGAAGGTCCAGGCGCCGGACTCCTTGCCGCGCTCGAAGCCGCCCGACTGCAGCGGGATCCCGCCCTTCCCGCGGAACTCCCATGCGCCTTGGCGCTCGCCCTCGACCCACGCGCCCTTCGCGGCGAGCGAGCCGTCGTCGTGCCATTCCTGCCACTCGCCGTGGCGGCGCTGCTCCTTCCACGCACCAGTGGCCTTGAGCGTCCCGTTCGGATGCCACTCGGTCCAGGTGCCGTGCTTCTTGCCCGCGCTCCAAGCACCCTGCTCGGAGACGCCGCCTTCCTCGTGCCAAGCGGTCCACGGACCTTCGAGCTGGCCGGCGACGAGGACGCCTTGCGCCTTCTTCTTGTCGCTGTACATCCAGTTCCACGTCCATCGACCGGTGGCCACGCCGCGCTCGAACGAGCCGGTCATGACCATGCGGCCGCTCTCGCGCCAGAAGGTCCAAGGACCGTGCGCGAGGCCATCGACGAAGGCGCCCTCCGATTCCTTGCGGCCGTTGGCGAACCACCAGGTCCACGTGCCGCTCTTCGCACCGCGCTCCCATGCGCCTTCGTGGTCGGTGGCGCCCTCTGGATACCAGGCGCGCTCCATCCCGTGGCGCACCCATTCGCCGGGGCGCACCTCGAGCTCCTGCACCGAGAGCATCGGCCGGCCGCTTTGGTAGTGGTCTTCGCGCCTGCGCACGGACTCGGAGTCCTGCGCGCACAGCGCCAAGGCGCAAGCGAGCAGCAGCGCGCTCACGCCCACACCCCCGCGATCGGCTCGTGGCGCGCGCCGAGCACACGCTCGTTCGGCACGCCGAGCCATCCGTCGAGCACGCTGGCGTACACGCGGCGGAAGTCGGTGGTGTGCTTGAGGTCGCCATCGACCAAGTCGGCGAGCGAAGGATGCTTGCCGTGCAGTCCCCCCTTGACGGGCGAGCCGAGCAGGAACATCGGGCCGGCGGTGCCGTGGTCGGTGCCCATCGAGGCGTTGTCCGGCACGCGACGGCCGAACTCGCTGAACACGAGGATGGCGATGTTGTCGCCCGAAGGCGTGCCGCGCACGTCGGCGAGGAACGCGCCCAGCGCGCCGTCGAGCTCCTGCATGAGCTTGTCGTGTCGGTAGACCTGGTTGGCGTGCGTGTCGTAGCCGTTGTGCGTCACGGACATGACCGTCACGCCCAGGCGCGATTGGAGCAACGCCGCGGCCGTCTGCATGTCCTGGCCCAGGTCGTGCTTGGGGTACTCGACGCGCGGCTTGTACTCGGCGGCGGCGCGACGGATCGCGGACGAGCTCGCTTGCGCGTTGCGCACGACGCTGCGGATCTGCTCGAGCGGGTGGCCCGGCTCGGGACGACGCATGCCGCCCTCGCGCGCGATGTCCTCGCCGCCCGCGGCCCAACGGTAGGGCGGCGGCTGGTCGAGGCACACCACGGCGTGCGAGCCGCTCTTCAACGAGTACGGCAGCGATTGGCCGACATGCACCATGTGCGGCACTTCCTTGTCCTGCGGATGCATCTCGGCCATCAGGCGGCCGATCCAGCCGTCGCCCGAGGCGCGGCCGGTGTGGCGCGCGGTGTGCCAGATGTCCTGCGAGGTGAAGTGGCTGTGGTTGGGGTTGTCGTAGCCGCAGCCCTCGACGATGGCGAGCTTGCCCTCGTTCCACTGCGACTGCATGTTCGCCAAGGCGAAGTGGAAGCCGCGGTAATCGTCGATCTTCTTGACCGTCTCGGCCTTGTGCCCGACGCGACCGCGCGCGCCGTGGTACAGGTCGTCGGCCCACGGCACGATGCACGAGAGGCCGTCGTTGCCGCCCGACAGCTCGAGCAGGAGCAACGCCTTGGGCGGCGCGTCCTTGGCTTGCTCGACCACTTCGCGCGTGGATCTCGCCAAGGCGGAGCGGCCGAAGAGCCACATGCCGCCGAAGATGGTGGCGCCACCGACGATCACGCCGCGGCGGTCGGGGCGGTGCTTGGGGGCCTGGTGCAGATGGTCCATGGCGTCGAGGTCCTGGGTGGCTTCGCGTGACTTCAGTTGAGCTGGGATTCGGGCAGGCTTAGCACGAAGTGCGCGGCGCGGCGCACGATGGCCTCGCCCTCTGGATGCGCGAGCAGTTGCGTCTCCATCTCGATGCCGGCTTCCCGGCGCTCGCGCGCCAGGAACGCGGCGACCGAGCCGCGCACGCCCGAATCGAGCGGCACTTCGATGGCGAGCAGCTCGCCGCAGAGCCACGCCGCGAGGCGCGCGTCGCCCACGGCCAAGGCCGCCTTGGCGCGCGCGGCGAGGGACAGCTCGGGCTTCCAGCCCGTGTCCTGGATGTAGGCCAGCTGGTTGAGGCCATTGCTGCGGCTCTTCTTGGCTGCGGCCATCATCGGCTCGTCGCCCATCGAGCGCTCGTCGAACTCGGCGTCGCGGATCAGTCCTTGCACCGAGACGAGGCCGAGCATGATGCCGGCCATGTTCGAGCGGTACATCATCGTCGCCGTGGTGATCCAGGCCATGTCGGGCTCCCAACCCTTGACGCTCGGCGGCCAAAACAGGCGCTGGCCCAGCACATCGCCCATGTTGAGCACCATCTGCCCGGGCGCCGACAAGTCCAGGCGCCGCGCATTGCCCACCAACCACTCGATCGGCGGCGCCACGCGGCGTCCGACCACTTCGTCGCGGTAGAAGGCCGGATCGGCGAACAAGCGGCGCAGGAACGCGCCGATGTGCAAGTCGTTGGCGCGCAGGAACGCGGCGTATTCCTCGACGCGTTCGATCGACGCGGGTGCGCCCTCGAAGTGGTGCAGGAGCTTGGCCGCCATGAAGCGCGCGCAAGCCTCCTGCTCGAGCGCGAGGTCGACCACCATGTCGCCGTCGAGGGCCCCGGCGCGGCCGAGCACCTGCTTGGCGCCGAAGTCGTGCACGATGCGATCGAACAAGAACCGGCCTTCCTTGTCGGTCCAACCCGTGAAGGCGCGCGCCGCCTGCTTGATGTCGTCCTCGGTGTAGTTGCCGTCGCCGAGCGAGAACAGCTCGAACAGTTCGCGCGCCCAGTTCTCGTTGGGGTGCTCCTTCACGTTCTCGTCGTTGTTGAGGTACGCCAGCATCGCCGGCGTGCGCCCCACGCCGCGCAGGAGCGTCTCGAAGTCGCCCAGCGCATTGTCGCGCAGGAAGGCCAGCTGCTCGATCATCTCGTGCGCGTTGCCGACCTCCTTGACCGAGCTGACGAAGTGGCCGTGCCAGAAGATCGTCATGCGCTCGCGCAGCGGATCCTCCGACTGGCGCATGCGCTCGATCCACCAATCGCCCCACATGTTCAGCGGCGAGATGAGGTCGGGTTGCAGGCGCGACAAGCCCTCGCGCCGGCCTTCGACGTTGCGCAGGCGCGTCTCGGGCCGCTCGAGGTCGAGCGGCAGGTCGCGCAGGCCGAGGATCTCGGGCCGCGGCACCTTGGCGTCCGCGGGGAAGAGGGCTTCGATGCTCGCGGCCAGGCCGCGCGCCACGGCCACGTCGACTTCGGCGTCGGTGGCGCCGAAGGCCGCGCGATTAAGCAGATGCTCGGCGTTGCGTCGGTTCCACTCGACGAGCGGCGCCTGCGCGCTGGTCGTGGTGGACGCCGCGACGGCTCCGACTTCGCAGGCCGACGAGGCCAACACGGGAACGGAGGCGAAGGCGAGGCAGGCGGACGCCCGCCACGAGAAGTACAGGGAGCGGATGGACATGTTCGCTTGGTCGCCCGGCAAGACGCAGGGAAGCCCGCGCGAGCGACCTAGAGTTTCGACCGATCGGCTCGATTCTGTCAAGGCGACTCGACGGACCCGAGGCTCCTGTTGCGCCGCCAGTCGCGCCGCGTGAAGATTCTTCCCGAGGATGGCCAAGACCGCGCTCGTCGACTGGTACGACACCCCCCGTTGGTACGACTTGGTCTTCGAACCAGGCACCAGGCGCGAAGGCTCGTTCCTCGTGGCGCTGGCGCGCCGCCACGGGCGCGGAGAACCGCGGCGCGTGCTCGAACCGGCTTGCGGCTCCGGGCGGCTGGTCGTCGACCTCGCGCGGCGCGGACTCGCGGTCGAGGGGTTCGACCTCAACGAACGCATGTTGGACGCCGCGCGCGCCAAGTTGGCGCGACGCGGCTTGGAGGCCGAGCTGCGACGCGGCGACATGGCGCGCGTGCCGGCCGGGCCCGCGGTCGACCTGGCGCATTGCCTCGTGTCGACCTTCAAGTACCTGCTCGACGAACGCTCGGCGCGCGCGCACCTCGCCGGCGTGGCGCGACGACTCGCGCCCGGCGGCGTGTACGTCCTGGGATTGCACCTGACGGACTACCGCCGCGAGGGTTCCCAGGTCGAGCGTTGGGTCGTCGAGCGCGGCGGCGCCAAGGTCGTTTGCGTCACGCGCACGATGCAGGCCGATCGACGCAAGCGGTCCGAGGCGGTGCGCACGCGACTCAAGGTCCGGTCCCGCGGGCGAGAGCACGCGCAGGAGACCAACTGGACCTTCCGCACCTACAGCGTGCGCGAAGTGCTGGAACTCGTCCGCTCGCGGCCTGAACTGGAACTGGTGGCCACCTACGACTTCCACCACGACGCGACGACGCCCCGCCCCATCGACGATGGACGCGACGATGTCGTGCTCGTGCTGAAGAAGCGCGGCGCGCACAAGCGCTGAAGCGCCGGACGAGATCGTCCGGACGGCGATCGAGGCGCGGAACCGGGCTTGGTCCCGGGATCGGCCTCAGGCACGCAGGTCGACGCCACCCGAGGCGTCGAGCACCCCGCCCGACAGGATGTGGGACACGCCCGCGGCGAAGTGCGCCTGCAGGGCCGAGAGCGCCTGCTTGACGGCCTCGGGCTTGTGGCCCTCGCCGCCGAAGGCCTGCTCGAGGCGCGCGTGCAACGACTGCAGCTCGTCCTTGGCTTGCTGCAACGCCTGCTGCTGGCGCGGACTGAGGTCCTTGTCGTCGACCAAGGCCGCGAGGCGCGCCTCGGAGCGCGCTGCGATCGCGTCCAGTCGCGAGGCCGGAGCTTGCTCGGCCTGGGCGGAGCGCGCGGCCGACGCCGGACGCTGCAACGAAGCAGGGGTGGAAGCGTGGAGGGCGTTGTGGCGGATCTGCATGTTCGGTCCTGTCGACGGGTGGCTGCGAAAGTTGAGTTACGACATTGACACTGCGACATAAACTATTAATAAGAAATTACTTACGGCAAATTCCCACACCAAGGCAGCCGGAAGAAACTTCCGCGTCTTGCCGGCCACCCAGCTGCTCCGGTCGCCACGGCCCGCGGGTATCCTCTCCGCCCCATGTCCCTGGTCATCTTCGAAGGCGTGAAGAAGCACTTTGCCGCGCACGAGGTGCTCGCTGGCGCCACCTTCCGCATCGACCCCGGCCAGAAGCTCGGCCTGGTGGGCCGCAACGGCGGCGGCAAGACGACCATCCTGCGCCTGCTCGTGGGCGAGGAACAACCCGACTGGGGCAGCGTGACCTTGAGGAAGGGCGTGCGCGTGCGCCATGTCGAGCAGCGTCCCAAGGTCGCAGCCGCGACCACGGTGCGCGAGTTCGTCGAGTCGGGGCTGGTGGAACTGCGCACGGCCCTGCGCGACTACGAGGAGAGCGGCGAGCAGCTCGGAGTGCTCGAGGGCGAGGCGTTGGAGCGCGAGTTGGAGCGGCACGACGCGCTGTTGCACGAGATCGAGGCGCTCGGCGGCTTCGATGGCGAGCGCCGCGTCGAGGAAGTGCTGTCGGGCATCGGCTTGCACGAAGGGTTCTGGGAACGCGACGTGAACACGCTCTCCGGAGGCGAGCGCAGTCGCGCCTGCCTGGCCAAGGCGCTGGTGGCGGGCTCCGAACTGCTCTTGCTCGACGAACCCACGAACCACCTCGACCTCGCGGGCATCGAGTGGCTCGAGGAGTGGATCAAGCTCCAGCAAGGCGCCGTGCTGATCGTCAGCCACGACCGCCGGCTGCTGAACAACGCGGTCGACTCGATCCTCGAGCTCGAGCGCGGCGCCTTGACGCGCTATCCGGGCAACTACGACCAGTACCTGCGCATCAAGGAGGAGCGCTACGCGGCCGACCTGCGCGCCTACGAGAACCAGCAGGACTTCATCCGCAAGGAGGACGCGTTCGTGCGCCAGCACATGGGCTCGCACCGCGTCACGGAGGCCAAGGGCCGCCAGAAGAAGCTCGAGGCGCTGGTGCGCGTGGCGAAGCCCTTCCACGACGTGCGGCGGCCCGTCATCCGTCCGCCGGCCGCGGAGCGCGGCGGAGAGACGGTGCTCGAGGCGCGCGATCTCTCGGGCGGCTACGGCGGAACGGCCACCTTCGAGGACGCGAACTTCCGCGTGGCGCGTTCGGAACGCATCGGCATCGTGGGCCGCAACGGCGCCGGCA
>SXGS01034130.1_pt1 | contig 33515 bp, 30 predicted proteins | sample 3174681 | NCBI WGS metagenome assembly SXGS01 (sample SAMN11356861, study PRJNA531348) | freshwater metagenome | isolation source: freshwater sample F1-80 | place: China: Fuxian Lake, Yuxi | collected 2017-12-25
CATGTTGCCGGTGTCCGGAGCGGCACAGTTGAAGACTTCGGCGGCGATGCCCGAGCGGCCCATTTCCTCGCAGAGCGGCGCGTACTCGAGATTCGTCAGGCCCGCGCCGTACTCACTCTCGGGCAGGAAGAGGTTCCACAGCCCGGCGGCGCGCGCTCTCGATTTCAGGTCCTCGATGATCGGCGGGACCTCCCAGCGCGAACCGGCGGCATGTTGCTCGGCGTAGACGCTCTCGTTCGGATAGACGTGCTCGTCCATGAAGCCGCGCACGCGCTCGAGCAGAGCCTTGACGCGGTCCGTGTATTCGAAGTTCATCGGTGATCCTCCTCCGTTGAGCGGCTCATAGCAGGAGCCCGCGTGGCGTCAGCCCGCGGCCCGGCTCCGGCGCGCGGACGAGGTCGGCGGTGGAATCGGGGCCAGGCACCCGTCGCGGGTGCCTCAGCGCCGCGCGGCGAGCGCGCGTAGCCGCCGCGCCATCTGCTCGGTGCGGCCGCCGTGCGCCGGGTCGGCGGCGAGATTCGTGAGCTCGAAGGGATCGCTGTCGAGGTCGTAGAGCTCACGCGCGAAGCCCACGTCTTCACGGGTTTCGATGTACTTCCAGCGCGGCGTTCGGAGCGCCCGGTTGGCGCGAACGACGTAGCCCGAGGAGTTTTCGATGAGCAGCTCCCGGCGGGCCGGGCCGGGGCTTCCCCCGAGCAGCGGCACGAGGCTTACGCCGTCGAGCGCTTCGGTCGGCGAGCTGCCCGCGAGTTCGAGCAGGGTTGGCGCGAGATCGATGTTGGCCACCATCTCGTCGCGAACGGCAGGTCGTGTGCCGGGGATTCGCATCAGGAGCGGGACGCGGATCGCCTCTTCGTAGGCGGTGAACTTCGTCCCGAGCCAGTGCTCGCCCCAGTGGATGCCGTGGTCGGAGGTGAAGACGATCACCGTCTCTTCGGCGATGTCGAGTTCGTCGAGCAGCGCCGCCGTGCGCTCGATCGCTTCGTCCACCGCGAGCAGGGTCTCGAAGCCGCGCTGGCGCAGGGCATCGCGCTCGCTCGCGTCGGCGGGCGTGGCGACGGCCTGGTGCCAGCGGACGTAGCTCGGCTTTGTTGCCACGCCGGCCTCCTGCCAGTTGGGCGGACGCCAGCGGGGCAGGCCATCAAAGCTGCCGGCATGGCGCTCGGCCGGAGCCGCCGGGGCGTGCGGCGCGAAAGGCGCGAAGACGGCGAAGAAGGGCTGTCCGGCGTTGTCGCGGACGAAGCCCTCGAGAAGATCGGCGAGGACATCGGTGGAGTAGGCTGGGGCGGGGAAGGTCGTAAAGCGCCCATTTTGGTTGAGCTGGAAGCCGAAATAGGCGCCGCCCGCGGCTTCGAGGAACGTGTGCCAGGCGTCCCATCCGGGCAACGATCGTTCGCCGAGTGCGGCGTTGTCGTTGAGATATTTGCCGAAGAAACCGGTGCGGTAGCCCAGCGCGGCGAGGCGCGGGCCCAGGGTCGAGGCGTGGTCGAAGGCCGCAGCACCGCCGTTGCCGACCAGCCCATGGTGATGCGCGACCTGCCCCGTCAGCAGACTCGCGCGGCTGGGCGCGCAGATCGCGGTGGTCGAAAAGGCATTGCGGAACTGGACGCCCTCGGCGGCAATTCGGGCCAGCGTCCGCGGCATCGCCGCGAGAGATTCGGGGCGTTGATCGTCGGTGATGACCAGGAGAATATTCGGCCGCGAACGCGGCGGCACCACGGCGTCGACCGCGGTTTCGATGCCGGGTGCGAGGCAGCGCGCCAGTGCCGTCGGATCGAGGGAGCCCTCCGGTCGGGTCGCACGTGCCAGGCAACCCGCCCTGAGATAATTTGCCCTTGATGATGCGCTGCGAATCTCGCGACAGGCGGCGATCGGGCCGGCAAGGCGGCGCGGATCGTATGCGGGCCGTCGTCCCAGGATGCGTGCGCTGAGCCGGGCCACGGTGGCACGGGATACGCTGGTGGCGACCGCAGCAAGGCAGCGCCGGAGGGCCACCGACGCGATGGCCGCATCCGTCGCTCCTGGTCCGAACGTGAGGTTGCGTACGGTGTGGGCCAGCGCCGGAGCGCACGTTGGCGCCGGTGGAGCCGTCGCACAGGTCGGATCGCCGACGGCCGCGCAAGCGAGTGTGGCCTGGACACTCGCGGCGACGAGACGGACGTCTTCGGGCGTGCGACAGCGGGCCCCGGCCGGCGGCGCCATCGCCAGGGTCAGCGCGATTGCCACCAGAGCGAGGCCGCTCTTCCAGCGAGCGCTGGGGCGCGCCGTGGATGAGGGCGGAGGCATGGCCATCGCTGCGAGAGCGAGGCTGCCCCTCGTGCGAGCGCCGGGGTGCGCGGGGCCAGAGGGCGGGCGCATGGACATCGCCATGAGAGCGAGGCCGCTGCTCCGGCGAGCGCTGGGGCGCGGGTGGGGGCCGGGAGACTCGCCGGGCGGAGCTGTTGTGGGTGCGAGGGACAGGGTCGTCACCGTCGGGTTCTGGGGTGGTGCGGGCGGCTGCGTCCGAGCGGGCGCGGGCCGGGTCGTTTGCCGAGGAACTTCAGCCCGCCATCTTGCCCCGGTTCCGCGCAGAGGCGCAAGGTGGGCTTGTCAATAGAGTTTCCGAGAGCGCTCGATCGCGGTACGGCAACAGCCCGCGCTCGGATGTTCGGGCAGGTTACGTCGTGTCGATCGCAGCACGGGACAGCCCGCGCCGACGGCCGCGAGCCGATCGCGGGGCGATGCGTTGCGCTGGCGTTGCGGGCGACTCCACCGAGGTGCCAAGCTCGCGCCGGACGAGCAATGGGACGGTTCGACGGCAGGACAATTCTGGTGACCGGGGCCTCGGCGGGCATCGGGGCGGGGCTGGCGCGACGCCTTGCCACCGAAGGGGCCTTCGTCCATCTCGCGGCGCGGCGCCTCGATCGGCTCGAAAACCTGCGCGCCGAAATCGAGGCCGCGGGTGGTCGAGCTGCGGCGCACGCCTGCGATATTGCCGACGCGAGCGCGACCGCAGAGGTCTTCGCCGCGCTCGAACGGCAGGGCACGCGGCTCGATGCCGTGGTGAACACCGCCGCGGTTCTCTGGGTGGAGCCCTTTGCCACGCAGAGCGAGGAGCGCTGGTCACGCATGTTGGCGACCAACCTCGCGGGTGCCCTGCGCGTGACCCAACATGCCTTGCGCACGATGCTGCCCCGCGGCGCGGGCCACGTCCTGCATCTCACGTCCACCGCCGGCGCACTTCCTATCCCAATGCTTGCCGTGTACTCGGCGACCAAGGCGGCATTGGGTCATTTCCTCGCGGCGTTGCGCGGGGAATACGGGCGCAGCGGCGTGCGCTTCACCGAACTCAGGATCGGCAACACCGGGGGAACGGAAGGCGGGGGGGCTGCCGAGGCCGGCATCTCGCCCGAGGCCGGGGCACAGCTCATGCGCTGGACCGGCCTGCCCGCGATGCTCGACATCGACGATGTCGTCGAGGCTGCGATCTTCGCCCTCGCCTCGCCGCCCGACGTCCGCCTGGACCTGATCGTCCTGCGTGAACACGCGGAAATACCTACATGACGGGACCGGCCAGTCGCCCCCAGGACGAACGCGGTGCCGGGGCATGCCGCCCCCGCCCCCACGCAGGGCTCCGCCACGGCGCCTGCCCCCGCCCTGTCGCAGCACTCCGCCGGGGGAAGGAGCGCAAAGGAGGAGTGCCTGCGGCCAGCGTGAATCAAAATATGCTGTTGATGAGTGACCGTCGGGTGTGGGAGATGATCCGGGGCCTGCGTGGGGGCCGTGGTGGGAAGACCGGTCGGGACACGTGGCATGGCCACCGGTGGTGCTTGCGCGTCGCGCTGGCGCTCGTCGTCGGTCTCGGCGGTGCAGCGGCGACAGGTGTGCCCGTGGCCGTTGCGGCCGAGCCTCCCCCCCCGCCCAAAGCTGGCGCCGTGCCGATCGAACTCGAACATCTGGCCCTGGCGAGTGGCCCGACCCTGCGTGCGGGCGGTGACAACGCCCCGGAACTCGACCTTGCCGGCCGCCGGGTCCGCTTCGTGGCGCAGGTCGAGGATCTGGAACAGGCGGGCGTCGGCACGGCCCGTCTCACGCTCGCGGCGGGCGGTGCCCGCGTCGTGCTCGGTCTGCCCGGACCGCTGGCGGCTCCCGAGCGGCTCGATCGAGCCCGGGAGTGGGAGGTGATCGTCCGCATCGACCGCGCGCTTGCGGGGGATGGGAGCACGCCGGCCTTCGTCGTCGGCCCGGATCTTCTGGTCAAGACACCCGGCCCGCCGGGCGAGATCGGTGACGACGACGTCATCGTCGAGATCGCGGGCGCGGACTTCTTTGCCGATCCGGCGCTGAAACCCTGGGAATCGGTCGAGCCCCTGCACCGGCTTTCCATCCTTGCCCCCGGCCTGGTAAATAATAAGTTTATTGAACCGGGGCCGAGCGCACTGGCGCGTTCGCGCGACGCGAAGGGACGCGAGGTCCTCGACCACCGGAGCGTGGCCCGTGCCACCGACGGGAGCCGCCGCGCCATTCGCTGTGTCTACCGCGTCGAAGACGGCCGGCTGCGCAACGTCGCGTGGGGCTCGGTCGATCTCGCGCCCGACGGCAGCCGCTCGAAGGAGGTCTGGGTCGATTTCGAGAAGGACACCTTCCACGATACCTGGTCGGCGCGGCGCAAGTCCTTTCCCGCGAATACCTACGCGGCAGCGTGCCTCGGCACCGCGATCTCGGGCTTCCCCTTCGGGAACAGCGCGGTCGTGCGCTTCTGGGTCTGGGGCGGGAGCGGCATGCCGGTTCCGCTCTATGTCTGGGCCGATGGTAGATCTACAATTTTGACGCCGGCGGGTGACCAGCCGGTGCGGCGCCTGCGGGTCGGACTCGATGTGCGCCGCGTGGCCCGCCAGATCGACCTGCCCGAGCAGTGGCGCCGGGGCGCCGAGGCGGCGGCCGAGAGCTGGTACGCGGGCGACGCCGACTACTGGCTTGCGGAGACAGCACCCCGCCATGTGCTGCGCTTCGAGGGACCGCTCGGGCCGCCCGGATCACCCCGCGTGCGGATCGAACGCCTGCGCCGGGGCTGACGCGGGATCCCGTGCTGCGACTTCTGTTCACGCTCGCGGTCGCGGCCTGGTTCGGGTCAGCACTCTGCGTCACCTTCGTGGTGGCACCGGTCGCCCACCGCGACTTCCCCGCTGCCGAGGCGCGTCGCTTCCTGCGGCCGGTCTTTCCACGGGCGCATCGCCTCGGGCTCGGCTGTGCTAGTTTGGCCTTGACGACTCTCGTGCTCGGGCGGGCCGGGCTGCCGGAGGCGGCGCTGGCTCGCCTTGCGTTGCCGGTCACGCTCGCCTTCGCGGCCGAACTCGTCTCCGGCGAGTGGCTGTTGCCGCGCCTGCGCGAGCTGAATTCGGCCGACCCGCGCTACGCCGGCCTGCATCAGGTCATGGCCATGTTGAACATGGCGACGCTCGGAGCCCTGGCGCTCGCGCTGGCCGGTGCGGTGTTGCGCTGAGAGAGTGTGAATTTTTCTGTGATTGGTGGCGCAAGCGGGGTCGGGGGTGATGGGCAAATCGCCGCGCCTTTTCCCGCTCCGCGATTCCTTCACGGGCTCTGAGCCGCTCGGGCCGGGGAGACCTTCGCGCGCTGCCCCAGTCCGGATGAGCTGCAAAGCGCCGCGGGTCTCAGCGAACGCGCTCCGGGTGGTGGTGGAGGTGTGCTGCAGGAGGCCCAGGAAGCGTCTCAGCGAGCGCGTTCCGGGTTTGGGCGTGGCTTGTGCCTCAGTAAATGTTGTCTTGCCCGTTCTCGGCCTCCGCCGCGCAGTCGATCACGAGCGCGTCGACGTCCAGCGCCCCGGTGCTCCGAGCCGCGACAGCGAGCCGGGTCCGTCCGATCGGTGCGCGCAGCTCCGCCAGCGGGCTGCAGGCGACATCGCTCGCCCCGGTGCTCCAGGCCCGATGGATCGCCCGTAACGTCGCGGCGTTCTCCCAGCCGGCCGAGCCCCGCTCGTTCGGGCGTGGACCCGAGAAGAGGACGGTGAACCTCTCGGTGGGGAGCGTGGTGCAGACCTCGGCCGGCGTCGTGGCGCCGAAACAGAGGCCGGCGCGCACGGTGCATTCGCCGTCTGTGGGCGTCGTATCGCAGCGCGGATCGCCATCGCTGCACTCGATTCGCGCCACCCTGCCCGTCCTTATTTTTTGTGATTGGGATGCCGGCAGAAGCCAGCCGGCGAGGCAGTCGTGGCGGGTCGCGCCGCGGCCGACGACGCGATCCGCGAGACAGTTCTGATCCGGGGCGCAGAGGCCTTCGATCCAGATCGGCGAACTCCAGGCGCGACCGCCGTCGGCGTGGCGCACGCGCACATGGATGAAATCGTTGGGGTCGTGCACGAACGCCTCGCCCTGGACCGCGCAGGGTGAACTCGCGCATTCGTGCATCGCGATCACGCGACCGCCCTGGAGCATCTCGATCTCGAAGGGCCCGGCGGGAGCCGTGACCTGGACATCGATCGGCAGCCGGCTGCCGATGCGCGCCCGCATCGTCGCGCCCATCGACCGCGAGGCCACCCGCACATCGAGTTCGATCCGCGCGCCATTGGTCGCCCAGCACCGCCGGGCGCGCAGTTCCTCGAGCAGGACCGCGCGGGTGAGACTCTCGCCCCGGCAAGCCGTCAGGCCGGTGCCGAGGATGAAGGGCTCGCGGTCGGTGTGGTGGTCGTCCGAGACACCGAGCAGCCCCAGGCGGAAGCCGGTGCGCAGCGCCCAGAGCGCATTTCCGAAGCCGGGTTCGTTGTCACCTTCCGAGCCGGTGTTCCAGACCTCGACGTTGGTCGTCAAGGTATCGTCGATCTCGTCCCAGTAGACCTTGAACACATCGGCCGGATGATTGACGTGGGCGGCCGCTGCCTCCGCGACCACGGCGGGTCCGTAGAAAGCGTAGAAATCGGAGGCCTCGGGACACCCGCCGCCCGGGCACAAGGGAACCTCGTCGGAGACGAAGTACGCGTTCATGTGCCAGCGGTGCGTCCACTCGACCCCGGTGAAGGCGACGAAACGGCCCGGTTGGTCGAACGAGCCGGCTGTCAGACGAAGAATATCCCATTCCGGCAGGGTCAGGAAAGCGTCGTGGTCGGTCAGCGCGACGAAATCGAGACCCACGACGTCACGGGCGGCGAGGAAGAGCCCCTCGGCGCTGCCGGTGGCGTCGTCGGAGAGGCCCGAGTGAGCGTGAAGGTCACCGAAAAAAACGTCGGCAGCGGCGGGGGCGGTCGTCATCACGCCGAACGCGACCCCGAGGACGAGGCGCGACGCGCTCCGGCGAAGGGCCGCGGCGGTCCGGGGCAGAGCGGGTGCGGCTACCTGCCCTGCGGGCCGCGTCGTCCGGGCGTGGCGGGTCCGTCGTTCAACCACGCCGAGCCTGCGGACGGCCGCCTGCATTGCGCTCGGGGTCCGGGCGAAGCCGCTGTGGGAGATCATGGGGACGACGCTATCGGCAGCCGTTGGCGTCCTTCAAGCGCACTCTCGCGAGCCCATTGCCCCGCCCGGCGTCGTCGGCGACAACGACGCGCAGCTTCGCTCGGGCGCAAGCCCGGTGGCCCGCCGACATCGTCGAGGCCGACCCTGAGGTTCGGGCTCCAGCCGGGATCCTCGGTCGCGATTCAAGGAGCCTGCTCGGGCCGCCGTAACTATGGCTCGAGGGAGGCCTAATGTTCGGGTTTTCCCGAAATCCCCCCCGGGTTCACCCGCGCTATCCCCTTGACTTCCCCCCTCAATCCGCCGATGGTTCTCTCACCACACCGAGTCAGGCGCCTGATGAAACCAAGTGTTCCCAACCGCGATGGATCCGTTCCCGAGGGCTCGGCCGTGTCCGTCGAATCAGGAACTTTGCTCGAGGCCGTGCTCGAGGCGACGTCGGACGCGATCCTCGTCATCGGTCCTGACGGCAACGTCGAGGCCAGCAATGGGGCCTTCCGGCGTCTGTGGGGCGTGGCCGAGGACGGCGGGCCGCTCACCGTGGCCGGTGTCTGCGCGGCCATGGTCGATCAGCTCGTCGACCCCGAGGCCGCTCGTGATCGGATTTTTGCCCTGCTCGCGGCCGCTGGCCAGTGCGGTCAAGGCGAGGCCCTGGCTCACGGCGGGCGGGTCCTCGAGTACCGCTGGCAGCCGCGCGTCGTCGACGGAGCCACCAGCGGCGGCGTGCTCGTCTTCAGCGATCTCACCAACCAGCGCCGTGCGACCGAGCGCCTGGGCGATGCCCTCTGGGTCAACAGCGCGCTGAGTCGATTGCGGCGCAATCTCGAGTTGTCGTCGGACGTGTCGGTGATGTTGCACCGGCTCTGCCGGGCGACCTGCGAGACGATGGGTTGTGACGCGAGTCACACCTATCTTCTCCGCCCCGAGGACCAGGATTTCGCGCTGGTCGCCGGGCACGGTGATGGCAGCGAACAGTGGCAGATGCTGCGTGAAGTCCAGCTCTCCCGCGACCAGGTTGGCGGGTTGATCGCGGCTTTCGAGAAGGACGAAATCCTCGAGGTCCGAGCCGAGCACCTCCCCGATTCGCTGCGCGAGAGGGTGCGCGAGACGCTCCAGGTAGAGACCACGCTCTTCATCGCGCTGCGCCGCGGTTCCGAGTTGACCGGCTTCCACACGGCCTGCCTGCGACGGCCGGGAGCGGTGTTCGCGGAGCGAGAGTTGCAGCTCGCTCGTGGCGTGGCGCCGCTCGTTTCGCTGGCCCTCGAGAACGCCGTGCTGGTTCAGGAACTCACCCGCACGGGCCGGCGCAAGGCCGAATTCGTGTCCGCGATCTCGCACGAGATCCGGACGCCGCTGCATGTGATCCTGGGCTGGACCAGTCTCCTGCTCGAAGGTTCGATCAGGCCGCAGAGCGAAGAATTTCGCGATGTGCTCGGCCGAATCGATCGCGGCGGCAAGCAGATCGCGGACGTTCTCCAGGCGGCGACCGACCTGAATCGGGTCGATGCCGTGGCCCATGACAATCATGATTACGCGACCTCGCTGGAGGACATCTTCCGCGACGTCGAGTGCGAGATGCGGCCGGAATGCGAAAGCAGCGGTCTCGCCTTCGGCTGGAGCTTCGAGCGCGACTTGCCGACGGTCTGCGGCGAGCGCGACAAGGTGCGGGTCGTGCTGCGCCATCTGGTCGAGAACGCCTTGCGCTTCACCCGTGCGGGCAACGTGATCATCGCGGCGCGGCGCCGGGCTGGCGGAGTGGAGCTGGCGGTCAGCGACACCGGGATCGGCTTGGGGCCACAGGCCCTTTCGGGGATTTTCGAGCCCTTTCAGGCCGTCGGGCAGCCGGTCCGTGGTGAGGCAAGTGGCACCGGTCTCGGGCTGCACGCCGTCCAGAGCCTGGTCGAGACGCTCGGCGGTGAGATCGAGGTCGAGAGCGAGGTCGGCGTCGGCTCGACCTTCCGCGTCTGGCTGCCCGCCGCGACCGAAGCCTACGCTGCGCACGCCTCCTAGCCGACGGTTGACGCCCGCGTCCGTGTCGGCGAGAGAAGGCCGGCCCGGGAATGGATCCCGGATGCGCAACGGAGGCACGGTTCCATGAATGGACGTTGGAAAGTGGTCGTCGTGGTGGCTCTGGTCTCGGGTCTCTCGGGCTGTGCCTACCTGAGGTCGGAGGAAGCGGAGCAGATCGACCCCATGCTCGCCGCAGCCGGGTTCCAGATGCGGCCCGCCGACTCCGCCGAGAAGCTCGAACAGCTCAAGACCCTGCCGCCGCTCAAGGTCGTGCCGCACCAAGAGGGCGACAAGACCTATTTCCTGGTCGCCGATCCTTACGCCTGCAATTGCCTCTACGTCGGCACGGCGGCGAACTACGAGCGCTACGAGCGGATCTCGCTCCGTCAGGAAGCGGCGCAGGATCGTCTCGAAGCCGCCGAGATGAACGAAGATGCAGCCATGCAGTGGGGCATGTGGGGGCCTTGGGGCTACTGGTGACCGTTGGCGGTCGCCGTCGCATACGCGATGGCGACCGCTCCTTCTACATGGATTGACCGTGACCCGAAGGGCTTCTCCCGGCCTCAGCCGCGGCGGGACCCGAGCAGGGTGGCAAAGGCCTCGCTCTCCAGCCGCCGCGCCGTGCTGGCGTCTGTCGAGCGCCAGTTTACGAGCAAGCGTTTGGCGGCTGCCAGCGCGGGCCGTGGTTGGGCGGCGAGCCGTGCGGCCAGTTCGAGGGCGTTGGGGACGAAGTCCTCCTCGGGCAGGATGCGCCACACGAGGCCCATCTCGCGGGCCTCGGGGGCATCGATCCATTCCGTCGAGAACAGCATCCAGGCCGCGTTCTGCCAGCCGATCCGGCGTGGCAGCAACACGCTCGAAGCCGCTTCGGGCGCGAACCCGAGTGCTGCGAAGGGCGCACGGAAGCGGGCCCGGGGCGAGGCGAGGACGAGATCGGCGTAGCCGAGCATGGTCAAGCCGAGCCCGGTCGCGGCGCCGTCCACGGCAGCCACCAGCGGCAGCGCGAGCGAATCGAGTGCGGTGAAGAGGCGCTCGGCGGCCACACCCAGCGCCGGACCAGCGCCGCTCGGGCCCATGGCGGCGAGATCGACGCCGGCGCAGAAAGCCGGGCCCTTCCCGCTGAGGACGACGGCGGAGATCGCCTCATCCCGATCGGCTTGCTCCAGCGCGTCGGCGAGGGCGTCGTAATGGGCGAGATCGAGCGCGTTGCGCTTCTCGGGGCGGTCGATGGTGAGGTGGCGCACCGCGCCAAGGGTGTCGATCGCGATCATGGGCGAACTTGAACGGGCTCGCCCGACACCGCGCAAGCCGGGGAGCGTCGTGCCGGCGGCGGGCTGCCGGAACATCGCGCGACGATCTCAACCCGACGGCGCGCAAGCCCCGCACCGTCGTGCTGGTGTCTGCCGGCGTCGGGGGGCTGTGACTGCCGGTTGCCTCCGCGGCCGGGATGCTGGAAGGGAGGACATGGCGCCGACGACCCGGGCGGTGGTGCAGACGGGGCCGCGCAAGCTCGAACTCCGCAGCTTGCCGGTGCCGGAGATCGACGCCGACTCGGCGCTCCTCCGGGTCGAGGCGTGTGGCATCTGCGGCAGCGATGCCGAGCAGTACACAGGAGTCCTGCCCGGCGCGTGGCCGAGCGTGCTCGGGCACGAGCCCCTCGGCATCATCGAGCGCATCGGCGATCGCGCCGCACGGCGCTGGGGCGTGGATGTGGGCGATCGCGTCGCGGTCGAGGCGCTGATTCCCTGCGGCCACTGTCCCGCGTGCATCGACGGACGCTATCCGCTCTGCCGCGGGCGTGGCCGGATGTTCGGCTATTCGTTCGTGCCGCTCGATCAGCCGCCCGGCCTCTGGGGCGCGTATGCCGACCTCATGTATCTCGATCCGATGAGCATCGTTCATCCGGTGCGGCGCGATCTGCCGGCCGAGATCGCCGTGCTCTTCAATCCGCTTGGGGCGGGCTTTCGCTGGGCGGTGGAGATTCCGGGAACCGGTCCCGGAGATTCGGTCTTGATTCTTGGGCCGGGACAGCGCGGCCTGGCCTCGGTGATTGCCGCGCGGCGGGCCGGAGCGCGGCAGATCATCGTCGTCGGCCTCTCGCGTGATCGGCACAAACTCGATCTGGCGCTGGCACTCGGTGCCGATCACGTGATCGACAGCGAAGAGGAGAACGTCCGCCGCCGCGTCCGCGAGTTGACCCAGGGTCGCGGCGTCGATGTCGTGATCGAGGTCTCGGCCAATGCACCCGAGCCGGTCGCCGAGGCGCTACATCTGGTCGCGACCGGCGGGCGCATCGTGCTCGCCGGCGTGAAGGGCTTTCGCGCCGTGCCTGATTTTGTGAGCGATCTGATCGTGGTCAAGGAGGTGACGGTCCGGGGAGCGTTCGGCGTCACCCGCCGCGCCTACGACGCGGCGATCGAGCTGATCGAGTCGGGGACGGTCGATCTGGCGCGGTTGCACACGCACGATTTCGGGCTGGAGCGGGCCGAGGAGGCCATCCGGACACTGGCCGGCGAGATCGAGGGCGAGCGCTGTGTCCACGCCGCGATCCGGCCCGGTCTGGGCTGAGCGATCGGGTTCGTGGCGGCGGTACCGGCAAGAACGTGCGAGGTTGCAGGAAGTCGACCCGCCGACGGTTGGCCGCGGCAGGCGAGACCCGCGGAAGACAGAGGGGGATGACGTGACGAGTTTTTTTGCAGGACGAGCAGGGAAGGGCGCGGCCAGCGGGCCGAAGGCGACGACCAGGTCGGCGCGGCGGGGTCGGGCGCGTGGCGCGGGTCTGCTGTGGTGTCTGCGGATCGGGCGCGGCACTCTCGTCCTGGCCTTGCTGCTCTGTGGCCGTGGGGCATATGCGACGGCCGCCGATGTCGAGTCGGCGGGATGTGACGCACGCAAGGCCGCCGCCACGATGGCGGTCACGCGGCACCTCTCCCGCTGTGTCGGGCGCGAGCAGCGGGGCACCGGTATCGGTCCCCGTTGCTCCCAGCAGGCAAGGACACGCTTCGAGCAGCTGATCTCCCGGATCGAGGCGCACGGAGGCTGTGCGCGAACGGGTGATGCCGCAGCCCTGCTCGACGTCGCAACCCGCTTCGTCGAGGAACTCGATCAGGTCAGTCGGGGCCGCACCGTCACGCCCCGCGCCACCGCAGCGGCGGAGGCCAAGAGTACCGCTGCCGCACCCTCCCCCGGCGTCACGCGCCCCGCGCCGACTCCGGCCGGATCCCCCGCACCGGCAGCGACGCCCCACGCCGAGGCCACCGCTCGGGCAGGCCCCGCGAGAAGCTCGCCCGCGCCCTGATCTACGCGGAGCACGCGTCCTGATCCTTCGGTGTCCGAGGCGCCGTCGCGATCACATCCGCGTGCGGCGCGTCTTCCTGACGCTGGCCACGCCTTCGTGCTCGCGCCGCCGGCGTGCCTTCGATGCGGCCCAGGAGCAGACCGGGCAGGTCTCGAGGTTGTGCCCGCGCGCCGGACAGGTGGTGCGGCCGAACCAGATCATCTGCAGGTGGCGGCGTCCCCAGGTCTCGCGCGGGAAGAGTGCCTTCAGATCCTGCTCGGTCTCGGTCACGTTGCGGCTGCGCGAGAGGCCCCACCGCGCCGCGAGGCGGTGGATGTGGGTATCGACCGGGAACGCCGGCTCGCCGAAGATCTGCACCATGACGACGCTCGCGGTTTTGTGACCGACGCCGGGCAGCGCTTCGAGCTCGGCGAAGGTCTGTGGCACCCGGCCCGCGTGTTCGACGTCGATCCGGCGCGCGAGTTCGGCGAGATGGGCGGCCTTCTGCGGCGCCAGACCGACCGAGCGGATGTGCTCGAGGATCCGCTGCGTGCCGAGGGCGGCCATCGCGCGTGGCGTGGCGGCCTCATGGAACAGAGCCGGGGTCACGAGGTTGACCCGCTCGTCGGTGGTCTGCGCCGAGAGCAGGACCGCGACCAGCAGCGTGAACGGATCCTGGTGGCGCAGCGGGATAGGCGGATCGGGATGCCGCTCGTCGAGAATACGGGCGATGCGCGCCGCCTTCTCCGCACGGGTCATCGGTCCTGGCGCAACGCTCAGACGGCGGCGAGCAGCTTCGCGTGCCGGTCGAGCAGTGGCAGCACCTTGTCGGCGGGAGCGGGCGGCACGGGGAGGATGGCGCGCTCGACTCCGGCATCGCGCAGGCGCGCGAGTTTCGCGGCGTCGGCCGGTGCGCCAAAGGCCGTGATGCTGATCGAATCGCGGGGGCGACCGGCCGCGTCGGCGCGGGCGTGCAGATCGGCAATCCCGGCTTCGATCGCATCGCGTCCCGCGATCGGCATCCAGCCGTCGCAGTAGTCGACGACGCGCTGGCGGCCCCGGGCCGAGCCGCTGCCCAACAGGATGGGTGGGTGCGGCTTCTGCACGGGCTTGGGCCAGCTCCAGAGCGGATCGAAGCTCACGTGCTCGCCATGGTAGCTGGCCTCGTCCTGCGTCCAGATCGCACGCATCGCCTCGACGCGCTCGCGCAAGATCTCCCAGCGTCGGCGGAAGCTCGTGCCGTGATTCTCCATCTCCTCGGCGTTCCAGCCGCCGCCGATGCCGAAGAGAACACGACCGCCGGAAAGCGAATCCAGCGTCGCCACGCTCTTGGCGAGCGAGATCGGGTCGTGCTCGATCACGAGACAGATCCCCGTGCCGATGCGCAGCTTCGTGGTCGCGGCGGCGGCCATCGCCAGGGCGACGAAGAGATCATTCGTCCGCAGGTACTCGCGCGGCAGGTTCGGTCCGCCCGGCCACGGGCTGCGCCGCTCGGTCGGGATGTGGGTATGCTCGGGGAAGAAGAGCGATTCGAAGCCACGGGCCTCGACTTCGCGCGCCAGCTCGGCCGGGTGCATGGCCTCGTCGGTCGAGAATTGAAGGATTCCGAGTTGCATCGATCTTCCCTTCGGATGGCCGTCCCGACGTGTATCGGCGGGCACGACAGGACGAGCGGCGGTCAGTCCCTTCCGCCCGCCCGCGAGCGCAGGGCGGCTACTTCTTTCTCCAGCGTGCGTGCCCGCCGGCCGAGACCGAGCAAATAGAGCACGACCGCGAACCAGATCGCCGTGTAAGCGGCGGCCAGAAACCAGAGTCCCGTCACGCGGCTACCTCGGCGCTGAGCGCCTCGACCTCGTCGTCGAGGGCAGAAAATTGCATACGAAGCACGACCAGCCAGGCGAAGAGCAGCGCCAGGGCGACACCGGCCACGATCAAGGTCTGGACCATCATGGGGTTGGCCAGTCCCGCGTCGGCATCCTTGGCCAGCAGCACCGCAGGATGGACGCCGCGCCAGAGCCGGATCGCGATGATCAAGAGCGGGATGTCGAGCACGCCCACGACACCGAGCACCGCGGCGTAGCGCAGGATCACCTCGTCCCGCCCGCCGAGCCGGCGCAGCATGAGATAGGAGGCATAGATCGCCCAGAGCACGACCGTCATGGTGAGGCGCGGATCCCAGGTCCACCACACCCCCCAGATCGGCCGCGCCCACAACGGGCCCGTGACCAGGACGAGAGTCGTGTAGAGCAGGCCGACCTCGGCGCTGGCTTCCGCCAGCCGGTCGGCGGCCCGCTGGCCGCGGGCCAGGTAAGCGACGCTTGCGCCCGCGGTCACGACGAAACCGCCGAAGGCCATCCACGCCAGATGGACGTGGAAGTAGAAAATCCGCTGCACCGTGCCTTGCACCCGCTCGCTCGGCACCACCACGAACACCAGCCAGAGGGCTGCGACCATCGCTGCCGTCGTCGCGGCGGGCAGCCACAGATCCCGCCAAGGGTTGAGCGCCCCGGCGGGCCGGTCAGTCCTCGAGGACATGGTCGAACGTCAACCAGCCCACTACCAGAAAGACAAGATCGAACGAGCCGAGCAGGACGAGCCAGGGCCGGAGCGCCACGAGCGGCGTGCCCACGAGCCCTCCGGCCGTCGTGCGGACCACCGCGATCAAGAGCGGAGCCAACAGCGGAAAGGTCACGATCGGAAGCAAGACCTCGCGTGCCCGCGTGCGGCTCGCGAGTGCCGCGCCGAGCGTCCCGGCGGCCGCCATGCCGGTCGTGCCCAGCACGAGCGAAAGGCCGAGCAGGGCCGAGGGCACGAGCGCTCTGGTTCCGAGCAGGACGGCCATCACCGGCAGCACCAGGATTGCCGCGCCTAGCAGCAGCACGAGATTTGCCGCGACCTTGCCGAGGAACACGGCACCGCGGTCGATCGGGGCCATCGCCAGAGCCGTCCAGGCCCCCGCTTCGCGCTCGAGGACCACGCTGCGGCCGAAGGCGAGTGTGCTCGAGAAGAGGAGAGTGGCCCAGAGGAGTCCCGCCAGGAGTCCGGGATCGCGCAGCCGCTCGGGCTCGAGCGTGAACGCGAACACCAGCACCATGAGCAGGGCCAGCAGCAGGAGCGACGACAGGATCTCGCCCGTCCGGCGTTCGATGGCGAGATCCTTGCGCAGGATGACCCACATCAGGAGATCGCTCCGAGATCCCGCATCAGTCGGCGGGCGTCGGACTCGGCGACCGGCCTGTCGCTGAGCCGCGCGAGGCGGCCTCGGCGAAAACCGTGCACCGAGGTTGCGAGAGCGGCGATGTCGGCCGCGTCGTGACTGACCAGGATTTGCGCTGCACGGGCGCGATGCGCGACGAGTTCATCCAGGGTGCGCTCGCGGGCGCTGGCATCGAGCCCGGTCAGGGGTTCGTCGAGCAGGAGCAGCTCCGGTTCGTGCAGGGTCGCTCGCGCCAGGGCGAGGCGCTGCAGAAAACCCCGGGAGAGAGCGCGTGCCGGCCGCTCGGCGACCTGCTCCAGCCCGAAGCGCTCCAGGGCGCGGCCGGCACGTGTCGCGGCACCCTCCGAGCCCGGGTAGAGCGAGGCAAAGACCTCGAGGTTCGCCCGCACCGGCAGGTCGCGGTAGACCAGTGGTTCGTGCGCCACCAGTCCGACGCGGGCCCGGATCGGGGCCGGTGTACCGTTACGGCTGCACTCGTGGCCGAAGAGCCGGACGCTGCCGGCTGCCGGGCGGGAGATTCCGGCCAGAATCCGGAGCAGCGTGGTCTTGCCCGCGCCGTTGGGCCCGACGATGGCGACGCAGCTGCCCCGCGGCACATCTAGATCGACCCCGGCCAGGACCCGCAGCGCACCGAAGCCCTTGACCAGTCCGCGCGCGGCCACGGGTTCGGCTCCGGGCGCGACGATCATCGGGGGGGAGTCTGGCGAAGGATGCGGGAAAGTTCCAACATGCCCCCGGGATCGGCTTTCGATCCGCGAGGTGGGGGTGCCGTGTGACGAAGGTGGGGCGGATGGGGGTGCTTTTCGGGGCCGCGTTGGTCAGCGCATGGGCGTGGTCGGCGGGGGCGAGTCCGCCACCCGGCCTAACGGGCAAGCCGCGTGAGCCCTGGGTTGCCGCGATCGTGGTGGAGCGCGAGTCGGGGCGCGTGCTCTTCGAGGACAACGCCGATCTCCCCTGGCCGCCCGCATCGATGGCGAAGATGATGACCGTGCTCGTCGCGTTGGACGCTGTCGACGAGAGCAAAATCTCACTGGACGATCCGGTGCGGGTGTCGCGCCGGGCGGCGAGCATGGGCGGGTCGCAGGTCTTTCTCGCGGAGGGAGAGGTGTTTCCGCTGAAGGATCTCCTCGAGGCGACCATGGTTCCCTCGGCCAACGATGCGGCGATGGCGGTTGCCGAGCACGTGGGCGGGTCCGCCGAGGCCTTCATCGAACGGATGAACGACAAGTCGCAACAACTCGGTCTCGGCAACACGCGATTCCACACCGTGCACGGTCTGCCCCCGGGCCCGGGGCAGGAGCCCGATCTGATGAGCGCGCGCGATCTGGCCGCCGTCGCGCGGGCTCTGCTGGCGTACCCATCGGCGCGCAAGTGGGCCTCCACCAGCGAAGCCGGGTTCCGCGGCGGAGCTTTCCACATGCGCAACACCAACCGGCTGCTGCGGACGATGCCGGGTGCTTACGGTGTGAAGACCGGATTCACGGCAGCCGCTGGTTTCGAGCTGACCGCGGCCGGTGAGCGCGACGGTCTCGACCTCGTGGCGGTGGTGCTTGGCGTGCCGCGCAAGGGTGCCAGCTTCGAGCGCGCCCGCGAGTTGCTCGAGCGCGGCTTTCGGGAGTGGGTCTCGGTCCATCCCATCGAAGCGGGCAGCGCTGTCGGTACGCGCGTGCCCGTTGCCGGCGGCAGCCACGGCATCGTGCGCGGGCAGGCCGTGCGCGACGTCCACCTGCTCCTGCCGCGGGACCAGGCCCGCGCGCTCTCGATCGAGGTCAAGCTACCAGGCGAGATCGAGGCGCCGGTCTCCAGGGGACAGCAGATCGGCGAAGTCGTCGTGCGCCGCGGCGACGAAACTCTTGCCGCGGTTCCGGTGGTGGCAGACCGGGACGTCGAGCGTGTCGGCTGGCTGGCGCGATTTTGGTGAGACGAGCGGGGCGAGCCGGGGGCCAGCGGATTGGCCGCAGCGGGCAGGGTGTCGAAGAACGACGAGACGGACCGGAAGACACAGCTGACAGGGGGCCGCTTCTCGGCAATCCGGGAAGCCTGCGAACTCTGTATTTTTGCGGTTGGCCTTGTTCGAGCTGAAGTTCAGCAGGCTGCTAGGTGGCGTCGGCTTGCGGCGGCGGTCCACTCGGCGCGGGTGTCGGGGCAGGCGGGGGTTCTGCTCTGCCGGGATTCGAAGCCATCAGGGGGATTGCGCGCTTGCGCTGGCCCGGCGCCATCACGAGGTGCATCATCCGCCCCTCGGTTCGCGGCTCGGTCTCGACCCAGCCCGTGTCGCTCAGCTTCTCGGCGATCGCCAGCAGCTTGCCGCGGCCCAGGTCCATGTGGGCCATCTCACGTCCGCGGAAGCGAAGTGTAAACTTGACACGCTGGCCATCCGCGAAGAATTCCCTGGCCCGGTCCATCTGGCGCGCAAGGTCGTGGGAGTCGGTGCCCGGCCGAATGCGCAACTCCTTGACCTGCGTGATGTGCTGATGGCGTTTCGCCTCCGCCTCTTTCTTCTGCTTGGCGAAGCGGAACTTGCCGTAATCGAGGATGCGGCAGACGGGCGGCTTGGCGGTCGGGGCGATCTCGACCAGATCCAGGCCCTCATCCTGCGCGCGCCTTAGAGCATCGTCGGTGGACACCACGCCGATCTGGGAGCCGTCGGAGCCGACCAGTCGAACCTGAGGCACGCGGATCTGGCGGTTGGTTCGGTGTTCTTCTTCGGGTCGAGTGGGGATGAAACGCGGGCGGCGCGGCCTGTGCATAGTTCTCCTTGGGCTGAACCTCTAGGGTCCCGACCGCCTAGCACAGGAGTTCCGGTGAACAAACGGCCCGATCTGTGGCCCTGACCGATGGATACCGGCCGGCCCGGGGCCACGGTGGGCTACGGCTGCGGGATGCATGCAGGCGATGGACGTTTCGCCGCGCGCCACGCCCGGCCCTCGGCCAGGAGCGACGTGGTGGACGCTGCTGTCGCGACTCGGCATGCTCGGGCTCTGCGTGGAACAGGACCCGATTCCACCGGGGCGCATCCTCCTGCTCGGAGCGTCGGGGCTGATCGGCAGCCACGTCCTCGAGCGGCTCGCGGGCGCCACGGCCGTCGAAGTGGTGGCCACGAGTCGCGCGCGACCCCTCCATCTGCAAGCGCGCAACATCGAGTGGCGGACGGCGGACCTGCGCGATCCGGTGGCCTGCGCCAGCCTGATGCAGGGAGTCGACCGGGTTCTGCTGGCCGCGGGGATCGTGGCCACGGCGCCGGTTCTGGCGAGCGATCCGATCGCGCCCATCCGCGACAATCTACAAATCACGGAGAACGTCCTCGAGGCGGCGTGGCGGGCGCGGGTCCGCTCGGTCGTCTGGCTCAGCAGCACCACCGGCTATCCCGAATGTGCCACGCCGCTTGACGAGGAACAGATGTTCGAGGGCGAGCCGCCGCCGGCGTGGCGCCTCCTCGGGGGGGCCACGCGCTGGCTCGAGACCCTTGCTCGCGGTCTGGCCGAGCGCAGCGACACGCACACGGCGTTTGTCGCGCTGCGGCCAAGCCTGGTCTATGGCGAACGTGATGATTTTTCCTTTGAGCGCGGGCATTTCGTACCGGCGCTGATCCGGCGTGTGATCGAGCGACAGGATCCGCTCGAGGTCTGGGGAACTGGCGACGAGCGGCGCGACCTGGTCCACGCCGCCGACGTGGCGACGGCCATGCTGCACGCCATGCGACTCGTGGGTTGTCACGCCTTCAACGTGGCCGGCGGCGCGAGCCCATCGGTCAACGAGCTGCTCGCGAAATTGATCGAGATCGAGGGTCATCACGGCGCTCGAATCGTCCATCTGCCGGGGCGCCCGCGTAGCGTGGGCGAACGGCGCTTCGCGAATGCGCGCCTTCGGGTGGCGCTCGGCTGTGGGCCCCGGATCGATCTGGAGACCGGTCTGATCCGGACCTGCGATTGGTTCCGGGCCCACCGCGAGCAGGCGAGGCGTTAGGGCAGCGCGCGTGCACGGCCGGGCATCGGCCTGCGGCCGGTCGGAAGTGTGACGTCGCGTTCGCCGGAAGGTCCTTGCTCCGGCGCGCGCGCCCGGCGCGCCGCTTGCACTCCCGATGCCCGCTTCGGGGGAGAGATGACCGGAACACCGCAGACAGCGGCACTCTTCGCGGACGCACGACGGCGAAGGCGGCAGGACGATCCCGCAGAGGCGGCAAGAATCGACGAGGTCGCACGCGCGAGGCGCACCCCGCTCGATTCGCTCGAGCGCGATGGCTCGATCCTGCTGAGTGGACGCTTCGGTGAGCTGGCGGCACGGATCCTTGCCCGGGCCGAGGCCTGCTGTGCGAGCGGGCACGGCCTGATGCCGCCCGCTGACCTGCGCCGCCACCCGGCGGGGGTCGATTACCGTCTTGCACCGCGACTCGATCCGGCGGATCTCGCCCGCGGGATCACGTTCCTGCGCACCGCCACGAGTTCTGTCAATCTCAGTGATCCGATGGTGTGCTGTCCCGAGATCGTCCAGATCGCGTTCGACGACGAGATCCTCGATTTTGCGGGGGCATATCTCGGCTGTCCGGCCCTGCTGGGCTACGTCAAGCTCACGCGCTCATTCGTGAGCGACTTCGCTCCCTTCGACACCGAGGAGTTCCACGTCGACGGCAATGCTCGACGGATTCTCAAGGCCTTCGTCCACCTCCACGACACCGACCTCGACTCGGGCGCGCACATCTACGTCCGGGGGAGCCATCGAGCTCCGATTACCGGCTGGGATGCCGGGGCGCGCGCCACCGAGGCCGAGATCGTCGCGCACTACGGGCGCGAGCAGATCATCTCTCAGCTTGCGCGCGCGGGCGACGTTCTGCTCGAGGACACGTCCGGGTTCCATCGCCGGGGCAAGGCCCGGCTGCGCGACCGCACGCTCCTCATCCTGAACTACGTGGCGCACGAGGAATACGGTGGCGGTGGCGCTCGTGCCCGCCTGCCGCGGACGCTTCATGCGACGCTCTCGTCGCGCGCGCGACGCGCCGCGATGCTGCTCGAACTCTGCGATTCACATGAACTCGGGCGCGATGCGAACATCCGCCCGGAGGGGGCATGATGGACGTTGGCGTGATCGTGCCGAGCTGGCATTACTGGGCCAACCCGCTCAAGCTGCAGCCCCTGTGGGAGCTCTACTACGCCACGCTGATCGCCAAACACCTTCCCTTGGCGAACGTCCGGTTGATCGACCTGCGTGGCGGCGAGATCCGCCCGGAAACTCTTCCCGGCAGCGACGTCTATTTCTACTGGATCATGAAGTCGGGCGATGCGGTCGAGGTCGAGAGCATCGTCGCCACGTTGCGTGGCCGCTTCCCGACGAGTCGTCATTTCGCCGGCGGCAACCACATCGATCGATGCTTCGGCGCTGGCCTCGAACACTTCGACACGGTCTTCACGGGAACCGCCGAACGGCAGATCCTCCAGGCTTTCGCCGATCTGGTGGCCGGCCGGCTCGAGACGCACTACGCCACCACCACTGCGTCGCCCTTCGCGGCCTTCGAGCATGCGCGGCGTGACTTTCTGCCGCCTGGGCGGGTGGTCAACTGCGAGCATTTTGCCCAGCACGGGGGGTTCCCGGGGACCGGCGTGTATTTCTCGCGCGGGTGCAGCTTCCACTGCCGTTTCTGCGTCTACAACAATCCGTCCAAATTCGAATACCGGGAGCCGGCGCAGATCACGGACGAGATCGAATATCTGCAGCGCGAGTACGGCATCGAGGGCGTGAATCTGCGCGACGAGGTCTGCATTCCGATGAACCGGATCGTGGCGCGTGGCTATCTCGAGGCGATCGGGCGCACCGGCGTGCGCTGGCGGGGTCAGACCGTGACCATCGCCGCGGAGGAAATGGTCCGACTTGCTGCCGAATCGGGCTGTGTGGAACTCGCCCTCGGGCTCGAGAACGTCGAGTCGGATCGCGTGCTCGAGATCGTGGACAAACCCTCGAAGAGCGTGGCGGCCAATCGACGCTTCATCGAGTTGTTGCAGAACTACGGCATCAAGGTAAAAGTGTGCTTGATCTTCGGGTTGCCGGGCGAGACCGATGCCGTACTCGATCGCACGATCGAATTCCTGGAGGAAGTCCGCCCCGACTACGTGGCGGTCTCGGGCTTCGACCCGGTTCCCGGTTCGGCCATCCATGCCGATCCGGCGGCCTACGGTATCACCAGAATCGATCCGGATCTGTCGCGACACGCGCATCTGCTCTACCGCTTCGGCGATGCGGAGGACGTAGGGCTGCCCTTCGAATACGCCGCGGAGACTCCCTTCGGGCCCGGACGGCGCCGCGAGCGGATCGTCGGGGATCTCCGTTCGATCCAGACCTGGCTGCGCGAGCGCGGGATGAGCTACTGAGCGGTGCTATCTGCGTGGCCACACGCGGGGACTGCAGCGAGCGCGCGGTCGGTGGTGGCGAGCCAGCGTTCGAGTGCCCAGCGCACGCCGTCAAACGCGAGTTCACTCCACGGGATCTCCGTCGGCGCAAAGAGCCGCACTTCCAGGCTCTCGGGCGTGGGACCAAACTCCGGGTAGAGCAGGCGTGCCAGGTGAACGATCTCCACCTGCGCGAGTTCGGGCGCGCTGTACACGCCGAGCAGCCCGTCAAGGGCGACGATGGCGCGGGTTTCCTCGCGGGTCTCGCGCAGAGCGCCGTCCTCGACGGTCTCGCCGCGCTCGAGGTGACCCGCGGGCAGTGTCCAGAAGCCGACACGGGGGGGAATCGCCCGCCGGCAGAGGAGCACGTGCTCGTCCCACACGGCCACGGTCGCCACGATCACCTTCGGGTTGCGGTAGTCGATGAAGCCGCAATCCCGGCAGATGAGGCGTGTCCGATCATCGTCGGCCGGCCGCTTCGGTTCGAAACACGGGGGATGGTGCATGGGGCGTGCGTGCAGGTGATGGAGCCTCTGCGCCGCTCGAGTCTGCGCCAGCGGCGGGGGCATGCGCAAGAGGGAATCCGCGTGCTCAGAAACTTGCGAGCGTGGCCCAGCGATCGCGGTGCCAGGCCGCGTCGCCGAGCGTGACCTCGGCCACCCGGGCGCGCTTCAGATAGAGCCCGATATCATGTTCATCGGTCATGCCGATGCCACCGTGCATCTGCAGGGCCTCGCTGGCGAGCTCGACGAAGGTGTCGGAGAGTCGCGCCTTGGCCACGGAAACCAACGCGCGTGCGCCGGGGGCGTCCGCGTCGAGCGCGCGGGCTGCGGCCATCACGGTGGAGCGCCCGAGTTCGATGTCGACGAACATCCGGGCTGCCCGATGTTTGAGAGCCTGGAAGGAACCGATCTTGACCCCGAACTGTTCGCGGGTCTTGAGGTAGTCGAGCGTGAGCTCGAAGGCGCGGCGCATCCCGCCGAGCATCTCGGCGCAGAGGCCCAGCGCTGCCCGATCGAGGACCGCTTCGATGACGAGAGCTGCGCGACCGGGCTCGCCGAGGACGTTTGCATGCTTGACCCTGACGCCGTCGAGGCGGACGCGCGCCGCCGCCCGGCCGTCGACGAGGCGCACCGGCTCGACGGTGAGTCCGGTCTGGCCGCGCTCGACGAGAAAGAGCCCCAGTCCGTCGCGGTCCCCCGGTTCGCCCGTCACGCGAGCCGAGACCACGAGCTGCTGTGCCGTGGAGCCGTCGAGAACGAAATCCTTCTCGCCGGAGAGTTGCCAGTCGCCGCTTGAGCGTTCCGCCCGGGTGGCCACGCGAAAGAGGTCGTGCCGCGCGCCCGGTTCGTGATGGGCGAGGGCCAGCAGGAGCTCTCCGCTGACCACGCGCGGCAGGATCGAGGACTGCTGCGCGACGTTGCCGGCGAGCAGCACCGCCACTCCGCCGAGCAGGACGGACGAGACGAAGGGCTCTGGTGCGAGCACGCTTCCGAGTTCCTCGAGGACCACGACGAGATCGGCGTAGCCGAGTCCGAGACCCCCGAACTCCTCGGGAATCACGATGCCCGGCCAGCCGAGTCCGGCCATGTCACGCCATGTTTCCAGCGAAAACCCGGCGGCGTCGGCGCCGTCGCGGATCTCGCGCAGCCGCCGCGGAGCACAGCGCGCTGCGACGAAGCTTGCCGCGGCACTGCGCAGTAACTGCTGGGTCTCGTTCAGGGTCAACTCAGACATGGGTCTCGTCCGCGCGGACTCAGGCCGCGGCGTTCTGGCGGAGGATGCGTACGATGGTCTCGCAGTCCGAGATCGTCGCCAACATGCTCAGCGTGTGTTCGAGGATGGCAGCGCCGTAGTCCACCGGTGTGGCGACCACACCGTCGCGCGGCAGGATCACCTGGTACCCGCGGTTGACCGCTTCGATGGTGGTGCCGGTAACCGCGATGTTCAGGCTGACGCCAACCAGGACCACTGTCTTGACGCCGAGGCTGCGCAGGATCGAATCGAGCTCCGAATCGTGGAAGAGCGAGACGCCGTGGTAGCGGCCGACGATGTAGTCGCGCGTGGCCGGGCCGAACTCCGACACGAGTTCGGCCGCGCTGCTGCCGACCAGCGGCCCGCCGGCACGGCGCGCTGTCGCGGCGAAAAGCCGGCAATTGAGCGTCTTGCCGCCGCCATCGGGGCGCTTCAGCGCAACTCCGTGCGCGACATGAGCTCCTGCCGCGCGGGCCGCCTCGAGCAGCCCGGCGACTTTCGCGACGAGGCCGACCTGGGCGACCGCCTCGACCAGGGCGGGCAGGGCGGATTCCGGGCCGAGCACGCCGCGCTGGCACTCCACCGTCACGACCGCGGTGTGCTCCGGACGGAGGAGAGCGCTGAGATCGAGGGGCATGACCGGGAGCCTTCGCGCCCGGCCGCCGGCCAAACCGGCGGAGCCGGCCCGGCAGCAGGGCGGCTGCTCCTTATCACCGGGACGACGAGTCGCCACGCCCTCGATGTGTGCGCTCGAATCCCTCCGCTCGGAAGGGTGGCAGGGCGGGTGCACCGGCGCACCGAACCGCGAGCCGCCGTGCGCGACCACGGCGACGGATGTGCGCGGTAGCCCACTCACCTCTGGTAGTTCGGAGCTGGGTGGTGTCTTCCGCTTACTCGCCGCGACGGGTGTGGCCGGTAGCCCACGCACCTCCGGTGCGCCGAGCTGCGAGCCACGCGCCGTGCGCAACGATCGCGACGGGTGTGGCCGGTAGCCCGCGTAGTCGCCGCTGACCGAGCCGCGAGTCGTGCGCAACCAGCCCGACGGGCGTAACCAGTAGCCCGCTCATCCCCCGCGAGCCGACCGAGGTACGGCGACACTCGACCACGCATTGCGTCATCCGGATCGGGCCGGATCCCTGAGTGGCCGGCTGTCGATTTTCACGCACCCTCTTGCGCTGGCTCCCGGGATGGGCCAATCGATTGACCTAATTCGGGGGGCGAGCCGTCCCAGGAGGTGCCGATGTCGGTCGATGCGTTCGATGCCGAGGCGGGGACGATCAATGTAGTCGCACCAGAGTTCACGTTGCGGCCCCATGCCACGATGCTGGAGATGGTCGAGCGCTGCCCGGTGGCGCGGATCCAGTACACGGACTGGCCCGTGCTCAGCCGCTACGAGGATGTGGCCTGGGCTCTGCGCCACCCGGAGATCTTCTCGTCGGACCTCGGCGAGCTGCTGGCACTCGGCAACGTGCGGCCGATGATCCCGCAGCAGATCGATCCGCCGCTCCAGACCCGGTATCGCAAGATTCTCGACAGCCAGTTCACCAAGAAGGCGGTGAACCGAATCGAGCCGGCGCTGCGCGAGCACGCGCGCAACCTGATCGCTGCCGTGCTCGACGCGGGCGAGTGCGAGTTCGACAGCGCCTTCGCGATTCCTCTTCCGTGCAAGGCCTTCCTCGAGTTCATGGGCCTGCCGGTCGAGGAGATGGACCATTTCCTGGCGCTCAAGAACGGCGTCATCCGCCCCGACGCCCATCCGGCGGATCTGGCGCGCTGCACCGAGCTACGGGCCGAGACCGGCCGCCAAATCTACGCCTACTTCGAGGATCTGATCGACCAGCGCACGCGCGCACCGCGCGAGGATCTCATGACCTATCTCGTCCAGGTCGAACTCGAGGGCCGTCGCCTGAGCCGCGAGGAGATCCTCGACATCTGTTACCTATTCTTGCTGGGCGGCCTCGATACGGTGACGGCGACGCTCGGTTGCAACATCGCCTACCTTGCCGAAAACGCCGAGCAGCGGCGGCGGATCTCCCAGGATTCGGGCTGCGTCGAGGCCGTCGTGGAGGAGCTGCTGCGCTGGCAGACGCCGGTGACCCTCCTGCCCCGGGTCTTGAAGCAGCCGGTGGATCTGCGCGGTGTTCATATGGCGGCTGGTCAGGTGGTAAATCTCATGATTAGCGCGGCCGATCTCGACGCAGCCGAGTTCCCGCGCGCCGGGGAAGTCGACTTCGACCGCGATCGCAACCGGCACCTGGCCTTTGGCCTCGGCCCGCACCGCTGTCTGGGTTCCCACCTCGCACGTCTGGAGGTTCGCGTCGGGCTCGAGGAATGGCACCGGCTCATTCCCGACTACGCGATCAAGCCCGGCGAGATCCCGCGCGTGAGCCCGGGCATTCGCGAGTTCCAGTACCTGCCGCTGGTGTGGCCGGGGGTGGCATGAAGCTGCGCGTCGATCTCGATCTCTGCGCGGGCCACGGGCGTTGCTACGAGATCGCGCCCGAACTCTTCCGCGAGGACGAAGCCGGCCACTGCGTTCTCCTGGTCGAGACCGTTCCGCCCGCGCTCACCGACCGGGCGCGGCGCGCGGCGGACAACTGTCCGGAGAGCGCGATCGGGATCGAGTAGGCGGCGCGCCGCGCGATGGCGGCAGGGCCGTGGCTCCCGCTCGGCCGACGCGACGGCACTCGATCGACCAGGCGGCGAGCTGGGCAACGGCTCCGCATGCGTCGACCTATTGACAGGCCGAAGTCGCGAGCGGAGTCTGCAACTGGAGCACCTCCGGAGTCTCGCGCCGGGGAAGCGATTACATGGCCGGATCCGCCCCAAGGAGACTAAACATCCCGTCGGTAGAGACCGCGAGGCGAGAGGTAGGCCTTGGCCGTGTCGCGTGCGCGGGATTCATGCTTGCGATCCTCCTGCTCCTCGGCGCAGCCGCCACGGCACGCGCCGCGGACACGCCGCTTGGTGGCCGGATGATCAGCCTGCGCCACTGGAGTGATGGGGCCGGCCTCTACAGGCAGAGAATCTCCCTCGCCGTGTTGGGCCCAGCCATCGATCTCCCGGAGGTGGGGAGTCCGGACGATCCGACGAGCGAGTCGTCCGGCGAGGCAACCATCGAGTTGTTCACCGGCTCCGGTGGGCACGTCACCATGCTGGCGCCAATCGCAGGTTGGCAAAGCAGAGATTCTGGGGATCGCTTTCTCTATCACGGCGGTACGGACGAGGCCGTCTCTCGAATCGAGCTCCGGTCCAGCGGAACGTTGCGCGTCGTCACCCGGGCGCTCGGCCTGTCCCTCGATGGATTCACCCGGGCCGCCAGCTTGCGGCTCGTTCTGGGCACACGGCGGTACTGCGTCCGTTTCCACGATGAGGACGTGGTGCGGGACGAACCGGGACGCTTCATCGCGCGCGGTGCTTCGGCGTCGGCTCTGAGTGATTGCAGTGACGAAGCGCTCTTTGGTCCGTGCGGCGAGGCTCCGAATTGCGGCGGCGCCTGCGGGGGAGGCGGAGTGTGTGCCCCGGATCTCGACTTCGAAGGCTGTCGATGCATCCTGCCGACCGATGCGTGCGGTGGAACCTCGCCCGTGTGCAACGGCGCCTGCGCGGCGGGCGAGGAATGCACGTCGCTACCCGGGTATCCCTACCCCAATTGCATGTGTGTCGGGGCGGAACCGCTCTGTGAGACCTCGGGGTTTCCCACCTGCGGCGGCCCTTGTGGTGAGGGCCTCGAGTGTCGCCCTGCGGGGAGTTCGATCGGTGGCAACGCCTGCGTCTGCCAGACCGCTTCCGCGGGCTGCGGCAATCTGGGAGGTCCCTGTCCGGCGGGCACGTACTGCCTGCACGGTGGCTCCGGCTTTTTTCTATGCATGCCGATTCCCTGCAGCGGTGGCGGGGCGTTTCCGGCCTGCGGCGGGAGCTGTGGCGAGGGCTTCGAATGTCATGCCTGGCAACTCGCCGGCGGTGGCATGAGCTTCTGCCAGTGCGCGCTCGCACCAGTCGCGGCCTGCGGCCCCGGCAGTCAGGGGGTGGACTGTCCTGCCGGCGAATTTTGTGAGGTTTCGTTCGGCGGCAGCGGCACCGACGGCACCTGTACGGCGTTCTAGCGACCTGTTCCGCAAATAGCCTCGCAAATTCGGCCCGAGGACGGTCGTCGCCTGCATCCGGCGCAGGATCTGCGGTTGTAGGGAGGCGTTGGAAAGGCGAACACCAGCGACCTCCGCCGGGGACGGAGAGACGTCGGGTTTGACGTCGAGGAGGCGGGCCCGGTCTCGTCCCGGGTCTCCGCGGGAGCCCCGGCCGCACGGGCAGCGCAACGGCGGCTGTCTTCGGCCGGACGCGCCCCCATCCGCCCCGGCCGGTTCCGAGACGGTTCACGAGGACAGCGTTGCTTGCTGGTCGGCTCGGGCGGTCCCGTGATGGTGCTCCCCGCAGAAGGAGGCGGGGGCATTGTCAACCCGGCAATCGTGGTAGCGTCCGACGCGTGGTGGTGACCTCGCGACGCGGACGATCCTCGTGGCGGACGACCTGGCGCGAGATGTGGCGCGAGCAGGTCGCGGGGCGCGACGTGCTGCGGGAGCTGGCGCGGCGCGACCTTCTCCTGCGCTATCAGCACGCCTGGCTCGGGGTGGGCTGGGCTCTCTCCGGTCCGCTGGTGAATCTTGGCATATTCACCACGGTCGTTGCGCCCGTCGCCGGCCTCGAGACCGGGGTTCCCTACGCGCTGTGGGCGGCAGTGGGTCTGCTGCCGTGGACACTGCTCGCGTCGTCAATACGATTCGCTGCGACGTCTCTCAGCTCGAATCCGGCGCTGGTCGGAAAGATCTGGTTTCCGCGCGAAGCACTTCCACTGGCCACGGTGCTGGTGGCACTGGTCGATTTTCTCGTGGCGAACGTGCTGTTGGTCGCTCTTCTCGGTTTCCATGGCGTGGCTCCGTCGCTGGCGTGGATCTACGTCCCCGTGGTTCTGGCCGTCGAACTCGCCTTCGTCGCCGGCAGCGCACTCCTGATCGCGATGGCGACACTCTTCTGGCGAGACGTGCGCTTCGCGCTGGAGATCGTGCTGACCGCGTGGATGTTCGCGAGTCCGGTGGTGATCCCGACCGATCGGCTGTCCGGGCCCGTGGCGAGGGTGCTCGAATACAATCCGATGGCGCCGATCCTCGATGCCTGGCGCGCCACGCTGCTGCGGGGGGAGGCACCGGACACGTACGCATTCCTTGCGGTGACACTTTTCTCGATTGGCTGGTTCCTCGGCGCCTGGTGGATCTTTCATCGGGCCGAGCCCGGATTTGCGGAGCGGCTGTAGATGCCCGCTCCGGGTGTGACCGTCGATGGGGTCTGGAAGGCTTTCGCGGCCCCGGATCGGGCCGACACGCTGCGCGACGCCCTCGGCGGGATCGGGCGCGGGTGGGCGAGGTGGCGCCGCGGTAGCCCCGGCGAGGAGGGCCCTGCGGTCGGCGGGGGCGATGGCGTCCGCTGGGCGTTGCGCGATCTCTCATTCGAAGTCGGCGCGGGTGAGGCGCTTGCCCTCATCGGGCCAAACGGTGCCGGCAAATCGACCGCGCTTCGTCTGCTCGCAGGAATCCTGCCTCCGACGAGGGGCCGAATCGAGGTCCGGGGCCGGGTCGGTGCGCTGATCGAAATTGCCGCGGCTTTTCATGGCGACCTCAGCGGTCGCGACAACGTTTACCTCCAGGGGGCGATCATGGGCATGCGCCGGGCAGAGATCGCCCGATCCTTCGACGCGATCTTCGCGTTTGCCGATCTCGAGGAGTTCGTCGACGCGCCCGTGAAACACTACTCGACGGGGATGAGCGCTCGTCTTGCCTTCTCGATCGCGGCACATCTCGAGCCCGATGTTCTGCTGATCGACGAGTTGCTCACGGTGGGCGACGCAGTCTTCCAGCAACGCGCTTTTGCACGGCTGCAGGACCTCGTGCGGCAGCGGGGTACCCCGACGGTCGTGGTCTCGCACCAACTCGATCGTCTGGCCGCGCTGTGCTCTCGCGCGCTGGTTCTCGATCGTGGGCGGACATTGCGGGTCGGTACGCCCGCGGAGTGCATCGCGGCCTACGTCGGCCGGACGGGAACCGGGTGGAGCTCCGCCCACCAGACGGCCTCTGAGGGAGCGCCGCTGCGCCTGGCCGCCTTGTGTGCGGAGGGCAGCGCTGTGGTGGCCTCCGGGGCCTGGCTCCGACTCCGTCTCGAAGCCCACGCCGCGCGCATTCCCGATCCCGCCTGGATGCTGGTCATTCGGGTGCGGTCGTCCGCAACCGGTGAGGCGGTGTTCACCACCACGACGGCGCGCTGTGGAATCAGACTCGAGCAAAGTGGACGCCTGCAGTTGGCCGTCGAGCTGCAGATGAACGTTCCGGCCGGTCTCTATCTCGTGGAGACGGAGGCGCGAGACTTTCTCCAGCAGCGCTCACTCGGTGCCGGGCCCTGGCTGGCGATCACGGTCGATGAGGGAGCCAACTTCATTGGCAGTATTCAAATGAATCCCCGGATCGCTGTCCTCGGGTCCTGAAGGACTTCGAATACGGCGACCGACCCGTGCGATGATGGGCACGGCCGGCCGTGGCGAGACCGGTGGCCGGTATGGCTGCTTGGACGGATGTCTTGGCCGTTTTTAATCATGCACGGCCCGTAAACAGGCAGACGAGTGCTCAAGGGGCCATTCCTGGCGCCCTTCGAGGGCGTGCGCCAGCGCACCCGCGCCATGAATTAATAGGCTTTACATCTGTCGGGTAGGCGGCAGAGGGTGCCCGATGCCGGTGGTTCCTGCCGAGACGAGCACGACGAGCACTGCGGTTCTGGAGAAGGCACTTTACGAGAAACCCTTATGGCGCGGAGGCCGCGCATATGCGCGAGAGACCCCGAGCGCCGACGCACTTGTGTCACAAAGCGTTGGCGCGATAGCAGTCTCGCTCGGCTGAGAGGGGATCGAGCCGTGCGGGAAGGCCAGCACTCGCGGCATGACCATTGCTGCGGAGGTGCGCGAGCTCCCGGGTGGGGCTCCAGGGCGTCAGTAGCAATTTCGCACCATTGCGCCCAGGGGGAGTTTGGGGATGGATGGGGGACGGGGGGGGAAGGGCGCGCGTTGGGCGTTGTGTGTCTGCCTGCTCGGGAGTCTGCTCGCTCCAGCGGCGACAGCAGCACAATCCGATGCGCCGACGCTTTCTGGTGAGGCTCTGTGGGGAGATCGGGTACGTTGCCATCGCATCGCGCAAGGCACGCTCCCGGTTGGTGCAACGCTGACGTTCGAGGCTCCAAGGTCGGCGCCGCTGGAAGCTTTCTGGGTGCGCTTCGGAGCACGCGGGCTGTCTCCCGCCAACGCTGAGATCTACAGGGTCGCCCTCCATGCGGCCGCTACCAACGCCGTCCTCGCGGAGAGTACGCTCACCCTCACGGCGGGAGACGAGCCGTGGAGAGAGATCGCGGCTCCGGACGTGGTTCTCGAGGAGGGCGCCTCCTACGAGATCCGGATCTCGCCGAGCGCCCAAGGCCCTGCGGGGCGCGCACGGATCTGCGGCATCGTTGATCTCTCTGGCGAGAGCGACGGGATGCTGCGGTGGTCGTTGCACTGGCATAGATCGTCGGACGGCGGGAATGAACGGCCCGTCGATCTGCGCGTACAGCCGATATTTGCCCTGCGCTTCGCCGACGGGGTTCTCTGGGGTCAACCGTATTCCGCACTGCGGACGCATTATCTGTCGGAGTCGTCGCCGCTCGATACGTCCTTCGTTCCGAGCACGACGACCACGGTCGAATCGATGAGTGTACGGCTTCTGACGCGGGGAGAGCCGGGCGCGGCAACCTACCAGATCCGCGACGAGAACGAGCAGGTGCTGGCGACTGGCGCTCTGACGGGCACTGCGAGCAGCAGCGCGCGGTGGCAATGGCTTGGCGCCGCCTTCCCTGCGCCTGTCTTGCTGGAACGTGATCGCGCTTACTGGCTGCATGTCGCGCTCGAGCCGGGAGGTGGTTCATTCCTCCACCACCTGCTCGTCAGTGATTTTCCCACCCCGACGGCCCTGGCGACCGCATCGGCGTCGCGATCCCTCTCGACACTGCCCCTGGCGCGCGCGAGTGCCACGAGCAGCGCCTCGACGACCACGCCGATGGTGGTCTTCTCGGCGATTTCGCCGATCTTCGCGAGCCTCGCACCCAACCCGAGCTTCGAATCCGCTCCTCTCGAGCACTACTTTACCCACGCCGCGGTTGCGCAGGGCGTGAGCTTCGATCACGTCTCGGACTCTGTCTGGTCGGGATCGAGATCAATCCGAATTTCGGCACCTGCCGGCGCGGGACTTTCGCGCTGGCTCAGCCAGAACGATCGCATCCCGGCCAGGCCCGGTGCTTTCTATGAAGCGTCGGTACGGCTCAGGACGAAGAACGTGCCCGGTTACGCCGCGCTGGCACTGAGCTTCTTCGACGGCAGCGTGTGGCAACATCTGAGCACCACGGAATCGGTGCAGCGGGTAAAGGGAACGTCGTCCTGGACCGAGGTCAAGCTCAGCGCAACCGCGCCGCAGGGCAGCGCCTATCTGCGCGCCGACCTCCGGCTGCAAGGGGCGGGCACTCTCTGGGCGGACCATCTCAGAATCATTGGCCCCGGAATCCAGCCGGTGCCGACTCCCGTACCGTCGCCTACGCCCACACCGCGTCCGACACCGAGCCCCACCCCGACGCGGACTCCCGTGCCGTCGCCTACGCCCACACCGCGTCCGACACCGAGCCCCACTCCGACACCGCTCGCGACACCCCGGCCCACGCCGACAGCGCAATCCGCTTTCGGTGGCGTCTCGCCGGTGTTCGGGAGCCTCGCACCCAATCCGAGCTTCGAGCAGGACCCACTGGCGCACTACTTCAACCATGCAACGGTTGCGCAAGGCGTCGTCTTCGAGCATGGCGCGGACGCCGCATGGTCGGGTCTGCGCTCGGTCCGGATCACCGCACCGGCGACGGCCGGCCTGTCGCGCTGGCTCAGCCAGAACCACCTCATCACGGTCCGGCCCGGCGCCATCTACGAATATTCCGCTCGCTTGCGCACGAGCGATGTCACCGGCTCGGCCGCGATTGCCCTGAGTTTCTTTGACGCGACGGTATGGCAGCATCTGGCCACCACGGAATCCGTGCAGCACCTGACCGGCACTCAGCCGTGGACCGAAGTACGTGTCGTCGCCACGGCCCCGGCCACGGCGGCCTACGTGCGAGTTGACGTGCGGCTCTGGGGTGGAGGCATCCTGTGGGGTGACCACGTTGTCCTCTCCCTTGCGGGCAGCACTCCCGTTCCGACGCCCTCTGCCGGGCCGAGTCCCGGCCCGAGCCCGACGCCGCAACCGACACCGACGGTGGGTGCCACGCCGACGCCGGCCGGGGGCACGGGAGCAGCACTGACGCGGCTCCCGATCTACTGCCGCCTGCACAGCTTCCCG
>SXGS01245891.1_pt1 | contig 33512 bp, 35 predicted proteins | sample 3174681 | NCBI WGS metagenome assembly SXGS01 (sample SAMN11356861, study PRJNA531348) | freshwater metagenome | isolation source: freshwater sample F1-80 | place: China: Fuxian Lake, Yuxi | collected 2017-12-25
CCAATTTGCTGGCGATTAAATCTTTATGTGGTGCGTCAGGCAGCCGCGGGGCCATAGGCGTTGTCGCCGGGCTTGGACGGCTGCGCCCAGAAGATGATCAAGATGATGATTCCTACGCATGGGATCAATAACAGCAGCTGCAGCCAGCCTGACCTGCCGGTGTCATGGAGTCGGCGGCAGCCAACCGATAGCTCAACCAAAAGGAAAATGATACCGATAATGAACGACACGATATTAGAACCATTTATGTTTAATAGGCCAGCGATGAAAGTGACTACGATGCCGATTATGAATATGAACAGGTAGAAATACCAGAATTCTGAGCGACTCGCGCGGCCCGAGAAAACCCCGATCTTGCTGAAGCAGGTTGATATTGCTTGACCGAAACTCATGCTGGCTCCTTTGGTGAACGCCCCTCCTCAGGAGCGAGTTACCTAATCTTGGCCTAAATGCGCGGCAATTAACCCGAATTAGCCCAATTCCTCGCCGTAATTATTCCTCCCGGGGGTACCCCCAAGGACCCACAAGACCAGCAGGGCGATATTCCCGCAGGGTACGAGCAAGAGCAATTGCAGCCAGCCTGACATCCCACGATCGTGAAGCCGGCGACAGCCAACCGCATAGGTAGGCACCAGCAGCGCTAGCCCGATTAAAACTGCCAGCACGTAAAAAACCATGCCGACCACAAGAAGTGGCCCGCTCGCCTGGCCGCCTGGGCTGCCGGCACTCGCGGCGAGCAAAAACCCCAGACCGATTAAGGCCACCACGACGGTGACCAAGGTCTGGAACAGCATCCACCACCAAAACTCCGAACGCTTCGCCCGTCCTTCGAAAGTTCCGTACTTTTCAAAGCAAGTACGGACCGCGGTAGCGAAAGACATTTTCAACTCCTCATCGGGCGGGCGAAGTAATTACTGGCTAGGCGACGACGACATCCAATGTGACAACCGCGACCACATCAGGATGCAGTTGCACCCGGGCACTGTGCTTACCCACTGTCTTGATCGCCTTGGGGATCTCGACCTTGCGCTTCTCGAGCACCACACCGCTTGAGTTCTTTACCGCCGCAACGACATCGGCGGTAGTTATGGATCCGAAGAGTCGACCCGTTTCACCCGCCCGTGAAGTTAAGGTCACGGTGAGGGCTTCAAGTTGCTGCTTGACCTCATTGGCATGGTCCAGGCCCCGGATCTCGCGAACCTTGCGGGCGCGCTTGATCTGGGTCACCTGCTTTTCGCCACCCTTTGTCCAGCCAATCGCCAGGCCACGTGGCATTAGGTAGTTGCGGCCGTAACCATCTTTGACGGTGACCACATCGCCCGCGCCTCCAAGGCCCGTGACTTCTTCAGTGAGAATCAGTTTCATGATGAATTAACCTATCGGGAAGTTGGGATGTAGGGCAGGAGAGCCATTTCGCGAGCGTTCTTGACGGCGGTTGCAACTGCTCGTTGCTGCTGCACTGTCAGGCCAGTTACGCGACGTGCGCGAATCTTCCCGCGATCCGAAACGAACTTGCGCAGCAAGTTAACGTCCTTGTAATCAACAACCTTGACGTCTGGCTTGAGCAGTGGCGTTACCTTCTTCAGCGGAATCTTGTCGCTGGCGCGCATTGGGCGACGCTTCGTGTCTTTTTCTCTATCTCGTCCCATGATTGGGTCGCTCCCTTTTTATTGAGTCTGTGAATGTGTCGGTGCGGTACTAGAACGGGGGCTCATCGAATGCTGCGCCGCCGGTGGCCCACGGATCGTCGGCCGGTGCGCCGCCGCCGGTGTTGCCAGAGTTTTCACCAGTTGCGCCGCCTTGACGCGCGACGCGGTTCACCTTGGCTGTTGCGTAACGTAGAGCGGGGCCAACGTCTTCGACTTCGAGCTCCATCACCTGGCGCTTCTCGCCCTCGCGGGTCTCGTAGGAACGTTGCTTCAACCGGCCAGAGACGATTACGCGGGTGCCCTTGGCCAGTGATTCGGCAACGTTCTCCGCATACTGGCGCCACACACTGCAACGCATGAATACGGTCTCGCCGTCTTTCCATTCGTTGGTGGTCTTGTCAAGAACGCGTGAGCTGGAGGCGACGGTGAATGAAGCAACCGCAGCACCACTTGGGGTGAAGCGCAGCTCCGGGTCATTGGTCAAGTTACCAATGATGGTCACGGTGATATCGCCGGCGGCCATTACTTCGCTTCTTCTCTGACGTCTTCTGGGCGCATGACCTTGGTGCGCATCACGGCTTCGTTGAGACCAAGTTGGCGGTCCAGTTCGGCTACCGCCGTCGGAGTAGCCGTTAGGTTGATAACCGCGTAGATGCCCTCGGTCTTCTTGTTGATCTCATAGGCCAACCGGCGTCGGCCCCAGATATCAACGCGCTCAACACTGCCGCCCTCGCTCTTGACAACATTCAAAAATGTGTCAAGGCTCGGGGCAATTGTCTTTTCTTCTAGATCAGGGTCCAAAATGACCATGACTTCATAACGACGCATAGACCACCCACCTCCTTTGGACTAAACGGTCACGGTCGCTCCGTGACAGGAGGGTTTCTGCGTGCCTGCGGTTTGACAAAAAACCACTTCGCCAGGATGCAGGGCTAGCAAAGAGTAGCGGTGCTGCGGTCCTATCCTGAAATTGGGGTAATCCACGCAGGGCTTGCCACAAGGTTGGGCTGGCAGTCTCCTGAAATCTGCCGGCCTCGCTCGGGCATGGGCCGCCGCGCCACGCGCCGTAGGCTGAGCCCATGCGGATAGCGACATGGAACGTTAATTCCGTGACCGCGCGGCTGCCCCGGGTGCTCCAGTGGTTGGCGGCGTACCAGCCCGACGTGTTGGCACTACAAGAACTTAAGTGCACCGACGCCGCCTTCCCAACCATGGATATCACGGCTTTGGGGTATGAAGTTGCCTCGCATGGCACCGGCCGGTGGAACGGGGTCGCACTACTCAGCCGAATAGGCCTGGTCGATGTCACCCGAGGCCTCGTTGACCAGCCCCAGTACGAAGGTGCCGACGAACCCCGGGCCATCGCAGCCACCTGTGGTGGCGTTCGCGTCTGGAGCATCTACGTGCCCAATGGGCGCGAACCTGGGCACGATCACTACCAATACAAACTCAATTGGTTAGGCGCACTAGAGGTGACAATCGGTCAGGAGCTAGCAGCCGCCCAGAACCGTCCACTCGCGGTCATCGGCGACTACAACGTCGCCCCTACCGATGAGGACGTCTGGGATATCAGCCAGTTCAGCGAGAGTACCCACGTCACGGAGGCGGAGCGCGCGGCTTTAGCGAAATTATGCTCAACTGGTTTAGTTGAAGTGGTACCTCGCGCCCTGAAGGGCTACCCATTCACCTTCTGGGATTACCGCCAAGCCGCATTTGGTCGCGGCTGGGGTATGCGGATCGATTTGGTCTATGCGAACGAACCATTCGCTGCACAAGTAACTGATGCCTATGTCGATCGCGAGGAGCGCAAAGGTAAAGGTGCCTCTGATCACGCACCCGTCGTCGTCGACCTGGATCTTGATTGACATGTCATTAGTTGTCCGAACCATTACCGCGCACCAGCATCGCGAGTGGATTGCCGCGAGGCCAGCGGTTTCATTCTTACAACTACCCGAATGGGGAGAGGTGAAAGTCGGTTGGACTTCGGAGTCCCTTGGTTGGTTTGATGGCGGCCGCCTCGTTGGCGCCGGCCTGGTACTCTATCGGGCAATCCCGAAGCTCAAGATCCGCAGCCTCGCCTACCTGCCCGAGGGCCCGGACATCGACTGGCTGCGCGAGCGCGTACCAGCAGCCACCTTGGACGACTGGTTAAACCCGCTGCTTGCGCACTGCAAATCCCGTGGGGCCTTTGTATTGAAGATGGGGCCGGCAATCGCTACTCGACGTTGGCAAAGTGACACCATAAAGTCTGCTATCGCAGATCGCGCTGCTGGCTCGCCCAACCCTGCAGACCGGATCAGCGATCTGGTCGCCAACTGGCATTCGACAAGGGCCTTGCAAGTTGCCGAGCAACTGCAAGCGCGAGGCTGGCTGCAAGAGGGAGGCGACGAAGCCGGCTTTGGTGATGTGCAACCCCGCTATGTTTTTCAACTGAATCTGGTCAATAGGTCACTTGGCGAGATATTCGGTGACTTCAATCAATTGTGGCGGCGAAATATCAGGAAGTCAGAGAAGGCTGGAGTTGAGGTAGCGCGAGGGGACTATTCAGATCTGGCTGCCTTTCACGCTATTTATGTCGAGACCGCCAGGCGCGATCATTTCACCCCCAGAGGTCTTGCCTACTTTGAGCGGATGTGGCAACAGCTCAATGATCAGGAACCAGGGCGCCTAACTTTGTATCTGGCAAACTACGAAGGTCATGTTGCCGCGGCCACCTTGATGATTCGTGTTGGTAACCACGCTTGGTACTCCTACGGGGCTTCGACTACAGCCGACCGGGATGTGCGTCCGTCAAATGCCCTGCAATGGCGCATGATCACCGACGCGCACAAATCCGGCTGTGAAATTTTCGATCTACGAGGGATCGCTGACACGTTGAACCCGGAAAACCATTTATTTGGGTTGGTGCAATTCAAGTTGGGCACCGGGGGTTTCGCTCAGGAGTATGTTGGCGAGTGGGACTACGTCCTGCGCGGTGCCTGGGCTAAGGGTTACCGCGTGTATCAAAGTCGTCGTGGATAAGGGGGAGCAACGTGTCCTTCACCCTCAAAGTTGATGCCACAAAGTGGCGCGACCACCTTTCTGCAGTTAACGAGGCGGCAAAGCGAACCACTGGATCCAATGCCGTTGGGGTTATCAAGGGCAATGGCTACGGGTTCGGTCAGTCCCTGCTCGCCACCGAGGCCGATCGACTGGGCTTTGACACCGTTGCGGTCGGCACCGTATTCGAGATCGACGAAGTGCTCAATGATTTTTATGGTGACGTTATTGTGCTCGAGCCATTTGAGCCTCGCGTTCTCGCTGCGGCAACCGCTTGGTGGATGGCCGGCCAGCGGCACGACGCATCTCGGATTGTGCGTACCGTCTCAAATGAGAACGCACTACGAGCCTTGATCGACGGCCCCGGTGCGGTGCGCATCTTGCTGGAGGCTCAGACCTCCATGCATCGTTTCGGCTTCAGCGAGTCAGATCTGCTTCGCAGCCTCTCTGACCCCGCAGTCCGCGCGGCACTTTCTAGTGGCCACGTTCAGGTACTTGGCCTTTCGCTGCACCTGCCGTTGGTGCAACCTGCCGACGAGGTCAGCATCCAGGGGGTGGCCAGTGGCACGGCGCGCGTCCGCGAGGTCACCCGGTGGGCCGGACTCTGGCAGGCCGAGACCGCAGTTTGGAGTGGCTCCCATGCACCTGCGAGCAACCTTTGGGTTTCCCATCTGGACGACTCCGAGCTGGCCGCGGTCGCCCGCACCGCCGACGAGTTGGCAATTCGCGCCCGAACCGGCACTCGCCTTTGGCTCGGCAAGCGGCCTGCGTTATCGGTTACGGGCACCGTGCTCGCGGTGCACCCACTGCCAAGTGGCACACACATTGGTTACCGGCAACGCACCGGCCCGAAGGACAGCACCCTCATAGTTGTCTCCGGTGGCACGGCCCATGGCATCGGCCTAGCGGCGCCGACACCCGCGGCCTCCCTTCGGCAACGTGCCGTAACCGCAGGCACCGGTGTCCTCGATGCGGCTGGACGCGCACTTTCACCATTTAGTTGGGCCGGCAGCAGGCGCTGGTTTGCCGAGCCACCCCACCAGCATCACTCGATGCTGTGGCTGCCCCGCGGGTGCGTTATCCCTGCGGTGGGCGATCAAGTGCCGGCCGAGGTGCGGTTCACTACCTCGAAATTTGATGCCGTCATCGGACTCGACTAGGTACTCACACGCGCCGAAGCGTGAAAGCATCTGCGGCATTGTCGTACGGGCCACCCCCGGGATCATCCCCGTCGCCAGCGAATCCATCACTGCGTACCGGATCGTTTTCGGGGCGGACGATGTCACGAATCACCATGATCGCGAAGTAGCTCGTCGCAGCAATATGCACGATGATTGCCAAGGCGTACCACTGTTGGGTAAGACCCTTCAAATCCGCGTTGCCGTAGCCGACCAGGAACCACCACACCGCGACAAAGTAGACAACTTCGCCCACCTGCCAAATAATGAAGTCCCGCCACTTCGGCCTTGCCATGACCGCCAACGGGATCAACCAGAGCACATATTGTGGTGAATAGACCTTGTTCGTCACCGCGAATGCCGCGATAATCAAGAAAAGTAATTGCGCCAATCGCGGTCGTCGTTTGGCGCGCAAGGCCAGGATTGCGATCGCAAGACACATGGCCAGGAAAAATCCTGTCGCCACCGTGTTTAGAGCCTCACTTGGCACACTCGGTAACTCCAACTGGCTGAGTGCGAACCAAAATGAACCGAAATCCTGACCCCGCGTCTGGCTGAAGGTGTAGAAAAATGACCAGCCGTCAAAGTTACCGACGATGAAAGGAATGTTCACCATCAACCAGGTCAGTACCGTACCGCCCACCAGCGCCGCCAATGGCCGCCACTTGCCCGATCGTACCGTCAACACCAAGAAGGCACCGAGGAACAACAGCGGATAAAACTTTGCGGCAACCGCGAGGCCAAGAAGGAGGCCGGCCGCAAACGGCCGGTTGCGCGACCACAGCAGCAGAGCAATGCCGGCGAATGCAAGTGGCAGTAGGTCCCAGTTGATAGTGGCAGCAAGTAGCACGCCGGGGGCTAAGGCGAACATCGCTGCGTCCCACGGGCGCCGACGCACCGTGAGTGCCGTAGCGACAACGGCGACCACGAGTGGGATGAACAGCAGCACGACATTGACGTCAAAGAAGACAGTGGCTGCCGGTGCACCCGGCACGATCGCGATGACCGCGCGGGTTGTCACCGCCGCGATCTGCATGAAAACCCCGGTGAGTACCGGGTACTCCAGTGGGGTTTGGCCGGGCATGGTCTGCAGGTACGGAAATAGGCCGTCGGCGAACCCGCGTAGGGAGAACAGTGGCGGGATATCCGAGTAGCACAGGTGCTCGTAGTTTTCCGGCGAGACCCAGCCTGAATTTCGACACGATAGATCCAGGACATAGCCAATGCCGTAGACCACCGCGGTGAGCGCGATCAGCACCCGTAGCGGGTTCCACCAATTTTTCATACTTCGAAGGTGCCCGATCGGCCCGCCGATCGCATCACTAGCGTCAGCGGCAATCGAATCCGCGTGGGAGGGCTCGACGATCTGATCGGTCATCCGGGCACCGCCTCGTCAATTGGCGGCGCCGGTGGACCATCACTTGGTGCCGGGGCCACCCCCGGATCAGGTGCGATTCCATCACCGGGCTGAATTGGTTCCGGGGCGCTTTCAGTTGGTATTGGCTGAGTACTAGCAGAGGCTTCGGCTGTCGGTTCCGGGCCGAACTCCATCACACTCGGCGTCGGGCAATAAGGCGGTACCGGCGTACCGTCGGTGGGCCTAATCAGCGGGCAATCGGGTGCTTTTGTCAGCTCGCCGGTCGGCGCAGCGAACTGGGCCGCTGGCTCATTTTGCAGCGCAGCGGTCATGAATGCGGTCCAGATCGCGGCCGGATACGAGCCACCGGTCACCGTGTCCAAGCCACCGGTACCCGAAAGTGAAACCGGTAGCCCACTGGCATCCTCCTTGGCCATCAGCACCGCCGTCGCAAGTTGCGGGGTGTACCCAACAAACCAAGCACTTTTGTTTTCATCAGTTGTTCCAGTTTTTGCTGCTGCTGGGCGACCTATTTTTTGTGCGGCAAATGCGGTGCCGTCGGTCACTACCTTATTTAGTGTGTAGCTGACACTGTTGGCTATCTCGGGCGCAAATGCAGTTATCGTCTTTGGTTGGTACTCAAATAACAAGCCCCCGTTGAAACCCAGCACCGACTTAATATAGGTGGTCTCGGCACGCAGGCCACTCGCGGCGAAAGTGGCGTACGCGTTAGCCATAGTCAACCCGGACGGCGATGCGGTGCCGAGCACGAATGTCAAATCTAGGTTGTCGAGATTTAAGCCAGGCGTGATGTCAGGAACACCGGCACGAATTGCAGCCTCGGCTACCGCATCAACACCCACCTCATACTCCAACTGCACATAGGCGCTGTTGATACTGAACTCGGTCGCTTGTAGCAGCGTTACCGGGCCATAGGACTTGTCACCATAGTTCGAGAAGGTGTAGCCGTTGACCGTCGATGGCGAATCGCCGCTCAGCTCAGTGCCAAGTGTCACCCCTCGCTCAAATGCTGCAGCCAGGGCAAAGGGTTTGAATGTCGACCCGGCCTGCGCAAACTCTCTGGTGGCATTATTGATCTGATCGTCGATAAAATTTTTGCCCGCATACATCGCAATAACTTCACCGGTGCCCGGGCGGACCGCGGCTAAACCGATGCGAAGGCCTTCGGTGTTGGCGTCCGGGCCCGCCTTGCGCACCGCTGCCGTCGCGGCTTTTTGTGCTGCTTGATCGAAAGTCGATGTGATGCGAAGGCCGCCGCGTTGGATCTCAGTCTCGTCAAAACCTAAGTCAATTAGTTGGTCGGTGACGGCTTGCAGCAGGAAGCCGGTTTGCCCACCCAGTCGGTTACCGGCTCTTTGCTCCTTGATCTCCGGGAACTTGGCCGCCTTGCGCTGCTGCCGAGTTAGCCAGCCCTGGTCAACCATCGAATCCAGAACATAAGTCCATCGGGCCTTTAATGCCGGCAGATTGTCCTCGGGTGCTAGACCATTTGGCGATTTGATGACGGCAGCAAGCACCGCCGCCTGTGGAACATCTAGGTTCGCCACCGAAGTTCCGAAGTATGCGATCGAGGCAGCTTCAATCCCGTACGCGCCGCGGCCAAAATAGATGGTGTTCAGGTAATCCTCGAGGATCTGATCCTTGGAGACCACGGTCTCCAATTTGAAGGCGAGCAGAAGCTCCTTAGCCTTGCGACTCCAGGACCTGTCCTGAGTTAAGTATGCGTTCTTCGCGTATTGCTGGGTGATGGTGGAGCCACCTTGGGTTGACCCACCCTGCAGGTTGTTGAGAACCGCGCGCCCGATCCCAAGTGGCGAAATCCCGCCATGCTCATAGAAGGAGCGGTCTTCAGCGGCGAGTACCGCATGTTGTGCATCAAGTGGTACATCAGCAAGCGCCACACTGCGCCGCGTGGCTTCACCGAGGCGACCTAGTTCGGTCTGGCCGTCAGCCCAATAGACGATGGTCGCCTCACTCGTTGAAACTTCATTGGGCGACGGCACGGTGGTAAGTGACACCGCCAGTGCGAATGCGCCGACGCCGAGTGCCGCCAGCACCACGAAAATGATGATGAGTCCGGGCAACCAGTGCCGCTTTCGCTTCTTGGTGCGCCTACTTGCAGGTGGGGCCGGGCGCGACTTCACCGCCTTGTTCGCGGGCTGGCGAGAGGTGCTCAAGATGACCTCACTGACGGGGAAGGTTCAGGCCAGCCCCACTCAGGCTGACCTAGACCTCCATGAGATCACGGGAGGCTGCCAAAGGGCGCCGTGGCACACCGTCACCTAGAACATAAGACTTGGTCAGGTAGTTCCAGTGGCAGCGCTGGCAGACCTCAACCACGTAGACCTTGAATCGGCCGAACTGGGTTGCCATCACCTCCAGCTCATCACTTTTCCTAACCCGACCGGAGTAGGGTCCGAGTTCGTCGCCATACACGTAGGTAACAGTGGCAAAGCCCTGATCGCGACAAACCGGGCAAGGCAGGGCCACGAGTTCACCGTGGAATTTGGCCGCCCGCAGCAGATAGGTGTCCGCGTCGCAGAACTCGCTGCTCAAGGCCCCGCCGTTGAAGAAGGTGTGCAGTGCGCTTCGCCGTTGCAGCGCGAAGTCGACAACGGATCGAGGGGCCGCCGGGTTTGCGACATCCTCGGGCTCAGCTAGTGGTTCGTGCCTACTTGGCCTATTGCCCTTACCGGGCTCACCGCGGACGACACTGCCCCGAACACCGGAGCGTCTAGGCACGGCCATAACCCCAAATCCTACGCGATATCTCGGCCACCGCCCCCGAGCACCGGTAACCACTGGGGCCCGTAAGGATTTTTCGAAGATTACCGAATGCTGTTGACAGATATATCGTGGCGATATATGATCGGGCAGTGGCCGCCCGCACCGATCTCCTCGAGTTCGCCTCCTTGGGCGTGCTGACGGCCGGCCCACTCCACGGCTACGCGCTGCGCAAGTCGCTGGCCGAGATCCTCGGCCCGTTTCGGGCGCTGTCCTATGGCTCGCTTTACCCATGCCTTCGCCGACTCCAAGACCGTGGCTGGATCGAGCAACTAGGTGCGGTCCCTGGCACCACTACCAAGCGCGCCCGGGTTGTTTATGCCCTCACCGGTGACGGCAAGGATGCCTTCGCCGAATGGGCGAACCAACCCGGATCTGATGCGTGGGACGACGAAGGCTTCGCGACCCGACTGGCCTTCTTCTCACGCACCGAGGCAAGTGTGCGGTTGCGGATCCTCGAAGGCCGCCGCTCGCGACTGGAAGAGCAACTGGCCCTAATGCGCGAATCAATGAAACGCGGACGGGATCGAATGGACACCTTCCTGCTGCAGATGCAAGAGCACGGGGTTGAGGGTGCGGAGCGTGAAGTCACTTGGCTGAACAGCTTGATTCTTGCCGAAAGAAACTTGCCGAAGATCGGCACATCAATTCCCCCAAAGGTAAAGAGGAGTAAGAAATGAGTTCAATTCGTGTCGCGGTTGTCGGAGTCGGCAATTGCGCCTCATCGCTCGTGCAAGGCGTGGTGTTCTACAAGGATGCCGATCCTGCCGAGGTGGTACCCGGCCTAATGCACGTGCAATTCGGGCCGTACCACGTGCGCGATGTCGAGTTCGTTGCCGCCTTCGATGTCGACTCCAAGAAGGTTGGCCTTGATCTTGCTGATGCCATTGGGGCCTCTGAGAACAACACCATCAAGATCTGCGATGTGCCGCCGTCGGGGGTCAAGGTGCAGCGCGGCCACACCTTGGATGGCCTTGGTAAGTACTACCGCGAAATGATCACCGAGTCAGACGCTGAGCCGGTAGATGTTGTTGCGGCCCTGAAGGCGGCACGCGTTGACATTGTGGTGTGCTACCTGCCGGTTGGATCTGATGCCGCAGCCAAGTACTACGCACAGTGCGCTATCGATGCGGGTTGCGGTTTCGTTAACGCACTTCCGGTATTCATCGCCGGCACCCCAGAGTGGGCCAAGAAGTTTGAAGATGCCGGACTGCCGATCGTCGGTGTCGACATCAAGAGTCAGGTCGGTGCCACCATCACCCACCGTGTGATGGCGAAGTTGTTCGAGGACCGTGGGGTCGTGCTGGATCGCACCTACCAGTTAAATGTCGGCGGCAACATGGACTTCATGAACATGCTCGAGCGCGACCGCCTTGAGTCAAAGAAAATCTCGAAGACCCAGTCGGTCACCTCCCAGGTGGGCCATGACCTCGGGGCCCGCAATGTGCACATCGGACCATCCGACTACATCGCCTGGCTCGATGACCGCAAGTGGGCCTTCGTCCGCCTCGAAGGCCGGGCCTTTGGCAATGTGCCGCTGAACCTGGAGTACAAGCTCGAAGTCTGGGATTCGCCCAATAGCGCCGGGGTGATCATCGATGCGGTGCGCGCCGCGAAGATCGCCATGGACCGCGGCATCGGCGGCCCGATCCTGTCGGCTTCCTCCTACTTCATGAAGTCCCCGCCGGTTCAGTACAACGATAGCCAAGCTAGGCAAGCGGTTGAGGACTTCATCATCGGGGCTGTTGAGCGGTAAGCCACCCGGTCGCCTGGGGCGAAGAAATTTTCCCCCAAATTGGCTACGACATCTCAAGTTACGCCAGCCCAGGTTCCTTTCGGGCCCGACCTCAAGGAAACCTACGCTTACCGGGGCTGCGCCATGTTGGTGCCACCCCAAGGTTTCCCAACAGGTGGCGGCCTTGCTGGCCGGTTTCTAGCAGTATCGGCGGTCGGGTCCACCGAGGCAGTGTCACCTGATTACCTGCGGTAACGCATTGGGTCCACCGCCTACCCTTTGCCTGCTTCCTGCTCACTAACTGAGGTGTCGAAGAATTTCACGCCAAGTGCGATGGCGCCAGCGGTCAACCCGGCAAAGACAACAATGCCGATTAGATAGTGCACGTGATGGCTCCTTGGGTTTGGTGACCTGATGGCCGAACCTGCCTCTTACCCCGTAAGGGGGTTAGTCGATCAGGAACCTGTAGCGTCACATTGTGGTCGCTCTCCCCGCACTTCGCGAGGTACTTGCCCGTCCGGATTTTCGAAAACTCTGGTCGGTGCGTTTGGTCGGACAGTTCTCCGATGGGCTCTTGCAAGCCGCCCTCACCACCTTTGTGTTGTTCTCCCCAGAACGACAACCTGATGCGGTTAAAGTCGCCGCCGCATTTGCGATCCTCTACCTGCCCTACTCCGTCATTGGCCCATTCGCCGGCGTGTTTCTAGATCGATGGCGCCGCCGCAATGTGCTCGTGCGGGCAAACCTGCTCAAGGCCTTGGTCACCTTGCCGATAGTGGCGTTGGTGTTCGCTGGGAATGACGGACTCTGGCTCGGAGTGAGCGTCCTTACGGTGTTGGGGATCGGACGTTTCGTCCTGGCCGGGTTGTCCGCATCGCTGCCCCATGTGGTGGACGGACGTGACCTCGTGACGGCGAATGCACTCACACCAACTTCAGGAACCATTGCGGCCGCCATCGGTGCCCTGTTCGGTGTCACCCTTCGCGGCGTAATAGGTGGTGGTGACTTCGGCAGCCAAGTCGTGCTCTTCGCAGCCGCAGCCGGTTTCGCTTCAGCCGGCTTGCTCGCAGTCCGTCTCGGTAAGGACACCTTGGGCCCAAGCGGGGAGAAGCCCGCCGACACCGTGCGCGGTGTACTCCTTGGCCTAATCGACGGGGTGCGGGTGTTAGGCCGTAATCGCATCCCACGTCGGGCGATAACCGTGGTCGGGATGCATCGCATTGCCTTTGGCGTACTGACCGCCGGTGCGCTCTTGCTGGTGCGCGAGACTTTCAATGAGATGGTTCAGGCGGATTCGGCACTGGGTCAATTCGCGATCATCACCGCGGCCGCCGCCATCGGTGCCCTGCTCGGGGCAGTGCTAACCCCCGGGGCGACCCGCCGGTTCGGGGCCGTTCGCTGGTCGGCTTTTGCCTTACTGCAGGCCGGCACCATCGGTGCCGTCCTGATATTCATCGGTGCGATGGCACCCGCATTCATCGCCCTTCTTGGTGGCGCGCTCTCCATGGGATTCGCTGGTCAGTCGGTAAAGGTGTGCTCGGATACCTTGATCCAGCGGCATATCCCAGACGACCACCTTGGCCGCATCTTCGCCTTATTCGACATGATCGTAAATGTGTCTTTGGTTTTCGGGATCACTTTGATGGCCTTAATAGCCCCGAAAAGTGGACAAGCCCCCTGGGCCTACGCAGGAGTTGGTGTCCTACTGATTGCCACAGCTACTTGGTACTTGGCGGGTAGGGGCAATAGGCTCCCCTCAACCGCCACTTCGTCAGGCCAATGAAGGCGTAATCGGTCTGGCCACTGAAACCTTCAGGAGCCGCATGAGCGACGTTTCGACCGCCGATAAGGGCTGGGGCATCAGGTCAATTGCCGCCGTTCTAATCTTCGTCATTGCCGCAGCACTCACCCCGATTGCCATGGTCGGCAACTGGGGTCGTGCCACGGTCATTAACAGCGAGCAATTCATCGCCACTGTCGTTCCGCTGGCTGACTCGCCAGAGGTGCAGGCCGCAGTCACCGAGGCTGTGACCGAAGCAATCGTCAAACAGGTAGACACCTCAGCAATTGTTGGTGACTTTCTCGGCGGGCTTCTGAACAATGATCAACTCTCCTCGGCATTGTCCGCACCTATCGCAGCGGGCGTAAACAAGCTAATTGGGCAAATAGTCGAAGGCTTCATCACCTCCGACGCCTTCTCGAAACTGTGGATCACCCTTGCCAGTGCGATCCAAAAGAGTGTCGTGGCGATTCTCGAGGGTGGTAATGAAGGCCCAGTGCAGATGCAAGGCGACCAACTCGTCCTTGACATCAGCGACCTACTGACGGCCGTTCAAGCTCAACTTGTTTCCCAAGGTGTGACTATTGCCGACAAAGTCACCGTTCCGGATTCCGACCGCCAAATCGTGCTTTTTGAAGCACCCGCCGTCGCGCAATTGCAGTTCATCTACTCACTTGCCTCGCCGGTTCTGCAATGGTTCCCGCTGCTGATAGCCATCTTGTTCGGCCTCGCGATCACTTTAGCTCGCCGGCGCCCCCGTATGGTGCTTGCAGTTGGTATTGCACTTGTTGTAACGGGTGGACTTACCACTTGGGGGCTGGGCCTGGGTGAGACTTTCTTCGTTGATCAACTCGCCGGCACGGTGTTCGGCGGGGCTTCTGGGATCTTCTGGAACACCTTGTTGAATTACCTGATTATTGGCCTGCAGAGTCTTCTCATCTTCGGCGTGGTGGTCGCGGTTGCCGGTTGGTTCGCGGGTCGATCTCGGCCGGCAGTGAAACTCCGTGCCCATCTTGTTGCTGGCCTCACGGAAATCGGCTCTTCACTTCCGGAGAACGGGTTGAGCACATTTTTGCGGGCGCGCGCAGACGCAGTGCGCTGGATCATCACCGCTGTTCTGGTTTTCGCCCTGGTGGTTGGTGATGTGATGTCACTAAATCGCATGATCTGGCTGCTTTTGTTGGCCGGCGGATTATTCACATTGCTACAGGTGCTAATTGCTGACAAGAAAGCAACTGCTGGCTAAACCACCGGGGTGCGAACAGCTTGGATTCCGTGCTCACTGCTCGTGGTGAACGCCAGGGTTGTCGCTGCTACCTCATCTTTTGTGACGGCCACCTGACCACTGCCAATGGCTTCGGTGTAGGCAGCGAAATCCTTGCCTACCTGCTCCGCATACACCAGCCCGAAGTTCATCATCGCCTTGTCGAACTTGGTACTGGTGCCAAGATAAGACGTAATGGCAATCGCGTCGCCAGATCGTGCATGCGCTCGAGCAAGGGTGTGACCGCAGATCCTCGCGTACGCGAGCAGGTTTTCAGGGCCTAACAAGGTGACATCCGGTGACCACTTCATGTCGCGCAGTTGGCGAATGTAGAAGTCACGGCCTTGGCTCCCGCGAATCCAGCCCAAGAAGATATCGCTGGCCGCCTGAGTCAGGCGTTGACCACTGACTACCCGCTCCCCTTGCTTGTCGAACTGACTTGGTGCGGTAACCGGCTCGAGCACACTTCTGACCGCCTGCTTAACCTGCAACACCAACAGGTCCGACTCGTCACGGCCCTGAAGTAAAATAACAAAAGCGAGCAGCCCAACACTGCCCACGCCAACCACCTTGTGGCCAATATCCACCAATTGATATCGGCTCAACAGTTCGCGCCGATCATCGATCAAGGTCCCCTGGTATTGATCGAATAGCCCACTAATTAGCGGGTGCACATCACTCCCAAGGACAATCCGTGCCAAGACTGGTGGGGCATTGACAAATTGGCGCCGTCCGTCGACAACTTCGGTCAACTTGCTAATTGCCGACCAAGCATCACGCTTTTGCGCCTTCGCCAGGGTCTTCTCGGCGGCCACCACCCCCTTCTTACCGGCAGCATCTCGCCCCCAGCCAACAAGTGCGCTGGCATCAACCCGGTTGTACCAGATATCCAACTCGCCCATCTGCGCGAAATTTGCAATGGCGGTGCGATACGAGTTTGCGGCCGCGCGCGTGGTGCTTTCAATTTCAGCACTAGAAAAGCCGTTGTTCTGCGCCGCCAACGTGAAGGAAGTCGTCAAGCGTGCGACATCGAATTCGAACGGGCCTGGCAAAGTCTCATCAAAGTCGTTTATGTCGAAGATGACCGCCCGATCAGGCGCTGCGAATAATCCAAAGTTCGAAAGGTGGGCGTCACCGCATAGCTGAACCTGTAGTCCGGTGTTCGGACGGGTGCCAAGATCCGTCGCCATCGTCAATGCTGAACCGCGATAGAAAGTAAATGGGTTAACTGACATCCTCGAGTGTCTGAGCGGCAGCAGCGTTGGAACTCGATCCACCTCTTGCCCGGCAAGTTGAACCACGACATTTTGGCGATCGGGCCCCGGTTCCCAAACCGCCAGTGAGGTTCGCGGCGCAAGTTTTCGGGCGTCCAGCCCAAGGGTCTCGCGCGCTCCTACCGTGGTAGCTCGGGTGGTGCCTGGACCGTTGTGCGTAGACATGGGAGCAGGATAGTCGCCTTGTTCGGTACTTATCCAGGTAAAATTGACATATTATGACCAACGAACTAGATTGTTAGTATGACAATCGAAGTAGGAGTTTTCGAGGCCAAGACGCACCTTTCCGCGCTCCTGGACCAAGTAGTGGCCGGCGAAGATTTCCTCATAACTAAAAGAGGCCAAGTGGTGGCGCGCCTTGGACCCGCAGTTGATCCCGGATCCCGGGTTGACGAGGCCTGCCGGCTACTCGCACTCGCTCGGAGCAACTCGAACCCAGGACCAGATTCGATTCGCGAGTTAATTGATGACGGCAGATACAAGTGAAAGTGGTCCTCGACGCCTCCGTTGCAATCAGTTTCATCATCATTGATGAGTTTTCGCAACAAGCGAGCAAGGCACTTGAGCGGGTGGCCGAACAAGGCGCCTTGGTTCCCGCTCTTTGGGATTTCGAACTTGCCAATGCCCTTCGATCGGCGGAGCGCCGGGGCCGCATCTCGCAGGCCGGAACTGCTCAGGGGATTGCCGGTATCAACGGTCTCGATATTGAGCGAGTTGGGCCGCCCACCAATCTGACCCGCCTCATTGACGTTGCGCGTGAGCGTGATTTAAGTGTGTACGACAGCTCCTATCTGGCTTTGGCGCTTGACCGGGGGCTTCCCCTGATGACCTTCGACAGCCGACTTGGGCAGGTGGCAGCAGCGGCTGGGGTGCACCTGATCAAGTAGTTAAGCTATCGGCGCGCGGCCCACCAGGCCAGAAGGGCCTCGGTGGCCTGCGCCTCCCCAAGGGGCCCGCGATCTAGGCGCAGATCCATCATGAACCGATACGCCTCACCAACGACCGGACCCGGCGGCAGATCCAAGATGCGCATGATCGCCGCACCATCAAGGTCTGGGCGCAAGGCCGCAAGTTCCTCCTCGTGTTCCAAGACATTGATGCGATTTTCCAGGCCGCTATAAGCCTGCTGCAGCGCCGCGGCCCGGCGCTTATTTCGCGTGGTTGAATCAGCGCGCGTGAGCTTGTGCAGTTGAACTAGTTGGTTACCCGCGTCGCGCACATACCGGCGCACGGCTGAGTCAGTCCATTCGCCGGTGCCGTATCCGTGAAAGCGCAGGTGTAATTCAACCAACCGGGCCACCTGGTCAGTGGTCTCATTTGAGAACCGCATGGCCAGCATGCGCTTCTTGACCATCCGGGCGCCCACCATCTCGTGATGGTGAAATGATACCCCGCCATCTTTTTCAAACTTGCGAGTTTTGGGTTTGCCGATGTCATGCAGCAGCGCAGCAAGTCGAAGCACCGGGTCAGGTCCACTAACCGGTTCGTGCAAAGTCTCCATCGCAATTGCCTGCTCAAGCACCATCATCGAGTGCTCATAGACATCCTTGTGGCGGTGGTGCTCGTCTTCGGCTAGGCGAAGCGCCGGTAATTCAGGCAAAATCCAGTCGGCAACCCCGGTGTCGACAAGTAATTCCAAACCCGAGCGCGGATCAGGTGCCATGAGGGTCTTCATGAATTCTTCGCGCACCCGCTCTGCTGACACGATGGTGATGCGCTCAGCTTGCTCGTGCATCGCCTGCAAGACATCATCGCTGACCCGGAAGCCAAGTTGGGCCACGAAACGTGCGGCCCGCATGATGCGCAGCGGATCATCCTCAAATGAATCCTGAGCCCGACCCGGTGTGCGGAGCAGGTAGTTGTCCAGATCGGATGCACCCTCAAAAAGGTCGACCAACTGCATCTGGGGTAGTCGAAGTGCGAAGGCATTTATGGTGAAATCCCGACGCCCCAAATCACCCTCGAGGGTGTCGCCGAAGTCCACAACCGGCTTACGGGAATCCCGGTCATACTGCTCGGTTCGATAGGTGGTGATTTCACATTCGCGCCCCGAAATCCGCACCCCGACGGTGCCAAAGCGGATCCCGACATCCCAAACTGCCGAGGCCAGCGGAGTTAACAGCTCGATAATGACTTCTGGTCGCGCATCGGTTGTGAAATCCAAATCCCCGGTCGCACCCACCCGGCCGAGCAGGGCATCGCGGACCGGGCCGCCGACCAGGGCGATCTCGTGACCGGCACCGGTAAATCTCTCCCCCAGATCGGTCAAAAGCCCCGAAATTGGGGCCAATTTGGCGATTGCCTGGCGTTCCGCGGTCGTCGACACACATAGCAGCGTAATGACTGAACCCTCAGGTTTATCCTGCCGATATGGGTAAGCGCATTCCGAGTGTCGAGGAGACCTCGGCCGGCGGGTTGGTGCTGGACCTCAGCGGTGCCCTGCCCATGGCTGCGCTGATCGCTCGCCACGACCGAAATGGCCGGCTGATCTGGCTGCTGCCCAAAGGCCATGTGGAGATCGGCGAGACAAATGAGGAGGCCGCCATCCGCGAGGTGGCCGAAGAAACCGGGATCACCGCCAGCATCTTGGCGCCCCTTGGGGTCATTGATTTTTGGTTCATGACACCTAGTCAGCGCATACACAAGACCGTCCACCACTATCTCTTGCAGGCTATCGGCGGTGAGCTTAGCGACACCGACATCGAAGTAGTCGAAGTCGCTTGGGTGCCCCTCGCTGAAGTCCGTGCCAAACTCCGCTACCCCGATGAGCGCAAACTCATCACCAAAGTTTCAGACTTGCTTGGCGATACGTGCCTTACCTGAGAATTGAAATTACGTTGCGCCTTTTCTTGGCGGGTCTACTCAGCACCGCAGTGTTTGCCGGTGGCGCCACCCCGGCGCGGGCTATACCCGCGGACTCGCAGCTTGAGATTGTCTTGGACCAATTCACCCCGGTGGTGCCTAAAGTAAAAGGCACACTTCGGATAAATGGCCGCGTCCTTAATATCTCCGGCCGCTCAATCGAAAATGTATCCGTCCAATTACGCGTTGCTGACTCGCCGCTAACCGACGCGAGTACCCTCACCGAAGTTGGTGCGGCAGACCTCGTCTCCGACGTCGACGATGATTCAAGCAGTATCGATGCGACGCGCACCTTGATAACCTCCGCACTCGCCCCGAACCAGCAAGGGTTCTTCGAGATCTCAATTGCATTTGCGGATTTGGGGCTGACAGTTCCCGGCACCTACGTCATCGCAGTCGAGGCCCTCGGCTCGATAGCCGGTGTTGACGAATTTGATGACCGTAAAGGAATTGAACGGACGTTTTTGCCGTGGCTGCCCACCGGCTCGGGCGGTGCCCCAATTGGAGTTACCTGGCTTTGGCCACTTGTCGACTGGCCGGCCCGTAACGCCAATGGGGTGTTAGTGAACGACGAAACCCCGAAGGCTTTGTCACCAGGTGGGCGGCTAGACGAACTCGTGAAGGTCGGCGCCGAATTCCCCGGGCAGGTGTCTTGGTACGCGGACCCGGAGTTGTTGCAGGCAGCCTCCGCCATGGCACAGGGTTATTTGGTGCAGGAGGGCGGCAGCCCGGTGGCCGGTGATCAATCCGATGCGGTCTTAGGCTGGCTGACTTCGTTGCGCTCGGCACTTGACGCCGCCGCGACCGTATCGCAAACGCAAGCGCAACTGCGGGTGCTGCCCTATGCAGATGTGGATGCCACGGCAGTGCGCAGGGCCGATCTGGCCCCCGATCTAATCCGCGCGGTAACGCAGGCGCCGATTATCTCGCGGGCGGCCATCGGCACGCCGATTGCTGAAACCGTCTATTGGGCACCGGGTGGGCGAATCGATAAGCAGACAGCGGAGTTGCTTGTCTCATCCGGGGTGCGGACCGTGATCGTGTCGTCGCGCTCGGTTTCCACGGTTGGTAGTGCCCCGGCCGTCGCCTCAATCAGCACTCCCGTGGGCGCGTTAACGGCAGTGCTGATTGACCCGGTGCTTGCAGATTTACTGACCACCCCAAAGAGCGGAGCCGATGAGGTGATCTTGGCCCGGCAGCAGTTCTTGGCGCAGACCGCACTCCTTGCGACTTCGGCGACCGGACCCGCCCGCGTGGTGGTGGCCCCTCTGAATGCCCGGTGGGCACCAGACCCACAGCTCCTCACAGACCTATTGGGTGCAACCAGCGCAGCGCCTTGGCTTTCGGTGCAGTCAATTGACGAACTACTTACCACCACGCCGGTATTTGCCGACCGACTGAACTACGGCCAACTAGCAAGGCAGGCCGAACTCCCGACCGCCTATCTGCAGCAGGTGATAAAGGCCCAGGGGAGACTGCAGCAGTTCGTCTCGATTCTCGATGACCCCGCGGCGATTTCGGTTGGGTTCTCGCAGGCAATAACCCGCACCCTTTCGTCGGCTTGGCGCAGTCAGCCCACTACCGGCCGGACCTTGCTCAAGCAGATAAACGTCGAACTCATTGAGCAGATGGGGCAGATTAGAGCGCTGTCAAAGGGCACCATAACTTTTTCCGGAGATTCAGGTCAGGTACCAATCACCTTGGCTAATGACCTCGATCAGAGTGTGACCGTGGGCATGCAATTAGTCGGGGTACCAGCAGCTCGCCTCGAATCACCGCCGGTCACCGAGATCGTCATTGCGGCCGGGCGCAAGGTAAGTGTCGAGGTCGAAGCCAGGGTCATTGGCGGTGATCCGCTACCGGTCAATATTCAGATCTTGACGCCAGAAGGGGATAAGTACGGCATCCCGAGCACCATCACCTTGGCGTCAACCGCGTACTCAAGGGCAGCCAGCTGGGTCGTCGGTGCCGCGTTCGCCGCCATAGTTATTTTCGTGGTCGTCGGTGTGACACGGCGGATCTGGAAAGCACAGCGCTCCCAGCAAGCGGGTAATCCATCTGACACGGTGTCCCCGTGACCGAAAATGCTAGCGGTAACGCACTGGTGCGCTCCAGTGCTGTCATGGCATCGGGCACCATCGTTTCGCGCATTACCGGCGTGCTCCGTGATATCGCCGCTGCCGCCGCCCTGGGGTTCTACCTAGTATCTGACGCCTTCTCCTTGGGCAATAGCCTGCCCACGATTGTTTATATCCTCATTATTGGCGGGGCACTGAACGCGGTTTTCATCCCGCAATTGGTTCGTCGCATGAGCGAGGATGAAGATCAAGGCAAGGCGTACGCGGATCGCCTGATAACACTCATTGTCACCGCATTGCTGCTGCTGTCAGTAATTGCAGTGCTGGCCGCGCCGCTAATCGTTGATCTCTATACCCCGTCGGACTACCCCGCCAATGAGTTTGATCTAGCGGTTGCCTTTGCGCGACTTTGCTTACCGCAGGTGCTCTTCTACGGTATCTATTCAATTCTTGGCCAGGTATTGAATGCGCGCGGACGATTCGGGGCGCCGATGTTCGCGCCCATAGCGAACAATGTGATCGCCATCGCGACCTTTTGTTTATTCATCGCCGTGGCTGGTACCTCAGCGGCCGCAGATGGCATGCTCACTACCCAGCAGATCCTCATCCTCGGCATCGGAACCACCCTGGGTGTCATCTCCCAAGCCGTGATATTGCTACCGGTATTACGCCGGTCGGGCTTTAACTGGCGACCACGCTTCGACTGGAAAGGCGCCGGTCTGGGAAAGGCTGGCAGCTTGGCACTGTGGACCATCGGATTGGTGCTCGTCAATCAGGCTACCTACGTTGTTATCACCCGACTCGCGACGCAGGCCAACGTCGATGCCGCTGCCGCCGGCACCGTGGCCGCCGGACTCACCACGTACCAAAAGGCACATCTGGTTTTCATGCTGCCCCATAGCGTCATCACGATTTCCATAGTGACCGCGATGCTGCCGGCCTTAAGCCGCATTGCGCATGCTGGAGAGCTGCGACGCGTTGGTAGCGATATCGGTGCCACGATGCGCACCGTTGCCGCCTTGATCGTGCCGGTTGTTGCGGTGCTATTCGTTACCGGCTCAGACCTTGCGGTGCTGCTGTTCGGCTACGGAGCCGCAACAGCCGAGCAGGCTTCCTTGATGGGTGAGATTGTTTCCATCTTCATGATCGGACTTCTGCCTTTCACCCTTTTCTATGTGCTCCTTCGGGGCTACTACGCCATGGAGGACACCCGAACCCCCTTCTACATCACCGTTGGCCTGAGCGCGTTTTGGCTGGTGACCGTCCTACCGCTGTTTAGAGTTGCGCCAGCCGGTGGTGCGCAGGTCGCGATGATCGCCTTCACATATTCCCTCTCCTATTGGGTTGGACTGGCGTTGGCGTGGGTGGTGCTTGCGCGCCGAGTCGGTGGCCTGGACTCCGGCCGGACCATTCGAAGCCTGCTGCGCATCGGGGCAGCCGGACTGGTGGCACTCGGCCTCATGCTCGGTGCCCACTTCATCCTCGGTCGAATCTTCGTGAGCCAACTTCCGGGTGACAAGCTCGTCGTGCTGCTCAGCTTGCTCGTTGTTGGCGCCATCGGCGTGGCTTCATACTGGGCGGTCGCTTGGTTGCTGCGGATTAAAGAAGTATCCGATGTCACAAAATTGCTAGGCCGCAAGTTGCGGAAATCATGACCGGCCCCGAGCGCATTGGTCGCTACTTGCTGCTAGCAGATCTTGATCCAGAGCAACTCGACCCGGCGGTGCAATTCTTTCGAGGCCATGACGAAGTCCTGGATCGCGAAGTCTCATTACGGATTCTTGACGCAGATGACCCGCGGGCGCCCGCTTTTCTCGGTGCCGCCCGCGCTGCTGCCCTAGTGGAGGATCGTCGCCTGCTGCGCATTCTCGATGTGCTCACTTTGTCCAAGACAGATACCCAGCCAGCGCAGATCGTCGTCATAAGTGAGTGGGCAACCGGGCGCAACTTAAGTGAACTCATGCAATCACGTGGTGACCAGCCAATACCTGTTGACGATGCAATCAACATCGTCGCCGAAGTTGCTCGCGCAGTTGCCGCTGGGCTCAACACCAACGTCAACCACGGCCGGCTTCGGCCGTCCAGTGTGTTCGTGACCGATGCTGGTGAGGTCAGGGTCCGGGGCCTTGCGGTGGATGCCAGCCTTTGGGGTTCACTCAATCCGGCCGAAACCAAGACCCAAAGCGACGTCGATGCCTTGGGCTGCCTGCTTTATCTGTTGGTGACCGGCCTATGGGCGGGCCCACCCGTGGACGGGCTCACCGCTGCCCCGAAGACCGGCGCGAACGTACTGCCGCCATCAAGGGTGCGGGCCGATGTGCCGCGAGTTGTTGATGAAGCCGTCGCTCGATCTGTAAGCAGTGCGGCTCGGCCACGTGGCATCACCAATATCACTGATGCGTCGGCATTTACCGCCATGCTCGGGCTAACCCGCGATCACCTGGCACCTGTTTCGCACGGAGCTAAGCATCGTGCTGAGCCAAATGGAAAAGCACAGAGCGCTTCACATGTCCTCCTTCGAATTGCCGGGGTAACCATCGCCTTCGCGCTGGTAATCGGATTTGGTATTTGGGGTTGGCAGTTGATTACCAGTGGCTCAGTTTTGACCGAGACCTCGACTGAAGTAGCAGTTGCCGATCTCCTGACCGAATCGGCTCTGCCCATGGCATCGGCAAGTGCCCAGTCAGGTCCTGAGGTCTTGCCTATCGTCAAAGTCCGCAGTTTTGATCCGTTCGGGGATGACAACAAGGACGGTAATCCAGATGGCATGAAGGGCAAGGAGAACAACGAGGAGGCCACCCTCGTGGCAGATCTCGATGTGACCACGGCTTGGCATTCTCAGAACTACAAGTCAGCCGACGCCGATGGCAAGGGTGGAGTGGGCCTCATAATCAACATGGGTGAGCCGCATGCGGTCAGTTCGGCCGCCTTGACCTTTGAGGGCGTTGGAGCCGCGACGCAGGTGCGAGTCGCCGACGAGATATTGCCCGACCCCAGCCTGTGGGAGCTGCTCGCCGAGGCACCCGCGGGCGATCGGCAAATCGACTTGCGCGGGCCGCGAGCCATCACCGGTAAGTACGTCCTACTTTGGTTTCCGCAGTTTCCGCAACGTGTTGACGACCCCGGGACCTACCGGGTGGGACTAAGTAAGGTCACCTTGAGCTAGTAGCGGAGCCGATGGCCCTAGGCTCAGGCATCATGGAGCCCGAAGAGGTGTTCTCCCCGGCAGGTGGGGGTGATCGCACCGACGCCCAGTTGCTTGCGGCGCATATCGCCGGTGACCCGGCCGCCTTCGAGACCCTTGTTTACCGACACCGAGATCGCCTCTGGTCGGTCGCCCTACGCACCACCAGTGACCCAGAGGAAGCCGCCGATGCCTTGCAGGATGCTTTCCTGTCGGCCTTTAGGCGGGCAGATCAATTCCGGGGTGAGGCAGCGGTAACCACTTGGTTGCACCGCATTGTCGTTAATGCCTGCCTTGACCGGCTGCGTCGGCGTGCCACCCGGCCCGCGGTGCCGCTGCCTGAGGATCTTGGCCAGACCTTGGCCGACCCCGGTGACCAAATGAGCCAACGCGAGACCCAATTGATTATCGCCAAGGCCTTGGCAAACCTGCCCCCCGATCAGCGGGCGGCCATTGTCCTGGTCGATGTGGAAGGTCAATCGGTTCAAGAAGCAGCTGAGATTTTGGGTTGCCCGACCGGTACCGTGAAGAGTCGATGTTCGCGCGGGCGGGCCCGGCTCGCCGAAGAGCTGGCTTTCCTGCGGAACCGTAACGAGCCCGACGCCGTCATACCGAAAGACAACACCTCGAAGGGGGGTGCATCAAATGGCTGACGACGCCCACGGGCCGGTTGATGTACCCAGCAATCAACCCAAAAACCCAGTCGATGCGCCATTGTTCGACGCGCCATTGGCTGAACTTGCCTTCCTGGGCCCAGATCAAGTGCACCCGGCCGAGGCCATGCCGGCGGCGGTCTGGGACCGGCTGAGCGATGCCATCAGGGTCGAGGCCCCGTTGGTTTCCGGCGGACCGCTAGCCACCGTGATCGCGATGTCGCCGCGGCGCCGCAGCCGTTGGGTGAGCGGGCTGGTGGCCGCCTCGGCTGCTGCTATCGCCGTGGGGGTAGTGGTCCAGACCGTGCGCGCACCTAGCCCGGAGGTTGTGGTTGCTGAAGCGGGCGGCTCCGGTGCCCCAGCAGCAGCTGGGGCTGACCAAGCCCAACTCAAGACGAGCAGTGGAGTCTCCGGTGAAACGATGCCCGCCCGGCAGGTGATAGCCAGCGGTGTGAACTACACCCGCACCACCATGCGGGATCAAATTGGTGATCTCTTTGACCGCATCGGGGTGGCCGATGCCAGCGCGATGGCCTCCATTGTCCAAGAAACCCCCGAGAATTTGATTGAAGGCAATACCGGGTTCACCGCCAAGATCGAAACCATCAAGGCTTGTCTTGCTGCCCTGATCGAACCCGGGGATCTTGGCACCGTGGTAATTGACCGAGCCATGTTTGACCGGCAAGAGATTGCCTTGGTCTTGCACCTCACCGCGTCAAAGAAATTTAGGGCTTGGGTGGTCGGACTCGACTGCGGTGAAAGTGGTCCTTCGATACTTATGTCCTTGGAGCTAGAACTCGCGGAACAATCAGCGCCCTAGGATCGTTACCATCAGGGACACTGCTTTCGCGAAAGGTTAATTGTGAGTGAGCTACGTGAAGTCATCATTATTGGTTCTGGTCCGGCCGGCTATACGGCGGCGGTGTACGCCGCCCGGGCCCAACTAAAGCCCTTGGTGTTCGAGGGTGCGGTTACCGCGGGCGGCGCACTCATGAACACCACCGAGGTGGAGAACTTTCCCGGTTTCGCCGAGGGCATCATGGGCCCGGCACTGATGGAGAGCATGCGCGCCCAAGCCGAGCGGTTCGGTGCGGAGTTGATCACCGATGACGCAACGGCTGTCGATCTAGCCGGCGATATCAAGTCAGTGACCGACGGCTCCGGTCGCACCTTCACCGCTAAGTCGGTGATTTTGGCCATGGGTTCTGGCTATCGCGAACTCGGATTACCAAATGAGAAACGGCTTTCCGGCCACGGGGTTTCGTGGTGCGCCACCTGCGATGGCTTCTTCTTCCGCGATCAAGACATCGCGGTTGTCGGTGGTGGTGACTCCGCATTGGAGGAAGCCACCTTCTTGACCCGCTTCGCCAACACCGTGACGCTCATCCACCGTCGCGATGGCTTGCGTGCCAGCAAGATCATGCAAGAGCGCGCGCTCAGTAATCCGAAAATCCGGTTTGCTTGGAACAGCGCCGTCGACGACGTACTCGGCGACAAGAAAGTCTCCGGCTTGGTGCTGCGTGATACCAACACCGGCCAGACCCGTGAACTTGCAGTGACCGGGCTATTCATCGCGATCGGGCATGACCCGCGCTCTGAGTTGCTGCTCGGCCAATTGGCCTTGGACGACGCCGGGTATGTGGTCGTCGATGCGCCGTCGACCCGGACTTCAGTTCCTGGGGTATTCGCTTGCGGAGACCTGGTGGATCACACCTATCGCCAGGCCATTACGGCGGCCGGCACCGGTTGCGCAGCGGCTCTGGACGCTGAGCGGTATCTAGCCGCTGCCGAGTAGGCTGAACCTCAACAACAAAGGAGAACATCATGGGTGCGACCATCAAGGTCTCGGATGCAAGTTTCACCGCCGACGTACTGCAAAGTGACAAGCCGGTCATCGTGGATTTTTGGGCCGAGTGGTGCGGGCCCTGCCGCATGGTTGGGCCGATCCTGGAGGAGATCGCAAGCGAGAACGACAGCATTGTGGTCGCGAAGTTAAATGTCGACGAGAACCCACAAACCTCAGCCAGTTATGGCATTACCTCCATCCCAACCCTCAATGTCTATCAGGGTGGCGAAGTCGTTAAGTCAATCATCGGTGCGAAGCCCAAGGCGGCGTTGCTCGCTGATCTGGCGCCGTATCTGTAGTGGTACTGCGCCGCGGTGACACCGGGGCGGCCGTCGCCGAGGTGCGCGCACGGCTCGCGCATCAGGGTCTCCTCCCGTTTTTCCCGATCCAAAATCCAACGGATAGTAATGCAAATACGGACGACGTCTTTGATGAGGACCTCGACATTGCTGTCCGCACCTTTCAGCAGGAACGTGGCTTAACTGTTGACGGCATTGTCGGCCCGCAGACGTTCCGCCGCCTTGATGAGGCGCGTTGGCAACTCGGTGACCGTGTGTTGCGTTTTGTGCCAGGGCATCTGATGACGGGTGATGATGTTGCCGAACTTCAACGTCGACTTAATGAACTTGGATTTAATAGTGGGCGCGCCGATGGCTTCTTCGGCACCAACACTGATCTTGCTTTGCGTGAACTACAGCGAGGGGTTGGCTTAGCGACCGACGGTATTTGCGGCCCTGAATGTTTTAAAGCCTTTGACCGCCTGATGCGGACAGTTAGCGGTGGCAACTCCGAGCGGCTGCGGGACAAAGTCCACATGGTTTCACTGCAAACCGGTATCGCCGATAAAGTTGTGCTAATTGATCCGGGCAATGATCTTGGTGAAAAGATCTGCCAATCTGTCGCGGAGCGAGTCGAGGGCCGCCTAGCGGCCCTCGGTACCCAGGTTTTACTCACCCACAGCGCGCAGCGAGCAAAAGCCATGGACGAAGCCGAACGAGCCGACTTCGCAAATCGCACTGGTGCGGATCTCGTTATTTCGATTCACGTTACTCAAGTCGAGAACATGGCGCCGGCCGGCGCCGCCACCTTCTATTTCGGTGCACCCGATGGCGGCCCGCACTCCGCCAATGGGCGAGCTTTGGCTGAGCTCATCCAGGAGGAACTTTGTCGGCGTACCTTCGCCATTGACTGCCGGACCCATCCGCGCACGTGGGATCTACTGCGACTTACTCGGGTTCCTGCCGTTCGAGTTGAGCTCGGCTACCTTTCCAGCCCGCTGGATGCGAGCAGGCTGAGCGATGTCAGGCTGCAGGATGCATCGGCTGAGGCAATCGCAACCGCCCTCAAGCGGTTTTGCGCCCCGCGCTAGTTCGCGCCTTCGGCTAAGTCACGAGCCCACGCGTCAAAAAATGCTCGCATCTTGGCTACCTCGTTCAATGGAATCGGTAGGTCACCATCTCGATATCTATTTAACTGCCGCATTGCTAGCCCCAGAACAACGGGGTTAATCCCCGGGTCTAATTCAATTGCGAAATTCAGCAGTTTTTTGGTAGAACTATGTTGGGTTACGTTGTAGACATCAACGAAATCCCGTGGCATCGCACGATCAAAAAGTGCAAGAAGTTTGCGTGCAGCAATTTCATCAGGTGCGAAAGTAGGTCCAAGGACAGACATGGTTGGCGGCAGCCCCGGCGGCGAGTCAAGAGCAAGTTCAACTATAACGGTCTCCAGGCCGTGCACGTGAAGGCGTACAAAGGTCTCCGTTGACCTGCGCACATCTATCCGCCAATTGCGCTTAAGGACTTCTGGCTCAATTGCTGTCCGTGCGATTTGAACATCACCTGGGATCGCTGTAAACGCATTCACGTCTTCAGTGGGTCGATCACTCATTCCTTGTGCCAAGAGGGCCATGCCTCCGACTAGGAGGAAGGAGGAGGACTCAGGCAGGGAAAAGAATAGGCGCACTATTTCGATTTGAAAGTCAGAAACGTGCGGAACTTCACTCACACCGCTTCGCTCGAAAGTGTTCTCTCGATAAGCGGCTGCCAAGCTGAACGAATCTCGGCGGGCAGGTGTACCTCCGCCCAAATATCGACCAACAAGCTTCCATCCACCCAGGAAGCGATGTCGTTTGGCTCGCCTTCACTTAACAGTATTTGATAGGCAAGTATCCGTTGCTGCCTGTCTGACAGATCACGACGTTTACCCGGGGTGGACCAATCGACATGGAGCGGGAGTTTGACCGTGGCGAGCGCGGTGGCAGGGGGAAGTTGCGGCAACTGGTCTGGGACGAAGAACGGCTTTCCACGTCGATCCAGGTGTTGCGTGAAGTTTGGCAATGGCACCGCCACCAAATGTTGGCCGTTGGCCGCTAGCAGGCGCTCCAGGGTGTCCAAAGTAGGGCTGCGGTGACCATGTTCGTAAGCGGAGATGTTTGGGCGTGAAGTTCCAGCAAGTAGGGCCACCTGCGACTGCGACAAGCCCGATGCGCGCCTTGCGTCTGAGATTAGTGTTGTCACGACTACCTTCTATGTATCTAATCCGATACTACCACGGGGGCGCCGACCTAAGTTTCATTCCCTATCCGGCCTGGGACCCGGGTTAGCCCACGGGCGGTCGGGAGGCGCTGCGGGGTGCGGCCAGACCAACCGGGCGATGAAGCCGCCCAGCACCCCAACTACCAATAGGAGCAGTGCCCAGCCGAGGATCCGCATCATGTGGCCTATCGTAAGGCGCTATGACCGGTTCCCGGCTAGATCCTTGGGTTGACTCCTACGCCGAGCGCACCCACGGCATGGCTGCCTCTGAGATCCGGGCACTTTTCTCGGTGGCCTCCCGCCCCGAGGTTGTCTCGTTGGCCGGTGGGATGCCATTTGTCCAAGCCCTGCCGCTAGAGCAGGTAGCCGAAACGGTCAAGATCATGCTGCTGGAGCGGGGCGCCCAAGCCCTGCAGTATGGCTCCGGCCAAGGTGATGTCGTGCTACGTGAACAGATCCTGGACGTCATGCGCGACGTCGGCGTGGTGGCGCACCCCGATGACATCGTCGTGACGACCGGGTCGCAGATGGCCTTGGACTTAGTCACCCGCGTCTTTTGCGATCCCGGTGACGTGGTCCTGGTCGAAGCACCCTCCTATGTCGGAGCGCTTGGTGTTTTTCGGGCATATCAGTGCGGTGTCGAACATGTGGCGATGGACGATGAAGGGTTAGTACCGCAGGCCTTGACCGAAGCAATTGCGCGGGTGCGAGCATCGGGTCGGCGCATCAAGATGCTCTACACAATTCCCTCCTTTCATAATCCAGCCGGTGTCTCACAAGGCGCCCAGCGTCGACTCCAAATCTTGACCATCGCCCAACAGGCGGGGATCCTAATTCTAGAGGACGACCCATACGGCTTGCTCGGCTTTGACGGGGGGGTGCCGCGGGCGATGCGGGCCGATGCTGCCGACGGTGTCATCTACCTCGGGTCGTTCTCCAAGACCATCGCCTCTGGCCTTCGCGTCGGTTGGGCTGTTGCCCCGCACGGGGTGCGTGAGAAGTTGGTCTTGGCTGCCGAATCCGCCGTGCTGTGCCCGTCCAACTTCGCCCAATTGACAATCTCGGAGTACTTATCCACTCAGCCGTGGCGGCAACAGATCAAGGTGTTCCGTGAGGTCTATCGCGAACGCCGCGATGCGCTCCTAGAATCCCTGCAGGCCATGATGCCCGAAAGCACCACCTGGACGATCCCCGCCGGCGGTTTTTATTCTTGGTTAACGTTGCCAAATGGCTTGGACGCAACGGCCATGTTGCCTCGAGCAATCGCCGCCCTTGTTGCCTACGTTCCGGGCACCGGATTTTATGTTGACGGGCAGGGGCGGCAGAACTTGCGGCTTTCCTACTGCTACCCCGAACCAGATCGAATTCGCGAGGGTGTGCGCCGGCTCGCGGCCGTTGTCGAGGGTGAACTTGAATTGGCTAACACTTTCGGCACGACCAGCGGGCTGCATACTTCTGAAGGCTCATCTATACCGGCCCCGGACCTGCGGTAGTTCGCATGCAGGTGGTGGTTCTCGCCGGTGGGCTCTCACCGGAGCGCGATGTTTCCCTTCGTTCTGGTAGGCGCGTTGCCGAAGCCCTTCGTGCGGCGACCGATTTCGAAGTCATCGAGGCTGATGTCGACTCAGCTTTGCTGACCAAGTTGCGCCAACAGGCCCCTGACTGCGTCATGCCTGTTCTGCACGGTGCCGCGGGGGAGGACGGTGCCCTGCGGGATGTCTTGCAGTCCCTGCGGATCCCATTCGTCGGCTCAGGTGCCGCAGCATGCCGGCTCGCTTTCGATAAACCGATCGCCAAGACGTTGCTCGCAGACGCAGGGGTCAATACTCCTGCTGCCGTAGCACTACCGCATTCATCTTTTCGAGAGTTGGGTGCGAGCGAAGTACTGTCGGCCGTCCTCGGCACCGTCGGCCTGCCTTTGATCGTGAAGCCAACTAAAGGTGGCTCTGCACTTGGTGCTGCCTTAGTTCATGAGGCGTCGCAATTCCCCGCGGCCATGGTCGGCTCATTCGCCTATAGCGATGTGGCCTTGATGGAGAGTTGGGTCCAAGGAGTTGAGGTAGCGGTCTCGGTACTCGATACCGGCGATGGGCCACAGGCCTTGCCCATCGCTGAGATTGTGCCGGTGAATGAGATCTACGACTACAGTGCCCGCTATACCGCTGGTACTACTGAGTTTTTCGTACCCGCCAGACTTTCTACCGAAGTCTCCCAGCGCTGTGCAGACGCAGCACTCACTGCGCATCGTGTCCTTGGATTACGTGACTGGTCGCGCACTGATCTAATTGTGGATGCTGGTGGGACTGTGTGGTTCCTCGAGGTCAATGTGGCCCCCGGCATGACCGAGACTTCATTGTTCCCGCAGTCCCTCGCTGCCGCTGACCTATCACTGGGTGATATCACGGCCCAACTCGTCCACGCGGCGATTGGCCGAGGTTAGTTTGACCCGCTCCGATGCGCTCTGGGAGCGTGAACGCCCGACCACTTTGTGGGCCTTACCCTCAACGCGCAGACGTGCCCACCACGCCGGATGTAATCGGCGCAACATCGCTCGACGCAGCCTTACCGTCTGGAAGTGAGTCAGTAACCCCAGATAGGAGTTGATGCTCGCAATTACGGCCCCCCGAATAGCCACGTCGGCCATAGCTTCAGATGGTAGCGAATTATGTTTTTCGATAGCAGCAAAGAAGTTCCCCTTCACCCTAGACCCCGCGGTGATGCGCCCCGGTTTAATGTAGGCCCCAAGAAATGGGGTGCCTTTCCGGTGATGCTCCAACTTGATTTTCTTTGGGTGCACATCTAGTCCGAAATTCAACTTTAATTCAGCCCCCACAACATCGATGAGTGCCCGCAAGTACTTTCTATCCTCATGCACGAACACCATGTCGTCGACATAGCGACCGTAATACTTCACCCCGAGAGTGTGTTTTACGAAATGATCGAAAGGATTCAAATAAAAGTTGGCAAACACTTGACTACTGAGATTTCCGATTGGTAGCCCGCAGCCAACCGGTGAATGAAATAAAGATTTGGAGTCAGGTAACCCGTTCCAATCACTACGACGACCTCGAATCACACAGTCAACGGTTGGATCGTTGAACACAATAATGCGACACAACTCGATCAAGGCATCTGCGTCAGCGCCCCGGTACCGCTTCAGGACAAACCATCTGAGCCGGTCGAACAGCAGTGCCCGGTTGATGTGCATGAAGAAACCCGAGATATCAAGCTTCAACACATATGCATCCCTGGTGTATTGCTGCGAGCAACGCCGGATGAAGCGATCAAGCCTTCGCACGCCAAACAGTGTGCCCCTACCTTGCCGGCAGGAATACGAGTCGTAAATGAACTCTCTCTCGAAAAGGTGATTTAGCTTTCCAATCACCAGATGGTGAACCACACGATCACGAAAATCCGCAGCGAAGATCTCCCGCTGCACCGGACGACCCACAATGAAGGCCAAACTCCGCCTCGGCACATAGGCTCCGCAGTTAATCTCCCGCCACAATTGCACTAAATTCGTCTCAAAATCCACTTCAAACGCCCGCGCATTACTCGTATTGCGCTTATTCGCCCGGCACCGGTAATAAGCCTCAAAAAGATCACCTAGATCAATCCCCGAACCACCTACAACATCTAGACGCCGCCCCGACAGCACCTCAAAGTCAAATAGCGCCAGTTGCACACCACAGCCACCCCGGACAATCACCTAGCCACCTCCGCACTTGACCGCCTACGTGGTGAAGGTGTAAGCCAAGACTCACACCTTCACCACGGCAGAGGTAAACGTGGGGAAAACCCCGGACCGGACGCACCCGTAACGTGTTGTTCTTGTTGTCGTTGTTCTGGTTGCCATTGTCAAAATTCTGGTTCCACGCGTTGTTCGCATTGTTCTGCGAGGAGCTCCAGTAATTGTCGGTAGCAAACCCGCCAACCCACGCCAACATAGAGAAGTATTGGCGGCACCTAGGAACCCAAATACCGCACCCATCAACGTCCAACGCCGACCACGAGTCGCCGCTCAACGTCTCTCTATCGCTTTCCCCAACGCTTAATGCTCACCCCCAACAGCCGTAACCGTTAGAGCTCCGGCTTTCACGCTGGCATTACGCCAACCTGTAATCTGCCGGGCAATCTTATCCATCACCCCCGCTAACTCGGCCTGTTTTCTAATACTCAGCAACTTCATATCAGTTGCTAGGCGCACCTGCAGGCGCAGCAACTCGAAATCATCCAAAAAAGCTTCTAAATGCACCACTTTATCCCGGGAC
>SXGS01558388.1_pt1 | contig 33505 bp, 24 predicted proteins | sample 3174681 | NCBI WGS metagenome assembly SXGS01 (sample SAMN11356861, study PRJNA531348) | freshwater metagenome | isolation source: freshwater sample F1-80 | place: China: Fuxian Lake, Yuxi | collected 2017-12-25
CAGCACCGCGCATCATTCCTCTGCCCCAATTCCTTTGCCAATGAAGTTGTAGTCTTGAACGGCAAGGGAATGAAGGCAAAAGAATAGGCGATTTGCTGCGCAGGTTTGCTGCTTATTTGGGCGAGCGGCAGATGGGAATTTACCAAGGCCTAAGCGAATACAAGCCCGATGCGCAAGCGAGTGCGTCAATCCTGGCATACACTCGCTTGCGCTTCGGGCTTGTATTGGTAAGAAACTATCTGCCGCTCGCCTTGGCTTTCATAGAACTCGATTGGTCGGACCAATTGCAGTACCGCGCATCATTCCTCTGCCCCAATTCCTCTGCCATTGAAGCTGTAGTCTTGAATTGCAGCAAAATAGAAACAGCTCGGACCGAAATGAGATCGGCCCGAGCTTGTGGTGTCACATGTCGTGCGGAGGGTCAACCACACGCATCAGTCGAATTATCGTTTGCTGGTAAAGTCGAGGTACCAGAGTCCATCATCCCATTCCAACGCGACCTTGCGCCATCCCAAAGGAACTTGAGGATAGGGGTAGAACGGACCGATGTATGGCCACGCCGATGGACTGTATTGCTTGGGATAAGTTACGGCACCATAGTTTGGATAGGCCGCATAGCTTGGCCAAGCATATGAAGGCATGTACGGTTGGTCGTAGCGAGGTGCTCCTGAGCCGTATGATCCGCCTGCTCCTTGCATGGGAACTGGTCCGCCCGTTGCCGCGCCTTCGACCACCGAGCCGTCTTGGCTGTATGCTGCCAGACCACTGGGCGCGAATGCTCGAGGCATGGGACCGCCGCCCATCACGGGCATGCTGCTGATCGGTGTAGCTGGAGCATCTTCGATTGGCGACGGGCTGCCCGTCGAAACCGTTCGAATCTTACTATCGCTGCGCGACTTAGTCACCGAGATGTCATCGACCACTTTCTTCACGCCGCGAATGCGACGGACGATGTTTAGCACGTGATCTTTTTGCGAGTCATTGGCGACTTTGCCTCGCAACCAAACGTCGCCACTGACCGTGCTGACGTCCAGTTCGAAACCTCGCAAAGCTCCGGACTGTTTCTCACTTTGCAATCTCGAAATAATCGCGTCGGTGATGGCCACATCCGCTGCGCTTGGCTGGTGGGTTGACTCGGTGTTGGAGGCGGGAACGACGGCGTTGGATTTTGCACTGCGAGGTATATTGTTCCCCGCTGCGTGTTCCACTGTTTCGCCTTCAATAACCAAGTTGTTGACCAAGTCATTCACACCTAGCGCGCTTGAGGACGCGTACGCGACCAGAGAGCGCTGTGCCAAAGACTTGACCGTACCATTGAGATAAACCACTCCTTGATCGACCTTCAAGTCGATATCAAATCCCTTCAAGCTGCCATCGGCTTTGTGTTCTTGAAGTTTCGCCATAATGGCTTGGGCAATTTCTCGGTCTCCACCCACAGCCCAAGCGGGCATGGCGGCTGTGACCGAAGCGATTACCGCGCTAAATAGAAAACGTCGCATGGGAACCCTCCTACGAATTGCTGTCGTGTGACCACAATCTGGCTTTCCACACCAACTGGCTTGAGCGGTCGATCGGTAAATCACCGAAGCGCTTTCGCCAAGTATCTGTGCGGAAGGGTGCGGGAACTGTGGGTCGGACATGATGCTAATCGCATCTCTTGCCAACGAACTATCGGAACCAACGATGCACTGTTGGAGGAAGTCGCAAAATGCAGACGTACTTGCGCCCACGAACTGCCCAGTGGCAATCAACGCGGACGAGAACATCCATCTTGCGTCAAGAATCCCCCCTCGAGCGCAATTGGACTGTTTGTTTGTCCGCGATTAGTTTTCGGCAACCGCAGCTAGGATCTGGTAGGGTTTTTTTTGATTTTGCCGGTCTTCGGGGAAAAATCGCTTTTAACAGGTGAATCGAACACGCTACTCCGCAACCACCCGAGCAGGCTGAAGAACACCGAAGCGCCAATAATTACTGCACCAGCGATAGCGCCAATTCGAGGGCGCACCGCCCACAACACCATTACAATCACTATCGCCACCAAAAGAGTACCGCGCAAACGATGCCAGCCGAATCGTTCCAACTGCGGAGCGGCCAGCCAAGCTAATCCGCAAACTACGCCCACTTTAAGCAGTGTATTGGCAAAGTACTCGCGGCTCGCCTGATCCCCTCGCGGCCAAACCAAGATCGCTAGCCCGACCAACAAACAAACGCCAGCGCAGGCCGCCAACAGCCATCGCTGAATTCGACTGGTCAGGTCGCTGGCAAGCTCGTCGTTGGAGTATTTGCTTCGATTCTTGTCGCTCATTAAATACGATCCAATCCTATCAGCCAGTTCTTAATCTGCTCGATAGGAAGCGATTCCAATTTTCCCGGATTCAGCTCTGGCGCTGGCAAAGGAGTGGCAGGATAACCCAATTTTCGTAATCGATCGCATGCTTCGACCACCGAATCATTGCCTGCAAACAGAAACTTTAATGACTGCAAAGGCGAATTGGGTTCGCGCCAATTAAGACCCTCCAAGCGCGCCGCCAACGTCATCACGCCCGCAATTTTATCCATTTGCAGCCGCGCGCCGACCAATGCTAGTTGCCCGCCTGCCCCCAACCCAGCCACCGCTGTTCTCGATGGATCGATGCGATACGAGTTCTCAAGCTTCCCGATTACTCGGCCAATCAACTGGGATTCTTCCAGCGACCATCGTTTTGCATTCGCGGACGAAAAATAGGCGACGATCCACCCGCGGTCCTTGGCGAATGATTCCCAAAAACCCGTGAATTTTGGTTGGTCAACTTCACCTGGCTCGGGACTCACCACCAACAGACCTGACGCTGCCATTGACGCCGTGGATGGAACCAACGCCGCCGCTTTGTTCGGAAAGTCCCCCAGCGGCAACGTCAGAACTTGTGTCGTGACGTTAGGGTCGATAGGCTTGCTTGGCTGGTCGCCTACGGGAATATTTGCCGGCCAAGTTGCGACGTTCAAGGATACGACCTTAGCGGATTCGGTGTCTGTTTTTACAACCAGCTTCACCGGAACATCCAGTTCGGCGATTGCGATATGCGTCCTCAGTTCGCGCGGCGACGCGACTTTCTCTTCGCTACATTTCGTGACCACCCAACCGATCTGAAGTCCAGCTTTGGTCGCTGGCGAACTGGGTTCCACGTAAGTGATACGTGCACCGCCGTTGTCGACGTCGGCTCGCAAACCCAAATATCGTGTCTCGTAGATAGGAATGGTTTTTGCCAACGTGGCTTCCAGGTCGAGTTTTACGCCTCCCCGCCGCACGGTAAAGCGAAACGCCTGCCCAGCATCAACCGGTCCCAAGGCATGCCGCAAATGTGCCAACAATTCGACCTGAACATTGCCGGCGGCCACAATTAAATCTCCTGACCGAACGCCCGATTTGGCGGCTGGCGAACCCGGGGTAGCTCCGACCACTCGAACGGGACCGGACAATTCATTTTGCTGGCGTGTCACTACTCCAAGTTTGCCGGCATGAATATCTTCACCTGCCTGAAGACGTTTCAGCCGAGCCAGCACATCTTCAAATGGTACGGCAAAGCCGATTCCAGAATCGTAGATTTGCGACGAATCACCTTCCATGATTCCTCCGGTCGAGATCGGTGCCAGAATCCCGATCACGCGCCCCGCAAGGTCGATTAAAGGCCCGCCATAATTTACTGGAGATACTTTCGCGTCCGTTTGAATTGCCTTGCCGTAAGCGCGCCCCATGGCGCTAATAATACCGACCGATTGTGATACCGCGTTACTATCAAACGTTTTGCCGAGCGCGATTGCCCATTGACCGACGGTCACTCTTTCACCAAGTGCAGACGCAGGCATAGGTAATCGACTGTTGCTTTCTACTTTCAGCAAAGCCAACTCGCGGCTATGGTCGCGCGCAACGATCCGGGCTGCCGCACGCGAACCGTCGGGTAGAGCGACGAGAATCGAACCGGGTTGCTGCCGAAAGTTAAACAAGCTCGAGATGATCCAGCCATCTTCTCCCACGATGGTTCCAGTTGTCGGACCATCGGCGACCAACTCGCCATCCACCTTTTCGCGCCCGCCAAAAGTCTCGATCTGCACCACGCAGCGAGCGGCTTTATCGACCGCAGCCTGAAACGCAGCTTGCTCCAGCTCGCTCAGTTCCTCTAACGAGTCAGCGGATTGCGTCCCTAGCGTCGCAACGGCTACTTGATTCGTCGCTGCATCCGCCAAAGTCCCTGTTGGTTGTGGGTTTGGCGTTGTTTGGCCGTAGCCGATCGAAATCAGCAGCAAGCCGGCCGCGAGGCTGAGAGAAATCGGCAAGCAGTAGCGCCACGATGAAACTCGCGCCAACGAATACCGTATCCGCAAAAGCCAAAATCTATTGTCGAATTGAGGTTGTTTGCTCACCGTTACTCACCGTTCAGCGAAAACTCTTTGAGTTCATTGCCTCGTTGGACCAGAATCGTGACTCGATCACCACGATCCACGAATCCCAATTCGTCGCGCAACATGGATTGAGAGGTAACGCGAATGGAATTGAAAAAGAGAATTAGATCATCGATTTTTAAACCCGCTTTGTCAGCTCGCGTTTCTGGTACGATCGCATCGATATAAGGAGGAGTCTTGGTCAGTACGTCTGGAATCAGCACGATGCCCAAACTTGCAAGCGTATTTGGCCGATCAGCAACGCGCCGGCTGACCGGCGTTTTGGCGATCGACTTGCCGTCAATGATCTTTTGTACCGACGCAGTGAGTTGATCCATGGGAATTGCGTAATTCAGCCAGATGTTCGCTCGAGCTTCGCGCAGTTCTTTACCCAACATACCCAGTAACCGTCCGTTGAGATCAATCAGCGCTCCACCAGCGGCACCGGGATTATTGGTCATTGCGTCAATCACGAAGACGGGCCCTTGGTACACCGAAGAAAAGGTCCCGCGGCGCGCGTCTAGGCGAGTGCGTGTCATGATGACGCCTTTTTGAACACTGGACATTTCTCGACCCGTGGCGATGCCAAATAAATTGCTGATCGCTAGAACTCGCTGTCCCACATTGGCCGTGACCGTTTCGTCGAGGCTGAAGTGAGCTCGAGCCGGTTGTTTAGTTTGCAGTACCGCGATCTCCAGGTTGGGGTCAATCCCGATAACAACTGCTTCGTCGCGCCTACCATCGCTCGATACGACGGCGACCTCGTCGACGTCCAGCACAGTGCTCCACACCGTAAGAATGTGTCCCTTGTCGGAAATGAAAAAGCCGCTTTGATAAGCATCCAAGCCGGCAGTTCCACCCGCGCCAAAAATTTTTACGGTCTTGGCTTCCACCGACAGAATAGTCGAGCCAACCGATCCCAATTGCCGCATGTCCTGGTCTCCGGCCGCTCGACACGGCACACCTCCAATCAAACTCGCCCAGCCGATCAGCCACAGTCCGAAACAAAAATTATGAACTCTACCTCCCATTGGCCTTGCGCGCTTGGCCCTAGGGGTCGCCCAACGTAGGATCATGTTCACTTTGCAATTTGGCATCATGGCTTGGCGGGCTCTTGAGTTTCTTTCGCGAACGTGGTCGCTTCTAGCGAGAGCAGCAACATCGGTTCTGTTCCATATTGCAGTCGAATCCGGCTTGGCCAACTGCGCCCTTCCTGCTGGACATACTGATCGAAGTACAGCTCCACTGGATCTTGGCCGGAATCGCCAAAGACCTCCAATGACACGATTTTCGATGAATCGGGTGGTACGTGAAAACGCACGGTCGTATCCAACCACGCTACTTGCAGCGCGTCGCACATTTCCGCTTTGGCCAGTTCGTTCACCAAAGCGGGATACACGGGAACGGTCCCCAAGTAGATCGTGTTGCCGATCTGATCGGGTCCAAGTTGCTGGAATTGTTGCCAAGCCAATAATCCGACTAAGATTCCCGATTCGTTGTGCCGCGCAACTAAATCGGAAAGCTCATCCAGGACGGGCATCTCGATCGACCTCAGGCCCACCTGCAATTTGCAACGGCTAGGCGAAATCTCGATTTGGGCTCTAGTCGTTTCGCCGGTCACCGTACCGCTAAATCTCCATATTTTGTCCAGTGGTCGAAAATCTCCTGACGATTGAATTCGCTTCCAAACTGCGTCGCGATGCAAGCGATTGAAATAGTAATTGGAAAAACCCGGTCGAACATCAAGCATGGATTTCACTGTTGCGAAATCCGGGCTAACTCGCTTAACAAGCTCTTCTGTGGCGGCATCCTTGGGCTGTTTGTCTGGCTGGTCATCGGTGGGTTTGGGTTCCTTGGGTTGCCCTTCCTGCTCCTGCGGTTTTTCTGGAGGATGAGCATCGGGAAGCTGACCTGCCACTGCCTCCAGCAACTGTTTGTCGGAATGAACTCCGCTGAGCCGTACCAGCATCGACAATTGGCGGCCTTGACGGCGGATCTGAATTGGCACTCGCCATTCTTTGGGTAAAGTGCCTAGGATATTCTTGAAGTCGTTCGTACTTTGAACCTCGCGATCCGCTAAGGAAGCTACCTGGTCCCCATAGCGCAAGCCGCGATGGTAGGCGTCGCTGGAACTCAAGATGTTGCTCACCAGAACATCGCCTTGATCATCCGTGGAGACAGTGGCGCCCAGCGTTGCGTGATCGACCAATCGCCCGCTGCGCAGCATGCCGAGAAACCCTTTGACTTGATTACTGCTGATCGCGTAACCGACTCCGACATTGACGCGTCCACGTTTTTCGAACGAACAGCGACCATTGATGCCGATTACTTCTCCAGCCAGATTGAACAGGGGTCCGCCCGAGTTCCCAGGATTCACAGCAGCATCGGTCTGAATGCAGTCGGAATATTCCAACAGCGTCCCCGCCGGATATTGGTACCGCCCGACACCGCTTACCAACCCCAACGAAATAGAAGCGGCGAGGTTGGTTGCCAAGCCAAAGGGATTGCCCGACGAAAAACACCACTGGCCAACGCGAACACGACTGCTGTCTGCCAAGGGAGCTGTGGGGAAATCGCTCCGTCCCAACAATTTGATCAACGATACGTCGCCTGTGGCGTCGACTCCCACGATCACAGCATCGTACATCTTGCCATCGCCCAAGCCGCAGCGCATGTGGTCGCCACACGCACTGGTGACGTGGAAATTTGTCAAAGCATATCCGTCGGGCGTAATCAATACTCCACTCCCTCCTCCACTTCCGTCCAAACCAAACACAGCCACGGTAGCTTTGGCCGCGCTTGCCATGACCGCAACACGCCGCGATTGCGCTTCAATGACTTGCTGGGACGGAGTATCTTTCGGATTAGCCTCAACCGACGACTGAGTCGAAGCCTGCTCCGAAGCGTCCGCAACTGCGGCGCCAGTAGCAATAACCGCCAGCAAAAACCCAATCGTTGGCGTCGCGAGAAACCAAATTTCATTCATCCGGCTCAGTAGATCGAGCGTGCTCGTTCGGACACCTGCGGAGCAATTTTGCGTCGGCATTTACTTGGCGAACCTCAGTTGTTTCCAAAGAACTACATTGCCAACTGGCTGCTTAGCATCGGAATCGACCACCAATCGCAGACGTTTACCTGCTTCGATGGCCAAGTCAATCGCAATTGGTTGGCGCGGGTCCATGAGAGTCTTTTCGACAAGTTGTTTCTCTTCCTGAAAGATGCGAAAACGGCACGGAACGAATTGCGGACCATCGGGGCTGAGCTCAACGCTGCCCAGCAGTCGTTGAAATCCTTCGGGTATGCGGTAGACGATCGAGCCAGATCCCAGGAACTGGAGGCCCGGCCCCATGGTAGCCATCAGGTCGCCCTTGCTGGCCGATAGTATTTGCGGTCCGAACAATTCATTAAACTCCGGCAATTCAAGTCCGCCGAGACGCTTCTGGGTGGTTCGTTCCAAGGGTTCTAGTTCTGCCAAGAACTGCATGTTTCCGAAAGAGAAATCAATCTCGGCCAATGATGTGATGGGTATCTCGATCTGGCTGCCGCACAATAATTTTACTTGGATCGCGGCGTTACCAGTGAGGTCCTTTGCAGACACAGATTGAGCCATCCACTTAGCTCCATCTATCTCGCGCACAATCGCACCTCCCTTGTTGCCTGCCAAAACTGGATTTTTGGAATAGAATCGAATACCCGCCAGTTTCGCTCGCGGTGCGTCGATGGCTTGGCCTGCAAAGTCGAACTTGACGATGTTCGGTTCGATGCGTTGAATCAGCCCTTCAATCTTGTCGAGCGCCTCGGGCGAACGAATCAGCACCAAGACGTCGCTCGAAAGCTTGGAGGCAACAATCGCTTGCCATTGGGTCTGTTGAGCTTCCGACAGCGTTTGAAATTGACAACTGGTAATGGCGGTGGTTTCTAGCTTATGACTTCGCTGGTCAGCGATTTGGCAATTCACACTGGTTCCGTCGAAAGTAATTTGTTGACAAGCGAATTGGCTGCCATCGGACAACAACGCGATGGTTGACCGCTCCGATATCGCCGAAGGCCTGTCAACGGATCGAGTCGCGAAACTAAGTTTGCGAACTTGACCCAGTGCAATCGTTTGCTCTTTGCTCGCCGCCGCGCGAACTCGAATTCCCTGATCAGAAATCTCCAGGATTGCGGCAGAGTACGCTGGAGTATTCGTTTGGACGACTTCGGCCGTAACGCCGTCGTGAGAGGATGCCCCTGCTTGCCCCAACAGTGCCTGCATGGGGGCAGCCAGCAGCAGTCCAAATATTAGGGCGATAATTCCATTCATTTTCTGCTTCCGACGGCTTGAACCAATTTCGCGTATCGTCTGTCCACCATCCAGAGCGAAGAACTGATGTGCCATTCATGATAGGCGGAAATGGCTCGCGCGGCATGTGTCTTGAGAATTCTAACAGTTGCGCAGACTTGGATGCGGTTTTAATATAGGCAAAATTCGACTCTCCGCTAGAAAATGCGCGACAAACGACGAATGTGCCGTAGGTAACTTGACGAACTGCCGTTTTCGAGGGAAATTGGAATACTCAAATCGTCAGTAGCCCCAAGAGGGTTGCATGAATCGACCGGAGAGGTGGCTGAGTGGTCGAAAGCACCGGTTTGCTAAATCGGCGTAGGGTTAACACCCTACCGCAGGTTCGAATCCTGTCCTCTCCGCTTTCTTTCGTGGTGCCAAGTTTTCGCGCCAACTACTTTCGCGAAGTCCTCAGGTCCATTCGCGTAAATGCACCGGCGGAAACCAGGTCTTGTTCTAAGTATCGCTCGAGAAATAAGTGTCAGGTACGTGTCAGGTACCTTTTGTGCGCAGCACCCGAAGGGCGAGTTTCTCGCAAAAGGTACCTGACACGTACCTGACACTTATTTCTCGGCTGTTCCTAAGGCACATTTGTTGGACAAACGATAGATGTTGATAGAATTCCTCGCATCTGATCTCATCTAAAACAGTCCCGAAATAACTTCTCGAGTTTAGCTTTAGTAGAGATACAGAGATGGCGTTTGCACATTTCGCTAGTGGGCTATCGGCTGGTGATTACCAATTCATAGACCCACTGAAACATGTTGGCAAATTTGTTATTCTCTAAGGGATACGAAATATTAGTATCCCCTGGAAACCTGCTCCGATTGAAAGGAATCATCTTGTGCCAACAGGTGCAGAACTCGTGATCGACCAGAGGCTCGTGAAGAATTATGCGCAAATCGACAAAGCATCGCGGCATTTGCTGCAGCTATGTGCGATCAGCGATCAGTCGCATAATCGCGATGAACTGTTGAAGCTCTCAAATCAATCCGGGTGGACCGATGCCTTGGGAAAACCACTCGCGAAGACGGTGGTCAAGCAGTTGATGGATTTGCTCGTCGCGCGTGAATTGCTGCTGAAGGCTGTGTACAGCAGCGTGAGAATCAATCGGGCTATTCAAGATTCGGTTATTCAAGATTCGGTTCGCGACGATTGGTTTTCGAGAATCAGTGAAGCTGTTAAGAAAAATTGCGACGGATACTATCGCCACGACGTTTCTGCGAGGGATCTACGGATCGCCTTCTATCGCGGAGACGTCGCCCATGTTCGCCCCAAGCTGATCGGCAAACAACGCGACCCGTCCGTTAAATTGCTCGATCCCTTCTCGCGTGATATTTTCGATCGACTCGATCCAGTTTTGCGTCAGCTATATTTGGCCGATCTAGTACCGAGAATAATCGTCAACCCACAAGGGAGTCAAGAATTATTGGCCGCATTCGACGAGCTGTTGGCTGGTGCGGGGCCGGATCTGGAACCCGATTTCCTGGCCGCCTGGTTAGATTTGGCTGTTGCACGCGGCGACCTCGAGTCGCTGGCTTGCCTTGATCGCTTGACTGATCACAAGTTCAACGAAGTTGCCGGCTGTATCGCACTGCTGAGCGGTGATTGGAAAAAAGCCGAGTCGTGTTTAGAGTCTGTGTTACCTGGCAGGAACCGCAAAAGCCCGCTCTTCACAGTCGGCCACTTGCCCGCTATGTTGTATGAATTGCTGCTATTCAAGCAAGGCACCGCCGAATCGCTGGCTAATGCTCGCGCGATCGAGAGCAGTGCCTCGAAGGCGCGCAAGGCCTGTTACGATGCGGCGCTGGCTGTCATCGGTGTTGCGATCGAGTTCAAACAAACGCCTTCATCGCCGGTACAGTTCGCCACGAAACTAGCTTCGCATTGTCGATCATCGCTTACCACGGTCTTGGTCGGCTACTTTGCCAACTGGCTGCTGTCGGAAGCTGACACGGTATTTCAAGTCGACGGGTTGGTGCAAGCGGGCAAGGATTATCGGGACGCTGAGCTCCACTGGTTGGCATCGGAAGCATCGGGACTGGCCGGGAAATCAAAACTTAAAACGGCCGCCAAAGAGCGTGAGAAACACGCCCAGGCAAACGTCAAATTGGGGACTGCAAGCTTAGTAGATTTGATCGAACCGGAACCGGTGTGGATGCGGTCGCTCTGCGCGATCGCGCAGTTGGGCGACGCGACCGCTGAAGTTCCAGAAAAACAAACGGCCACCCACGAATCCGATCGGCTGATCTATGAATGGAATTACAAGTACGGACCGTCGTCCTTGGAAGTGTTCGAACAGAAACGTAAAGGACTCGAGTGGTCCAAAGGCCGCAAGATCGCACTCCAGAGACTGTACTTACAATACAAAAGCTCCGAGTTCGCTTACTTGACCGAACAGGATCGAGCGCTCTGCCGGGCTTTGGAGTCATCGACCTCGCGCAATTCTTACGGTTATCCAGAAACCTATTGCGGCTTCGACGGCTTGAAAGCTGCACGAGCATTGATCGGGCATCCACGGATCTTTCCTGTCGGCAACCGCGACCAACCAATCGAAATTGTCGAACAGCAGCCGAAAATGGTTGTCGTTCAAGAAGATGACGGGCGCATCAGTTTGTCGCTCGACCCCAAACCCAATCGCGAAGATGATAATATTCGCATAGTCATCGAGAGTTCGAGCCGCATCGCCATTGTCTTTTTCAATGACCAACACCGCAAGTTGCACAAGATTCTCGGCGGCACTCTGAAAGTCCCCGCCTCGGCAGCCAGTAGGGTAATTGAGTCAATTCAGCGCGTGGCGTCGCTGGTTTCCGTTCACTCCCAGATCAGTCAAACGGATGCCGGGGTTTCGAAATCGGGTGGCAGTGCCCACAGGGTGCAGGGCAACCCTCAGCCGCATATCCATCTGTTGCCCTACCAATCGGGTTTGCGAGCTGAATTCTTCGTGCAACCATTCGGTGCCCAGGGGCCATTCGTCCGACCCGGAGAAGGCGCCGAGAATATTTTTGCAAACGTCAGCGACGCACCCCAGTCGGCAAAACGGGATTTGAATGAGGAGCGCCGGAGGTGGACGGAAGTCATTGCGGCCTGCCCAGTGCTCGCCGCCAGCGCCGAAAGCGACTGGTCGATCTGTTTTCCGTCCCCCATCGAAGCACTCGAGGCGCTCGTCGAATTGGAGGATTTGGCTGCCTCGCAAGGCATTGTATTGCATTGGCCGCAAGGTCGCAGTTTGAACTTGGCCGGTCGCGCTTCGGCCAGTCAATTCCATGTCAACATTCGCAAGGATCACGACTGGTTTGCAGCTACCGGGAACTTGAAAATTGACAAGTCGCTAGCGCTGGACATGTTGCAATTGATCGATTTGGTCGAGGCCAGCCCAGGTCGGTTCGTCAAGCTAGACGATGGGCGATTCCTGGCGCTCACCGACCAGCTCAGGCAGCGCATTGATGAGCTGGCCGCATATGGCGACCGTCGGAGCAAAGGCAAGCTTCGGTTTTCGCGAGTGCACGCCGCAGTACTCGAAGATTTAGGCGAATCGGCGACGGTCAAATCCGACGTGCATTGGAAAGAGTGGATCGCACGGATGCGTACGGCGGCTGAGGTCCGCCCCGAAGTTCCATCGACATTGCAAACCGAATTGCGGGACTATCAACGTGAAGGATTTCAGTGGCTTGCGCGCTTGGCCGCTTGGGGCGTAGGCGGCTGTCTAGCTGACGATATGGGCTTGGGCAAAACGATCCAAGCACTCGCGCTGCTACTGCATCGAGCTGCGGGTGGCCCGGCGCTGATTGTCGCACCCACGTCTGTCGCTTTCAACTGGATGAGCGAGATACAACGCTTTGCACCGACGCTGAACGCGCGTTTGTTCAGCGATGGCTCGCGCGACGCCATGCTGCAGGATCTTGGCCCGCGCGATCTGTTGATTTGCAGTTACGGTCTATTGCATACCGAAGCCGAACGCTTGCAAGCACAGTCCTGGCATACTGTGATTCTCGACGAGGCGCAAGCGATCAAGAACATGGCCACCCAGCGTTCGCAAGCGGCGATGGGATTGCAGTCAGATTTTCGCTTGATCCTGACCGGAACGCCACTGGAAAACCACTTGGGAGAGTTGTGGAATTTGCTGGAATTTATTAACCCTGGACTCTTGGGCTCGGCGGAGACATTTCAAACGAAATTCGCTGTTCCGATCGAGCGCGACCATTGTCGCGCAACGCGACATCGGTTGAAGAAGCTGATACAGCCCTTTATTCTCCGGCGCACTAAATCGCAGGTTCTACAAGAGCTGCCATCTAGAACGGAAGTAATATTGCAAGTCGAACTCAGCGACCAGGAAGCCGCCTTTTATGAAGCCCTACGTCAGCGAGCTTTGGAAAAACTCGCGAGTGCTAGGGACGTGCGAGGCCAGCACCTGCAAATCCTGGCCGAGATCATGCGATTGCGTCGCGCCTGCTGTCACCCGCGCTTAGTATTGGAAGATTGTGGCATTTCTGGATCGAAGCTGGCGCTATTCTCCAAGACAATTGATGAACTGGTCGACAACCATCACAAGGTGCTGGTGTTTAGTCAATTCGTAGACCATTTGTCGATCTTGCGCGAGGAACTCGATCGCAAAGGCGTCAGCTACCAATATCTCGACGGCAGCACTCCCGCAAAGAAACGCAAGTCGAGCGTGGAAGCCTTCCAAGCGGGCCAAGGCGACGTGTTCTTGATCAGTTTAAAGGCTGGCGGTCTGGGATTGAATCTAACCGCGGCCGACTATGTGATTCACATGGATCCGTGGTGGAACCCAGCCGTCGAGGATCAAGCCTCCGACCGCGCTCATCGCCTCGGGCAACAAAGACCGGTAACGATCTATCGCTTGCTAACGAAGGGAACTATCGAGGAACGCATCAACGAGCTACATGCCACCAAACGCGACCTCGCTGACAACCTACTTGAAGGCGCCGACATCAGCGCCAAACTATCCGCGGAGGAATTGCTCAAGTTGATTCGGGAGTAAACGCGATCTCTACTTTGCATGAATTGTTGTGGCATTTTCGGTAACGACAATCTCAGGCTACCTTGCTTGCAATGTGCGATTTGCAGCTTTGTAGTACTGAGCTAACGGATTATTGGACAGTTGTTCTAGGCCATTGATGACGCATTTGGCGTTCAGTACCGCGCCTGGCCAACATATATGTACGCGCTGGTCGGCAAAAAGTGGTCGGACGACAGTGGCAAGGTGACGAGGCGACATGATTGTCCCTTCGAGCATCAGGCGGTTGAATCCAACTTGGATGACATGATTAGCGCCATGTTAGCGATAACTGCCGAGCCTACCATTACCTTGGGTCAGAAATCGGCAAGTATTCACCAATCTAGAAAGCATCAACTACGAGCCTGCGAAACACAAATCTTGCGGGCGAAATATCAGCACTTCGGTTGATTCCAAAAGAGGTCGAATGTGAGGTACTGGTCCGATCGCGCCATCCCGTTTGGTCGGCAGATTTCGAAGCCTTATTGAGTTCCACGATTATCGAACTTCCGGTTGCCGCATGGACTCCGCATCCCGAAAGTTTCACAATGGCAAAATTGCAGTATAATCTACGAAAACGTAGGAGAAGTATCGACGGAGAAACCTAGCCCGTGGGAGGTCGGTCGGATGAGCAATGAAACTCAAATATCTGCAAGCATATCCATCGAGACGCGAGGTTTGTTGGAGCGGTACGTTGCGATACACGGAGTAAAAAAATCTCATCTTATCGAAACGGCTGTTTTGCATCACTTGCGTGCGCTTGACGCCATTCCAGCCGATTTGGTGATTCCGCCGGTAATTGAGGTATCGGGGAAAACAGGGAAGGCAATTCTGAATCGAATAAAGAACCCGAAGCCGCCAACGGCCGCGATGCGGGATCTGTTCAATGATTGAAATCCGGTTACTTCGCCCCGATGATCGACGCGATGCGTTTCACAGCGGCGACATCGAGCTGGATCGGTTCTTTCAAAAATTTGCCGCTCAGAACCAATTTCAACTTCACATTGGAACTTCTTATGTTGCGGTGCTCGACAATGAGATTGTCGGTTTCGTGACGCTGTCGGCAACATCCATCTAGGGCACGGTCGAGTGGTTGATGCGTGCATCGGGTGATTTCCTGGGCAGCTCACATTATGCTCTAATGTATTAAGCGATTACTGATTCGGTTTCCCAACCACTGCCAATGCTGAAACCCCTGCCATCATGACGAATTCTCAACGACCACGCCGAAACATCCGTATTCAAGATCGTCTTTCGCGCCGCAGCTTGCTGAATATCGGCACTTTAGCCGCAATTGGAACAGCGGGTGGCTGGTCTTTGCCAACTCTGCTGAGAGCCGAAAGCGCAGCAGGGATCAAAAGGAATCCCAAGTCGGTCATCATGATTTATCTGGTCGGCGGCCCGCCGCATCAGGACATGTTCGACTTGAAACCCCATGCGCCGAGCGAAATCGCAGGCCCTTGGAGACCGATTCCTACCAATGTTCCAGGCATGTCAATTTGCGAAGCATTTCCGCGCCTGGCAGAGATGGGCGACAAGCTGACCGTCATTCGTTCGATCGTAGGCAATCAAGCCGATCACGATGCTGTGCAGGTCTTTAATGGACGCGATCCGAAAAAGCTCAAGCCATCGGGCGGTTGGCCCCAGTTCGGTTCAATGGTATCCAACGTCATGGGATCAAGCTCACCGACCACGCCAGCCTACGTCAGCATGTGTTATCAATGCACACACGGTCCATACAACGAACCCGGTCCCGGTTTCTTGGGGCAATCATTTGATTCGTTTCGGCCACTTGGTCCGACCAAGCAGGACATGGTGCTCAACGGGCTATCGCTGGATCGATTGGAGGATCGAGTCTCATTGCTGAGAGGCTTTGACCAATTGAAACGCGACATCGACTCGACCATGAACATGTCTGCGATGGACACATTCACGGAACAATCGATGGGGCTGCTCACTTCGTCGCGGCTGGCTGACGCTCTCGATCTATCGAACGAAGATCCCAATGTTGTCGAGCGTTATGGCATCGGTGATCCAACTATTTTCATGGACAGTAACGGGGCGCCGCGCGTGCCGCAGAGCCTGTTGGTGGCTCGCCGTCTGATTGAAGCTGGAGTTCGAGTCGTCACGTTGAACTACAGCAAGTGGGATTGGCACGGCGGCAGGAATACGGAGGGGCGTGTTGATAACTCGATTTTTGTGAGAGAAAAAGAAGATTTCCCCATTTTCGATCAATGCGTCAGTGCGCTTGTGGAAGATCTCCACCAGCGCGGTCTGTCGGACGATTGTGCGGTAATTATCTGGGGAGAATTTGGGCGGACTCCGAAAATTAGCAAAAATGTCGGTCGCGATCATTGGCCGCAAGTCAATTGCGCATTGATGGCGGGCGGAAGGATGCGGCACGGCCAAGTCATTGGCACCACGGACCGCATCGCAGGAGAAGTGGCGACCAGACCAGTCACTTTTGGCGAAGTCTATGCAACACTATTCCATCATTTGGGAATCGACGTCGAACAAACAACTATCAATGACCACAACGGTCGTCCTCAGTATTTGGTCGAAGACGGCAAAGCGATGCTCGAACTGATATGAGTCACGTCATGTTGGGCGCTGTTCTAGCCCAACTAGCTTCGTTTGTTGACGAAATGTGCTAACTGGTGCGTTCCCGCAATGTCCCTTGCGACTTAGCAAGGTTAGCGAGCGTTTACTGTCGCCGCCCCTCCGACCCATTTCCCGCCGAGCATTACGCGGTGGATGCTGTACATGGCGCGGATGTCAGCGTGAGGTTGACCTTCGATGAGCAACATGTCGGCGAGTTTGCCTGGTTCAACGCTCCCCAACCGCTCGTGGCAACCGAGGAACTGGGCGTTGTTCCAGGTTGACGCCGTGATGGCTTCCAATGGAGTCAAACCGCTTTCGACGAGCAATTCCATTTCGCGCTGATAGGCCCATCCGCGCTGCGAGTAATTCGACGACGTATGCGATCCGGCAACAATTCGCGCGCCGGCTCGATGGCACACGCCGACAAACTCGAGCATCTTCTGAAAACCGCGAACCTGGGCGAGCGTTACGTTTTTGCCGCCGTCGCGGCGTTCGAAGACGGCCAGTGTTGGCGAAATGAACACGCCGCGCTCAACGATCTTGCGAACGAGCGGCAGAACCCGCGGTGAACTGAAGTCCAAATCTTTCCAAAGTTGGTAGCGGCCTTCGTTTCGCGCGTCGTTGTCGGCGGCGACCGATCGACGGAACGCCTCGGCCTCGATCGGCTCGGCGAGGCACGTGCCGAAGGAAGTGATGTGCTCGACACCGTCCAATCCCACGTCGATCGCGTCGTCGGCATCGATCAACTCCAAATGCGCGGTAACTGGAATGCTGCGCCGATGCGCCTGTTCGCAAGTCGCGCGGACCAGATCCAGCGGAAGGCGATAGTACACTTTGACCACGGTCGCGCCTTGGTTTACGAACCGATCGACGGTGCGCTTGGCTTCGTCCTCGGAGTGGATTAGGACGCAGTTGTCAGGATAGGCGGGCGGCGGTTGGTCGAAGTGCGGCCCGGTAGCAAAGCATCGCGGCTGCGGTTCGGAGGCTTTTGGAACGCTTTCATAAATATCCGTCTGCCGCCCAGGATCGCGGTAACTGGTAACGCCGTGCGACAGGAACAGCGCCGCCGTCTCGAGCATTCTTAGTCCAGAACCCACGTGCAGGTGCGCGTCCAATAAACCCGGCATCAGCGTCATGCCGCCTACCTCCACTCGCTCGGCGTTCGTGGGGATTGCTACTGCGCCGCGCGGTCCAGCAGCAGCAATGCGATCACCACGCACCACAACCACTGAATCTTCAATCGGTTCACCGCCGCGACCGTCCAACAGGGTTGCGCCAAGAATCGCGATCAAGTGATCTTTTTCGGGAGCAGGCTGCGGGTTGATCTCCTTGAGTCCGGAGAACCGATCGAATGAAACTCCTTGGCCTTTCAAATTGGGCTCAGTTCCAAAAAGGCGGAGCTCAAACGAATTCACAGCACATTGGAGCCAATAGATTGCGACAAACAGTAGAAAGGTCTTCATGGTCGTTCAATTCTCAGCGATTAGTAGCCAGGTGTCGTTGCATTCCTCGAGCAATATAAACTACAAAATGCCATCGGTTGGCCCTCACATCACAATTTGCTATGCATCTATTTCGTGTTTGCGAGTTGTGCCAGCGGAGTTCTCAATATCACAGACACGTTACGGCAATCGCTGGGCGCTCTAGCGTTAGCAGTCGACTCGTGCAATTGCGTACGCTAATTTGTTCGAGTTGGCAAAGCTAACTCGTCGCATTACGAGGCACTGATCAAATGGGTGCCGAAGATCAAGCAGTCTTTGGAAAGACAGAAGGCTCTGTCCATGTCTATTCTGATGTTGATGCTCGGGATCATATTTGCGCAGACCGTTTTTGCCGCTGATAACGGCGCGCAAGTGTTTACCCATTTAGGCGCGGCAACAAATCGGCTGGGAAGAGCCGATGCGGCGGCAAACCGAGTCTCGGAGCGTGTGCTGACTAGCGATGGCCAAGTTGCTTCGTCCACGAAGGTTCGTATCGTTAGCCATCGTTTTATCAGATTGACGCTGAACCACTGATTGCACGGATTACACGCTACACGGATACGAGCGCGTTCGAGATCAAGAGTGTAGTCTATGAATTCCATGAGGAAGGACCAATTCACTCTCTTGGACAGACAAAACTATATTGCCTGCCCAATTTTCGAGCAGGCCAGCATGGCTTGTTCTATTTCCCTTGTGCGCTGCGTCCCAATCAGGTAGCGGGTGCCGTCGCGCAGTATCAGTTCTAACCCAACATTGCCGCTCATGGTCACGGCTCGGCAGCCACCGGTTCCATTGCGCACGCCCCATCCACCGAATTCGGTGATTGGTCGAAACCGACGAATCTTCCAGGATTCGATTTGCGCCCAATAACATCTCACGGCAGTGAATCGATAGGGTAGCCAAGCGACGCGGATGCCCGTCGAGTCAATCGTCGTTTGCATCCGCACAACTGCGAATAGACCGGGCAGAATGATTCCAAACCCAACGCACAACCCAGCCGCCACAACATTGGGCGCTGGCTTGTCGCCAACTTTTATTCCAAAGACTAGCTGGTTGATGGCGATGTACCAGACCAGACCCGCCACGCTGAGCAAGAGAGCCCACAACCAAAGCTGCCTGAAGCGCTGTGTTTCACAAAACAAGTCGAACGAGTTCGATCCGCCAAATATCCTAGCGTTCACCTTCGTAGTCTCCGATTTCTAGAATTCTCCATTCTTAAGAAAGGAATTCGTACGTCCAGAGGAAAACTTGGGATTTTCACACGTCGTAGCTGAAAAGAGTTCACGGCGCAGGTACAAAAGCTCGCTCTTCTGTCAACGACTATTGGTGTCCCGGCATTGCCATCTGCGCTACTAATTTAATCCAGCGAGTATGCAACACAGGTTGAAATGCCGAAGCACCGACTTTGACGGTATCGGAACCAGCCGTCCAGGAAAAGGAGGATGAACCGAAACGGTGCGTCACGATCTCGCCGATTATTCTCAAACTGTCTGCCATTGACGGGCGAAAATCAGTAGCTGGAATTCTCCGCCGACCGAGGCGAAGCCAAGATCTCGTGCGGCAGCGCCGCCGCACTCGCATTCGACTGCTTGCGGTTCGTATGCAAAGTTGATCAGATTGTGACGCAAATAGCTGCATACTGAGGCGCAGATCAATTTCGCTTTGATGATCAAGCGGATTGGGGAAGGACTAGTGTCTGGCGATGTCAATTCTGAATTTCGTGCTCGGGATCTTTTTTGCACAAACCGCTGTTACCACCGATAACGGCGCTCTGGCGATCGCTCAATCAGTTACAGAAACTGTTCGTCTGGGAAGAGCCGATGCGGCGGCAAACCGTGTCTCGGGGCGTGTGCAGACTAGCGATGGCCAAGTTGCTCCGTCCGCGAAAATTCGTATCGCTGGTTATCGTGATCTTCAGGTCGACGCCACAGTTCACGCAGACCAATCTGGCAAGTTTGATTTCGTCGTTCGGTGCGATGCCAAAGTATTACCGCAATTGCGAATCACTGCGACCAGTAACGATGGTACTCAGGCCGTCTTTCATCGATTTGCCTGGGAAGAGAAAGACCGCGTGACCGAGGGTATCGAACTCCAGTTGCAGCCACTTCGCCAGTCGGAAATTGAAGTGGTCGACGGCAAAGGCGCCCCGGTCGAAGACGCGAAAATCGCTATTCAACTTGGATACCCACATGTGCTCCAGGGAATAGCAACCGATCGAAACGGTCGAGCGAAGTTTCAGTTTCCCGAAAAAGAACGCATTGACGCGGCGGTGGCTTGGAAAGATGGTTGGGGGCTCGATTATCGTCTGTATACGCTTAATCGATATCAACGTGCGGATTTGAAAGCCGTTCCGCCTGAATTTCCCAAAGGACGTCCCGAGCGTTTAGTGCTCGAAGGTTCCTCGCCATTGCGAGTCAAGACTATCGGCGATGCAGGGAAGCCAATATCCGGGGTAAGTCTCTATCCGTGGATTCTCTACAAAGGTGATGACCGGGAAGGTTTCAACCTGAGTTTTTTTACCGACGTTTTCTCCCAAGTTACGGATGCCCACGGCGAAACAACATTTCGTTGGATGCCCAACTGGCAAACGAAACTTCTCACGTTTTGGCCGACTGCCGAAGGCTACGAGCATCCACGTGGGAATTACGACCCCGCGTCGAGAACCGGCACATTGGAAATCAAGTTGCATCGACTGGTGCCCATTCGTGGACAGGTCAAAGATGAAGAAGGAAAAGCAGTACCGGGTATCGAAGTTGTCGCTCAGGGCGCGGGGCGATCACACAACCGTTTTGACGCATGGAAACGCACCGATGCCGACGGCAAGTACGAATTGATGGTCGCGCCGAATCAAATCTACATCGTCTACGTTCGCGATCCACGGCGAGTGGCGGCAGCACAAACAGGTTTTGCCGCTCTGCCAAATCAGGCTATCGACGGACGCGATTTTCAACTTCGCAAGCCGACTCGCGTCCATGGTCGACTGACTAACGAGAACACGCAAGAACCGATCCCGAACGAACGAGTGATCGTTTATCAATACGGTACTCATTTGGACGAACTGCCTGAAAACACACTTCCCAATCCTGACGGTGAGCGGTGGCGTGTGTCACCTATTGTCCAGCATTACAATCAAACAAATGCACAAGGCGAATTTGAGTTCTTCCTGGGAGATGGCAAGTTTGATATTCGCCCTCCGAACCAAGAAAAGGCGGATGAGTTTACGATCTCGGGCGAGCCTGAGGTGTTGCTATCCGTAACGACAAAGATCAAACCCGAAGTTGAATTGGTGGGCTTGGTCGTGCGCAAGGATAATGGACAGCCTGTTGCGGGAGTCCGGGTAGCTGGCGTGCCGCGTAACTTCTCCGGAATGGATTGGCAAGCCACTACCGGTGACAATGGTAAATTCAAAGTCAAGCGCAACGGTGAACCGACTTACATTCATGCGATTAGCGCTGACAATTCGCTGGCGGGCGTCGCGGAAGTCGATGACAAGCGAATGGCATTCTTGATTCACTTGGAACCAACCGGCAGCGCGCGAGGTCGCGTGATCAACGATGCCAAGGAGCCCGTGACGAACCAACGCATCGAGTTTGGGATCAAGGTCCCCGACGTTGAAAATCGCACCTTTAGCTACCGCTTCGGCGGCGTAGTAACTACAGATTCCAAGGGCGAATTTGAACTAGAGGCGCTGGTTCCAGGACGGGAATACACGCTGAGTTTGCCATCCACTTCCGAAGGTTCGATTCCAACCTTGACCAAAATTACTCTCAAAACGAACGAACGTCTCGAATTGGGCGATCTGCTGCTGCCGGTTCCCATAAAGCGTCCCGCAGCGCCAACTGTGGAAGGACGCATGCAATCGGCTTTTAATGTCGTGGGGACGCCCATCGAACGTCACGCGCGGGCATTGGAATTGATCAAGCTGGTCAAACAACACTTGCTGGTGATATTTGGCAAACCAGACGACCCACGCATTGTCAGCCTCTTCAAGCTGCGCGACGAAGACAAAGACTATCGACCATTCGGCGACGAGTTTCGGTTCATGGCCATTCCCACCGACGGCGCGCGTGCTGCGGCAGCGGTGGACTTGGCAAGCAAATTAAATGACAAACTCTCCGAATCGCAACAGCCTTTTCATCTGGTGATGCTCGATGCGTCGGGCAAGAAAGTCGCCAGTGCTGGCATCGGGGAATTGTGCACGGGCGACCAACTTGCAAAAGACAAGTTGTTCGAACTGCTTCGCAAGCATCTGCCTCAACCGTTAGACGCACGTCAATTGTACGATGCCGCGCTCAAGCGGGCCGCCGAGGAAAAGAAGATGGTCATCATCCAAGAGACCGCGACCTGGTGCGGTTCCTGTCACCAACTCTCTCGTTTGCTCGATTCAAACCGCGTTTGGGAGAAGGACTATATCTGGTTGAAGATGGATCATCGTTGGACCGGTGCGGTCGAGTTGATGGCCAAGCTCCGAGAAGGTGCCGAAGGTGGAATTCCGTGGTTCGCAATCCTTGACTCGGAAGGAAAGAAGCTAGCAACCTCCAACGACTCCAAGACGGGCCAGAACATCGGTTACCCAGCCGAACCCAGCGGTCAAATTCACTTCGCCGCCATGCTAAACGCCACACGCAATCGTTTGACCGAAAGTGACGTCGTTTCACTAATTCAGGCGATTAAGAGCGGGCAGAAGTGATTGAAACTCAAGAGTTTTTACCGCCTTCTGTCGTCAAGGCTTTCCACCAAACCATCAATTTCAGACTGCCGAAGGTTGATTGCTGTTTGCGAGATCATTCGGCGAAGATGGTTGATGCCTTCGAACGTGGATGGATGTCCGATGTTACCCAGTGGGCCAATGCTGTCAATCAATTTCTTTCCGCCCGCGTCGTAGATGGCATGGTAGGGAATACCATGTTGTTCCGCGCCGATTAAATTGACGATCTCGCTGCCGTGAAGGTCCAGCACATTGTCGATCTTTACCATCACGTAGTCTTTTTCCAGGATTTCTCGATGTTGGTCTAGCCAACGCGCAATCGCAAAACATGGCGCACAGCGCGTTTGGCTATTGCGTACCCAAACTCGGCGGCCGGTTCGCTTGGCATCGACGAGCGCCTTTTCCCATTTTTGTTTGGCGTTCTGGCGCTCAGGAGCGTGAGCATTAATGAACTCCATAATCTGTCGCGAGGCTTCTTCGAATTGATCGACGGAAACCTCCAATCGACCCAACAGGGTTCCGTTCGCATCTTGAGCGATGAGAGTCAGACCTCGCTGGTCGGCAAGTATTCGTTCGCTAGTGATTGTCTCGAGTTCTCGGATCGCATCGTTGTTCAACTGACCTTCGATGACCAACGGCAGATATGCACCAGCCGTGAAGTTCTTGTCGTAGTCCAGTGCAAACAACTTGAGTCGATTTGCATGCTCGCTCTGGGCCGCCAATATTACCAAAAGGTTCGCGTGGCTCAACCTACAATCATGAAGCAAACTCACGTGGCGGGTTTTCAGATCGAATGTCTTTTGAGTAGATGCTTTCTTGTTCGGTGCCTGCGATCTTTTCGTTGGATCCAACCGGATCACTTCCGTCGGGCGATTCTCATCCAGCCGCAAAAGCCGCTCGCCAAGGTAATGCTCTTGATCACTACTGCTGTGGCGTGCGGTGACGGATAGTATCAACCTTACGTCCAGTGGAACGCCGGTCACTTCCGCAAATCCATTCGAGTCTGTGCGAGCGCTAAACGGACCGACACGAATTCCCAGGTTGTAACGCGCGGCCGACGAATCCGATTCCCCACTTACCCAAGCTGAAAGCGAAACCACTGCATTAGTAAGAGGATTGTCGTCTTTGTCCAGCACTTGAACACGAAACGGCGCAGTGGGCTTCAGTTGAATAGACGTGGGCTCTTCAGTTAGCTCAATTAGTGACCAACCCGCCGCCTTGCCGTCCAGAGTGCGCGCGTAGGCAACCAAGCGATTTACTCGAACGTCCACGTTGAACTGACCGTTTGAGTCGCATCGCACGGTTGCCGAAAATGGCTGTTCCGGAACGGCGGAATTTAGACGTATCTCCGTATCTTTCAAATCCACGTCGGATACATTTGCCAAGACCAATCGCCCGCGCAGTTGACGAGTTTTAATCGCCGGCCGCCGAATGGAGACTGCATTTTCCTTGCCCTCAACAACGTCAAAAGTGTCGGCAAACGTCCACTCGTTCGCGAATACTCTAACATCTAGCTTTCCAGGCAGCACAGAAATGTTCGCCCAACCGTTTTGATCCGTAGTCGCCGACCATCGAGCACTGTTCATTCCTTTTTTTACTCGGTTCGCCTCAAGCCAAGAATAGGAGTAGTCTTTCGAAACGCTAACCAACTGACCGACAACTGCTTCCGCCAGCTCTCCGCGAGTCACGTGAATCTTCATCGGTACTCCGCGGCACGCTTGGGTGACTTGCGCTTCGGATCGAGCCTCGCGGTCAGGAATCAAAATACCATGCCATGGCTCCGATACATACTCGCTGTCGCTGATATGAACTACATACGTTGCACCTGGCTGGACCGGCAACGAGTACCGTCCTTGGCGATCTGTCCAAACCTGTTGCTGATCGCTACGATTCGCCTGTTCGTGTTGAAAACTACTGATGTCGACTAGCAGGCCAGCAGCGTCTCCGTCGCTGCATAGCACTTGCCCGGTGAAAGGCTCGCGTTTCTTCATGCGATCCAATTGATAGAACTTGACTTGGCCTAATTTCATGTCTGAAACTTGAAACCATTGTCTACGGTCGAACTCGATGTAGTAGTGAACGTTTTCCCAATCTGGAAACCAGTTGCATTGGATTTCACCGTCTACGGTAGAAAGTAATCGCTGCTTAGGATTGACAGGAATGTAGCTGAAGTTCCTCGGGTTCGCGATGTGTAAGACTACCGGAAGACTGGCCAGCGGTTTGCCGTCAACGTCGGTGATTCGAATCTTTTGTGGCTTGCTCTTGGCCAGCTTGACTTCGAAAGGCCCGTTCGCCTCATCGGAAATCTTTTCTTGATGGAACTGCCATCCTCCAATTCGATGATCGTTGGTCCACGCGGCAAATCCATCGAGGCGCGCGCCGCTAGGAACTAGAAATGTTGCCATGCCTTTGACGTCGGACCTGGCCCGCGCGTCATGTTCGAAACCTACTCGCAACATCGCATCCGCACCGACGACCGGTTGACCAGCGTCGTCGACAACACGTGTTGTTACTTGACGCGCTGGCTGCAGTTTGATGATCAAATCGCGCTGCGCAACTGCGCGAAGATCACTAGAACCAAGTTGCTTGTAAGCTTGAAACTTGCCATCCTTGGTTTGAGTTATCAACGTTACTGAGTTGGCCACATCGAGTTGGAACCGACCGTTGGTTTTGGTGGTAACCACGACGTCCGATTCAAATTCGTTCGGCGCGCTGGCTTTGATTTCAATCTCCGTTGTAGGCGACGATCCATCCGGCATGAGCACTTGGCCATGAATGCGCAGCTTGACTTCGCCGTCGTTTTCGATCAACCACTGATCAATGCTGTAGGACTGTATCTTTGTTCGCGTATCGTTCGCAGTCGCGGCATTTTCCAACGGTTGTTGCGCATCGGAAGGCTGAGCTACGGCGATAGCCAAGAGGGTTGGAACTGCGATAAGAAGTGTCGATGTAAACGCTGTTCTCGAAATTGCGCTTTGGGGTGGAATGGAACGGCTGACCAGCGCGGAGACTCTTTCGTCGACTTGCGAAGCGCGAGCCATCGCGATGCCAGGTTGCAAGCCGCGAACGTTTACACAATGAAGCGAGGCTATCTCAATGAGATGCTGGGCGTAGTCCAGTTTGTTGCCAGTTGCCACCACCGCTGCTTCATCGCACGCCAGTTCCGCCAGCCGCGAAAGTTGACGCCGCACGAACCAAGCTAATGGATGAAACCAATAAATGGCGACCGCGAATTCGGCGAGCAATCCAACAAGCAAATCCCTGCGCCGTACGTGCGCCATTTCGTGGGCCAAAACCGCCCGTAGCCTTCCGTCCGGCCACGCCTGCCATCCGCGCGGCAACAAAATGCGAGGCCGCCACCCATCCGCCACTACTGGCGCCAGTATCTCCCGGCTCTCGAGTACCGAGACATCCTTCATTAGTTGCAGTGCCGGTTCTGTTAGCCGCATTTTTGCGACTTGTGCATGACGGACGATGCGTTTTGTGTAGATTACCGCTAAAGCGATTCTCAGCAATAATACGAGTGTTCCTGTCAACCAGACCCCGACCGCCACCATCGCCCACGAAGCAGATTTGTGATAATAGTTTGGCTCCACAATCGTGGGTATTGCGCCGCGTGATATTTCGACGACCCGCGACTGATCCGCTGCCCGCCCGTCGAGTTGCAAAAAAGGAGCAACATCGGGCGATCTTGCGCCAGATACCAGTGAAGTAGGCTGGACCGCGGCGCCCTCAACGTCGATAGTCGCCTGCGCACTCCGCGCTATCACTACGTTTGCATCGGTAAAGTCCGTTGTTCCTGGTTTTTCGACAGACAATCCAACTCTAATGCGCCCCATGTTGAATCCAGTTTCAATCGGCAAACTCCATTTGGGCAACCAGCCGCGAACGACAGGCAGAACCACAAAGGCTGTCAGCACAAGCGTCCAAACCAAGTGCCTCAAGTGAACAGTCGCCAGGCCGTAATTTAGCTTCGAAAGAACGAATACACCCAACCATGCAGTCGTGCCCACGATCGCACAGCGCGCCGATGCATCGATCAGACTCCCGACGACAAAAACGCAAACGTTCGACATATTCGTAACCTCGCTCGTTCATTGAACTACTGGGTACACCATCCTACGAATCGCGTTCCTTCTTGCGCTGTTCTTCAATTTGATCGGCCAATGCACGCAATTGCTCCGCACTCACAAGTTTGTCATCCGCCATGCCGATCAGCAGCTTCGATACGCTGCCCGAACAGAACCTTGTCACGATGGACTTGACCGCGTCCACGGCCATCTTGGCTGGCTCGACCGGTGCGCTGTAGATAAACGTGCGCCCATCTACCGAGTGCGTTAAAGCCCCCTTCGCTTCCAATCTGCGCAGGACCGTCCGCACCGTGGAGTCTTTCAGATTCCGCGATGGCCCCAACGCTTGACGCACGTCCTCGGACGAAACTTGCCCTCGAGCCCAAACGATTCTCATTACTTCGCCCTCCAGTGGGCTAAGTGTGATGGCGCGTTTCTTACGTCTTACCATAACTAATCCCTCCGATCTTAGTGCTACATACTGTAACGTTACAATGCGTCGCCGTCAATCGCACGCGCCACAGTATTGTGCAATGCCTGCCCTATCTGACACTTGAATCGCAGGGAATTAGTTAAACCACCTCCAACGACTCAGAGATTGGCCGAGACATTGACTATCTTGCCGAAGCCAGCAGTCAAACTGCATTCCTTGCAGAACAATTCACTTCGACGCCATGCTGTACGCCACACGCAAACGATTGACCGAAAGTGACGTCGATTCGCTGATTCAGGCGATGAAAAAGCCTCAGAAGTGATTCATCACTTCGCAGTTTGACAATGAGCCACCGCGACGGTGCCTTCGTCGACGCTTTTCGGCGGTTACGCTCGAAATTTTTTCGGCTATTGTTCGGTGCCGTTAATAGTTATCGCGGGTAATTCGTACCTTTTGAGTTCAATCACCTTCAGCGGGATGGTTTTGGCACGAGGCAATTCTAGTGTGAGGTTCAAACCAATTTGGACTGCTGCGAACTCGAACTGGCCTCGTTCATTCGTGGTCGTAGATCGCGTCGCTACGGCCCCTGGCGTAGGCGGATGGATTACCAGATAGATGGTTTCGTTGGCCATCGGTTTTCCGTTAGAGTCCACTACACTGCTGGAAATTGAAGCGGCCGGTGACAAGATAATATTCGCCGCTGGCTGGTCGATGGGAACGACTTGGTATCCCGCCAAGCCAAGTTTGGAATGAAACGCATAAACGGAAAGATCGTAGTTCCATCGTTCGGAAGTGTACTTGCCATTGGCGTCGCTCGTGGCGCGAAAGCTGCGCTGTCCACCTTCGCTCGCGGATTCGCCCATGAGTTCAGCGCCCGTAATTGGCATTGATTCATGGTCGAGAACCAATCCCGAAATCGGCGAGCGCACAATAGGCTCCACCATGTGGTCGTCGATCACCAACTCTTGTTCGTCCCTGATTGCAAGAGAAATTGTCTTAGCATCGGGAAGCAGCAGCCAGTAATTTCCGGGCCCAACGCGAAATCGATAACGACCATAGCTATCGATTTCGAACCAACGCACCAACTCCGCTTTGCCATTTCCTTTTTGAACTAGAGTTGCTATCTGTCGGCGCGCCGATTGCTTGTCGGGGCCTTTAGGAATTGTTCCGGTCAGCAATGTTCCCGCTCCCAGGCGAAAGTTGACGTTCTCCTTCACTTCTCCTTCGCGAAGCCACAAATCCAGGACGCTGGGAGCAGCCAGTTCATCGTCGGCAATCGCGAGAATCGTTGTTTGATCCGGATACACGTTGATTTCGTAAGTCCCATCTGCCCTCGTGGATGTTTCGCCACGAAAGTGATGACTGGTTGCGCTCCGACCTTCGCCCTTGATTCGGATTCCAACTGCTGGCGATTCGTCGGTATGTACGACTCTTCCTCGAATCGTACCTACCTTGTAAAGTGTCGCAGTCAAATCTCGGCGAGCTGGAAGTCTGGGATCGTATTTCGGATTCTCAAGGATAAAGTACTTTGGGTCGTGGAAGAAAAACTGCACCGACCGTTTTGGGTTCTTGGGAATCCATTTGAATTCGTATCGTCCGTTTTCGTCAGCTTTCCACGCTCGGCCTGCTATTCTAATTCCGTTCAGTTTGTCGCCGCGATAAATAGCCGAATGGCCAATAGGCACGTTTGCCACTGGCCTGCGAGCTGAATCAAGTGCCGTGACGCTGACAGTGACTGCGCCGTCGAGTTTCAAGTCAATTTCATCTGGAACTTGCAACCGCTCGGTCATTCGAGGGTCTTGGTAGTTTTCGTAGTAATCCAGACCTTCACCATCCTTGAATCCGACAATCCAATTCACTTTCGCGTCAGCAGGAAAACGGAGCGTTACCTGTCCCATAGAATCAGTTTCGCCGACGCAAATCTCCTCGAAGGGAGCCGCCACCATTGATACGCTCGCACTTTCGATTGGTTGATTGGCAGCGTTCACGACGCGTACTTTCGTAAAACGCCATGGTCGGACAATAATCTTAAAAGCCTCTTCGCGGTCCGTCGTATAATTCACTCTGTTTACGAAGCTCGCTCGTGCTCCTTTAACATCCTGAACCATGAACGATTCGGCAACGAAGCCTTCCGCTGGAAAGCGAAGGAGAAATGCCCCGTTCGATTTGCTGATCGTCGAATGTATGGGCTGGTCATACATGGGCAGCGTAGTAATCGTTGCCCCAGGTACTGGTGCACCTTGCTCATCTACCACCAGACCTCGAATCAGCATCGTGGCGAGTCCCTTTTCATTTGACTCGCGTTCCCGATTTTCTCTGGCAGCCTGTTTGCCACTGGGCACTTGAAAGATCGCGCTCGTTGTCGGATTTTCTTGCGCGAATAGACAATGCGTGCTGAGTGTCTGAAACGTTCCTGGCAGCAATAGGATGGCCAGAATAGCACCCAAGCGTTGCGCTGTCTTCTTTGATTTCCCGGCTAGAGTGTAGAGTGTTTTCATCACTTGCTCCTCGCACCAATTGCTGCAAGAGTCAAGAACTAGCCACGCCATGACCGCGTCTGATTGCACAATGTGGCGCAATTTCGCGAACGCGTCAATCGGCCGACGGCCGGACTTCTTGAACAGTCCCCCCCGCAGCTTCAGTAGCTTGAATAACACGCTCCGCCCATTTTTTTTCTTCACTGAGTAGATGCGCTGGCATCGGACCTCGGTAGTTAATGCGGCGACCAAAGCGGCCGCGATCGTAAGCCGTGTTGAATACTTGCCGCAGGTCGATTCGCATATCGGGATCGGGTACTCGCAATGGAACAGGCAGTGTCGGCAAGGGATGGGCCATCGGCCACGCATAGACTTGGCAATCTGGACGCTGTTCGGCTCGCGAAACCAGATAGTAACCGTCACCAGGCGGAAGCGGTTTGGCTAGCGGTAGTCGATGACCACCGCGAAGCAGATCCAGCTCGACCAAATGAACTTGCTGGTAAAGCAGAGCGTTGCGTTTGGCCAAGTACTCAGTCCGCCCAGGTTGCTGTTTGTTGGCCGGCGAGAGGAGTTCCAACGTGGTCACTAACGTTCGATCCGGGCGGTGAATTATTTCGATATAGGTTTCTCTGGGACCTTCGAGAATTGTGAGCGGAATAGTGACAGGCTCCAAAGTTGCAACCGCGCCTGAGCTTGGCACCCAATCTGTGCCATCAACTCGTGTCACAGCCAGATCCGGGAACACAAGCTTACGGCTGTCTGGCTCATGTTCGATTAAGTAGACGCGATCGCCTAACCCAACTTCGTAATTGTTCGGCAGAGCATCAGCGACTGCTTCCCGCCAGTAATTGATGAACGTCGCATGAAAATCGGACCAGAATGCTGGTGCTTCCATGAAGGGGTCGATTCCAGGGAATGGGCTGGGCATATGTCGATACCTTTCCAGACGCAATGTGAGCTTCGATTGATATCCTATTGTATCAACCAACTTAGTCATCCATTCAAGCCAAGTCACGAATGGGTCGGCCGATCGATGCGCGATAGGGTTGCTCCTGGATTTCATCGACATAATGAATGTTCGGATCGACGCCCAAATGCTGTAAGATCGTTGCGGACAGGTCCGCTGGCGAGACCGGTTTGTCCTTGACGGTGGCACCGTGCGCATTGGTTTGGCCGTAGACTTGACCACCGCGGACTCCGCCACCCGCCAGGATGGCCGTGAAAGCCAGCGGCCAATGATCGCGACCTGTCTTGCGAGTATTGCTGCTTTGCGAAAACTGGCCGATCCGCGGCGTTCGCCCGAATTCGCCGATTGTGACCACCAAGGTAGTTTCCAACAAGCCGCGATCGGCTAGATCGGCTATAAACGTGGGAAAAGCTTCATCGAAAATGGGACACAGCAAGTTTTTCAGCTTGGGGAAATTGTCCTGATGGGTATCCCAGCAAGTATTGACGCCATCGATCTTCGTTTCGTCTTCCCAATTGACCGTAATCAGCGAGACACCGGCTTCGATCAGGCGCCGGGCCAGCAATAAACTCTGACCGACCATAGACTTTCCATATCGATCTCGCAAGGCTTGTGGCTCGCGGGACAAGTCCATCCACTGGCCCGCTCGCTCGCGAATCATGTGGTACGCTTTTTCACGATACCGCGAAAAGTCCGTAATCGCCCGCGAGCGCTCGCGCGCCGATTCGTCGAGCGACTGTACACGGCTGAGTAGCGCTCGTCGCTGGTCAATACGTTCCAGGGAAGTAGTCTCGTGCAGTTCAAATCCATCCAGACGAAACGAGCGTTGGTCCGAATCGCCTTGCAGCAGCAGCGAGTTATGACGCTCACCCATGCGTCCACCAGTCTGACCGGCGATGCGCTTGGCTTGTCCTGGAAACTGCAGATACCACGGCAGAACCACCGACGGTACTGGCCCGCGGTCCGCAGCCGAAAACCGCTGTGCCATGGAACTCAGCGACGGCCAATCCAGATCAGTTGCTTGGTCGGTCGTCGGGGCACCATAGTATTCGCGCCCCGTGAACACTTCGCTGCAAGCCGGTCCATGCACATTCATGTTATGCGTCATCGAACGCAGCAAACACAGCTTGTCCATCTGCGCCGCCATGCGCGGCAAATGTTCGCAAATTTGAATTCCAGGAACGCAAGTCGATCGTGGCCGAAACTCTCCGCGTATTTCAGCAGGCGCCTCTGGTTTCATATCCCAAAGATCGATTTGACTTGGACCGCCGAAGAGAAACAGAAACACGCACGACGTATGACGGCTGGTCGCTTTACCCACTGTTTCAGTTGAAACAGCGCGCAGTGCCTCCAATTCGGCAGACGACAATCCCATTAAACTGAGACCACCGATTCGCAATAGCTCGCGACGCGAATATTGACGATTGGTTAGTGAGAACATTTGAGAATCATTCCATTCACAAGCATCCGCAAGCAGCAACAATCATCAGTGTACATCAGAATCAGCCGCAGCAACTGGGCTCTGGCAATTTAGGAACGTACGAACTGCGATCCTAGCTCGGTCGAGCTGCAAGATTGTAGAACACCTTGTCCTCACGTGTTCATGGGCCGGGAAGCGATGAACGAATTGGCATTCGCCGCTTGACAAAGACGTAACCCAACCCAATGAACATTCGAGGACGATCTGTTCTACAATCACGCCGCCGCAACATCAAACTTGGCGCTAATGATAACTACCGCCGCGCGAAACTGGCACATTTCTAAACCGCGTTCAATACAATGACACAAATTCTGTATCGATAGACTCGCCCAGGGTGCAGCATGACCTCAGAAATGTGGCAAGATCTGGACATCCTCGCATGCCCAAGCTGTCATGCCGATTTAAGCGTCGTCGATCAAGCAGCATTTTGTGTGAAGTGCACAGCTCGATTTGAGCTGGTGGACGGAATTCCGGATTTTCTCCTGAGTGCGAGTTCTCGGCTGGCCAACGAGATCAAGGTCCAGGATGAAGTCGCCGAGAATTATGAATCGTTGCGATACGCCAAATGGTATTCTCGAAAGTACCACGAAATGTGGAATACCTGGATGTTGGAAGGACTGGCCGAAAGCCAGATTGTCCTGGACCTAGGCTGCGGAACTGGCTGGGTTAGCCGCGCTGTCAACTCCGATTGCGTTTTGGGAGTCGATGTTTCCATGCACATGTTGCGTGAAGCTCGCCGGCAAGGCTGCCACGTTGTTCGAGCTGATGCAGCCAAGCTTCCGCTACGTTCCGACGTGTTTGACGCGGTGATCAGCCGTTCCCTGTTACACCATTTAGAGCATCCGCAGTTCGCCGTCGCCGAAGCAGCCCGCGTTCTCAAGCCAGGCGGGAAGGCAGTATTCTTAGACACCAACCGTTCGCTGCTCTCGACCCTTCCCAGATTCCTTGCCTACCGGCAGAACAATTTCTCAGAAACTCACCAGAACTTGCGTTTCTCCCGCTTACATAATCTGCTGTCCGCCGAATTTCAAATCGAACGAGTTCGTTTCTTTGGCTATCTCGCGTATCCAATACTCGGATTTCCCGACCTTATCGACATATTTCAGTATCTACCCGCAAAGCGATTCTCTTTTACGCTGCTGACCTCCGTGGACGCGACCATCAGTCGAATTCCACTAATCAACAGGCAGTCGTGGGGCACGATCGTGTTTTGCCGCAAAAGCACAGATGAAAAAGGATGACCACACTGGATTTTTGTCCGGTCGCATACTGCTAATTTCCTAATTTTCTTGTTGAATCGTAGCTTCTACCGCTATATTAAAGATTAAAGAAGCTTGTTGCGACTCCCAATCCCGGATCCTTACTTGCCAAAGGAGCCAATGATGCGCAAGAGTGTCTTGCTTCTTTTGGAAGTGGAATTTCTGGAATTTGGGTTAACATAATCCACTTTCCGGAGGTGTTCCATGTCTAAGAATCGAAGAAGTTTTACGGCACTACAGAAGGCTGACATCGTTCGTCGGCATTTGAAAGA
>SXGS01690159.1_pt1 | contig 33491 bp, 13 predicted proteins | sample 3174681 | NCBI WGS metagenome assembly SXGS01 (sample SAMN11356861, study PRJNA531348) | freshwater metagenome | isolation source: freshwater sample F1-80 | place: China: Fuxian Lake, Yuxi | collected 2017-12-25
CCACGGGTCGATGAAGGATGGCGGCCAACACGGGATCGAGTTTTTGAGCAAGGCCAATGCACTGACCCCAGACCCATCAACTGAGTCTCCCATCGACCCCCGCCACGACGGGCTCCGATGAGATGTGACTAAGAGACAGCTTCGCAAGGGGGAGGGACGCTCGTATTACGGGCAAGGAGGATCGGCGAGTCGACTTCGTTGGGTGTGGGTGCGGTCCTCTCATCGAGTCCCCCAGGCTCGCGCCTGGGGCTACGATTTGTCCAGGGACGCCCCTGCGGGGCTGGCGACGGAGTGTCAGCGTGTGTGGGACGTGTCACCCGTGTTGAGCTCAGATGAGATGTTCAGGGGCTCGGAGGCAGACATCGAGCGGCCGTGAGAGGGTCTGCCCCCCGATGGTTGAAGGCCCGTCGCCAGCCCCGCAGGGGCGTCACCGGACAAACTGCAGGCCCGGGCGACGATGGTGGCCCCTTGGGGCTGCCGAGGGAGCCCGGGTCGACCTGGGGGGTTCAGGAGGCGATCCACTTGAGGCCGATGGCCAGGAGGAGGGCGCCGACGGCGCGGACGAACCAGCGCTCGGGGAGGCGCTTGAAGAGGCGGTCGCCGACGTAGGGGCCGATGAACAGCGGCGGGAGGCCGACCAGCGAGAGCAGCAGGAGGTCGCCGTCGATCACGCCCGAGAGCGTGTAGGGGACGGCGCGCACGAGGGCGGCGCCGAGCAGGAGGGGGACGAGCAGGCGTCGGAAGCTGGACTTCTTGAGCCAGCTTCCGAGGTAGAGGACCATCGGAGGCCCGCTCATGCCGACAAAGCCGCCCGAGAAGCCGGACAGGAGCGAGGCCGCGTGGGCCTTCCAGTCGGGCCGCGCGGGGACCGCGTCGGTCAGCTCCGAGCGGTCGATGCCGGGCCGGCCTGCGACGAACCAGAGTCCGACGGCGAGAATCACGACGCCGATGGACAGGTTCAGGCCGCGGGCCGGGACGAGCAGGAAGGCCGCGCTGCCGAGCAGGGAGCCGAGCGCGACGCTGATCAGCAGCGGCCCCCAGAAGCCCCGCAGGTCCGAGGCGGAGGTGATCCGCAGCATCATCAGGCCGCTGGCGATGTCCAGCACCGCGGCGACGGCCACCGCGTCCTTCACCCCGACGACGAGCGAGCCGAGCGCCACGAAGACGATCGCGCCGCCGAAGCCCGTCGCGCCCTTGATCACGTAGGAGAAGAAGGCCAGGAGGCCGAGCGCCAACGCAGACTCAATCATTAAAACCTTCTTATTTCAAACACATACACGACAACAATCAGGGCTCCGGCGAGGCGATCTCGCACCAGTCGGGGAAGAAGTCGGGCAGGCCGGTCTGGAAGTAGGGGGAGTGGCCGGGGGGCGTGCCGTAGGGGTGATCGAGCATGAAGGACCACAGGGCCAGGAAGCGGGTCTGGGTCTCGTCGGGGGCCTCGATGGGGGGGACGGCGTGGCCGGCGTCGTGGGTGCAGGTGACGACGAAGTGGCCGTCGTCGATCAGGGCGTCGCGGTAGCGCAGCGAGGCTTCGTGGAAGGAGAGGCCGAGCCAGTCGATGACCCCGCCCCAGAGGACGAGGGCGGGGAACTTGTGGGGTTGTGGGGTCCAGGCCATCTCCCAGACGCCGAGGACCTCTCCGAGTCCGCCGCTGAGGCTCTCGACGGCGGCGAAGTGGTCGACGCGGTCGGTGGTGGACAGGTGGGTGAGCCAGAGGGCGCCGGCGCTGACGCCGATGCCGTAGATGCGCCGGAGGTCGACGTTGAACTGCTCGGTGACGCAGGCCAGCATGTCGTCGAAGAACTGGAGCTCGGCCTCGACGCCCCAGACCTCGGCGAAGGGCCAGTCGAAGAGGTAGGCGCGGTCGCCGTTGTCGTTCTCCAGGCCGTCGGGCAGGACGGCGATGAAGCCCATCTGGTCGACGGCGGACTCCATCTGGGCCTCCCGGACGAAGGAGCCGCTCGACGCGTTGAGCCAGTGCCAGGCGAAGACGAGCGGCCAGGGCTCGGTGCCGTCGTAGCGGTCGGGGACGAGCAGGCGGAGGCGGCGGACCTGATCGCCGGTGGGGAACTGCGCGATCACGGAGGTGTCGGAGGTCGGGCCGCCGACGAGCTCGGGGCACTCGCCGAGCGAGTAGGTCGGCGGCGCGGGCGGGTCGCGGGTGAAGGGCGGCTCGGGCTCGGCTTCGGGCTCGCCCTCGGGCTGTGCTTCGGGCTGCGCTTCGGGCTGCGGCTCGGGTTGGGGATCAGGCTGTGGCTCGGGCTGCGGCTCGGGCGTGGCTTCGGGTTCGACGGCTTCGGGTTCGGCGGGGGGTTCGGGGGTCGGGTTGGCCTCGGGCTGGGCCTCGGGCTCGGGTTGGGGTTCGGGGAGGGGATCGGGGGTCGCCTCAGGGGTGGCTTCGGGTTCGACGGCATTGGGATCGGCTTCGAGGGAGGTCGTCCTCCCTGCGGAGTTGTCCGTACACCCCACCAACACCAGCGCAGCGAGCAACCCCATGATCTTGTGCATGATCCACCTCCGCTTGCCGACACTTGAGGCTCCCTCGATTGGGGCTCGGCGTCAAGGGAACAAGGCCCCGTCGGGAACCATCGAGCACAACGCATTGACTTCGATGACGGGCACGTCGGGATCGGCGGATCGACTTCGTTGGTGGACACGTCGGGATCGGCGGATCGACTTCGATGGTGAGCTCTGCACGTTGACGGTCCACCCGGGCTTGCGCCCGGGCCTACAATTTGTCCTGGGACGCCCCTGCGGGGCTGGCGAGGGGGTGTCGGCGGGCGTGGGGCGTGTCGCCAGGGTCAAACTCAAAGGAGATATCGGGGGATTGGGAAGCAGACATCGCACTTCCTTGAGAGGGTCTTTCCCTTGAAGGTTGATGTCCCGTCGCCAGCCCCGCCGGAGGGCGGGGCGACCCGGGACAAAACCCAAGGCCCGGGCGCGAGCCCGGGTGGACCGTCAACGTGCGGATCTCATCAACGAAGTCGACCCGTTGATCTCGACGTGACCGTCATCGAAGTCGACTCCCCGATCCACCGTGCCCGTAATACGAGCGTCCCCCCTCCTCGTGGAACGAGGAGGGGGACAGGGGGTGGAGTTCGCCGATCTCTCCTTGTCCGTCAACGAAGCCTTGTCCGCCTCAGCGCCTACTTGCGATGGCCCTGGGCGTCGCTGACGCGGGGCGCGCGGGTCAGGACAGGTAGCGGGCCTCGAGGTGGGCCTTGAAGGCGGCGGCGTCGAGCGGGCGGCCGGTGGCGCGGATCAGCAGCTCGTCCGTGGAGAGGCTGCTGGCTGGCGCGTGGACCTTGTCGCGAAGCCAGGCCAGCAGCGGCTTGAAGTCTCCGGCGGCGATGCCGGGCAGGATCGCGGCGTCGGCGCGGGTGGCGGCGTCAAAGAGTTGGGCCGCGGTCATGGCGCCGAGGGTGTAGGTGGGGAAGTAGCCCAGCGCGCCCTCCATCCAGTGGATGTCCTGCATGCAGCCGTCGCGGTCGCTGGTGGGGGCGACGCCGAGCAGGGAGCGCATGCCCTCGGCCCAGGCGCCGGGGAGGTCGACGACCTCCAGATCGCCGCTGATCATGGCGCGCTCCAGGCGATAGCGCAGGATGACGTGGGCGGGGTAGGTGACCTCGTCGGCGTCCACCCGGATCAGGCCGCGCTCGACGCGGGTGTAGAGGCGGTGGAGGTTGTCGGTCTCCCAGGCGGGGCCTTGTCCGCCGAAGATGTCGCGGGCCAGGGGGGCGACGAAGGCGAGGAACTGGGGGCTGCGGCAGGCTTGCATCTCCATCAGGAGGGACTGGCTCTCGTGGAGGCTCATGCCGCGGGCGTGGCCGACGGGCTGGAAGCGCCACGCCTCGGGCAGGCCGAGCTCGTAGAGGGCGTGGCCGGTCTCGTGGATGACGCCCATGAGGCTCTGGATGAAGTCGCCCTCGCGGTAGCGGGTGGTGATCCGGATGTCGCCGGCGGCGCCGCCGCAGAAGGGGTGGGCGCTGACGTCGAGGCGGCCGTGGCTGAAGTCGAAGCCGAGGGCGCCCATGATCTTGACGCCGAGGGCCTTCTGGCGCTCGGGGTCGAAGGGGCCTTGCGGGGCGATCGCGGCGGGTCGGCGGGCCTGTCGCTCCAGGGCTCGCTCGGTGAAGTCGGGCAGGAAGCCGGCCAGCTCTTCGAAGAGGGCGTCGATGCGGGCGGTGGAGCCGCCGGGCTCGTACTGGTCGAGCAGGGCCTCGTAGGGGCTGGTGTCGAGGGCCTCGGCCTTGGCGGCGGCGACCTCGCGCACGAGGCGGACGACCTCGGTCAGCAGGGGCGCCAGGGTGGCGAAGTCGTTGGCGGGGCGGGCGGATCGCCAGGCGACCTCGCAGGCCGATCCGGCCTTGCTGAGCGCCTCGACGAGGGCCTCGGGGACGGCGGTGGCGTGGGCGTGGAGGCGGCGCATCTCGGACAGGTTGGCGCGCTGCCAGGGGTCCAGGTTCGGGGCCTCGGCCTCGGCCTCGGCGAGCCAGCCGACAAGGCGAGGGTCGGTGCCGAGGGTGTGCTCCAGGACCTTGAGGGTGGCCATCTGCTCGGCGCGGGTGGCCGCGCCGCCGCTCGGCATCATGGTGGCGGAGTCCCAGTAGAGCACCTCGATGGCGCTGGAGAGGCGGCCGATGCGGCCGTGGTGGTCTTGCAGGGCGTCGTAGGCGTTGCTCACGAGGGCTCCGGGGTCGGTTGGGGGTCGAGGTTGAAGACGCGGGCGGCATTGCCCTCAAGGAAGAGGCGCCTGGCCTCATCGTCGAGGCCGAGGGCGTCGATCTGGGCGGCGCATTGCGCGGGGGCGATCATCGGGAAGTTGGTGCCGAAGAGGACCTTGCGGCGTCCGCGGCCCTTGATGAAGTCGACCAGGGCGGCGGGGTAGCGCCGCGGGACGTAGGCCGAGGTGTCGATGTAGACGTTGGGGTGGCGTGTGGCCAGGAAGATCATCTCGTCGAGCCAGGGGCAGCCGATGTGGCCGCCGCCGATCACCAGCTCGGGGAAGTCGAGCGCGACGCGCTCCAGGTAGGGGATGGGGCGGCCGGGCTCGGAGGGGGCCAGCGGGCCGGTGTGGCCGACCTGGAGGCAGAAGGGGATCTGGAGGTCGACGCAGGCGGCGTAGAGGGGGTAATAGCGGCGGTCGTCGGGAGGCAGCTCCCAGAGCCAGGGCAGGACCCTCAGGGCCTTGAAGCCGAGCTGGTCGACGCAGCGGCGCAGCTCGCGCACGGCCTCCATGGGGCGGCGCAGGTCCACGGCGGCGGCGCCGACGAAGAGGTCGGGGTGCTGGTCGATGAAGCCGGCCACCTCGTCGTTGGAGATCAGCGGGCCCTGCGGCCCCCACCAGGCGGTCATGACGGCCTTGCGGACCCCGGCGGCCTGCATCGCGCCGACGGTCAGGGCCAGGGGCAGCTCAGGGGGCGGCCCGTCCAGGCCCATCCAGCGCAAGAGGGGGGCGAACATGGGGTGCCCGAGCAGCGCCGGGGTCATGTGTTGCATCCACGCGTCGATCATGGGTTTATCCGTAGTTGGGGCCGATGGATCGCGCCCGGGATTCGCCGTGGGCGGGGCCGATGGATCACTGCATCCTCCACTCGCGGGCCTTGCGGGCCATGTCGCCGAGGCGATCCTGGACCCGGCGGTTGACGCTGCCCTCGGGCCAGAGGCCCTGGTCGTCGCGGGCGCCGGCCGGGACGCCGGTGAGCACCTCGATGGCCTCGTCGACGGTCCGGACGGGGTAGATGAAGAAGCGCCCCTGGGCGACGGCCTCGACCACCTCGGCGTCGAGCATCAGGTGGGGGGTGTTGGAGGCCGGGATGACCACCCCCTGGGCGCCGGTCAGGCCGCGGCTGGCGCACAGGTCAAAGAAGCCCTCGATCTTGGGGTTGACCCCGCCGATGGCCTGGACCTGGCCGAGCTGGTTCATCGACCCGGTGATGGCCAGCCCTTGATCGATCGGCAGGCCCGAGAGCGCCGAGAGCAGCGCGCAGGCCTCCGCGCAGGTGGCGCTGTCGCCGTCGACGCCCATGTAGGACTGCTCCATGGCGAGGCTGGCGCTGAGCGCCAGCGGCATGTCGGCGGCGTAGCGCGCCCCGAAGAAGCCGGTCAGGATGAAGACGCCCTTGGAGTGCAGCGGCCCGCCGAGCTCGACCTCCCGCTCGATGTCGACGACCTCCCCGCGGCCGAGCCGCGCCACGGCCGTGATCCGGCTCGGCTGCCCGAAGGACGACCGGGCGAAGCTCAACACCGACAGCCCGTTGATCTGCCCCACCGCCCGCCCCTCGGTCGCGATCAGCGTGATCCCCCGCCGCGCGCTCTCGCCCATCTGCTCGCGCACCCTGCCGTTGCGCCGCCGGCTCTTGCGGCGCGCCTCGGTGACCTGCGCCCGCCCGATGAGGGCGAGGCCCTGGCCCTCGGCCTCGTGGTTGGCCTCGCGCAGCAGATCGGAGATGTCCTGGATGTGCAGCGAGAGCTTCTCCTGGTCCTCGGTCAGCCGGCTGGCCTGGTCGACGAGCGCCGCCACCGCCCCGCGGTCCATCGGCCGCATCGCCCCCTTGCGCCCGAGGGTCGCCAGCAGCCGCGCGAAGAGCGCCACGTTCGGCGCCGTGCGCGGCATCTCGATCTCGAAGTCCGCCGCCACCTTGAAGAGCTGGGCGAAGTCCTCATCCTGGCTCATCAGCGCCATGTAGACCCGGTGCTCGCCGACGAGCACCACTTTGACATTCAAAGGGATCGGCGCCGGCTCCAGGCTGATCGTCGTGGCGTGGTCCAGCAGGTGCTCGATGGGCTCGGTGCGGACCTCGCCGGACCACAGCGCGCGCTTGAGCAGCTCCCAGGCGTGGGGCTGCTCAAGCAGCGCCAGCGCGTCCAGGATCAAGAAGCCGCCGTTGGCCCGATGCAGCGCGCCGGCCCGCACCAGCGAAAAATCCGTAACGAGCGCGCCCATTTGCGCCTGGTGCTCCACTCGCCCGATGAGGTTGTAGACGGTCGGCAGATCCTCATAGACCACCGGCGCCCCCCTGGACGCCTCATGATCGACGAGCACGTTGACCCGATAGCGCCGGATCAGCGTCTGCTCCTCGATGACCGCCCGCGGCGCCTCCCGCTCGCCCTCTTCCTCCGGCTCCTCGACCAGCCGCGCGGCGTGCTCGACCGCGTCGGCCAGCACCGCCTCCAGGTGCGCGACGACCTGCGGCAGATCCCCGTTGCGCTCCACGACCTCGTCGACGAGGTGCCGGATGGCGCCCTCGGCCACCTCCCGGTTGAGCTGGCGCATCTTCTCGCGCTGCTCCCGCTCCCAGACCGGCTCTTGCTGGAGCGCCTCGGCGAGCACCTCGCGGAAGTGCTCCATCTGCGCCTCGATCTCGGCCTTGACCTCGGCCTCAAGCGCCTCGAAGCTCTCCTGGCTCATCACCTCGCCCTCGTCGAGCGGCACCAGCGCCAGCCCCCCCGGCGAGCGCAGGATGGCGATCCCGGCCTGGTTGGCCTCCTCCTCGATGGCCTCGACGGCCTGGCGCTGGCGGGCGCCGAGCAGCTCGGCGAAGACCTTCTTGCGCGTCCGGTAGTCGTCCCCTTCGAAGGCCGACGACAGGGCCACCTTGACCTCGCCGATCAGCGCATCGACCTCGGCCCTGAGGCGGCCAGCTCGCCCAGCGGGCATCTGAAGCGCCGCGGGCCGCTGCCGCTCCTTGAAGTTGTGGACGTAGCACCAGTCCGAGGGCGCGGGCCTGCGGGCCGCCTCGCCCTCCAGGAACTGCCGCACGACGTAGTGCTTGCCCATCCCCGTCGGCCCCATCGCGAAGACGTTGTAGCCCCGGTGGGCCATCCCGATCCCGAAGCGCAGCGCCTCCAGCGCCCTCCCCTGCCCGATGGCCTCCTCGAGGATCTCCAGATCGTCCGTCGTTTCGAAGCCAAACGAGCCCGGATCGCACACGCTGTGCAGGGCCTCGGCCCCCATGGCTTTGACGCCCATCTGCCCTCTCCCGCTGCCGTTGAAGCCCTCACCCCACCGCCCCCCCTTCTACCACACCCGCGCGCTCGTCGCCCTCCCCTTTCAAGCCCGCCCTTCCCTGCCGGCCCGCCCCTGAACGCCGACGGATGGCGCTTAGGGCTTGGCAGCTTTGAATGCGCTGTTATCTTAACTGGCCGCGCCGTCTTGACGCCGTCGGCGTCCTGATCCGGCCCGCCGCCTCCACAGGCTTCAGTGATCCCCGCATGAAGAAGACCCTCCGGATCTACTACGTCACGCACGACAACGGCTGGTTGACCGGGACGCTGATGCGGACCTGGGGCTGCTGGTTCGACACGCCGCCGCCGGCCGCCTATGGGATGAACGAGGAAGACATCGAGCGGCAGCTCGAGGTGCGGCTTCAGGAGCTTGAGGTGCGGGGCGGGGAGGAGAACACGGAGCGCTACCTGTGGGAGGAGACCTTCCACATGCGCAAGGTCGCCGTGGACGTCCACCCGCAGGCGCTGGTCAAGAAGCGCTCGATGATCGGGTCGCGGACGATCCCCTTGAGGCTCAATTACGCCTGGAGCGAGCTGCCGGGCGGCGGCTACCGGGTGATCCTGCCGCGCTTCGACTACCGCTGCGCGCTGGAGGATCTGGCGCTGGCGCCCGAGGTCCTGCGCAACGCCATCAGCGCCTCGCTGCTGGGCGAGGACGCCCGGTGGGTGTACGACTTCCGGGAGCAGGGGCCGGAGTTCGTGCGGGAGTGGGCGCCGGACTGGCTCAAGCGGCGGGCGGCCTTCGCCCCGAGGGACGCGGAGGAGGCCCCGACGCTGGCCGCCGTGGCCCAGGAGTGGGTCGAGAAGGCGGCGCGGCGCAAGCTGCCGCTGATCGTGGGCGAGGAGCCCTCGGTGGCCGCGGCGGCGGCGCTGGTCGAGCGCGACCCGCCGGTGTCGCTCTTGATCGTGGGGCCAGCGGGGGTGGGCAAGACGACCTGGGTGCGGCGCCTCGCGGTGATGCTGGCCGGGTGGCGGCGAGACAAGGAGCGCCCGAGGCGCACGCCGCGGCTGTGGGCGACCTCGGCCCAGCAGATCATCTCGGGGATGGTGTACCTGGGGATGTGGCAGGAGCGGTGCCTGAAGCTGATCGAGGAGATCGAGCACGAGGGCGACTACCTCTTCGTCGACCGCCTCCCGGACATCCTGGCCAACCAGCCCGGCGGCTCGTCCATCGGCGCGATGCTGGAGCCCGGGGTGCTCTCCGGCGCCATCAGCCTGATCGCGGAGTGCAGCGAGGAGGAGTTTGAGCGCTGCCAGCGGCGCTCGCCGGGGATGGTCGGGGCAATGCACGTCCTGCGGCTGGACCCGACGCCGCGCACCGCCATGCCGGCCCTGCTCCAGCTCTACCAGCGGCGGCGGGGCCACCGCCTGACCATCCACCCCGAGGGGATGCGGCGGCTGGTGTCACACCTGGAGGCCTTTGATCGGCTCCAGCACTTCCCCGGCAAGGGCCTGCGCTTTCTGGACTGGCTGGCGCAGACGGATCAGGCCGAGCACGGCCGCACCCTCTACCCCAACGACATCTCGCGCACCTACGCCCGCTTCTCCGGCCTGCCCATCGAGCTGATCAGCGACGACCACCCCACCAGCCACGCCCAGCTGACCGACCTGCTCACCGAGGCCGTCATCGGCCAGGACGCCGCCTGCGCCGACGCGGCCCGCATCCTGACCCGCTTCAAGGCCGGCCTCGACGACCCGGATCGCCCCTGCGGGAGCCTCTTCTTCGTCGGCCCGACCGGCGTCGGCAAGACCGAGCTGGCCCGACAGCTGGCCCGCGTCATGTTCGGCGATCCCGACCGCATGATCCGCCTGGACATGAGCGAGTACATGTCCCCAGGCTCCAGCCAGCGCCTCCTGGCCATCGGGCCCGGCGTCACGAGCCTCGCCGAGCAGGTCCGCCAGCGGCCCCTGTCCCACATCCTGCTCGACGAGATCGCGAAGGCCCACCCCGAGGTCGTCGACCTCCTGCGCGGCGTGCTCGGCGAGGGGCGCTTGACGGACGCGCTGGGGAGGCTCGTGGACTTCCGCATGACGCTCGTGGTGATGACCTCCAACCTCGGCGCGGGCCTCGGCGCGCCGCCCGGCTTCGGCGCCACCCCCGCCGTCGTCTCCATGGGCCACCTGCGCGACCACTTCCGCCCTGAGTTCCTGGGGCGCCTCGACCGCGTCTGCGCCTTCAACCACCTCGACCCCGACGCCCTGCTCAAGATCGTCAAGCTGGAGCTGCGCAAGGCCGCCGGCCGCTCCGGGCTCACCCGCCGCAACCTCCGCCTCGTCGTCACCGACCAGGCCCGCGCCCACCTCGCCCGAATCGGCTATGATCCCGACTTCGGCGCCAGACCGCTGCGCCGCGTCGTCGAGGAGCGCGTCATGACCCCCATCGCCGTCCTGCTGGCCAAGGACCCCGCGCTGGCCAACCGGGATCTGGTCTTTGACTCGGACGGAGAGGACCTGAGCCTGAAATTCTGAGCCTATCTGTAATTTTTTTTGAGCGTCGACACACTGGCCGAGGGCTCCGTGTCGACTATCACCAAATAAAACAATAACTTGCACACCACGAGGCGCTTTCAAGCTGACGCAACTTCTCTATTGACGTCACCAGAAAGCAGGCTTACCTTTCGCGCCATCAGCCCAAGGTTGAATTTTGGGCGAAGGTGGCCTCGATCCATCGCCTCCGACCCTACCTGTTGGGAATCCCCCCCAGGCACCTCGGATCCACTGGGTCTGAATCTGAACGGCGACGAAATGTCTCTTCGCCGGGGATTTTTTTTCAACATCTGGCGCCCAGAACCTGTAGGCCCAGGCCTCTCTGGAAAAGTTGGCGACGCGCCTGCCTGATCTTCCCAAGGAGGATTGAGCAATGTCCCGTTTCATCTTCGTGCTCTTTGTCTCGCTCTCTCTGTCGGCCATGGCTTGCAACTCGACGCCTCCCGTTGAGGAGCCCGCCGCCGAGGCTCCCGCCGCCGAGCTCCCCAGCAGCGACCCCGTCGCCGCGATCGAGGAGCCGAAGGCCCCGGCCGCCGAGGCCCCCGCTGCCGAGGCCCCCGCTGCCGAGGCTCCCGCTGCCGAGGCTCCCGCTGCCGAGGCTCCCGCTGCCGAGGCCCCCGCTGCCGAGGCCCCCGCGGGCGAGAAGCCTGCCGCCGAGGCCCCCGCTGCCGAGTGAGGCTCGACCCCACAAGATCTCGCTCAGGTGATTGACTTCACCTGAGCGTCGTCAACGCAAAGAGCCCCTGGCTGATCACCCGATCAGCCAGGGGCTCTTTGCGTTGACGGCGCGCACACCCCACACTCCACCCCCACACTCCACCCCCTGTCCCCCTCCTCGTTCCACGAGGAGGGGGGACGCTCGTATTACGGGCACGGTGGTTCGCACTCCACCCCCTGTCCCCCTCCTCGTTCCACGAGGAGGGGGGACGCTCGCATTACGGACACGGGCGGATCGGGTCCCGCCCCGACGACCTCGCCACCCGCCCCAGACGGCCAGTGATCCCGGCAAGGGCTCCTGCGGCCCGCCCCTGAACCACCGTGCCCGTAATACGAGCGTCCCCCCTCCTCGTGGAACGAGGAGGGGGACAGGGGGTGGAGTGTGGGGGTGGAGTGCCCAACCACCCAGCCCGTAATTTTTGCTTTGGCAGCGGCGGAGTTGAGGGCGCTCAACGGTCGGCGCGGGTCAGCTGGAAGATCGCCCGATCCTCGTCGCCCTCCTGGTCGCGGAGCGAGAGCGCGCCGCCCTCCCCAACGCAGAAGTCCAGCACCCTCACCTCGACCTCCCCCTCGCCGTCGGGCGTGACCGAGAGCACCCCGCCCTCGGCCGACCACCGCCCTGCTCCGCTGCCGTCGAACTCCCGGGTCTGCGCGCAGGCGCACAGCCCGGCCTCCTGGGCGCAAGACCAGCGCGGATCGCTGCCCTCGGCGTCCGCGTTGAGCGCCGCCGCGTGCGCGTCGCAGCCCTCGGCCTCGAAGCAGCCCTGGGCCGCGGCGACCTCCCGACGCTGGAGGTAGATCACCTCGACCGCGTAGGTGCCGTCGCCCAGGAAGGTGGCCGTGCCCACCGGCGTCATCGTCTGGGACACCTCGACACCCCCGCAAGCCCCCGCGAAGGGATCGTCGACCTGGAAGTCCTGACACCACCCGGCCCACTCCCAGACCCCGACGAGGGCCTCCGGCCCGCCCCCGCAAGCCGCGAAGGCGCCGCAGGAAGGCCCGTCCCCTTCGGGCTCAGGTTCGGGCGTCACCTCGGGCTCCGGGGTCACATCGGCCTCGGGCGCCGCCTCGGGCGCCGCCTCGGGTGTCGCCTCGGGCTCTGGGGTCGCCTCGGGTTCGGGCGTCTGTCCGTCGTTCGGATCGGCCTCGTCACCGCAAGCGACGAAGGCCAGCGGCGCGAACATCAGCAACAGGGTGGTGGTGAGCTTTTTCAAGGTGTCCTCTCCTGATCGAGTCGGGCCTGCTCCAGTGGACAATGACCGCGCCGCCCTTGGGACAGGCTTTTGTCCAACATTGGCCCGGGTTTACGCCGCGCTCGGGCCAGATGAGCGCGACACCCGCTTCCAGCGCAAGAGGCGTGCCGAGGTGGAGCGGCGTGAAACTCTGGCTCAGGCCAGGGCGGCGGAGCCCCCCAGGATCGAGGCGGAGGCGCGGCTTATCGCGTCGGCGCGATCGTCGCACAGGAGCAGGCGGCCTGGCTGCTCGGTCCAGCCGCCGCGCTCAAGGGCGCGGCGAGGTTGATCCTGGAGGCCACACATCGCCACGGTGATGCCGCTGGCGTTGAGGCGATCGATGGCCGAGCGCAGGTTGACGAGGCCAGTGGCGTCGATGGCGGGGACGGCGCTCAGATCCAGGACAAGCGCTCTGGCGTTGTCGACGGCCACCAGCGCGGCGCTTGCGCGGTGGGCGGCGCCGAAGAAGAGAGGGCCGCCGATCGTGTACAGGACGACCCCGCGCGGCATCGCCTCGCGCCCGTTGTTGTTCTCCTGGACGAGCTTGACGCTGAAGACCTCGGTCATCCGGCGCATGAAGAGGAAGGCCGCCAGGATGATCCCGACGGTGACGGCGATGACCATGTCGAAGGCCACCGTGAGCCCGAAGCAGACCAGCTGGACGGTCACGTCGCTGCGCGGCGAGGTTCGGACGGCGTGGACGAAGTGTCTGGCCTCGCTCATGTTCCAGGCCACCAGCAGCAGGAGGGCGGCCATCGCGGCCATGGGCAGGTGGCCGAGGAGGGGGGCCAGGATCACGACGGCCAGCAGCACGAAGATCGCGTGGACGGCCGAGGCCACGGGGGAGCGGCCGCCCATGCGAACGTTGGTCGCGGTGCGCGCGATGGCGCCCGTGGCCGCGAAGCCCCCGAAGAAGGGCGCCGCGATGTTGCCCAGGCCCTGCGCGATCAGCTCGTTGTCCGGATCGTGACGATGCCCGGTCATGCCGTCGGCGATCACGGCCGACAGCAGCGACTCGATCCCCCCCAGAAGGGCGATGGCCAGCGCCGGCAGCGCCAGCTCCCGCAAGAGCTCCATGGACAGCTCGATGGGCTGGCCGTCCCCGCCGGGCATCAACCAGGGCAGGGTCGGCAGAGGGGGGAGCTGGGGGATCCCCGCCATCGTCTGACCATCGAGGATGTAGGAGAAGCGATCCTGGATCGTGGTCACCGACACCCCGGGCAGCACACGCTCCAGGCCAAAGGCCAGCAGCGAGGCGACCAGCAGCGCGACGAGGGGCGCGGGGACCTTTCGGGAGACCTTCGGCCAGAGCAGCAGGAGCGCCAGGGTGAGCGCGCCGACGATCAGATCCGGCCAGCGCGCCGACCCCGAGGCCGCGATCATGGCCGCGACGCGATCGAAGTAGCCCTCGGGGTCGTGGTCGAGGGTCAAGCCGAAGAAGTCCTTGAGCTGGATGGTGGCGATCACGACGGCGATCCCCGCCGTGAAGCCCGAGGTGACCGGGGAGGGCACGACCTGGATGAGCTGGCCCAGGCGCGCGACGCCCATGATCACGAGCAGCACCCCGGCCATCACCGTCGCGAGCATCAGGCCGCCGAGGCCGAACTTCGCCGCGATGGGCGCCAGGATCACGACGAAGGCGGCCGTCGGCCCCGAGACCTGCACCCGCGAGCCGCCCAGCAGCCCGATGACCAGCCCGGCCACGATCGCGGTGTAGAGGCCGTGCTGCGGCGGCACCCCGGAGGCGATGGCCAGCGCCATCGACAGCGGCAGCGCCACGAGCCCCACCACCAGCCCCGCGCTCGCGTCGGCCTGGAGGCTCGCCCAGCCGTAGCCCTCCTGCCAGGACTCTCGCAAGGCCCCGAGGAGCGGGAAGCGCACGCCCTTGGACTCTTCCCCAGGACTCGACATGACAAGCCCCCGTCGGTCGATCCCCAGGGGCGTCAGGTCCCCTGGCGGTGTCCAAACCATGAGACGAACCGATGATCCGCCCAAGCGGTCGGTTGCAGCGGCGCTGGAGGGCGACAGGTGGAGTGTCGGCGCAGGCGGCTGGGTGCCTTTGCACCGGTTCGGACTCGGATTCTCGCGCCAGGTGGTGGAAAATCAAGCTCTTTCTTGCCGTGCCCCCGGCGAGGCGCGGTGACGGCCTGGAACCGGAGCGGTGTTGGAGTCATGATGTGTCCAACGAGGTCGATGCGAGGAGATGAGCACCATGAGCAGAGGAGCGGCCTTCGGGGCCTGGGTGATGATCGGGATGATGGCGGTGGTCGGCTGCGAGGGTGAGGAGGGCGCCGCGTGCGTGCGAGGCGCCAGCGCCCCCTGCGCCTGCCCCGACGGCGACAGCGGCGCTCAGGTCTGTCAGGCCGACGGCAGCTTCGGCCTCTGCGTCTGTGAGGGCGACGAGGCGCCGGCGAACAACGATCCGAACAACGATCCGAACAACAACCCCAACGACGTCGGCGACGACCCGGACGATACGCCCAACAATGGGCCAGGAGAGGGGGTCGAGGGGGTTGAGTTGATGTCGCGGCTGGGGGGGTTGTGGGGCGGCGCGGCGACGCAGACGCCCTTGGGGACCTTCCCGGTGATGAACATGGACCTGCGGGCCGCCAGCGACAGGGTGCTCTTCGGGCGCGTGGACATGGACCCGGCCAACAACCTGCGCTTCGCCTTCTCGATCGAGACGCACGGGGGCCGCGACGTCCTGGTGTACAGGAACGGCGGCTTCTTCATGGGGCTGCTGAGGGACTCGCGCGCGGCGCTGGTCGAGCACGACGCCGAGGGGTCGACGTGGCGCTTCTGCGACGTGAACCAGGGCTGCGGGCTGATCGACGCCCTGTGGACCTTGAGCGGGGAGGACAGGCTGGAGCTGGACGTCAAGGTGAGGGGTCAGCAGCACCTCTCGTGGCAGGCGAGGCGGCTGGAGGAGAGGGCGCTGCCGGCGACCTTCCCCGTGGATGAGCGCAGCGCGGGAGGCGGCGATGCGCCCTATCCGCCGATGCCGAGGCTGGAGGTGGAGGTCACCTGGGACGGGGCGACGGAGAACGACGCGGCGGCGGCCTGGGTGATCCTGTCGGACACGGCCTGCGGGCTGACGGGGTCGGGCTGTCGGCCCTCGCGCAGCATCGGGGTGGCGGTCGAGGTCGGCGCGGAGAGGGTCGTGGTGCCCGTCGAGCAGCTTCACCCCGGCCGCTACTTCCTCAACGCGGTGCTGGACGTGGATGGGGACTTCGTCGAGACGCGCTTCCCGCGCTCGGGCGACGGCGTCGCGCTGCCGGACAAGGCCATCACCGTCGAGGTGGAGGGCGAGAGCCGCGCCACGGCGCGGATCGTCCGGCGGCTCTGATCGCGGCGCTCAGGACCGCCCGCCTGAGCCTGCAGGGTGAACTCTGCGAGGTGCGCGGCCGCGTCGGACTCAAGGCCCGAGTCGTCGGCCGCTTTTGAGCCGCGGGGCGGCTGGACCGTCAAAAAATTAACAATTTAAATAACTTGCAACGCAGCTGCGGCGGGTGTCGCCAGCGAGTTCTGCGATCGGATGGGGAGGGGGGGTCAGAAGCTGTTCTTGATGAGCATGACCTCGGTGATCTTCTCGGCGGTGTCATCGGGGATGTCCAGGGCGGCCTGGATGCGGGTCAGGGCCTCGCGCTCGGGCAGCTCCAGGACGGCGTCGGCCAGGATCACGTCGGTGGCCAGTGAGAAGGCGGCCAGGCGGGCCTGGGGTGAGAGGGCCTCGGCGATGGCCGCCAGGAGGGCCTCGCGGGGGTTGTCGGCCACGAGGTTGGCGACCTTGCGGGTCAGCTCGCTGACCTCGTCGATGTCCATGGTGGCGAAGCGCTTGAGGCTCATCAGGCGCGAGGACCAGTAATCGGTGGACTCGCGGGCGGAGGGGATCGCGCCGCTCAGCGCGGCGAGGCGGAGCAGGGCGAAGAGGGCCTCGGCGTCGGTCATTCGGATGCTCATGAGGTCGGCCTTGGGATCTACCGTTGGAGGATTTCGAACTCGACCCGGCGGTTCTGCTGTCGGCCTTCGGAGGTGTCGTTGGAGTCGTTGGGCTTCTTCTCGCCGAAGCCCTGGATCTTGAAGCGGTCGCGGGCCACGCCCAGGCTGACGAGGTGGTCGATGGTGTTGCGGGCGCGCGACTCGGAGAGGGCCTGGTTGCGGGTCTCCGTGGAGACGGCGTCGGTGTGGCCGTAGACGCCGACGAGGCCGATCTCGGGGTTGGCGGTCATGAAGCGGGCCAGGCGGGTGAGCTGTGCCTTGGCGTTGGCGTCGAGGTCGCTGGAGTTGAAGTCGAAGAAGATCACGATGTCGAGCCCCTGGAGGGCGGCGGAAGAGCCGCCGCCGCCGCCGGAGTTCCTGGCAGCCGCTGGGCAGCCATTTGAGGCGGCGATGCCGGGGACGCGGGGGCAGAGGTCGTCGAGGTCAGCGACGCCGTCCTTGTCGTCGTCGGTGTCGGGGCAGCCGTCCTCGTCCTGGAAGCGGTCGCGGTCCTCGGGGTCGCCGGGGCACTTGTCCTGGGCGTCGAGGACGCCGTCGTTGTCGTTGTCGTCGTCGGGGCAGCCGTCCTCGTCGCGGTGGCCGTCCTTGTCCTCGGGCTTGGTGGGGCAGACGTCGTCGAGATCGGTGATGCCGTCGCTGTCGCGGTCGCCGCTCCCGCCGCCGACCGCCAGCCCTCCGCCGGCGGGGCCGCCCTTGCTGTCGGAGTCGGTGCGGCGATCGGGGGCCGCGACCCGGTTGGAGGTGATGGTGTTGCTGGTCAGGGCGGCGTCGTTTTCGAGGTCGGGCGGGCTGGATTCGTAATCGGGGCTGTAGGCGTAGCCGACGAAGGTCCGGACGAGGGGCGCGCCGACGCCGGCCAGAATCCCGGCGCCGCCGCCGAAGGTCAGGGAGCTGGCGCCGAAGTTGTAGCGCAGCGCGACGAGGCCCTCCAGCGGGGACTCCTGGACGCGCAGGCCGCCGTTGAGGGGGGAGATGGCGCCGGTCAGCTCGGCGACGAGGTGCATCTCGGGGGTGAAGGCGGGGGTGCGCGCGGCGAGCTTGTAGGTGATCTGGTCGTCGACGACGAGGTCATTGAAGCGCGCGTTGTCGCGGACGAGGTAGCCGAGGTTGGCGGCCACGCCCCAGCTGGAGCCGGAGGTGGCGTCGATGGCCAGGGTGGGTTCGACGCGGAAGCCCTCGCTCTGGAAGCGGGAGGCGTCGCCGAGGGCGACGGTGGAGGGGATGAGGAAGGCCAGCGCGAGGCCCTCGGAGCGCTCCAGGAGGGTGAGCTTGGGGACGACGCGCAGGTCGCCGATGCCGCTGGCGTCGAAGTCGCCCGGGTTGGCGTTGAAGCCGCCCTCGTCGCCGCTCTGGAGGGCGTAGATGGGCAGGTCCAGGGCGATGCGCAGGAAGTCGTCGGGCGAGTAGGCCACGGAGAGGTTGCTGACGAGCTGTCGGTCGATGATCGTCCGGGCCTCTCCGTCGGCGTCGTCGCCGATGAGGGGCGAGAAGGAGAGGTGCGGGAAGACGCTGGCCTCGAAGTCGCCCGTCAGGCGAGATTCTCCAGATTCGGCGGACAGATAGTCGATCCGCTGGCTGGTGGCCGGGCGGAAGCGCTGAAGTTCGAAGCGGGAGGACTGGGCCTGGGCCTGGGTCGGGAGAAGGGGGAGGCACAGGGCGACGAGGGCCAGGGGCAGCAGCGAGGCGCCCAGGCAGCGCGCTTGCCGGAGCAGGCGGCGCCTCGTGGCCAGGAGCAGGAGCGCGGCCAGGCCGAGCAGCGCCGGGAGGGACGGGGAGGCCGGGGAGGCCGGGGAGGTGGCGCACCGCAGGCCGCTGCCGCGCAGGTCGAGGCCGAAGCCCTCGGGGCAGCCCTGGTTGAAGCCGTTGGACAGCGTCGAGCAGCCCTCGGGCTCGTCGACGTCGAGGAAGCCGTCGTCGTCGTCGTCGTCGTCGCAGGCGTCCCCGAGGTCATCGCCATCGGTGTTGGTCTGGTCGGAGTCGGAGGCGTCGGGGCAGATGTCCTCGTCGTTGGGGACGTCGTCGCCGTCCTGATCGACGTCGCAGGCGTCGCCCAGGCCGTCCTCGTCGAGGTCGGCCTGATCGGGGTTGGAGAGTTGGGGGCAGTTGTCCTGGCCGTCCAGGACGTCGTCGCCGTCGAAGTCGTCCTCGCAGTCGTCGCCGATCCCGTCGCCGTCGGTGTCGGTCTGGGGGGAGTTGGAGACGTTGGGGCAGTTGTCGGCCTCGTTGCCGATCGCGTCGCCGTCGAGGTCGGGATCACAGAGGTCGCCGATGCTGTCGAGGTCGAGGTCGGCCTGATCTTCGTTGACGACCTCCAGGCAGTTGTCGACGTCGCCGCAGACGCCGTCGTCGTCGACGTCGTCGTCGGAGTCCAGGGGGCAGGCGTCGCAGGCGTCGCCTGAGCCGTCGTCGTCGGCGTCGAGCTGATCGGCGTTTCTCAGGCCGGGGCAGTTGTCGTCGCTGTCGCAGACGGTGTCCTGATCGCCGTCGTTGGCGCCGTCCAGGGGGCATGGATCGCAGACGTCGCCGAGGCCGTCCTCGTCGACGTCGGACTGATCGGCATTGCTCTGGCCGGGGCAGTTGTCGACCTCGCCGCAGATCCCGTCCTCGTCGCGGTCGTTGTCGGGGTCAATCGGGCAGTCGTCGCAGACATCGCCGGAGCCGTCGTCGTCGCCGTCGAGCTGATCGGCGTTGGCGTCCAGCGGGCAGTTGTCGACGTTGGCGCACAGGCCGTCGCGGTCGCCGTCGTTGTTGAAGTCCAGGGGGCAGGCGTCGCACAGGTCGCCGAGGTTGTCGCGGTCGACGTTGGCCTGATCGGCGTTGGTGTCGTTGGGGCAGTTGTCGACGTCGCCGCAGACGCTGTCCGTGTCGCGGTCGTTGTTCAGGTCCAGGGGGCAGGCGTCGCAGGCATTGCCGATCCCGTCGCGGTCGAGGTCCTCCTGTTGGGGGTTGAAGTCGCGGGGGCAGTTGTCGACATTGCCGCAGATGTCGTCCGCGTCGGGGTCGTTGAGGGAGTCGGCGGGGCAGGCGTCGCAGGCGTTGCCGACCCCGTCTCTGTCGCCGTCGGCCTGATCGGGGTTGAAGATGTCGGGGCAGGTGTCGACGTCGCCGCAGGTGTTGTCCCGATCGAGGTCGTTGTCGGCGTCGCCGGGGCAGCGATCGCAGACGTCGCCGAGGTCGTCGAGGTCGAGGTCGGCCTGATCGGCGTTGGTGTCGTTGGGGCAGTTGTCGACGTCGCCGCAGACGCCGTCCGTGTCGCGGTCGTTGTTCAGGTCCAGGGGGCAGGCGTCGCAGACGTCGCCGAGGCGATCAAAGTCCCGGTTGCGCTGATCGGCGTTGGTGTCCAGCGGGCAGTTGTCGACGTTGGCGCAGAGGCCGTCGCGGTCGCCGTCGTTGTTGAAGTCCAGGGGGCAGGCGTCGCACAGGTCACCGATGTTGTCGCGGTCGCCGTCCTCCTGGCCTCTGTTGGGGATGAGGGCGCAGTTGTCCACGTCGCCGCAGATGGTGTCCTCGTCGAGGTCGTCGTCGGGATCCAGCGGGCAGACGTCGCAGACGTCGCCTGAGTCGTCGTCGTCCGAGTCGCGCTGGTCGTCGTTGGCGTCGGCGGGGCAGTTGTCGATCTCGCCGCAGACGCCGTCCTGGTCCTGGTCGTTGTCGGGGTCCAGGGGGCAGGCGTCGCAGGGGTCGCCGAGGCCGTCGCGGTCGAGATCGGCCTGATCGAGGTTGGGGATCTCGCCGCAGTTGTCGAAGGGGTCAAAGAGGCCATCGCCGTCGGGGTCGACCTCAAGGAGGCAGTCGGGCGAGCAGCCGTCATTGCCGTTGGCGTCGCCCTCGTCGCACTGCTCGCCGCCCTCGCGGACGCCGTTGCCGCACTGGGTCACGCCGCCATTGCGGATCTGGAAGCGCCAGACGCCGGGGTCATCGACGTTGGACAGGGTGCACAGGTCCAGGACCTCGGGGGTGAAGGAGCCGGGCAGCTCGGTGAAGTTGTCGCCGTCGCCGGCGTCGAAGCCGGCCTGGGCGGGGGTGCCGCCGAGGCCGTTGGCGTCGCCGCCGGAGAACTGCCCGCTGGTCCACTGGCAGAGGTTGTAGCGGAACTCGACGTCGAAGTCGCCGGCGACGAAGTCCTCGGAGCGGTCGGCGATGATGACCTGGAAGGAGTTGACGCGGTGGGTCTGGCTGTCGAAGAAGCCGACCTGATGCCAGGTGACGACGGCGCGGCGGCCGACGCGGTCGACGTGGTGGTAGATGGTGTTGTCGACCTCGCCGGAGAGGCCGCTGGTGTCGACGTCGGCCCACCAGGGGGCGATCATGGGCTGGTTGGCCACGGGGAGGCGCGTGGGGACGAAGCTGGCGAAGGGGCCGTTGAAGGTGATGTTGCCGTTGGTGTTGATGAAGAGGCTGGTGAAGGTCGAGCCCAGGAAGGTGATCCCGCCGGGGAAGGCCTGGGTGATGTTGATGGGGCCGGCGCTGTTGTCGTCGCCGGGAGAGACGATGCCCTGGCCGAAGCCCGCCGGTCCGCCGAGCCCGCCGACGAGCTCGGCTTGTGCGGCGGCCCGCCCGGGTGAAGCGGCGATGGCGAGGGTTGCAGCGAGGGGGGCGATGAGCCAGGAGAGGATCGCGCCTCGACGGTTCCGGTTCATAGGTTCCTCATCAAAAGCGCCCTGAGGCGCTCAGGAGCGGCGGCGGCGAATGATCATCGCCCCGACGATCAGAGCCATGAGCGCCGCGAGGTGCGTCGAGGGCGTGCGCGGCGGCGAGGCGACGGAGGCGCAGGCGCAGTCATCGCTGGTCCCGACCGAGATCGACAGGACGGTGCGGAAGTCCTCCATCTCGGACTCGGGGCCATCGAGGCCGCGAGCGTCTGTGGCGAAGGCGACCCAGAAGAACTGGGAGAAGCCGGCGCCGTCGAGGTCCTCGACGGCCACGGTGGTCTGCCCGGTGACGCCCTCGGGGACGTCGCTCTTCTGCCAGAGGATCTCGGAGCGGCCTTCGTCGGCGAAGATCAGGAAGGTGTAGGTCAGGGCGTCGCCGTCGGGGTCGGTGGCGTTGTCGATGACAAGCTCGAGGTCCTTGAGCGAATCGACGACGGCGCCGTCGATGGGCGAGATGGCGACAGGGGCATCGGGGGCGAGGTTGGGCGTCTCGTCGACGACGAAGCCCTCGGGGCCGGCGGTGGGGCCTTCGAGGCCCTCGGGGTCGATGGCGGTCACGGTCCAGAAGTGGGGGCCGGTGGCCTTGCCCTCGTCGTCCCATTCGACGGTGTTGACGCCCTCCTGGCCCTCGACCTCTCGTGAGAAGGCCTGGTCGGTCAGGGCGGCGTCGCGGAAGACCTCGACGCGGTAGGTCAGGGGGTCGCCGTCGAGATCGGAGGCGGCCTCGAAGACGAGGGTGGTGGCGTCCTGCTGGACGCGGGCGCCGTCGATGGGGCTGATCAGGACCGGGGAGCCGGGGGCGGTGTTCTCGGTGTTGACGGTGAAGTCAACGGCGGTGAAGGGGCTCGCTCCGGCGAAGTCGAAGGCGCGGACACGGACGGAGTAGGTCCTGTCCTCCTCAAGCTCGGGGAGGGTGAGCGAGACGGTCGGGTCGAGGCCGGCGGGGATGTCCTGCTGGCTGAAGACGATCTCGGAGAAGTCGGCTGTGGTCGAGAGCTCAAGCTCGTAGGTCAGCAGATCGCCGTCGCGATCGACGGCCTGCTCCCAGGTGACGACGACGGGCTGCTCGGCGACCTGAGAGTCGTCCTCGGGGCGGATGATCTTGGGGGCCTCGGGCAGAGCGTTGTCGGTGTTGATGACAAACTCGAAGGGCTCGGAGAAGTCGCTCTGCGCCCCGAGGTCGTCGCGGGCCGCCGCGCGCCAGAAGTAGCGGGTGTCGTCCTCGAGGTCGGACTCCAGGGCGAAGGAGGTCTCCTCGGTCTGGCCGGCGGCGACCTGAGCGGCGAGCTCCGCGTCGGAGTAGACTTCGAAGAGGTAGGTGATGGCGTCGCCCTCGGGGTCCACGGACGGGTCGACGACGAGGTTGGGCCGCAGGGTGTCGGCGCCCCGCAGGGGGGAGACGAGGGCCGGGACGGAGGGCGGCTCGTTGCCGAGGTCGATCAGGAAGGTGCCGGTCTCGCTGTAGGGGCCGTTGACGAAGGGATCGGCGGCACGGGCGCGCCAGAAGTGCCGCGCGTTCTCCTCCAGGACCAGCTCCAGGTCGTGGACGGTGGTCTCGTCGCCCTCGGCCACGTCCTCGACGATGAGCAGGGGGTTGAGCAGGTCGGCGTCGCTGTAGAGTTCGAAGGTGTAGGTCAGGGGGTCACCGTCGGGATCGGAGGCATTGCCGACGATCAGGGTGGTGGTCAGGGTGTCGAGGCGAGCGCCGTCCTCGGGTGAGACGAGGGTGGGGGCCGTCGGGCCGTTGAAGGTCGTCGGGTCGGTGCCGGCGAGGCACTCCTCGCGGTTGTTGAGGTTGTCGCCGTCGGGATCCTCGTCGCCGTCGGTGGGGTCGTTGGGGTTGAAGCCGAAGAGGGCCTCGCAGTCGTCGGGGACGCCGTCCCGGTCGACGTCGAGGAAGTTGGTGACGATCAGCCACTCTTGATCGGCGCTGCCGCCGTCGTCGTCGGAGACGCGGACGTGGACGGCGTGGGGGCCCTGGTCGAGCTGCTCGATGGTCATGGTCCAGTCGAGGGTGGCGCCCTGGAGGGCCATGCCCTCGGGGCCGTCGATCAGGGCGAAGGTCAGGTCATCGGCGCCGGGATCGGTGGCGCGCAGCGTGTAGCGGTAGGGTCGGCCGACGATGGCCAGCAGCGGGGGCTGGCTGATGATGGTCGGCGGCAGGTTGGCGATCGCCAGCTCGACGGTGCGCGAGACGGAGGCGCCGTCGCCGTCCTCGACGGTCAGGGTGAGGGTGAAGTCGCCGTCGTCGGCGAAGGTGTGCGAGGCGTCGGTCAGGTCGAGGCCGCGCAGGGGCTGCGAGCCGTCGCCGAAGTCCCAGGTGTAGATCAGCGCGTCGTCGCCGCGCTCGGTCGCGGTGGCGGCGAAGGACAGGCGCTGTCCTTCGAAGCCGCTGGTGGGGCCGACGAGGCTGAGGATCTCGGGGGCCTGGTTGTCGACCGTGACGACGAGGGTGCGGGTGGTGACGCCGCCGTCGTCGTCGGCGACGGTCAGGCGCAGAACGTAGATGCCGTTGTCAGCGTAGGTGTGCTCGACGAGGGTCTCGTCGATGCCGGAGATGGGGTCGGAGCCGTCGCCGAAGTCCCAGGTGTAGGTCAGCGGGTCGTTGGCGCCGGCCGGATCGGCGGCGGTGCCGAAGTAGGTCAGGCGCTGCCCCTCGGCGGCCTGGTCGCGTCCGACGATGGAGACGCCCTGGGGCGCGACGTTGTCGATGGTGATCTGGAGGGCGCCGACGGCGGTCTGCCCTTCGTCGTCGGTGGCCACCACGGACAGGTTGTAGTCGCCGTTGTCGGGGAAGGTGACCCGGAAGTTCGGGTCGCGGCCGGTGTTGACGGGCGGCTGGTCGTCGAGCTGCCAGGTGTAGCTGACCGCGTCGTTGCCCTGGTCGAGGGCATCGGCGACGAAGGCCAGCGTGTCGCCCTCGTTGCCTCGGCTCGGGCCCTGGATCTCGACAAGGCGCGGGGCCTCGTCGGTGACGAGGATGCGGGAGGTGGCGCTGACGACGCCGCCGTCGTCGTCGGCGACGGTCAGGCGCAGCAGGTAGGCGCCGTTGGAGGTGAAGGTGTGGGCGACCTCGGTCAGGTCGACGCCGGTGTCGGGCTCGGTGCCGTCGCCCCAGGTCCAGGTGAAGGTCAGGGGGTCGTGGATGCCGGCCGGATCGCTGGCCTCGGCCGAGGCCAGGCCGGGGATGTTCTCCGCGAAGGCGCCGACGACGAAGGCGTCCAGGCTCGGCGCGACGTTGTTGACGCGGACCTGGTGGTCGCTGAAGGCGAAGTTGCCGTCTGGGTCGGTGACGGTCATGCGGACGACGAAGCGGCCGTTGTCGGCCCAGGTGTGGGTGACCTCGGTCAGATCGACGCCGGAGGCCGGCGCGGAGCCGTCGCCGAAGTTCCAGGTGTAGGTCAGGGTCTGATCGGTCGGGTCGTCGGCGTCGGCCACGAAGGCGAGCGGCTCGCCCTCGTCGCCCTTGACGGGGCCGGTCAGCGCGTTGATGACCGGCGCGCCGGTGCCGACGTTGACCGTCCGGCTGATCTGGGTCTGGCCGCCGTCGTCGTCGGTGACGGTCAGCGTCAGGACGTAGGTGCCCTCGACGAGGTAGACGTGCTCGACGAGGGTCTCGTCGACGCCGGAGATGGGGGCGGAGTTGTCGCCGAAGTCCCAGGTGTAGGTCAGGACGTCGTCGCCCTGATCGACGGCCTCGGCCTCGAAGGCGAAGGTGTCGCCCTCGTTGCCGGTGAAGTTGCCGGTGAAGGCCGTGATGGAGGGCGGCACGTTGACGACGGTCAGGGGCAGGGTGCGGGTCGTCGAGCCGCCGTCCTCGTCGGTGACGGTGACCGAGACGTCGAACTGGCCGTTGTCCGGGTAGGTGTGGGCGGCGCGGGTCAGATCGGCGCCGCTGAGCGTGGGGCCGCCCTCAAAGCGCCAGGTGTAGCCCAGCGTGTCGTCATCGACGTCGGTGGCAAAGACGCTGAAGGCCGCCTCGACGCCCTCCTCGATGGTGGCCGGGCCGTCGAAGAAGGAGATGGCCGGGGCGAGGTTGTTGATGGTGATCGGGACCGTGCGCGAGGTCCGGCCGCCGTCGCCGTCGGTGACGGTGACGGTGACCTGGTAGATGCCGTCGTCGGCGTAGGTGTGCGCGATGGAGGCGCCGACGATCGGAGCCGCGCCGTCGCCGACGTCCCAGGTGGTCACGAGGGGGTCGAGGTCGCCGGCCGGGTCGGTGGCGCGGGCCGAGAAGGAGACCGAGACGCCCTCTTGACCCTCGGCAGGGACGGCCACGTCGACGAGGGTCGGCGAGACGTTGGCCACCGTGATCTGGACGCGGTGCTCGACCGAATCCGAGCCGTCCGAGACGAGGACCCTCAGGGTGTAGCGGCCGTTGTCGCGGTAGACGTGGGTGAGCTGGGTCAGATCCCGGCCGCTCTCCTGGAGGGAGCCGTCGCCGAAGGTCCAGGTGTAGGTCAGCGCGTCGCCGCCGGCGTCGCTGGCGGTGATCGCGAAGGCGAAGTCGTCGCCCTCGTTGCCCTCGGTGTCGCCGACGAAGGCGTCCACGACGGGGGCCTGGTTGCCGACCGACACGATCAGGACGCGGCTGGCCGAGCCGCCGTCCCCGTCGGTGACCGTGACGCGCAGGGTGAAGCGGCCGGCGTCCTGGTAGATGTGGTCGACCGCCGTGAGGTTGAGGCCGACGACCTCGGGGGAGCCGTCGCCGAAGTCCCAGCGGAAGGTCAGCGGGTCGCGCACGCCGGCCGGATCGGTCGCGGCGGCCGTGAAGGAGAAGAGCGTCGCCTCGGCGCCCTCGACGTCGCCGGCCAGGGCCGTGACCGTGGGCGGCAGGTTGGCCACCGCCAGGTTCAAGGTGCGCGAGGTCGTCGCGACCCCATCCGAGACGGTCAGCGTGATCGTGTAGGCGCCGTCGTCGGCGAAGGCGTGGGTGATCTCGGTCAGATCGACGCCCGACTGGGCCGCGGTGCCGTCGCCGAAGTTCCATCGGTAGGTCAGCGCGTCGGCGCCAGGGTCGGCGGCCAGCGCCTGGAAGGTGACCACCTGGGCCTCGTTGGCGCCGTTGGGGCCAAGCAGGCGCACGATGCTGGGCTGCGCGTTGCCGATCGTGATCTGGCGCGTGGTCGTCGCCGACGCGCCCTCGTCGTCGGTGACCGTCAGGGTGACGGTGAAGGCGCCGTCGTTGGCGTAGGCGCGGGTGCGGCTGGCGCCGGTGACCGGCGCGGTGCCGTCGCCGAAGTCCCAGCGGAAGGTCAGCGGGTCGTTGAGCCCGCCCGGGTCCACGGCCTCGGCCTCGAAGGTCAGCGACTGGCCCTCGGTGCCCGTCTGGGGGACGTCGACGCGCGTCAGGCTCGGCGCGACGTTGTTGACCGTCAAGGCCAGCTCCGCCGTGGCCTCACCGTCCGGATCCGAGGCGGTCAGCGTGACGATGTAGAGGCCGTCCTCAGCAAAGACGTGCTCGACCTCGGTCAGATCGATGGCCGACTGCGGGTTGGAGCCGTCGCCGAAGTCCCAGTGGTAGGTGATGGCGTCATTGCCGGGCTGGCTGGCCACGGCCCTGAAGGTGAAGAGGCCGCCCTCGGGGCCCTCGACGTCGCCGGTGAGCTGATCGATCCGGGGCGCCTGGCCGCCGATGGCGATCGTGCGCTGGACGCTGACCCGACCCCCGTCCTCGTCCGTGACGGTCAAGGTCAGGGTGAAGGTGCCGTTGTTGCGGTAGACGTGCGCCACGTCCGTCAGGTCCACGCCCGAGTCTGGCGCGGTGTTGTCGCCCCAGTTCCAGGTGTAGGTCAGCGTGTCGTCGCCCGGATCGGTGGCCACGGCGCTGTAGGGCAGATCGCCGCCCTCGAGGGCGACGGCGGCGCCGTTGAGCGAGACGATCGAGGGGGAGACGTTGTCGACGCCGATGACCAGCGCGCGGGTGGCCACGCCGCCGTCCTCGTCGCGCACCGTCAGGAGGCCGAAGTAGAAGCCGTCGTCGGCGTAGGTGTGGGTGACCGAGGCGCCGGACTGCGCCGGGGTCCCGTCGCCGAAGTCCCAGGTGAAGGTCAGCGTGTCGGCGCCCGGATCGGTCGCGCCCGCCGAGAAGGTCAACTCCTGGCCCTCGTTCCCGCCGTCGGGGACGTTGAGGTTGTTCGGGGTCGGCGCCACATTGCGCACGTTGATCGTCAAAGTGCCGGAGACCTGACTCTGCCCATCCGAGACGGTCAAGGTCAGGGTGTACTGGCCGTCATCGGCAAAGACGTGGGAGATCTGCGTGCGATCGACGCCAGAGACCGGCTGAGAGCCGTCGCCGAAGTTCCAGGTGTAGGTCAGCGCGTCGCCGCCGGGATCGACGGCCACCGCGTTGTAGCTCAGCGCGCTGCCCTCGTCGCCGACCAGCGCGCCGGTCAGGCTCACGATCCGGGGGGCCGCGTCGCCGACCGTGACCGTGAGCGAGCGAGAGGCGCTGCCGCCGTCCTCGTCGGTCACCGTCACGGTCACCGTGAAGACGCCATTGCGGGCGAAGATGTGCGTGGCGTTGGGGCCGACGACGGGATCGGAGCCGTCGCCGAAGTTCCAGGTGAAGGTCAGCGTGTCGGCGCCCGGATCCGAGGCCGTCGCCCTGTAGGCGAAGGAGCCACCCTCGACGCCCTCGGTGTCGCCGTCCAGCGTGAGGATCGTCGGGGCGACGTTGAGCACCGTCACGCCCAGGGTCCGCCGCGCCGTCTGGTTGTCGTCGTCGCGGGCGGTGAACTCGACCGTGAAGGTGCCGTTGTCGCGGAAGGCGTGCGTGCCCTCGACGAGCCCGACGCCGAGGTCGTCGTTGATGGCCCCGGTGGTGTTGGGCAGGCCGTCGCCCCAGACGATGGTGAAGTTGACGTCGTCAAAGATGGCCTTCTGCAGCGCGCTGCTCCAGCGCCCGACCGCCCCCTCGTTGATCTGGACGGGGCCGTCGATGGCGGCCAGCAGCGGGGCCACCGCCGAGACGACGACGTCGAAGATCTGGGTGGTCGAGCCGCCGTCGCCGTCGGTGACGGTCAGCGTGGCCGTGAAGGTGCCGTCGTCGCGGTAGGTGTGCGTGACCGAGGCGCCAACCCGGGTCGGCGAGCCGTCGCCGAAGGCCCAGGTGAAGGTCAGCGGATCGGCATTGCCGGCCGGATCCGAGGCCGACGCCGAGAAGGTCACGACCGCCGACTCACCGGGCAGAGCGGGGTCGATGTTGCGGGTGGCGATGGTCGGGGCGACATTGCGGACCGAGATCGAGGCCGCCGCGCTGGCCGTGGCCTGACCGTCGGAGACCCGGACGGAGACCGGCACCGTGGCCGGGCCGTCGCCCGCGGTGAAGGTGGGGTTCGCGCCCGTGGCGTCGTCGAACTGCCCGTCGCCGTCAAAGTCCCAGGCGAAGGTCAGCGCGTCGCCATCCAGGTCCGCGCCCGAGGCCGACAGGCGCAACACGCCGCCCTCGTCGACGGCGTAGGGGCCGCCGGCGCTGACCGTCGGCGCGCGGTTGTTCTCGGTGACGACCCATCGGAAGGTGACGCTGGCGCTCAGGCTGCCGTCGAAGACCAGGATGTTGACGGTGTAGGGGCTGCCATCGCTGGCCTCGAAGTCGATCCGGCCGCTGATCACGCCCGTGGTCCGGTTCAAGGTCAGGTTGGCGGGCAGGCCCGAGGCGGTGTAGGTCAGCGCGTCGCCGTCCGGATCGGTCGCCGACAGGGACAGCGAGATGTCCTGCCCCTCGCCGCTGGACTGGTCGCCCGGGCTCGTCAAGGCGGGCGCGCGGTTCGTGTCGCGCACCGTCCAGGTGAAGGCCGCGCTGCCGATCAGCCCGCCGCCGTCGGTGGCTCGCACCACGACGCTGAAGGGGCTGCCGTCGTTGGCGCCGAAGTCGATCCGGCCCGAGATGACGCCGGTGTTCGAGGCGATCGTCAGGCCAGGGGGCAGCCCCGTGGCCGAGAAGACCACCGCGTCGCCGTCCGGGTCCGAGGCCACCACGCGCAGGCTCGGGGTGTCGCCCTCGGCGCTGGACTGATCGCTGGGGTTGGTCACGACAGGCTGGCGGTTGGTGTTGTTCACCGTCCAGGCGAAGGTGACGCTGGCGCTCAAGGTCCCGTCGGAGACCGTCACCCGCACCACATAGGGGCCGGCGGAGTCGAAGGTCGGCGAGCCGGTGATCCGCCCGTTGTCCGGGCCGATGCTCAAGCCCGGCGGCAGCCCCGTCGCCGTGAAGGCCAGGTTGTCGCCGTCCGGGTCCGTGGCCACGATCTGGAGGTTGACGGCGGCGGCCTCGTTGCTGGTCTGGTTCCCGGGGCTGGTGACCACCGGGGTCCGGTTGGTGTTCGTCACCGTCCACGTGAAGCTCACGCGGCTGACCAGGTTGCCGTCGGAGACCTCGACGGTCACGGCGTGGCTGCCGGCGGCGTCAAAGCCGATCGTCCCGCTGATCCGACCCGAGTTGTTGATGCTCAGGCCCGGCGGCAGACCCGTCGCCGAGAAGGTCACCCCGTCCCCGTCCGGATCGACGGCGACCACCTGCAGGTTGATGGACTGGTTCTCGGCGTTGGTCTGGTTGCCGGGGTTCGTGATCGAGGGCGGGCCGTTCGTCTCGCCGATCGCCCAGCGGAAGGTGACGTTGTGGCTCAAGTCCCCGTCATCCACGATGATCGTGGTCAAGAAGGGGCTGTTCGCGCCAGCGTCGAAGCTGATCGAGCCGCTGATGATGCCGGTGGTGCGGTTGATGCTCAGACCCGGCGGCAGGTTCGCCGCCGTGAAGACGAGGGTGTCGTCGTCCGGGTCCGAGGCCGAGATCGGCAGGGTGATGGCCTGGCCCTCGGCGCTGGACTGATCGCCGGGGTTGATCACGGTGGGCCGGCGGTTGGTGTCGCGCACCGTCCAGGTGAAGGCCGCGGTGCCCGTCAGGCTGCCGTCGGTGGCCCGCACGACGACGGCGTGATCGCCCTCGGCGTTGAAGGTCAAGGTTCCGTTGATCCGGCCGCCCGCGGTGATGCTCAAGCCCGGCGGCAGCCCCGTGGCCGAGAAGGTCACCGCGTCCCCGTCCGGGTCGACCGCGGAGACCTGCAGGGAGATCGCGTCGTTCTCGGCGTCGGTCTGGTTGCCGGGGTTCGTGACGATCGGCGTCCGGTTGGTGTTGGTCACCGTCCAGCTCAAGGTCCCTCGCGCCGTCAGGCTGCCGTCGGACACGACGACGCTGACGTCGTAGTTCCCGGCGGCGTCGAAGCTGATGGTCCCGGTGATCCGACCGGTGCCCGAGTTGATCGTCAAGCCCGGCGGCAGCCCCGTGGCCGAGAAGGTCACCGCGTCGCCGTCCGGATCCGAGGCCGTCGCGACGACGAGGTTGACGGTATCGTTCTCGGCGTTGGTCTGGTTGCCGACGAGGTTGGCCAGCTGCGGGGCCCGGTTGGTGTTGGCGACGTTCCACCGGAAGGTGACGTTGGCGCTCAAGGTGCCATCCGTGACGGTGATCACCACGGTGTGCGCGCCGGCGCCGTCAAAGCCGATCGTCCCGCTGATCCGGCCCGTGTTGTTGATGCTCAAGCCCGGCGGCAGCCCCGTCGCCGAGAAGGAGAGCCCGTCGCCGTCCGGATCCGTGGCCTGGACGGGCAGGTTGATGGTGTCGTTCTCGTTGTTGGACTGATCGCCGGGGTTCGTCAGGACGGGGCGGCGGTTGGTGTTGCCCACCGTCCACGTGAAGGTGACGCTGGTGCTCAGGCCGCCGTCGGTGACCGTCGCGCGGACGTTGTGGGTGCCAGCGCCGTCAAAGCCGATCGTCCCGCTGATCTGGCCCGAGTTGTTGATGCTCAAGCCCGGCGGCAGCCCCGTGGCCGAGAAGGAGAGCCCGTCGCCGTCCGGATCCGTGGCCGACAGCTGCAAGCCGATCACCTGCCCCTCGACGCTGGACTGGTTGCCCGGGCTCGTCAACGCAGGCGCCCGGTTGGTGTTCGTCACCGTCCACGTGAAGCTGACCTGGGTGCTGAGCGTCCCGTCGGAGACGGTGACGGAGGCGTTGTGGGTGCCCGCCCCGTTGAAGCCGATCGTCCCCGTGATCCGACCCGTGTTGTTGATGCTCAAGCCCGGCGGCAGCCCCGTCGCCGAAAAAGTCACCCCGTCCCCGTCCGGGTCCGAGGCCACGACCTGAAGGTTGAGGGTGTCGTTCTCGGCGTTGACCTGGTTGCCGGGGTTCGTGACGGTCGGCGGCTGGTTGGTGTTGCCCACCGTCCAGGTGAAGGTCACGTTGGCGCTCAGCGTCCCGTCGGAGACGGTGACGGAGGCGTTGTGGGTGCCCGCGCCGTTGAAGCCGATCGTCCCCGTGATCCGACCCGTGTTGTTGACGCTCAAGCCCGGCGGCAGCCCCGTCGCCGAAAAAGTCAGGTTGTTGTTGTCCGGATCCGTGGCCGACAGCTGAAGGCTTATCACCTGCCCCTCGACGCTGGACTGGTTGCCCGGGTTCGTCAACGAAGGCGCCCGGTTGGTGTTGGCCACCGTCCAGGTGAAGTCGGCGATGCCCGTCAGGTTGCCGTCCGAGGCCGTCACCCGCACGTTGTGGGTGCCCGCGCCGTCAAAGCCGATCGTGCCCGTAATGCGCCCAGTGCCCGAATTGACGCTCAGACCCGGCGGCAAGCCCGTGGCGCTCCACGTCACCGCGTCGCCGTCCGGATCCGAGGCCGACAGCTGCAAGTTGATGACCTGCCCCTCGCTGCTGGACTGGTTGCCCGGGTTCGTCACCGTCGGGGCGCGGTTGGTGTTGGTCACCGTCCAGGTGAAGGAGGTCGAGCCCGTCAGGCTCCCGTCGGAGACGGTCACGGTCACGCTGTGGGTGCCGGCGCCGTTGAAGCCGATCGTCCCGCTGATCTGACCCGAGTTGTTGATGCTCAAGCCCGGCGGCAGCCCCGTCGCCGAAAAAGTCAGGCTGTTGCCGTCCGGATCCGAGGCCGACAGCTGCAAGCTGATCGACTGGTTCTCGGCGTTGGACTGGTTGCCCGGGCTCGTCACCGTCGGGGCGCGGTTGGTGTTGGTCACCGTCCAGGTGAAGGAGGTCGAGCCCGTCAGGCTCCCGTCGGAGACGGTCACGGTCACGCTGTGGGTGCCGGCGCCGTCAAAGCCAATCGTCCCGCTGATCCGGCCCGAGTTGTTGATGCTCAGGCCCGGCGGCAGCCCCGTCGCCGAGAAAGTCAGCGCGTCGCCGCCCGGGTCCGAGGCCGACAGCTGCAAGCTGATCGCCTGCCCCTCGGCGCTGGACTGGTTGCCCGGGCTCGACACCGAAGGCGCAACATTGCTGACGTTGACGGTGGCCGAGTCGGTGGCCGTCCGGTTCTGGCCGTCGGTCGCACGGACCTGGACCGTCACCGACGCCGGACCATTGCCCGCCGTAAAGTTGGGCCTCGCGCCCGTAGCGTCGTCAAACTGCCCGTCGTTGTCGAAGTCCCAGGCCAGGCTGACGCCATTGCCCGTCGAGCTCGAGTTGAGCTGGACCGTGCCCCCCTCATTGACCGAGTACGGGCCCAGCGCGTCCACCGTCGGACCCGCTCCCCCGAAGGTCAGCGTCACTCGGACCCGCGCCACGCACCCGAGGCCCGAGTTGAAGGCCAGCCGGACGTTGTTGGAGCCGCCGTAGACGTAGCCCGGGAAGCCGTTGGGGTGATTGCCGCTGTCAAAGTTCACGTCAGGATCGCAAGATCCGCAGCCGCACTGCCCCGAGCCCGAGTTCGACGACACGGTCTGCCCGTTGAGCTGGGCCGTCATGCTCGACGTGTTCCCGCCGCAACCCCACACAGCCGACGCAGTGTACTGAACTCGCGTCACGAGGTTCCCTACCCCGACGGGGTCGCTGAAGCTCCTCGTTCCGTCGTTCCAGTTGCCGTGACCGTTGGAGCACGCATAGCCCTGACCACAGACGGTGCAATGGCCCCCATCGTAGTTCACCGTGGTCGTGGCCGTCTGCGCCTGAGCGCTGGGGCTCCACCCCATCCACGCCGCCGATGTCAACACAAAACTCAAGAATAAGGCGTTGACTACTCTGGACATTGGGAACCCCCATGCAAGGAGGAGACAGTGATGCTCCAAGAAGATTTAACCGCCTCCACTATTGCATTTTTTCAACCCGAAAGGCAATTCGAAGGCCACCCTTCCTCACCACGACAGGTTTGCTCACTGAAGGTTCCAAGGCCCGCGACGCCACGGCACCCCACGCGCGCCGATCGCCCCACGCTCCTCGCACCGCCCCCTTTGGGGACGGGCTCGTCGGGTGGGGCTAGAACGCTGATTGGTTTGAGGGACCGAGGCCGGCGAGGCCGACAGCGTCGAGGCCAAGGAGGAGAGCACAGGCGGGCCGTTGGCCCGCCGAGCATCGACGACGCCGGCATCGGCGCTGTCGGCCCGTTGGCCGACGGGA
>SXGS01773991.1_pt1 | contig 33482 bp, 21 predicted proteins | sample 3174681 | NCBI WGS metagenome assembly SXGS01 (sample SAMN11356861, study PRJNA531348) | freshwater metagenome | isolation source: freshwater sample F1-80 | place: China: Fuxian Lake, Yuxi | collected 2017-12-25
CAAGTTGGCGACCATAGCGTTCAAGCCGTCTCCGGTGGGGAGATCTAAACTCTTTGTGGTCGCATAATTTTCCCATGCTCTCCAGGTTGCACCGCCGAAGTTTGTCTTCGATCATCCGTGCAATCCGTGTAATCCGTGGTTTGGTTTCACATCGAATGCCGGGAATCAGCCAGCTCATCCTAGTTCGTCCGTGCATCGCTTCTTGGGGCACGTCGATCCAAGCCGCGCTCGCTAGAGCCAAGTTGAACCGCATTCTCGCGAGACGATCGTTCCGCTTCGCGCTGGCTCTCTTGTTGATTCCGACTTAGTGACCGTTTCGCTTCCACGATTTTTTCGTTACCCTCCGCCAGCTGCTTACCCGGCATGCCGTCCATTCCCATACCGCCCATGCCCATGCCTCGTCCCATATCCTTGGCCCAGCAAAGCGCATCGTATTGCCAACGCGTTTGAGCTCGATTACTGAGTATTCGGCAAACTTCGGCCACGGAAAAACACGGACGCCACACGGAAGGTCGTGATGATGGGTATTCGCTAGGTCAGAGAATTCACCTTCAGTCAAACCTGTCCTTCAGCCAACAGTGATATTGCGAAGGTTATTGATTCCGTGTTCATTCCGTGTACTTCTGTGGCCGTCGCCTTCGAAATGATACAGAATTACGCCCAGCACCAGGCGTGACAGACCAGTTTTTTGCGAGTCATCGATCTAACGTGCCATGGACATTTACCAACTCGCTTGAAACTACTCTTTGGGCTGAGCGTAAGCCGAATAACCAAAATAAAGCGGGATGGACAAAAAAATCGAGCAGCGTTGAACTAATGACGCCTCCCAAAATAACTGTCGCTACGGGATATAGAATCTCTTTCCCAGGCTGGCCTGCTGCAAGTACTAGCGGCACTAGTCCAATCCCTGCTGTAAGCGCTGTCATTAGGACAGGCGCGAGTCGTTCGACCCCGGCGCGCACGATCATGGTTTGCGACCAAGTTTCACCTTCGTGTTTGACTAGATGCAGATAATGTTGCAGTAGCAGAATCCCGTTTCTGGAAGCAATTCCTCCTAACGAAACAAAACCTACCATGCTGGCAATCGTCAAGTTCTGATGGGTCAGCACCAGTGCGATCACCGAGCCGATAAACGCCATCGGTATGGCTGCCATGACTTGCAAAGCCAGGTTGATCGAACGGAACATGCTGAAGAGCGTTAAGAAAATTCCAACCAGCGACAGTAGAAACAACCAACCGATCATGCGCGCCGCGCGCTGTTGGCTTTCGAATTGACCGCTGTACTCGAAGTAATATCCTTGCGGCAATACGACTGCGGCCAGCCTGCGTTTGATATCTTGGACGACTTCGACCAACCCTCGATCGGCCACGTTGCACTGAATCACGATGCGCCGGCGAATCTTCTCGCGCTGAATCGTATTTGGGCCATAGGAATCGTAGATTTTTGCGAGCGATTCCAGAGCTACCCTACCGCCAGTCGGCAAATCAATCGGTAATCGACGCAGCGTGTCTAGATCCTGGCGCGAATCATCGTCCAGCCGTACCACCAAATCAAACGTGCGTTGGCCCTGGAGGATCTCGGACACGACTTGACCGTTCATCGCTGTTTCGATGAACTGATTCAGCGCTGCGACCGTAATGCCGGCAGAGAGCAGTTTGGCGCGGTCGTATTCGATCTTCAATTGCGGAATCAGAACTTGTTGCTCGACCAGTAAGTCGCGAACACCGGTGACATCTTGAATTTTAGCTTTGACTTCTGCGGCTTTGCTGCGCAAAACATCCAGATCATCACCGTACAGTTTGATTCCAATTTGTGCTTTCACGCCCGACAGCATGTGCGAAATAAGATGTGAAATTGGCTGCTCGACTGAGTAGATCACGCCTGGGATTTGTTCCATATCTTGGCGTATTCGATCCAATTGTTCTCCTCGGTCGCGCGGCGAACCAGGATCGAGATCGATTATGTACTCGCTAGCGCTGACCGGCTCGGCATGTTCATCCAACTCGGCGCGGCCTGTGCGGCGCACGAAATTTAACACGTCTTCATTGCGAACCAATGTTGCTTCGACGGTCTCATTGATCGCGTTGCTGGTGGTCAGCGAAGTCCCGGGTGGTAGGAGCACATTCAATTGAATTGCGCCCTCGTTGAATGGTGGCAAGAAATCTCGCTCGCGCTGCACCGCCAAAATCATGCAGCCACCGACCATCAACAATACCGCTGCAATATTCAGCCAGGGATAGCGCAGGCTGAACCGAATCGCAAATCCGACCAACCATTTCAGCAGCCTCAGCAGTGGTCCGTCCTGGGTATGGGCTACGGCGCGCGATTGCGGGAGCAACCAATATGCCAGAATAGGAGTTACTGTTAGCGATACTATCAGCGAAGAAAGTATTGATACGACATAGGCCACGCCCAGCGGAGTAAATAACCTGCCGGCCATTCCAGTCAACGCAAACAGCGGCAGGAAGACCAGGCACACGATCACTGTGCTAAACACGATAGAACTGCGCACTTCCAGGCTTGCCTCATAAACAACGCGCAGTGCCGGCCGTGGATTTTCGATTCGCGAGTTCTCTTTCAGGCGTCGGAAGATATTCTCGACATCAACGATTGCGTCGTCGACTAGTTCGCCAATCGCCACTGCTAGTCCACCCAAAGTCATTGTGTTGATCGACAAGCCAAACCAGTGAAAAACCAAGACGGTCATCAACAGGGAAAGTGGGATTGCGGTTAACGAAATCAACGTCGTGCGCAAATTCATCAGGAAGAGAAACAAGATGATGATCACGAGAATTCCGCCGTCGCGCAAAGCAACGATCACATTCTCGATTGCGCGATCAATAAAGTGTTCCTGAGCATACAGGGACTGTAATCGAATCGACTTTCCCAGGCTCAGTCGAGTCTCCTCGATCGCTCGGTGAATTTCGCGGCTGATCTGGCGTGTATCGGCGCCAGGTTGTTTGCTGATCGTGAGCACTACGGCGGGTCCACCTGAAAAGGAATCGTCCTGTTGTCGCACAAACGCTGACGCATCTCCGCGTTTCAGTTGCGGGCCTTCCACGATTCTGGCAAGCATTTCCAGAGCTACCGGTCGACCGTCGCCACTGGTCAGCGGAATGGACTTGATATCGTCGACCGATTGAATGCGGCCAATCGCGCGGACCAGCCATTCGCTGGCACCACGCTGTTCCAAGTAACCTCCCGCGGCATTTTCGTTGCTCGCTTGCAGCCCTTTTTTCAGTTGGTCCATGGTAACGCCGTAGCGAGTCAGCGCGGCGGGATCGATCAGAACTTGGTACTGTTTGCGCCCGCCGCCCATCGTAAAAACCTGGGCAACTCCTGGAATTGAAAGCAAGCGTTGGCGCACGACCCAATCGGCCTGAGTGCGCAGTTCCATCGGATCCATTTGCGGATCGTCACTCCACATGCCGATGACCATGATCTGGCCCATGATCGACGAGATCGGGGCCAGTTGCGGCCTGATTCCTAGAGGCAAGCGATCCACGGCTACTGCCAGTCGTTCATTGACGACTTGCCGAGCCAAGTAGATGTTCGTCCCGAAATCGAACTCCACATAAATCACTGAAAGTCCGGTTGACGAAGTACTCCTAACCGCTTGAACTCCATGAGCGCCATTGATGGCCGTTTCGATGGGAAAAGTAACTTGCGATTCAATCTCTTCCGGTGCTAGGCCCGCAGCCTCGGTCATCACGACGACACGTGGCCGATCGAGATCGGGAAACACATCGATCGGCAAATGAAGCGCAGTCCGCGTTCCATAACCGCACAGAATCATGGCCACAGCCATTACCAGAAGGTTTTGCTGAAGCGAAAACTTGATTATGCCGTTAAACACAGTGCTTCCATTGCTTGCAGGTCTCCGTCAAATCAGCCCATAGGTCGCGGCTCGAGTCAGAATTCACATCAATCAAAACCGCAGTGCATCAATGGCTGTGGCCAGCATGGGGATCGATACTGCCACCGGCTTTATTCTTCAAAGCCATTTGCATCTGATGTGCTCCCTTGAGCGCAACTACCAATGACGACGTTTCTTTGGTCGCGAAACTTCTCGTGAACGGAAACACGATCATAGTGCTCACCGTTCTGCTGAAAGACATAACTTTCGATCCCTTCCCGTACCACGGCGTCGACGGGCAAGACAATCTGTTCATCCCATTTTTCAACTGGAACTTGCAACTGCAGGCGCTGGCCAGTACGGTAGTTCCAGTCAACGAAGCGCTGACCAGTGGCATTGCTGGATTCCGAACGGATCTGGTTGGGCAATTGCACATAAAACTTCAATGTTCGAGACGCTGGATCGATCTCGTTTTCTATCCAACCAAATTCGAGTTCGCGGAGCTCGGTCGAACGCTTTCCCAGATCCAAGATGGCGTTTACTTTCCAACCCAATTGCTTCGCGCTGGCAATCTGCGACGCCTCAGCTTCGAAGGCTTGACCTTCGATCAGCAATTCGTCGTAGTCTGCCAAGACACACAGCAGATCGCCAGCGTTAACAATCTGTCCCTTTTGCACTTTGAGATCTTGAACGACCAGCAAGTGTTTGCGGCTCGCCTCGATATTGCCGGCTGTGCGAATTCGTGGTCGCTCGGCTGGCAGCGGCAAAGTGGTACTATCGATCTGAGTGCCGTTGGGAGCTAGCGCGGATGCGTGCCTGAGTTGGTTGCCTCGGCTGAGTTGAATGTCTTCATGGCCATGATCATCCGGACTTGGCGCCATGATGCGCACTTCGGTCAAAAGTCGGCGTTCCTTCTCAATCACCTCCAGTTGCGAGTCGCTCAATCCGTGCAGGCGCAGCGCTTCCCTCTGCGCGCGAATTTGCGAGTCTAGTTTGTCCCGACTGTATTCGCGCTCGAGCCGAGTCTTGGTGGCCACCGCACCAGTTGCGGATACGCCGGCTAAACGTTGGATTTCTTTATTCTCGACATCGCGTTCACCCAGCGCCTGTAAATAGTCTTTTTGCAACGTGACGAGGTCCTCGTGCGTTAAACGCATTTCGATCATCAGGTCACCCGATTCGATCGCTTCGCCAGGGACCGCATGCACGTGAGTTACCAAGCCAGTCATAGCCGCGCTGACAGGCAACTTGGTACGTCCGGGACGATCGACGATGATCGCGGGAATACTGATCGCTCTCGTAAACGTCGTGAGTTCGATCGGCTTTAAGAACTCATCCGAGAGACCGAGATTTTTGGCTGCTGCTGAGGACAGTTCCAGCGAATTCTCGTCGTCATGAGCGTGCTGGTGATCAGCGTGCATATGTCCGCCATGAGAATGTGTACCCGAACCATGATCATGCACCGCTGCCTGGCTGTGGTCGGTGCTGGTCGGAGCGTTTCCAGGGACAGCAAACCAGGGCGGTCGCCCACCGGCCAGGTACCGAGCATGTACGAAGCCTCCAAGATAGGCCAATCCCATTCCCAGCAAGGAAATGCTGGCCGCGATCATGAATCCACGCTTGGTGTTATTCATCAAATGGCATCCGGAGCTGCTCAAGTGCTTTATCAGAGTCTTAAGGTAGCGGAAACCGTCAAGGCTTTCGTGCAGCGCTTATCAACATCGCGATGTCGAACGTGCTTCATCCAAATGCTTGACGCCTTCCGCTACCTTAGAAAATGAAGCTTTGAAAAAGCACAAATGCGATTGTCGCCCATAGCCCGAAGTCCTGGCAAGTACCCAGCCAGTCCGCACGATCTAAGCTATTTCGTTTTGCTGGCTGTTTTCTTAGAGCTATGATTCTGGCCGGAATGGTCGTGGCTTGCGTGATCGTGTCCAGCGTGATCGTGGTCATGGACGATTTTGACCGAATAGGACTTATTGCCAATCCTTAGTGCCAAACGAGCATCGGCATGAGCCGCGTGCAGAGCATCGACCAAGCCTGCGCTGGAGAGTCCAAATCGTGAGGAAAATCCAGATTGGTCGATTTCTTGTGGCATGGGAAGGAGCTTGAATTGGACAGGCTTACCGCCGTCTTTTAGATTGAGCACCAAATTCGGCGAGTTCAATGCCACATAGGACTTTACATTCTTGTCGAACAAATAAACCACGAAATGCTTTTTTACTTCGTGGATACACATCTCCACATGGTATTCGCCTTTACCAACTTCGAGCAATTCGCCCTGATGCGGGCCATGGGTGCCGTGGCTGTGCGGGTGATCCGCAGTTGCTGCAGGAGCTAGATGAGCAGACAACGAGGCCCCATGAATCGCGATGGATATCAACAAAACAGTGAATGATCGACACATGGAAATATACTCCGTTAGGTATGAAGACTCGGATGGTTCGAGCATCGAGCGAATCGGATGCGCAGCTCGTCCCGCAGGGCCAGTAGGGACAAAGTGTCGATCGTAAACGAGGATCGGATTCAGGCGAGCATCCCGTAGGGACATTATGTCGTCGTAGATGGCAGTCGCGGAACCACGACCAGAATCTGTAGAAATGCTACGATTCGCTGCATGAATTTGGTTTCCGTGCTCATTGTATCGACAAAGCAGAACAGGAAACAAAATCCAACGAGATATTTTTTCAGGTCCAGAATAAGAACTCAGCCTGTCGCGCTGCCCTGGAGCGCCCAGCCTACACTGCGCCTAAGATTTTAGCTGTATAGCTAGCATTGAATCGGCGAACAGCATTAATTGCGACTGACATGTGGAGCCAGTTGCGCCGATATAGCTCGCTCGATCGCAGTTCGCAATACAGCGTCGCTCGCAGCGCTATCCTCGATTAATCGCTCTCCATCCCCACCGACAATCGGACTTGCCGAACGTACAAACCCACCGCCAATATCGCTCGAGGGTGCCAAAGCAGGTTTGGCAGCATAGCGAGGTTGTTCGGCGACACCGGTCGCCACGATCTGAGTGGAATTGACCGGAACGTGAGGTGCGACTCCGCGTTCGCTGATCGCATCTCCGTCGGGGGAATAGAACTTCGACACTGTCAGACGCAATCCCCCGGGAAAAGTCTTGGTGGGAAACAAGCCTTGTACGCTACCCTTGCCGTAAGTGGTGCTGCCGACCAACAATCCACGATTGTTGTCGCGAATCGCACCGGCAAAAATCTCGCTCGCGCTGGCGCTGTCACCATCTACCAGAACGACCAACGGCATTTGCCAAGTCCCACCGCGTGTGGCGGAGTAGTTCTGGTTTTCAATTCCGTTTTTGCCGCGCGTGCTAACAATGCCGCCTACATCAAGAAAGCGATCCGCGACCGCGACCGCGGCATTAAACCATCCGCCCGGATTGCCGCGCAGATCGACGATCAAACTACGCATTCCCTGCCGATGCAGTGCCCAAAGAGCGTCATCAAGTTCTTGCGTGGTTGTTTTCTGAAAGCTGGTAACCTTCAAGTGACCGACGCCCGCAGTTTTGTCGATCATGTGCACTTTTTCGACGCTCGAAACTTCGACTCTGCGACGATTGATGGTTACTTCGAACACTGGTTGGCTTTGACGCTGGATTAGCAAGCGAACAGAGCTATTTTCAGGACCTCGCAGCAAGTCTGCCGCGCGTTCGGCTCCGACTTCGGTACAGCGTGCGGCCCCTACTTCAATAATACGATCGCCAGACAAAAGCCCAGCCTCTTGAGCTGGTCCGCGGGGAATAACGTTCAGAATGCGCAGCGGAACTTCCTGGGGTTGGAGGGCGATTCCCAGCCCAACAAAATTGCCTTCGATTTGCGACTCAGTTTCAGATAGTTCGCCTGCCGACAAGAACGAGGAATAAGGGTCCAACAATCCGACGGCACCACAAATAAATTGCAGAACTGTGGCGGTGGCGGCGAGCGACAAATCGCGTTCGGCCACGGACGCAACGGTCGCAACAACTTTGCGAGCCTCCAATCGCGAACGAATTGGGTGAGCCAGCGCGACGCGGTGAATCGACGTTCTGAATTGCTCGATAACTACCGCATCTTTATTGGCGAGGAACGCGTGTACGAATCGAGGCTCGGTGAGCGCGACTTCTAAGTATGCCGTGCCGCCGCGTACAATTTCCGTCATATCGACCACATCGACATAGTTCATCTCCAACAGTGCCAGTACTTCGGAATACAGTTCCAACGATTGCTCAACGGACATCGCGCGAACCGCTTGCAGCAATGTTGGATCCTGGCAGCGTCGATTGACGTCGTAATGGATACGAGAAATTAGCAGTCTGAGCTTAATTTCTTCGTCGCTGGGAAACGCTCGCGTAGCTTTTTCATAGTGCTGAACCGCCTCAAGCCACTTGCGGCCTTGCTCCAACTGTACGCCCGAGCGCAGAAAGTTAATGACCGCATGATCGTTACCGGCACTGGATCCTTCCGCACCAAATGCAATTGCGCAATAGAACAGCGCAAACGCAAAAGCGCCAATCCTGGCAAAATGAGTTCCATTTTGGGAAACACGCATCGTCACACACTTCCGAATTGGGCGAGCTGGGCAGGACTTCGTGGTTATGGTTTTTTCCGATTCCACTGCGACGGGCTTGCGCGATCATCAACTAGCGCGATTCGCTCGCTACGAAGCGGTTTCGAAAAGCGGCTGGAGCCTCGCGGCGCGGTGCGAACCAACCGAAAAACTGCCGATAATTTGGAGCGGCTATTCCGGATCATCTGGTTCGACTGTGCCGTGCCACCATCCATGCACGAAGTCAGCCTGTCGAAACATAGGTTACGATCTGTGCCTGGTCAAAAAACTGACCGATAATTTTCGCACGAGCATCCGGCACATTCGCTCCCATCTGCCCTCGGCCAGCGCAAGACAACGCCTTTGCGGTTCTTACTGAGCGAGCTTCACAGACAATCGCGACTCGTCCGACCATGGCGCATCCAGCGCAAGAAAGAACTTGCGGCTTACCAACCGCCAGTTCCATTGGCATCCGCGGAATCGTATGCGCCAAGTTCGCCAGCGGCAAGCAGTTTTTTTTAGAATCAGGTTGGGTCGCAAAGATCCAAGCCGATTGCCGGCCAACGCACCGTACCAAATGGGATGGGAATGACCGACATTTGCGGCGCAAATCTCTCAATCAATTGCCGATTCCAATGAGTTGAGGAATCGGCAGGATTTTGGCTCATGTCGTTAAGAACCACCGATGTTACGGCCAGCCCACGCTGGGACGCTGCTTCCAAAGATAGCAAGACATGATTGACCACTCCCAAGCGATTATCGGCAACCAACAAAAGTGGTAATCGAATGCGCTGGGCCAAATCCAAAACTGTCCAATCGGTAGCGATGGGGCTGAGCGCTCCTCCGGCTCCCTCGACGATCAGAGTGTCGCACTGACCGTACCACCAGTGGGCACCATCCACCAATTTGTTTTTATCGACCGAGCGCCCCTCAAGTTCCGCCGCCAAGGGCGGGGCCAATGGCATAGAAAATTGTTGAGGACATACTTGTTCCAAGGGCCAGTCGGTCTGGCTGGCGGCGCGCAGCAACTCGGCGTCGCTGGTCACCGAAGCGTCGTTGCCGCTAGCAACCGGCTTGTAAACACCAACGCGATTTCCCAAACTCGCCAGGTGTCTCGCCAGCAAGCAGGCAATGTATGTCTTGCCGACTTCGGTATCGGTACCGATCACAAACAGACCGCGCGGTGGCTTGCTCACATTTTCAAGCCTGTTAGCATTGACCACCGGATGGATTCCTACTTGGCAACTAGCGGAGAAATTGGTCGCCGAATTCGACGACCGGCCAAAAAAATCTAGCTGGCCCACAGTTTGTGGACGTTTTATTCTCGATTTCCCAATGGAACTTACAAGATGTCGGAGAATACCCGAAATCGCACTGTCCAACTCGCACTCGTCCAAATGACTTGCTGCGAAAATAAGCAGGACAACCTTGAAAAGGCAATTTCCCAGGCGCAAGCCGCCGCCGACAAGGGCGCAGAAATAATTTGCCTACAAGAGGTGTTCAATACTCAATATCCCTGCCAGTCCGAAGACCATGTGCGATTTGACCTGGCAGAGGAGATTCCCGGTCCAACCAGCAACCGATTATCGGAGGTCGCACGCCAGCGAAACGTCGTAATTACTTGCTCGATTTTCGAACGGCGAACTCATGGCTTGTACCACAATACGGCCGTTACATTTGATGTCGACGGAAGTTTGGTCGGACGCTACCGCAAGATGCATATTCCCGACGATCCGCTGTACTATGAAAAGTTCTATTTTACTCCCGGCGATTTGGGCTTTACGGTTGCCAAGACCAAGTTCGCTCGCATCGGCATCGGAGTCTGCTGGGATCAGTGGTATCCTGAAGCGGCTCGGCTGTTTGCACTGCGAGGAGCTGAAATCATTCTCTATCCGACGGCAATCGGTTGGATTCATGCCGAACGGGAACAATTTGGTGCCACACAACACGATTCGTGGGAAACTGCCATGCGGGCGCACGCAATCTCCAACGGCATTTATGTCGGCGCCGCGAATCGCGTAGGCACCGAAGGCGGACTTCAGTTTTGGGGAGCTTCCTTCGTAGCCGATCCAAACGGCCGAGTACTATATCGCGCAAGTCACGATTGCGAAGAAATTGTGCTGGTTCCCTGCGATCTATCGCTGATTGACACAGTGCGAACTCATTGGCCCTTCCTTCGTGACCGGCGCATTGACGCTTATAGTGAAATCACTCGTCGGTACATTGATGTGGATTAAGAGTCGCACGACCCTCAGCGCCTGACACTGCTTCGTATTCGATAAGTAGATCGGTAAATTGATGCCTGCAGAATCCATAGTTCGTTGGCCAGCCGAGTGGGAACCTCAAGCAGCAACGTGGCTGGCCTGGCCACACAATTGCGAGACGTGGCCCGGCCACTACGAGAACATTCCAAACACCTTCGTACAATTCTTGCGCGCAATCAGCCAAGTACAGCCAGTTCACTTGCTGAGCGGTCCGACAGAAATTCCTCCTAGTGCCATGGCGACCATCAGCAAACTGAGTAATGTTGCCGTGCATCACGTGCGTACAAACGACACTTGGATTCGCGACTACGGCCCCACATTTGTCGTGCGAATCGCCGACAGCAAATTGGTCGGCATCCGCTGGCGATTTAATGCTTGGGGAGGAAAATACCTACCGTGCGATGACGATGCGGCCGCTGCTGCGGCCATATGTGGCATTGTTGGCTGCGACTGCGTCTCATCAGAACTCCATTGCGAAGGGGGCGCACTGGAAACTGATGGCTGCGGTACACTCCTGACCAATAGTAGCTGTCTACTAACCGATACTCGAAATCCAGGTTGGACTCGCACTCATATTGAAGATCAATTCAAGCAGAACTTGGGGGCAAAGAAGATCATTTGGGTCGACGGCGGTGGCCTCGACGGCGACGATACCGACGGCCACATCGACCAGCTCGCCCGGTTCGTGTCGCCTGGGCGAGTTGTCGTGGCTACCAGCAGTCACAGCAACGATTCCAACGCCCGTGGATTACGCGCTAACGCTCAGATTCTGCGCGCCAGTACCGATGCCAATCACCGGCCGTTGGAAGTTATTCCTTTGCCCACACCCGCGCCGCGCTGGGTAGACGGCAAACGCGTTCCGGAGAGCTACTGCAATTTCCTGATCGCAAACGAGATCGTCATCTTGCCCACCTTTCGATCGCCGCCAACCGACCAGTATGCGACAAAGTTGCTCAGCGAGCTAATGCCGGATCGAACGGTGATTCCGCTGGATGCATACGATTTCATTTGGGGATTAGGCGCATTTCACTGTGCGTCCCAGCAGCAACCGCGTGAGATCGATTAGAACCAAGGCGTGAGCGAATACCAGCCCGAAGCGCAAGCGAGTGAATCATCGCATGTCACTCGCTTGCGCTTCGGGCTGGTATTGCGCACGGGATTCGGGCCGCCGGTTACTTCCAAGCCGCCGCCAAATCCGCCTTGCCCATCCGACTTAGCAGCGACAAGAGCAACTAGGACGGACATCTCCGACTCTGCGACTCTGCGACTCTGTGTGACAACTTTCAGTTACACGGATTGGATTCACACAGAGGCACAGAGCCACAGAGTTTCCGGCACCCATTGGCTTCACCTTATTCTCAGTACAGCTACATCTTTCTCCACATGCTTACGCTCGCGCCCAATTTGACGCTTACCGCCGGACTGCCAGGCGACGGCCTGCTGATCAATACGGAAACCGGTAAGGTGCAGGTCAAGGGCCTGAGCTTGAAGGCAGAAGGAGACATCACGTTTGGCGTGCTGAAGATCAAGGGTCTGCAGGTGGTCAAAGCCACAGCGAGTGGTAAACGCTCCTCACGAACGACAAGACGATATTCTTCCGCCTCTAGCGAAAGCTAACAATCGCAGGTAACATCGACCTGTAAATTGCCCGTAATTTCAAGATACAAGCGAGTGCATCAGTCCCGGCACAGAAGCGAGTGAAATCACGGCACGCACTCGCTTGCGCGTCGGGCTGGTATTCGCAATCGCTACAGCTTATTCCACAGGTGCTACGTCGACACTGACCGTTAACGTATGTTGCCCGCCGCCGAGAAAGACACCGCGCAGTGGAACGACGTCCTGATAATCGCGGCCGACCGCTACCGGAATATGATCGAGATTACACAGGCAATCATTGGTAGGATCTACATCCAACCAACCCAATTCAGCGCCACAATAGACTGAGACCCACGCGTGAGACTGGTCGCAACCAACCAAACGTGGTTTTCCTTCCGGTGGGACAGTGCGCAGATAGCCGCTGACGTAGCGAGCTGGCAGGCTCAGTGATCGCAGGCAGGCAATCTGAATCTGAGCGAAGTCCTGGCACACGCCCCGCCGCAATTGAAAGGCTTCTTCGGTCGAGGTGTTAACGAGTGTGGCGCCGGGATCGTAGGTAAAGTCTTGGCGAATTCGATGAGTCAGATGGATCAGTGCTTGAGCGATCGGGCAATTCGCGGTAAACGACTTGGCCGCGTACTGAGCGAACTCATCGGCGCGACGAATGCGTCGCGAATCGAATTGGAATTGGCTCGCTTCCAGCCAATTGGGGTCTCGCTGCTGCTGAACGTCCGCCAGGACTTGCTGCCAATCCTGCGTACTTTCCGGAACGAAGGCAGGACGCGGCCGAACGCTTACTCGGCTGGTCGCGGTAACAGTCAACTGCCGATGGCTTTCTTCAATAGAAAACGCGTGTACCGTATTACCAAAAAAATCGCGGCGACGATTGTGAATCTGTGGAGTGGGCCGAAATCGCACATGGTGCGAAAGGGTCCGGATTCGCCAGTCATCGCGCGGCGTTTGCAACACGAGGTTCTGGCATACTCGCACGGGAGATTCGTAGATGTACTTGGTAATGTGTGTGATCTTGTACTTCATGCTGGACCTCGCTCTTTTCCAGCGTAATGTCGCTGCTGGCCAACATGGATGAGGAACTTTCCAGATATTGCTTCGGAAAGTCTGGGTAATAGTTCACCCAAACGATCCAGTAGTCGCACCAGCGCCGAGCGTTCGCCGCTGGTATCGACGCGGACGAGGGCAATAACGTCGGCCAATTGCACGGTATTTAGCAGAGTGAGCGCCAAACGATATTCGGGCGAACGCACGGCCTGACGTGGATCGCTCGGCAAACACTCGACGTGATTCATGATCACCGCCAGTTGATAACCGATCGACCGTGGGTTGGTCTCGTCAGTCAGCACAAGGTCAAGCACCGGAGCCGCTTGTAGGCTGGCCATATAGCGCGAACGGTAGGTCATAATACTATCGAGAGTGACCAGTACAGCATCCAGTACCGCTTCCGTCTCGCTAGTCGCTTTGGTTAGCATGGCACGGCAGAGCGCCGTGGTTTGCCAGGCGCGTTCGATGCGTCGGCCAAGTTCGAGGAAGCGCCAAGCCTGAGTTCGCGTCATGCTTTCGGCAGACAAACCGGCTAGCGCCACCAGTTCCGTGATGACTCGATCGAGCACACCAATGGAATCGGTTGCGTCGATCGCGCCGGTCGCATTAGGACGCTGGCAGGTCTCATCGATTCTGCGGATCATGCGCCACATGTCAATGGCAACCCGGTCGCGCACACTGGATGCAATGCGCGTGATTTCATTGACTGTTGATCGCAGGCTCATCGATTGAGTCGCATCAAACACGGACTCCGGAAGCATCTCGGAAACGCTCGGCAGCCGCTGCTGCAATCCATCGATCACATAATCGGGTTCGATCTGACCACGTTCCGCCAAGGCGCGTAGCAAAACCGGCATTTCATCGACTTTCTCTCGCTCGTCAGTCAATCGAAGCAGCGCCGTGCGCAACAATCGAGCTTGTGCCTCGGCGCGCTCTACGTTGCGACCGAGCCAGAAAAGATTGTCCGCAACTCGACTCGGGAAATCGTCGCCGCTGCGCCTTAGCGTGACAGCTTTGGTTTCTGCCTTGAGCAGTGTGACTTTCTCGACAGGCTTTTCAGAGAGAATCCACACATCCTGACTGCGTTCGCCCGAAGTCATGGTCTGGTTCAGCACCATTGGGTCGGGCGAAACTCGCGACAGAGCGCTCGGCAGAGCTGAATAGGTACCGCCATTCTCTACCACGAACCCGCGCAGCGCGACGAACCACGGTTGCAACCGACCGTCAACGAAAACCGGCGTCGTCGACCGCACCTGCATTTGTTGAGCGACGAATTGCGATGGATGTTTCTTGATGCGCTCGATCAAGTCAGTTCGCTGGCCACTGGTCAGTGACCCGGGATGGATGGCCGGCGAATCGTACGTGCGAAACGCTGGTCGAATCAGCAACTGGTCGAAGTGGCTCCACACATAGTCGAGCGAAATTCGATCGGCGCACCACCACGTGGGAACCGACGGGATCAGCAAATCCTCACTCATCAAGTAACGGCAGATCTTATCGAGGTAAGGGTAAAAAACGGGCGATTCGACCAAGCGACTTCCCAGCGCATTGGCGACCGCTACTTCTTGGCAGCGCATGACTTCAACCAAGCCAGCAATTCCCTTGTCCGACTCCGGGTTCAATTCGACCTGGTCGCAATCGTCGTCGTCCAAACGGCGGAACAAGACCTCGACCGGCAGTAGTCCGCCAAGAGTCTTCAGCATAACTCGGTTTTCTCGCACCGCCAAATCGTCACCTTCGGCCAGCGTGTATCCCAAATATCGAGCCAGATAAGCATCCTCGACGTAGGATTGGCTGCGCGGTCCGCTGGTCCACAGCACAATCCGCGGATTATCGCGATATCTTGGTGCCAGTTTGCGCAGCGACTCCTGGAGAGATATAAAAAACGGTGCCAAGCGCTGCGCACGGCAGTTGCGAAACGCTACAGGCAAGTTTCGCGAGGTGACGATTCGGTTCTCCAGTAAGTACCCCAATCCAAATGGCGCTCGCGTGCGATCGCCCATCGCCCACCAGCCGCCATCCGCCGAGCGCGCTAAATCTGTCGCAAATAGTTGCAGATACTTTTGGTTACCAGCAACTAGCTCGTGATACGCCGGGTAGAAACTGGGATGCCCAAACAGTATCTCCGGTGGAATTAAGTGTTCGCGCAGCAGTCGTTGGGCTCCAAACAAGTCCGCCAAGATCGCTTCATAGAGCCTGGCACGTTGTACCAGACCGGCAACCAACTGTTCCCATGCTTGGTGCGGTATTAACAAGGGCATAGCGTCCAAGGTCCACGGTCGAGCCTTGCCACCATGCAAATTCTGGACAGCGGCGGTCAAACCATCGCTGGCGATCTGCCGCTGCGCCAGCTCCCAGCGCCGCTGAATCTCTGACACACCTAGTTGATCGATATAGCGAAAAAACGATATCCAATGGGACCGCAACTGATGTTCGACAACGAGCTCATCGTAAACACTCGCCGGTGGGTGATAGTCGCTTAACAGTTCCGCGAAGGAATTGCTTCCAGAAGGCGCACTCATAACGGTCGGACCGCTCGGCGCAAATCGAGTGTCATGGGAAACGCGGCATTCATTTCCACAGATGGCGGCGTTACCTGGCCCGGAGTATGGCCGTTCGCGAAAAACCGAGCGACTCGGCGGGCCTCGGCTTCGTATGCGTTCACGGGAAAGGATTGATAATTGCGACCCGCTGGGTGCGCTACGTGATAAGTACAGCCACCGATCGAACGATTGGACCAAGTATCGATAAAATCGAACACCAGAGGAGTGTGCACCCCAATGGTTGGATGCAGCGCGCTGGCCGGAGCCCACGCGCGATAGCGCACCCCGGCGACATACTGGCCTTGAATTCCAGTCGAACACAACGGAACTCGCCGACCTCCGCATGTGACGACATATCGTGACCCGACCATTCCGGAAACTTCTACTTGCAATCGCTCAACCGAAGAATCCACAAATCGGACGGTACCGCCACCGGCCGGTTCCTCCCCTAAGACATACCACGGCTCGATCGCCGAACGCAAGTCCAAACGCATATCACCCAGCGACATTTGGCCGATCTTCGGAAATCGAAATTCAAAGTGCGGTGCAAACCAAGCGCGGTCGATGGGTAGGTCTACCAGGTTCAATTCGTCAATCACTTCGCCAAAATCGCGCCATACGAAATGCGGTAACATGAAACGATCATGCAATGTCGTGCCCCAATCGATCAATGGTCGATCGTAGGGCGTCTCCCAAAAACGCGCGATCAGCGCTCGAATCAACAGTTGCTGCGTCAAGCTCATCTGGGCATGCGGAGGCATTTCAAATCCGCGGAATTCGAGCAATCCCAGCCTCCCACTGCTGCTGTCCGGCGAGTAAAGTTTGTCGATGCAGAACTCCGCGCGATGCGTGTTGCCGGTCAAGTCGATCAACAAGTTGCGAAACAATCGATCGACCAACCACGGTGGGCAATTCTCATGGCGCGGTGGCACAAGCGAAAAAGCCAGTTCCAGTTCGTATAAAGCGTCCTTGCGCCCCTCGTCCACGCGCGGCGCTTGGCTAGTTGGACCGATAAATCGTCCGCTGAAAAGATAGGATAACGAAGGATGATTCACCCAGTACCCAATCAAGCTGCGCAGCAGATCCGGCCGTCGCAAAATCGGACTTTCGGCCGGTGAGGGACCACCCAGCACCACATGATTCCCGCCACCGGTGCCAGTGTGCTTGCCGTCTAAATCGAACTTCTCAGTAGCCAACCGAGTCGAACGTGCTGCCTCGTATAAAGTCGTCGTATTATCTACTAACTCGTCCCAGTTCGCGGCAGGATGAATGTTCACCTCAATCACGCCAGGATCGGGCGTTACCTTGATTTGATTCAATCGAGCATCTGAGGGTGGCAAATATCCTTCGATCACGATTGGCATGCGCAGATCGATCGCAGTCGTCTCGAGAGCGGAAATCAACTCAAGAAAATCTTCGAGCGATTCCACAGGTGGCATGAACGCATGAATCTTGCCTCCGCGCGGTTCGAAACACATCGCGGTACGCACGCTTGTCGCAACCGGATGCTCTTCACGCGGATCGGCTTCCATGGTTGGCGAATCCGCCGCATCGCCTTTACTGGCGGAGAGTTGTTGTTCGATTGTGGCGCCACCCAGGACTGGATCGATATGCGTGGAGTGTAGCGGTTGCCGGCGGAAGGGAGGCTCGGGCAGCGCTGATTGGGGTGCGAGTGGATCGACCGGAAGAAACTCAGGCAGGTTAGCGGGCGGAATCCATGGAAGCGATTCTAGAGGTAGGCGCAAACCGATCGGTGAGTCGCCGGGCAGCAGAAACATTTTTTCCGAGCGCGTTGGCCACGGACCGCTCAGCCATCGAGCGCGCCCTTGCCACCATTGACGTTGCAATGGCATGACCAAGCCGCTTGGTTGATTGATGCCACGCTCGAAGATCTTAGCCAGGCGCGCACGTTGCTCAGGATCTTTCAGTTTCGAATCACGTGGATCGACATTGATGGGCAAACGCTGCTCTTTCCACAGGTAGTGAGCGACGTCTTCGTAAGCAGGTGTGATCCACTTCGCAGGCACGCCCAGGACTTTGGCGAAATGCCTAGCAAACGTGTCGGTTTCAGCAAATCCATGACCATAGTCCCGATCGATATCGGCGATCAAGTTCTCGTCCTGCCAAATCGCAACTCCATCGCGGCGCCAGAAACATGCCAGCGACCAACGAGGTAGTGATTCGCCTGGATACCATTTACCCTGACCGTAGTGCAACAGCCCGTCGGGCGCAAACCGCTCGCGCAGACGCTTGATCAAGACCTCGGAAAGTTTGCGTTTGTGAGGACCAACCGCCGCGGTGTTCCACTCCGCACCGTCCATATCGTCGATCGATACAAAGGTTGGCTCACCTCCCATCGTCAGTCGCACATCACCGGCGCGCAATCGCTGGTCGATCTCTTTTCCCAACGCTTCGATGGCATTCCACTGGTCCAGCGTGTAGGGTTTGGTGACTCGCGGATCTTCGTGGATGCGCGTAACCTGCATCGCAAAGTCGAACTTGACCTCGCATTCGTCGAGCGCGCCGGATATCGGTGCGGCGCTCGATGGGTCTGGCGTACATGCGAGCGGAATATGCCCCTCGCCAGCTAACAAGCCAGACGTTGGGTCCAATCCGATCCAGCCCGCACCCGGTACGAAGGCCTCCGCCCACGCGTGCAGATCGGTAAAGTCAGCTTCTGGGCCAGATGGACCATCCAAACTCTTCTGGTCGGGTGCCAACTGAATCAAGTAACCCGAAACGAATCGGGCCGCGATGCCCGAATGTCGCAGCATTTGTACCAGCAACCAAGCTGAATCGCGACACGAGCCTTGTTTGCGCACCAGTGTTTCTTCGGGCGTCTGCACGCCGGGTTCCAAGCGGATCAAATAATCGATCTCGCTTTGGATGCGCTGGTTCAGGTCGACTAAAAAGTTCACGGTCAATCGCGGAGTTTGGTCGATGGTTGTGAGAAACTTGCGTCCCGAATTTTCCAACGGCAAAGTCTCAAGAAACGGTCGCAGTTCGCGATCCAGCCACGCGTCATATTGAAACGGATATTTCTCAGCCGACGGCTCGACGAAAAAATCGAACGGATTGATCACCGTCATCTCGGCCAGCAGATCGACTTCGATGCGCAAGCTGCGCGCTGGTTTGGGAAACACGTAACGAGCCAAAAAGTTACCGTGCGGGTCCTGTTGCCAATTGACGAAATGTTCCGCCGGCTCGACCTTCAATGAGTAACTGGATATCGGTGTTCGGCAATGGGGCGCTGGGCGCAACCGCACCAGATGCGGTCCCAATGATACCAGCCGATCGTAGGTGTAATTCGTAGTGTGATGCAGCGCAACGCGAATCGACATAGACAACTTTTTTAGACAGCCACCCTGGTTCAAGCCGTTTTCTCAATCGGTCGCATGGCGAAAAAGGATTCATGGATCCCTTCGCTGACGCTGTTGAGTTTCGTTTGCAAATTGTCGATGAATTCGTGCAACCCGCGTTCGATGATCAATTCGATATCGGCAAATGCAAGTTCGCTTTTTAGACTGCCAAGTCGTCTTTCGGCCAAGTTCCGATAGGATCCTACCGGCGATCCGACAACTTCGTGGAGAGACCAATCGGCGCCCATCAAACAATACTGTACCGCGCGGGGAAATTCGCGATCGAGGATCAAGAACTCGACTACGCGCCGCACGGACAGTCCGCGGAAGCGTTTGCGATACATCTCAAAACCGCTGACTGATCGCAAGACAGCGGACCAACCAAGATCGTCGATCGTAGTGCCGACATCGTTGACCGACGGCAGTAGAGCAAAATATTTGACATCTAAAATTCTGCTGGTCTTGTCGGCACGTTCCATCAATCTGCCGAGATTCGCGAAATGCCATCCTTTATCGCGCGACATCGTCGCGTCGAGGATTCCATGGAACAAGTGGGCATGCTGTTTGACCGATCGAAAGAACTCCGACGGCGAGGCAAACCGTGCTTGATCGGTGGCCGAGCTGTTCACGAAATGATAGAACTCGTTCAGTTGTTCCCAAGCTTCTGAGGAAATCGACTCGCGTACCGTACGCGCATTTTCGCGTGCAGCGCGCAACGAGGAGACGATCGAGTTGGGATACTTCTTGTCCGAGGTCAAGAACTGAATCACGCTTTCGGCAGTCGCTTCGCCATAGTTCTTGGCGAAATACTCATCGTCGCCGGTAGTGCTGACCAGCGGACGCCACTGTGAGTCCGAACCGGCTGGCTGGTCGAGTATCAAGTTCAACGTAACATCAATGAAGCGCGCCAAATTTTCGGCGCGCTCCACATATCGAGCCATCCAATAAATTGATTCCGCTACTCGGCTCAGCATATTCCAATCTCTGCCTTAGTCTCTATTTGCGCTAATATCTCAAGAGTTGCTAACTTGCCATTCGCGCGACGATTTGCTGCTGGCTCTGTTGGGATTCAACCGCTTCGGCCTGTTCGTCAGCTAATACCCACGTATCCTTACTGCCGCCGCCCTGCGAGGAATTTACGACTAACGAACCTTTTCGCAGCGCCACGCGAGTCAGACCACCGGGCAGCACCCAAATGTCCCGCCCGTACAAAATATAAGGTCGCAAATCGACGTGCCGGCCTTCAAAGTGATCGGTGACTAGAGTGGGCACGCGCGACAGAGCCAGCGTAGGCTGGGCGATATAGTTTCTTGGGTCCGCTTCGATCTTGTGCGCGAATTCTACTTGCTGCTGGCGAGTCGAATGCGGGCCAATCAGCATGCCATAGCCACCCGCCTCGTTCGCCGCCTTGATGACTAACTCGTCAAGATGATCCAGTACGAAACGCCGATCGTCATCGCGGGCACAAACATAGGTGGGAACGTTGGGCAGAATGGGCTCTTGGTCGAGATAAAACTTGATCATGTCGGGCACGAAAGCATAGATCACTTTGTCGTCGGCCACGCCTGTCCCTGGCGCATTGGCCAGCGCCACATGCCCTTTGCGATACACATTCATCAGCCCCGCGACCCCGAGCATGGAATCGGCTCGGAACGCAAGTGGGTCGATAAAGTCGTCATCGATGCGCCGATAAATTACATCCACTCGCTGAAATCCGTCGGTGGTGCGCATATATACGAAGTCATCTTTGACCAGCAAATCACGGCCTTCCACTAGCTCGACACCCATCTGCTGTGCCAGAAATGAATGTTCGTAGTAGGCCGAGTTATAAATGCCGGGGCTTAATACGACGATCGTCGGAGTTGTGATCGCGTTGGAAGCCAGACCTGCCAATGTCTCGTACAACTTGCTGGGATAAGTATCCACCGGCCGTACGCGCAGATCGCGAAACGCCATTGGAAAACTGCTCTTCATCACCAGGCGATTCTGCAGTACGTAGGAAACTCCCGACGGGCAGCGCAGATTATCTTCCAGAACATAGATCTTACCGTCGGCATGGCGAATCAAGTCCGTGCCCGTGATATGGCACCAAATTCCGCCTGGCGGATTCAAGCCTCGGCATTGGTGGCGATAGGATTTGGCTTTATCCAACAAATCTCTGGGAACAATGCCCTCACGAATAATATCCTGGTCATGGTACACATCGTTGATGAATCGGTTCAGTGCTTCGATGCGCTGTTTGAGCCCTGCCTCGATCAATCGCCACTCGATCGCGTCTACGATGCGCGGCACGATGTCGAATGGAAAGATCTTCTCCGTACCTTGTTGGTCTCCATAGACCGTAAAGGTAATTCCCATTCTCAGCAGCGCTCGATCAACCGCTTCTTGACGCTGCTTCAATTCAGTCGCTGAAAGCGCGCTGAATTTGTCGATTAATATACTGGCTCCCCCGCGAGGCTGGCCCTCAGCGTCGAATAATTCGTCGAAGAAGCCTTCAGTAGAATAGCCTTCAAAGGCATGTTGCTGGTTCATAGGTGACGGACCTCAAGCTAGCATTTCGACTCGGAAGCTACCGCCACTAGCTCGTTCGTAGATGTCACAATCATAACAAGTTGCTTGACCGTACCTCTCAATCGGACCGTCAGAATTTGAAATTCAGTTCGAAACTGCATAAACGACAAAATGTCACAGAATCGACAAATCCAGTGGTTTTGCATCAACGATGCCACCAGATTTTGCTCGACCTCATAGGGAGAAAGCTTAAGGCGAGCGGCAGATGGCAATTTACCATGCCGTGAGCGTATACAAGCCCGAAGCGCAAGCGAGTGCGTCAATCCTGGCACGGACACAATCCCGGCACGGTCACACTCTCTTGCGCGTCGGGCTTGTATTGGTAAGCACCTAACATTTCAGCATCGCCCCTGCGGAAGTACGGGTCCCTAGGGATTTTTCCCCCAAGAATGATGCGGCATCACCAGGTTTACAGCGAACTTCTGTTGGCAACAAACTACGATGCACGATATAATTCAACATCCCACCGGTCTTTTGGCTGGGCGCCAGCCACGACCAACCATAATCCCACCCAAACCCCAACCTGACTTTTGATGCGTAGGTTCTGACGATTTATTGAACCTATTGGTCAACTCCCTAGTTTGATTGCAATTCAAATCCAAACTTTCGCATTTAGCGATTTAGTTGATCATGAATTGCAGTTTCTATGCACTGGAGCAACTTATGAGCGCCATTTCTAACCCATTGCAGTCGTCTGGTTCGGCCAGCCACTCCTGGGTATCGAGGCTACACGGAATGACCTTACCCAGCAGCAAATGGATGTGGTTCACGGTCGGCGCGATCGGCTTGGCGATTGGATACTGGTTGATCGCGGGGCTGCAAACCAACCATTCGGTCTCCAATAAATCGCTGGTGATGTACACGGTCCAATCGCGAGATCTGCCTATCTCAGTAATCGAGCGCGGTAATTTGGAGAGCCAGTCGAACGTGCGAATATTGTGCGAAGTAGACGATCTACGCAACGATGGTGTCTACGGCACACCGGTGGTATGGATCATCCCCAACGGTTCGTCAGTAAAAAAGGGTGATTTGTTGGCGGAATTTGATTCGGCTCCCATTTTGACTGAGTTGGATCAGCAAGTTCTCGACACCGAACGCTCGAAAGCCGAGTTCATGCAAGCAGAAGCCAGTTTGAAGAATCAGGAAATCGAAAATCAAAGCTCCAAGGACAAAGCAGAGCTAGACGTTCAGCTCGCGCAATTGGACTTGAAGATGTATCAAGATGAAGAAAAAGGGACGCATCGCCTGGCCGTCGAGGCGATCAATCGGCTGATCGACGACGTTAACAATGAGATCCTAACCGCCGAGATGAACCTCAAACTGCGTCGCAACGAGAAAGTCGGCATCGAGTCGCTTTTCAAACTGGGCTATGCAGGCAAGAGTGAAAAAGATCGTTCGGTGCTCAGTTACCTTCAAGCCGAAGCTGACTACTCGGCGAAGCTCAACAAGATGAAGACCCAGTTGGCTTCCTTGGATAAGATTGAGCATTACGAGTTACGGATGCAAACTTTGACGCTCCGAGGAAAACAAACAACTGCTGAGCAAAGCCTGAAGCAAGTGCTGCTAACGAACTCGGCCAAACTGCAGCAAGCCAAGGGCATATTGGCAGCCCGGAAGGAATCTTTGAAGAAAGAAGAAGAGCTACTCGCTCGATTCAAGGCTCAGCTTGACAAGTGCAAGATTCTGGCGCCTTCGGACGGCATGGTAACGTACGCTTCGGATCGCGACATTGAAATTCGCGAAGGTGCGGCCATCCGCAAGAGTCAGCACTTTATGTCTTTGCCCAATCTTCAGCAAATGCAAGTTCAGGTCAGTGTCCACGAATCAGTCTTGGATCGTGTTAAAGTTGGTCAAAAGGCCACTATCTCAATCGATGCCTTTGCAGAACGCAGATACGAAGGTACTGTCCAGTCGGTCGCAGTACTACCAGAACAGAACTATTACTATGGATCGGACACGAAAGTCTACAAAGCAATCGTGAAAATCGACGAAACGGTGGGACAGCTCAAACCAGGCATGACTGCTGTGGCCGAAATACATATCGATCTGCTGGAACACGTCAACGCAGTTCCGGTGCAGGCAATTGTGCAGCGCGACGGCAAGAGTTGGCTGTACGTTGAAGATGGCTCGTCTGTCGCTCATCGCGATATTACGCTCGGACCGAGCAATGATCTATTTGTAACCGTCACCGACGGCATTCAAGCGGGGGAACGAGTGGTTCTGAACCCGACGGAGTTGATCGAGACTGCGGACGAGAAGCAGAATAATCCCGAGCTTGATCAAGTCTCACCGCCGGCAACTCCCATCGCGCCCAAAGGGACGCTGACGGCGGCGCTGGTGAGTGGACCGGCGAAGAAATAAGGCGTTCATCCGTGTGGATAGCCACAATTCAGTTAGCGGTCCGCAACCTGCTGCTTCATAAACTGAGAAGTTTCCTAACCATCCTGGGAACGATTCTTGGAGTTGCGTCGGTGATCGCCATGCTCAGTGTGGGCGAGGGTTCCAAACGCAAAGCGGTCGAACAAATTCGGCAATTGGGCGCTTGCAACGTGATGGTGCGCAGCGTTCGACCGGGCAGTGGTTCACAAGGTGGTTCGCAATCTGGCAATACCTCTGGCCAGACGACTTCGCGAGTTCTCGAATATGGATTGACCTATGAAGACCTGCGTTCACTGAGCGGTAGTTTACCCACAGTCGAGCGCGTCGTGCCACTTGCTTTGGTGCGCAAGAATGCTCAGCACCAAACTTTTCGAATTCAGAATGCGAGAATACTTGGTACGACTCCTGAATTGCTCATGGTCAAGAACTTGAAAATTTCCCGCGGGCGATTCATCACGCAGCAGGATCTGGATCAGATCAGCAACGTCGTCGTCCTCAGTGAAGGTGCCGCGCGTCGTTTGTTCAGCTTTGCCGATCCACTCGGCGAAGCAGTGCTGCTGGGTGACGGAGCCTATCGAGTAGTCGGAATTCTTAAACAGCAATCATCGGGAGCGGAAGCGGTTGGCCAGATTGGAAACGATAATATGAACGAGGACATGTATATTCCGCTGACCGCAGTGCGCAGCAGGTTTGGGGAACTGCAACGCATCGTTTCGGCGGGCAGTCGATCCTACGAACGAAACCCATTGAGCGAAATCACGTTGGCCGTTAATTCGGAAGACATCGTTCCGCAGACTGCGGATATGGTCCGCCGGCTGCTTGAAATTCGACATACCCGCGCGAAAGACTATGAAGTCGTCGTGCCTCTTGAACTGCTCAATCAGGCCGAACATGAAAAACAGGTGTGGAATATCGTTCTCGGTTCCATCGCAGGCATATCCCTGTTGGTAGGTGGCATCGGAATCATGAATATCATGCTCGCCACCGTCACTGAACGTACACGCGAAATTGGCATTCGTCGCGCCATTGGCGCTCGCCGCGGCGATATCATTCGTCAGTTCTTGATCGAGACCATTGTGCTCAGCACAACTGGCGGCTTAATCGGAATTTTCCTCGGCGTCGCGTTACCGTGGAGCGTAACTCAGTTTGCGGGAATTCCGACTGCAACCAGCACCTGGAGCGTAGTCGTCGCGTTTGGTATCTCAGTCGCAACGGGTATCGTATTCGGAGTCTACCCCGCTCGCAAAGCCGCCCACATGAACCCGATCGAAGCGCTGCGACATCAATAGAGCCAGCGTCGAGAAAAATCTCGAAAGCATTTGGGATGCCTTCTCCCCTGCTGCTATAACTAGATTTAAAGGTAGCGGAAGTCGTCGAGGGCGTCGTCTGGGCTTTCGTGTCAAGTCCTTCGAAACCCAGCCAGCATTGAACGAAGAACGAAAGCCTCGACGGCTGCCGCTACCTCTAGATCTAGTTATGGCAGCAGCGTGATGGTTACGAAGGTGAGCTGAGATGGAGAATAGCGAAATCGCGGATGTTTTCGACCAGATGGCAGAATTGCTTGAGTTGAGCGGAGAGAACATGTTTCGCATCCGCGCGTATCGCAACGGTGCCAAAGCCATTCGCGAGTTGCCGGAAAACGTAGCAGATATTCTCACGGACTCCGCTAGAGACCTCAAGGACGTGCCTGGCATCGGTCAAACGCTCGCAGACAAAAGCAGAACTTTGGTAACCACTGGCAGCCTACCGCAGTTGGACGAATTGCGCAAGAAGATCCCGCCTGGGTTGATCAAGATCATGCATATACCCGGACTGGGCGCCAAGAAGGCAATCGCCTTGCATCGTGAACTGGGCGTCGAGAATTTGGAACAATTGCGCACCGCATGCGAACAACATCAAGTTCGACAGATTAAGGGCTTTGGCGAGAAAACGGAGCAGTCGATTCTCGAGGGCTTAACGATTGCCCAGTCGGCTGCCCAACGCATGCGAATTGATCAGGCGCAAACACTGGCATCGCGCATTCGCGCGCACATGACGCAATGCGCTTCGATCAAGCGCTTAGAATTCGCTGGCAGCTTGCGGCGAGGAAAAGAGACCGTCGGCGATCTCGATATGCTCGTCATCAGCGACGATCCCGCGGCGGTAATGGACCATTTCGGCCAACTACGCGGCATTGCCAGTGTGATTGGGCGCGGCGATACCAAGATGTCGCTGCGCGTGGACGATCAATTCCAAGTCGATATGCGTGTAGTTCCTCAAGCCAGTTTCGGTGCTGCGTTGCAGTACTTCACCGGCTCGAAGGAACACAATGTGGCCATTCGACAACGAGCTAAAAAAATGGGCATGACCGTCAATGAATACGGCGTTGCCAAACTGAGTGCGCCCGGCGAACTCTTTGCGGGCGCGTCGGAAGAGGAACTCTATTCGACTCTAGGTTTGCAGTGGATACCACCTGAGCTTCGCGAGGGCCGCCACGAAATCCAGTGGGCTGGATCTGACCACGGATTTCCAAATCTCGTACAGTTGCGAGACATGCAGGGCGATTTGCATATGCACACGGTTGCTTCCGATGGCACTGAATCGATCGAAGCGATGGCCGCCGCCGCGGCAAAGCGAGGATTAAAGTACATCGCCATCACAGATCATTCCAAACGCGTCAGTATGGCTCGAGGACTGGGCCCTGAGCGATTGTTAGCTCAATGGGCCGAGATCGACCAACTCAATCGCAACCCAGCGAACGGTCCAGCGGTCCGCATACTCAAAGGGATCGAATGTGATATTCTCGAATCCGGACCATTGGACTTGCCGGATGAAGTTTTGGAACAGGCTGATTGGGTCGTCGCCAGTGTCCATTATGGCCAAAAGCAGTCGCGCCAGGAAATCACCGCCCGCATTGTCGGTGCGCTGTGCAATCCTCATGTCGACTGCATCGCGCATCCAACCGGCCGGTTGATCGGTAGGCGGCAACCCTACGAAGTGGACATGTCCGCAGTGATTCAAACTGCCGCTAACGAACGAAAGTGTTTGGAACTGAACGCGCATCCCACGCGGCTTGATTTATCCGAGTCGTTTTTAATGAGCGCAATTGCGGCGGGGGTTCCGATATCCATCAATACCGATGCGCACACAATCGACGGGATGGATGTGATGTCCTTTGGCGTCATTCAAGCCCGGCGCGCGGGGGTTCTGGCAGATCAAGTCATCAATACTTGGCCAATTACTAGGCTCCTAAGCTGGCTGGAGCGAAATTAAGAAGCTCTGCAACGATCGCCAACTATAGCGATTGATCGGATTGTAGTGATTGCTGCACTCGCGTAATCGCACAGCCGTTTACTTAACAGGTTGCGGCGTAGCCGAGCGTGACCTACTTTTCGATACAAGCCAAAATGGCAACGCCGATTCCGTGCCTCGGCAGTTCAACCAATCCAGATTTCGTGCTAGTAGAGATACCTATGCCTAGTTCCGGACCTGCTTCGATGACGGGATTGACCAGTGCACTAGCGGGAGGCAATTCATCGGGTGATTCCGCCAAATTGGATGAATTGCTACAGCGCATCAATCAGCTTGCAGGCAATTCTCCTGGTGCCTCCGCAGGCGCGGAAGTTGTGGCTGCCCCACCGGCTAAGCCGGCCGCTTCCGCCTCGTTGCCCGAGCCAAATGCAGCCGCGACGTCGGCAAGCCAAGCAGTGAACAACAAAGTACCTCAGAGTTTTGCAAAGATCACCGGCGACTCCGAGGAGCCTTTCATTCCCAATGTACCCGGGTCGCTCCGTGAAGCAGGCATCGGGGAGGGATTGGTCGAAGAGTTGATCATGCGGTACTTGTTGAGCAAAGGCGAAGCTCCTGGGCGCATGATTGCTGACCAAATCAAACTGCCGTTCCGATTGCTCGAACCGATTCTCAATCGACTTAAATACGAACAAATGACCGCGTACCGCGGCGCGAATTCGCTGCACGATTACACACATATATTGACTGACCAAGGCATGGATCGCGCCCGTCGATACCTCCTGCGCACGACTTATTTTGGTGCCGCGCCTGTACCGCTCGAACAATATTGCCAAGCCGTTAAAATGCAATCGGTTGAAGGTCAGAGTCCTGGCCCTCAAGACCTCGCCCGCGCCTTCAAGGATTTATTGATCGATCGCAAGATGTTCGGTCGGTTGGGGCCGGCGATCAACAGCGGCAAAGGCATGTTTCTGTACGGTTATCCAGGAAACGGCAAGACCAGTATCGCCGAACGCGTCACTCAAGCGTTTGGCAAGTACATCTGGATACCTCGCAGTATCATAATCGAAGGTGAGATCATGCGTCTGTTTGATCCGCTGATGCACCAGGAAGAAGACAGTACGCCCGCCAACGTTTCGCCTTTCGAAGAAAGCAAGTTTGACAAGCGTTGGGTGCGAGTTCGCCGTCCCACGATCGTTGCCGGCGGTGAATTGACGATGGATATGCTCGAAGTGCGCAAAGACCACACGACGAACATCAGCGAAGCCCCTTTGCAATTGAAGAGCAATTGCGGTGTGCTGCTCATCGACGACTTTGGCCGCCAAAAAATGCGCGTCGACGAGTTGCTGAACCGTTGGATCGTGCCCTTGGAAAAACGCTACGACTACCTCAATCTTTGTAGCGGCAAGAAGACTCAAGTCCCGTTCGATCAACTGGTAATCTTTTCCACCAATCTGCAACCCAAGGATCTCGTTGACGACGCGTTCCTAAGGCGTATTCCCTACAAGATCGAAGTGCCCAACCCCAGCGAAGAAGCGTTTCGAAAGCTGTTCGAAATCATGTGTCCAAAAATCGGCTTGCCGTATCAACCCGAGTCCATTAACTACTTGGTCGAAAAGCACTATCGTGCGAATGGGCGTCCATTCCGCAATTGCCATCCGCGCGATCTGCTATTGCAAGTTCGCAATTATTGCTTGTACCACAAATATCCTCTGGAATTACGCATCGATTATCTCGACTTCGCCTGCGAGAATTATTTCTCGATCATGTAATTCCGCAATTGGGACTGGCGCCGTTATTCTTCAAGTATGTGTTGCTTAGGCGCAATACCGTTCAACGAACGTGGGATAAGCTTACAGCTTGTCAATATCTTGTGCAAGCAATGGCGAAACTCCGCTACAGGTTGACAAGCTGGAAGCTTATCCCACGTTCGTTGAACGGTATTGTGCTTAGGCGAGTGGCAATACGAAATCTAAGGGCGAGTTGTTCCGACGGAGTTCGACGCGAGCGAGACTCCAACCGAGCGCGAGTCCCACCGACTGGTTCGGTGGATTGTTAGGCTTCAAGCAACTCAGCATCGCACTTATCTCGCGCCTGCAACTCCGGCGCAAATTCTACGGATGTTCCGTATCGCCGATGGCAAGCTGGGGGCAAACTCGCTGCCCCAAACCACGCTCGGGGTGTCGCGATTCGCTGTGTGGTATCTGCCAATTCAATGAACTGGACAGCGATACATATTTGCAGTCTATAAGCCCGAAGCGAATGCGATCCCATGGCATACATAGTTTTTTCGCTTGCGCGTTGCGTTACAATAAACTGAAATATTCTGCCAAGGTGACGCTGAGCAAATTGTTGGAAGGGCGATAATCGATGAACAAAATTTCTCGTCGTGCGTTATTGAAGAGTGCCGCAGCGAGCAGCGTGTTTCCACTATTCACGATTGGCGGAACCAAGTCCTCCGGTCAAATCCTGGGAGCGAACGACGTGATCCGCGTCGGCGTTGCAGGGATTCATGGGCAGGGGCGAGCTCATATCGAACAGTACATCGGTCTACCCGGTTGCCAAGTCACGCATTTGATCGATCCCGATGCACGGCTCTTCGAATCGCGCAGCAAGATGGTGCAGGACAAATGGGGGCATCGGCCAAAGTGCTTTCAAGATTTGCGCGAAGCGCTTAACGACAAGGAGTTCGACGCGATTTCAATCGCAACCCCAAATCACTGGCACTCCTTGGCAACCATTTGGGCATGCCAGGCGGGTAAGGATGTCTACGTCGAAAAGCCTTTGAGTCATAACATCACCGAAGGCAGACGATGTGTCGAGGCGGCGAGAAGATACCATCGAATCGTCCAGCACGGAACTCAACAGCGCAGCAACTCTTGGCAGGCCAGCGAGATTGCAACGGTACAGTCCGGGAAGTATGGCAAGTTATTGGTCTCTAAGGGATATTGCTGCAAACCACGTTGGAGTATTGGTCACAAACCCATTGCACCAGCTCCCAGTGAAGTCGATTTCAATTTGTGGCTCGGACCGGCACCCCAACAACCCCATCACGGAAATCTAGTCCACTACAATTGGCACTGGTTTTGGGATTTCGGCAATGGTGATATCGGCAATCAGGGAATTCATGAACTTGATGTAGCTCGCTGGGCAATCCCTGGCGCAACAATACCTTCGCGAGTTTGGAGTCTAGGAGGTCGATTCGCCGAAGCAGATCAAGGGCAAACTCCCAACATGCAGATGGCCGTGTATGAATACGGCGACGTTACTCTACTGTTCGAAGTACGTGGATTGGTCCGAGGTGCCGAGGAAAAACCCGAAAGCCTGCTGTCTCGGTTCAAAGTACTGAATGAGTTCTATACAACAGAAGGAATGATTACGAATAACACGTTTTTTCCCAAGAACGGCGGCCAGCCGCAGAAGCTGGACAAGCTTGATGTCAAAGTCACCAATGGTGGAGCGTGGGGGAGTTTCCTGAAAGCTGTGCGCAGCCGCAATGTGTCCGATTGCAACGCGGATGTCGAAATCGGACACTACTCTTGCGTGTTAATTCATGCGGCAAATGCATCGTACCGCTTGGGGAATGATGTGCCCTTCGATCCCAAATCGCAAAAGCTGGGAGACAACCGCGAAGTAGTCGAATCGTTCAATAACCTGCAAGCAAACTTGAAAGAAGCAGGTGTACAACTGAACGCTGCAACCTATCGAATGGGTCGGACGTTGACGATGAATGCTCAGAAGGAACAATACATCGGTGACGGAGCCAAGGAAGCGAATGCTTTCCTGTCGCGTGACTACCGCGCTCCGTTTGTCGTACCTCACAGCGTGTGAGTCGTGCAATCAAATTCCTAGGTTGAACTTAACGTTGGAGAGGCTTCCCATGCTCAGAATTATTGTTCCAAATCTGTGGAACTTTTCCGGCAAAGTCCTGGGTGCGTTGCTCGTTATCGCAAGCCATGTCCCGTGTGTCGCCGATGACTTGCCTGAAAATGCCCAGCCAAGGACGATCCATGGCGATTCCGTTGAACCGGAATGGGAAGAGCCTGTAACGATCACGGTCGGTCAAAACGACGGTGACTTGCGCGGCGATACGGGCAAAGCGATCCAAGCGGCCGTCGACTACGTAGCTCGGCAAGGTGGCGGCACGGTGAAGATTCTTCCCGGAACCTATCGCTTGCGCAATTCGATATTCTTGCAGTCACACGTCAGGTTGGTGGGCAGCGGCGAACAGACAATATTGTTCAAAGAGCCTTCAACAACCACCGATCTAACGGTCGACGGCGATCATTGGGATCAGGAAGTTACGCTTGCCGATGCGAAAGGATTTCGTGTCGGCGACGGAGTACGCTTGGTCGCACAGGACCCACATGGCAAAGGAACGAACATCATTCAGCGAACGTTGATCGCACGCAAAGGCAACCGGTACAAACTCAACGAGCGCTTATCGGAGCGCTACCATCTCTCCGGTAAGCCGAAGATTGCCACAAATTTTGCTTTGATACAGGGAACGAATATTTCGCATGCCGCCATCGAGGATTTGATGGTTGACGGTAACAAGTCGCAAAACACCATGCTCGACAAAGGAGCATTTGATGACGGAGCGATTCGTTTTGATCAATGCAAGCGTATGATGGTTCGCGGAGTTACGGTCCGCAACTTTTATTGTGACGGAATTGTTTGGGGTATTTCGCACGATGTGCTCGTCGAGAATTGCAAACTACTCGACGGTGTTCGACTGGCAATTCACTCAGGGTCCGGGTCGCAACGGTCGATCGTTCGTGGAAATACGGTTACCAAATGTGCGGAAGGAGTCTATTTTTGCTGGGGTGCCCAACATGGCCTGTATGAAAAGAACGTTATCGCGCAGTGCGGTTACGGCATGACGCTTGGCCACAGCGATTCCAACAACCTAATCCGCAACAACGAAATCCGCGACAGCCGCCAAGCCGGAATCTACTTTCGCGGTCATGGCGGTGCTTTTGGGCCACATCGCAATCGCTTTGAAAACAACCGCATCATCAACAGCGGAGGCGAAAGCGGGGTCGCGATCGATGTCCAAGGGGAAGTGGAAGGAGTCGAAATCGTCAACAATGTGATCGAGGAATCCCGCGGCCCGGCGAACCGGAGCGGCATTCGCATCGCCGCAGAAGCGAAAAACATCCGCTATGAGGGCAACCAAGTGCACGGAGTCTCCGTATTAATCGCGGATCAACGCCCCAAATAGTGAACAATGGTGAGCTCCAACTGCGGCTGCTGAATCGCTCGCTTTTTCGTGCCGATTGCACAAAGAGAAGATAGGTTTATTTTCCAGAATCAACGGCCACCTCTATCGCTGGCGCCATTTTCCCATGAGATGCAAATCTCACGATTTGCCAACAAAATGGTGAGAATTTTTTGCAGGTTTCGCTCACGCTTCTTGCATATCTAATTGGGCAGTTCTGAGAAAAGAATTGCTAGGAACTGCCGTGTAGGCTTTTCTCCTTCTCAAGACATTTTCCTGGCAATGGTAATCGGGCGGCAGTCATGACTCGACGTTACAAGAAAAATCGAAAAGCGGAAAAACGTTGTTCTTGTTCATACCGACCCAATTTGGAGGCACTCGAAACGCGAATAGCGCTGAATGGTACTGATATTAATCCAGACGAAATTGGCGATGTGATGCTAAGTGACGTTTCGATCGAAACGTCACAACCCAATCTGCGCCTTTCGATTCCATCTGAACAATCGGCTGTACTTTCTTGGGGCTTGACTGGCAAACCAATTGAGCAAAGCTCAGCGATCCCCGCGACGGTGACGGCGGCCAGTACGTCATTGTCGGCGCTAACCGTTTCGCCCTTCGAGTTCGTCGGCAACGCCTTGTCAGTCAGTACGACACTGACGCGGACCAGTGCACCAACAGGTGCACTTGCTGGACAAACTGTGACTTTCACACTGACCGGGCCAGTCACGACCACGCTCGGCGCGACCACAGATGCCAACGGTCTTGCGTCAGTCGTATTTCCGCTTACGGATCGCGGTACTTACAGCGTGAACGCGAACTTTAATAGCGGCACTCCCTTGCTTACCTCAGCCATATCGAAC
>SXGS01264716.1_pt1 | contig 33438 bp, 23 predicted proteins | sample 3174681 | NCBI WGS metagenome assembly SXGS01 (sample SAMN11356861, study PRJNA531348) | freshwater metagenome | isolation source: freshwater sample F1-80 | place: China: Fuxian Lake, Yuxi | collected 2017-12-25
CGTCAGCCCTCCGGTGCATTCGACGCAGCACCGGGGGGCTGACGCCGCCCCGCTCGCCAGTTTCATTTTTGGCCGAGCTGGCATTTATCAAGCGGACGTCAGCACCTCGCGGACGACGTTGCCATGCACATCGGTCAAACGGAAATCTCGGCCGCTGAAGCGGAACGTCAGGCGTTCGTGGTCGAGGCCAAGCAGATGCAGAATTGTGGCGTGCAGGTCGTGCATCGTGCAGATGTTTTCAACCGAGTGCATACCGAGGTCGTCGGTCGCGCCGTAAATCGTGCCTCCGCGCACGCCGCCACCGGCCAGCCACACGGAAAAACCTTCGGGGTGATGATCTCGTCCGTCTCGGCCGGAGGAGTGCGGCGTGCGACCAAACTCGCCGGCCCACACGAGCAGCGTTTCCTCGAACAAACCGCGCTGCTTGAGATCGGTAATCAGTCCGGCGATCGCCTGATCGGTGTCGAGCGCGTTCTTTTCGTGGCCGGCTTTGAGATTGCCGTGCTGGTCCCATGTGCCGTTCGACGCGCCGGGCGGGCAGGTGATCTCGACGAAGCGGACGCCCGATTCAATCAGCCGGCGTGCTCGCAGGCATTGGATGCCGTACAGCCGCTGCGAGGGAACTTTCGAGTCGAGGGCGTATAGCTTCTGTGTGGCTTCGGTCTCGCGGCTCAGATCGAGCAGATCGGGGACGAGCGACTGCATTCGGAACGCCATCTCGTAGTTCTTGATCGCCGCATCGACATCGTCGTCTCCACCGAGCGACCGCGAGAACGCTTCGTTCTGTCCGCGCAGTAACGCGAGCTTGGCGAGTTGAATGCGAGAGTCTTTGTCGGCCGGATGAATGTTGTCGATCGGCGTGCCATCGGCCGCGAGCAGCGTGGCCTGATGATTCGCGGGCAGAAAGCCACTCGAATAATTTTCGAGACCGCCGCAGGGGACGACTCCGAAACTGAGCACGACAAAGCCCGGCAAGTTCTGGCTTTCGCAGCCGAGACCGTAGTTGACCCACGAACCAAGACTCGGCCGGCCGGCGTTGTTCGAGCCGGTGTGTAGGAAGAGCACCCCCGTCGAATGGATCGGCAAGTCGGCCTTCATCGAGCGGATCACCGCGAGGTCATCGGCATGCGTCGCGATGTGCGGGAACAGACTGCTGATCGGCATTCCGCATTCGCCATGTTTCCGAAACGTCCACGGACACTTCAGCCACTGGCGATTGCCGTTCGCGGTCGGGTTCTTCGATTCAAGGAACGGCTTGCCGTCGAGTTCATCGAGCTTCGTTTTTGGATCGAACGAATCGACGTGTGAAACTCCTCCGTCCATGAACAGGAAAATCACGTTCTTGACGCGCGGCTGGAAGTGCGGAGTGCGGAGTGCGGAGTGCGGAGTTGTGAGGGCCGATGCCTGACTGCCCATCATTGCCGAGAGCGCAACAATGCCGAAACCGTTGGCAGAAGTACGGAGCAATTCGCGCCGCGACAACTCCGCACTTCGCATTCCGCACTCCGCACTCCAAACACGTTTCATCGCTGGCTCCTCGGACTCGGACGGGCGGTACGGATTGAGGCAACGACCATTTTCAGGATCTCCGTCGCTTCATCATGTAGTTTCTCGACCAACTCTTTCTTCAAGAGGCCTGACACCATCACCAACTCCAGCCAGTAGACGCACTCATCAGCTTCCTCCTCAACGATTCCCAGCTTTGCACAGAATTCCGCACGAGAACGTCCACGGCACGCCGCACGGTAATTCGCACCAACAGACGTCGCCGCGCGCAACAACTGCTTACCAATCACACCACTGGCTCGCTTGCGAGGCAGACTCTCCACCAACCGAATCGTTCGCAGAGCAAACTGCTTTGACCGGTTGAGCAAGGGCGATGGTTCAGTGGTTGGCATTCAGGCCTCACATCGGCCCATGACAGCAGGCCTTAAAACTCCGCATTCCGCACTCCCCGCTCCGCACTTATTTCAGGGAATATAGATGAACTCGTTGACGTTGAAGAGCGCGTGAGCGACGTCCTTCCAGACGACTTGGCTCGTCAGCACATTAGGGCCGGCGACTTGGTGCAAGTCTGCAAGTTGCCGGACAGCTTGCTCAAAACGATCTTGCTCATCGCCGGTTGGCGGACGGGTGAGCGCGATCTGAAACATCGCGTTGATCCTGGCAGGGATCGTTTCATCTGGACGTTTCACCAAGCTCGCGCCCCACACCTCCGCCTGCTGCAACACGAAGGGATCGTTAAGTAGCGCCAGCGCCTGAGCCGGCACGTTGGTCACATCGCGGCGGCCTTGAGCCACTTTGCCGCCGGGAAGATTGAACGCTCCGAGGAACTTCGGAGCCTCCATCAAATTGTTTTTGATGTAGATGCTGCGGCGACCGCTGCCATCCAACGGGCCGGGGAAGAGGCGGCGATCGGCGTATTCTTTCTCGCGATACGGTTGCACGCTGAGCCCGAACATGGTGCGATCCAAACGGCCCGACGCAGCAAGGATCGAATCGCGCACGGCTTCTGCTTCCAATCGCCGAGCGGGGTAATGCCGCAGCAACCGATTGAGCGGATCACTCTCGCGACCGGTTGCGGAAGGCTGGTTCGACATCTGAAACGTGCGCGTCAGCACAAGCTCGCGAATCAATTTCTTGATCGACCAGCCATCCTCCACAAACTTCGTGGCGAGGTGATCGAGCAGCTCTGGATGCGACGGTTGCTCGCCGACGTGTCCGAAATCATCAACCGTGCGAACTAATCCGGTGCCGAAAAGATGATGCCAGACGCGATTGACGATGACTCGCGAGGTCAGCGGGTTGTCCGCGCTGGCAATCCGCTCGGCGAGTTCCAAGCGTCCGCTGCCGGGACTCGTGAATGACTCGCTCGTGCGAGACAACGCTTCGAGATAGCGTCGCGGCACCGCCTCCCCCGGCCGAGTGCAATCGCCGCGTGCGAATATCGGCTGATTGATCCCGGGCCCGCCGTCGCCGATCCCCACAATGACGCGCGGCAATGAGAGTTCGGCTTCGGTCTGTCGGTATTGCTTTGCGAGTTCTTCGACTCGTGGCGATGGAGCGAGCTTGTTGTGGAGTAACTCGCGCCTCAGAAGTGCGTCGATCCAGCGGACGTCGTCGTCGGTGGCTTTGTTGTCTGCCCAGCGTAGCAGCGCTGCGACAATCACCGACGCATAACGACTAGAAACATCGGCTTGCGAGGCAGGATCACGGAACAGCGGGCGCAGGTGAGTCACTTCCGGTTTCGGCGGTTCGCCAACATCGTGCAGGACGACGCGCGTGATGCCAAAGTACGAGCGAGGATTTTCAGCAGCCTTCTCCCAAGGCAGCCGATAGTTGCCGCCGTCGCCGCCGAGCGCGGAGAGTTGGTCGGGAAACTTCGGGTTGTCGAACATTGTCATCAGCTCGGCATACGTCCGGAGTTGGTCCCGCTCGTCGGGGGGCGAAAACGTGATCCATTGCCAGTCGGCGGACGTCAGCGCTTTGTAGTTCTTGTAGTTGAGCTGGCAGTTGTTCGAGACCAATCGGACCGCGCTGCTGCGTTGGCCGATGACCTGAAAGCTGATGTGCTTCTTCCCCAGCGGCAGCACCGGCGATCGCAGCGTGCCGTTGAGCTTGTCCGAGAACGCATATGTGAAACGGCCGGCGGGCAGGATCGCTCGCACGAGTGCGTCCCCTTCGGGATGCAATGCGAAGTCACCGCTGCGCGACGGAGCCTCCTGCAATCCTTGGCCGGCGATTTGCCATTCAGCAGCGACCGGCGACACGACGTCGCCCCGAAAATCGGCGAAGCTGACGAACTGTGTCCGATTGAATTCGGACCGCTCACGGTCTTCGTTCGCGAATTGCTGTGACAGTGTTTGCCAGGCGGCCACGAATTCGGTAGTTCGGACGCCTACGGCCGAACTCAATTGACCGGACGTGGGCGTCCGGTCTACGAGCAATCGCCACGGCTGAAACGGGTCATCGAACGGCTGCTTCTCGGCCGCAAGATTGGCGATCCACTTTTCCAATCGCGGAGGATCAAGCCCCTTGGCCAGTTCTTCGGCGTCAGGACGATTAGCTCGCTTGGCCTGCGCGGCCAGCATGTAACGGGCGAACTGCTGAGCCTCATTGAGCCAAACGGTTGCCAATTCTTTGCGAAGCTCATCCTTGAGATGGCTCAGACGCTTCTTTTGCCGAGCGTTCGATTCCGGCGAGTCGATCCCGTGGCTGACCATTCGCGAGCTGCGCAACACGGCGAGCAGCGCGTAGTAGTCCTCCATCGAAACCGCATCGAGCTTGTGATTGTGACAGCGAGCACACGCGACGGTCGTCGCTTGAAACGCTTTCGTCAGCGTGTCGATCTGATTGTCGGCGATGTCGTAGCCCAGCGAGGTGAGACTGATGCAATCGTCGTGATTCACCTCTCCGAAGCGATAGAAGCCGGTGCCAATGATCGATTCGTTGAAGTGCTCGGTGGGGTGAAGGCGAGCCTTGTAGGGTGGGTCGAGTCCGCGAGACCCACCATTAGGTTGCTCACTCTTTACGTTGGTGGGTCTCGATGACTCGACCCACCCTACGGGGAGCAGATCGCCGGCGATGTGCTCGCGAATGAATTGATCGAACGGCACGTCCGCGTTGAAGGCTCGGATGAGGTAATCGCGATACCGCCAGGCGTGATGGACTTCGTAGTTCCATTCGTTGCCGTGAGTCTCGGTGAAGCGGACGACGTCCATCCAATGCCGCGCCCACCGCTCGCCGAAGTGCGGGGAGTCCAGCAGCGAATCGACCAGTTGCTCGTAGCTTGGTTCCCCAGAACCGAGCGGCTCGGCTTTGGAGAGCCGAGCGACGTTTGGCGGCAGGCCGGTCAGCACAAGGCTCAGTCGCCGAGCCAGCGTTCGGGGGTCAGCTTGGTCTGCCGGAGTCAGTCCTTGTTCTTCCAGCTTGGCGAGAACGAAGCGGTCCACGCGATGAGGCGACCAGGCTCCGTTCTTCGGTTGCGGGACGATCGGCTTCTGGACCGGCTTCAGGCTCCACCAATCGCGCCGACTGCGAAACGTCTCGGCCCAGGAATCCGCAGCAGGGGCGCGAGTCGGTTTGTCTCGCGGGTCGTTTGCGCCGTTCTTGATCCAGATTTCGAGATCCGCGATCGCGGCCGCCGGTAGCTTTCCCTTGGGGGGCATTTTGAGCGAGTCGTCTTCATAACGGATCGCTTTGATGAGCAGGCTCTGGTCCGGCTTGCCGACCACGATGGCCGGCCCGGTTTCGCCTCCCTGGCGGAGTCCCTCACGATGATCGAGCGGCAGGCCGCCTCCGAGCTTTTTCGCATCCGCCGAGTGGCACTTGTAGCAATGCTTGACCAGCACCGGCCGAACCTTCTTCTCGAAGAACTCGAAATCCGAGTCATCCGCGTGAGCGGGCAGGCCATGAGCCGCAGTCAGAATGGCGAGAAACAGGCTCGCGAAAGTAGCTCGCATAGACATTCTCGTTTTGCGTCGGGGGAGCGGAATCTGTCCGTCGATCGAGCGGTCTCCAGAGCGGCTAAGGTCGCAGGTATCGGCCGCTGGATCACGTCAGTTCGCCAAGAGAGACCTTATAGCTTGCTCCGGCATTCGAGAGACACGCTGGCGAGCGTCTCCTTTTCTTACGGATGAAGACCAGCATGTGGAGCCGGTCGCCAGTTGAGAAACCCATCTCCGTCCTTTTTCCCTCTCCAGGCGGATCTGGATCAAGCTGGAGGCTCGGACTGCCGAAATTTTCAAAAACTTGGCAAGACAGTGTTGGACATCGAAAAACAGACTCGTAGAATCCCACACGCTTCCGTCCGTGAAATTACCCACCGCTCCTCCTCACGAGGCACCACGCGACACAATGGTAGAGACCGCCGAGCAGCCCCCATCGTGTTATCGCCGTCGTCCCCCAGGGCCTTTGCAGCGTCTGCATGCTGTGTCGTCTCGCCTGTGTGATGGATTGATCCGTTTGAAAAGTGTGTCGCTCCGGCCCGCGTTGAACAGTTCCGCTGATCGCCGTTTTGAGCGCCTCTCCGTTTCCCCCCTCTGCCTGAGCCTTGCTGGCTCCATCTCGCTCAGCCCCGCCCGCGCGTATCGCGTTTGGTTGGCGGCCACGGTTCGAGCGGGACAACTTCTGCCACTGCAATTTTTGCGGCGGTTTCCTCGCCGTTGAGATCGCTCGCCTGATGGGCGAGGTTTGCTGTCTCTTTCTTTGGCGTGCTTTCTTTCCTTTATCTCTCACAAGCCGTGATCGACCACACGTTCTTTCGATCCGCGTTCATGTCCGCCGAATGACTCGGTGTGCGGAGAGATCTTTCCTTTTGGAGTCGCCCATGTCCACGTTGCTTGATTGTGGAGTGCAATCTGCCACGCGTGTTGCTCAACCGGTGATCCGTTTCGATCAAGCCAAGGCCATCGCCGAAATTCACGGCTCGCCGACGCTCGTGCTCAGCCGTTCGGCGTTGCAACGCAACTATGAAGCGATGCGATCCGAGATGCCGGGTGTCGAGTTGTTCTACGCGGCCAAGGCCAACCCAGAATACCTCGTGCTGAAGAACCTGCGCGAGTTCGGTTCGTCGGTCGATGTCTGCTCGTACCGCGAGATGCAGGCCGCGCTCAACGCCGGCTTCACTCCGGACCAGATGATCCACACGCACCCGTGCAAGACGGTCGCCAACCTCGTCGATTGCTATACCGAGGGACTGCGTTGGTTCACGTTTGATGCGCCGTCCGAGATCGCCAAGTTCGTGAAGTACACGCCCGACGTGAATCTGATTCTGCGATTGGCCGCCAGTTCGCAGTCGAGCCTCATCAACTTGTCCGCCAAGTTCGGCTGTGCTCCGAAGGAAGCCGGCAAGCTGTTGCGGCAAGCTCACCGAGCCGGCATGAACGTCAAAGCGTTGTCGTTCCACGTCGGCTCGCAGTGCCTGAACCCGGCCGACTTCCGAGCCATGCTGCTACAAGCTCGCCAAGTCTGGGACGAGGGTGTGAAGATCGGCTGCCCGTTGGAAGTGCTCGACATCGGTGGCGGCTTCCCGGCTCCGTACAAGAGCGAAGTGATCTCGCTGGAGCTGTTCTGCCGCAGCCTGCAAGAGGCGTTGGACGACACGTTCGGCGACCTGGGGGACAGCGTCCGCTTCATCGCCGAGCCGGGCCGCGGCCTTGTCGCCGAATGCGCAACGCTGATCGTGCGAGTACTCGGCAAGTCGAACCGCAGCGGCACGACGCAGTATGTGATCGACGACGGCCTGTACGGAGCCTTCTCCGGCATCGTCTACGACCACGCCGAATTCCCGCTACTGGTCGAGAACGCCGAGAACCGCCCGCATCGCCCGTGCATCATCGCCGGCCCGACGTGCGACTCCGGCGACATCGTCTGCCGCGACCAACCTCTGCCCGACCTGGAAGTCGGCGAACTGGTCCTGGTCCCCACGATGGGAGCCTACTCCTCCGCCAGCGCCTGCGGCTTCAACGGCCTCGACATTCCGAGGTACGTCGAGGTGGAGTAGCTCCTCGCCATTTTACTCTGAAGAATTCCTGATGGCTGGATGACGTGAACTGCATGTCGATGGTCTCGGTCCTGTGGATCGAGTGTTGGGGAAGTTTCAGATCGGCCCACCACTCTCTGGGCTGCCCTTCGCAAGTTTCAAAGTGAAGGTGTTTGAACGACGGAACGGTTCGTTCTTCGCGAGCCCAAATGTTGCCATTCGCGACAAAGACGGCCTCCAGATTGGATCGGCGGCGTCGGTGATACGGTTGATGACGCAATTGAGGACGCGTTGCGGCATTTCGTCCTTAATCTCGAAGGGCATTCGGAGCTCGCAGAGGCGGATTTCGTTTGGGCTGATCCTTCGGAGTTTTGATTCCGACAGCCTCTTTCATCGTGTCTCAATTCCGCGCCCTCATTTCCTGACGCGGATGTTTCCCAGATGCACGTCGGGAAAGTGGATGCCGTAGAGCCGCAAGCCGTCGAGTCCGCCGAAGGCGGATTGGACATTGGGCCACGCGCTCGGCGCGGGTCTCCCGACCCCGCCGCTTCTCTGGACCGTAGGTCTCCCTTGACGCGTCGCGAAGACATTGGAGACCTTCGGTCAAACCCTCGGCGGGGTCGGGAGACCCTCGCCGAGCGCAGGCTTGAAGACCGTCGACTCAACAATTTCTGGCCGTTGGGCTTTGAGTCGGAAGGTGTTTCATTACAATCCCCACGATCGCGGTCACGCTAGGATGCTGGCCGCTCTTCTTGCACGGTGGCGTTTGGCGAAGTCTTCGTCGGTGACGAAGCAGCGACGCCCCAAATTTTCTCAGGTGCGATCATGCCTCACGGCAAAGACATTACGACACGTTGGAATCTGAGTGCGCCCATGTCGGATGGTATGTTGGGCCGTTGGGGTCTGCTCGGATTGGCTTAGCTTCATCTCCCTTTAACACTGGAAACGTATCGAAACAAAATGCAGCACCAGATTCGATTTGACGGGAAGCTTTTGATTCTGGGTTGTGGAGGCGTGGCTCAATGCACGATCCCGCTCTTGCTCAGGCACATCGAGATGCCGGCGGGACGAGTCACGGTCATAGATATGCGGGACAACCGCGAACTGATCGCCTCGGCAATCGGCAGTGGCGTGAACTTCGTGCAGGAGCGGCTGACGAAGGGGAAGTACCGCGAGCAACTCGGCCGATATTTGGGGCCGGGCGACATCCTGATTGACCTCGCGTGGAACTTGCAGACCACCGATTTGCTCGACTGGTGCCGCCAGCACGGTGTGCGGTACATCAACACGTCGGTCGAAGTCTGGGATCCGTACCAGGGGATGTCTCGCCGGCCGATCACCGAGCAGACACTGTATCACCGGCACATGCAGCTTCGGAAAATGATCGACCGCTGGGGCGACAATCACGGCCCGACGGCGGTGCTCGATCACGGAGCCAACCCCGGACTCGTGTCTCACTTCACAAAGCAGGCGCTGCTGCAAATCTCGCGACGGATCATTGAGGACCGGCCGCGCAATCGCCGAGTTCCCGCCCTGCGCCGCGCGATCGAACGATTGTCATTCAATGAACTTGCGATGCTCAGCGGCGTGAAGGTGATCCACATTTCGGAGCGCGACACTCAGACCTCCAACAAACCCAAGTCAGCCGACGAGTTCGTCAACACCTGGAGTGTTGAGGGACTGTATGAAGAGGGGATCGCTCCCGCTGAATTGGGCTGGGGCACGCACGAGAAGCGATTGCCTCACGACGCTTGCGAGCACACGCATGGGCCGCGAAATCAAATCTGTCTGGAGCGGCGTGGAATCAACACATGGGTCCGCTCGTGGTGCCCGTCCGGCGAGATGCGCGGCATGGTGATCCGCCACGGCGAAGCCTTCAGTATCTCTGAGCGGCTGACCTGCGTGGATGAGGAAGGTGGAGTCATCTATCGGCCCACAGTCCACTACGCCTACTGCCCGTGCGACGATGCGATAGGCTCGTTGGATGAACTCCGCAGCAATGAGTACCAACGTCATCGGCATGAACGAATTCTTCGCAACGAGATCGTCTCCGGCCGAGATGAACTTGGATGCCTGTTGATGGGCCATGATTACAAGTCGTGGTGGATCGGCAGCATGTTGGACATCGAAGAGTCGCGAGCGTTGCTCCCCGGTCAGAACCCCACCACGTTGCAAGTCGCCTCGTCGTTGTTGGGGGCGTTGTTCTGGATGATTCGTAATCCCGAAAAGGGAGTGAAACTACCGGACGACCTACCGCACGAAGAGGTGCTCGACATCGCAATGCCGTACCTCGGCCCGTTTATCTCGCGGCCGGTCGATTGGTCGCCGCGAATCAATGGCCATCAAGACTCGGAGAAAAAGAACGGCCGAGCGAACAAGCCGCGCGACAACGGTGATGATCACGAAGACTGGCAGTTCGAACAATTCCTGATCGCGACGTAAAGTAGACCGGTCACTCCGTGACCGGAAAGTTCGAGTCACGGAGTGACTCGTCTACTTTGCTCGGCAAATCCACTTAGCCCGCCATGCGGAGCATCATCTCTTCCGCCTTCACGGAGACGATCGCGATGCCCAGCTTGTCAGCGAGGTCAATCACCCCTTGCTGATCGAGGAAGATCGTCATGCCAGACTCGATCGCCAGCACCCGGCCCCCCGCTTCGTGCATCGTCTGCAACGTTCCGAGCCCGACCGTCGGCACGTCAAATCTCATGTCTTGCTGCGGCTTCGCAACCTTTACGACGGTGAACCCACCGCGGCCGCACAGTTCCCCCGCACGGCGAATGCAGTTGTCCGTTCCTTCGATCGCTTCCACTGCGATCACAGCCGAGTCGTTGACGACAACCGACTGGCCGATGTCCAACCGGCCCAGTTCCTTGGCCATTTCCCAGCCGAAGCGGATGTCCGTCCATTGCGCCGGCGTCGGCTTGCGACGCGTTAAGAATCCATGTTTCACGAGTAGCTCCGGGCAGTATTTGAGGGCTGATTCAAAATAGATTTGATCCCGCTCGAACTCGCGGATGACAGCCAAGAGCAGCGTGTCATCCTTCTTGTCGGACCAATACCGCAGCGCCATGTGCAGCGTCCGCCAATCCGGCATGAGTTTCACCCAGCGCCATTTCTGAAACAGTGCCACCTTTTCGATCTTCCCCGCCATGACGACCTGACTGATTCGGCGTCGCTTAAAGAGCCGAATGGCGCGGCCAATCTTCGATAGTGGCGTCGTGTCGACGCTGTTGCACAGGTCACGCAGCTCTTCCGAAAAGAGTCCCTCCACACCCACGCAATGCACCGCATATCCCGCTCGTCGAGCTGCCTCGGCGAACGCGATCGGAAAGCGGCCCGATCCCGCCAACAAGCCGATCCGCAGCCCGGACTCGGGACTCGCCAGACGCAGCGTTGAATTGGTGGAGGAATGAGACATGACAATGAGTTCCGTAGCCGAAGTCGTGAGGCTTCGGTCCAAACTCTCACGAGTTCGGCTACATCAACGAGTCATCACGGTCGCGCGACTCACGCCGCCGCCGCTTCGGCCAGCGACTCGGACATTTGGTTGCGAAGCTCCGTCAACTGCTTGGTCAACTCGGTGACTTGCCGGTCGAGTTGCCGAAGCTGAGTGCGCATCTCCGGAGCCTTCTGCATGGCCATCATGATTTTGAATTGCTCGTCGATCGGCCCCGCGGGAGTACCGGCGTAGGTTTGGCCTTCGGGGATGTTCTTGTGGACTCCGGCTTTCGCGGCCAGAGTGCAGCCAGTCCCCAGATGCACGTGATCCGCGATACCGACATGTCCGGCGCACCGGACGTAGTCACCGGTTGTTACGGACCCAGCCAGTCCCACTTGAGAGACAAAGGCGTTGTGTTTTCCCAGCTCGCAGTTGTGGGCGATCATCACGAGGTTATCGAGCTTCGTTCCCTCGCCGACGATCGTGGGGCCGACCATGCCGCGGTCGATCGTCGTGCAGGCTCCGATCTCGACGTCGTCGTCGATGCGCACCGTGCCAAGCTGTGGGATCTTCACGAAGCGGCCTTGCTCGAAGCGATAACCGAACCCGTCCGCTCCGAGAACCGCGTTGGCATGAATCAGAACGCGATTGCCGACCGTGATCTCCGGATAAAGGACCACGTGTGGATGGATCGTCGTCTGATCGCCGACACGGCAACCAGCACCGATCACCACGCCGGGATGAATGTCGCAGCCACTGCCGATGACAACATCGGCACCGATCACCACGCCGGGATGGATGTTCGTGTCCGCGCCGATCTTCGCGGTCGGATCGATATGGGCATTTGGCGAGAGCCCCATCTGCGGTCGCTCACGCTGTGGTCGGAACTGTCGCATGGTTTCGACAAAGGCCGTCAGCGGATCTTCGACCACGATGAAGGTCGTGTCCTGCAGCGCCATCAGTTGTTGAGCGGTTGCCAATCGTTCGGCATTAACCAGCACAACGCCAGCTCGGCACTTATTGAGCGACCGCAGGTTCTGCTCATCGGCGACGAAGGTCACATCCTCGGGGGTCGCCTTCAGCAGTCCTTTCGAGTCGAAGATTTCTCGTTCGCGATTTCCGAGCACATCGCCCTGGAGTTTCCGAGCCAATTGATCCACGGTGATCGTCATGCGGCATCCTTTCCGCTGAGAGTCTTCGGTCTGTTCCAATCGCGCACCGGCTCCGCCGATTCGCTGGGACAATGGGGGTTCTAGTTCAATTTTTTTTGATGTGGCAAGCCCGGCTTTTGGAGTAGTTTCAGGCCAACAGTTGATCATTCGAGCTCAACTGAATTCGCGTTACCGAAACAACCCGAGCGGCGTTAGCCCCGATTCAAGCCATGTAACCGGGGTTAGCCAGATTTGTTCATGGATCAACACGAACCCAAGTTACGGAGTTGTTCCCATCGACTAAAGACTTAGGTGCGATTTCGACGGGAAGTCTTCAGTGGATTACGAAGCGGCCAGTCTTTCGCAAGAACGGCGGGTATTTTCGTTTTCTGGTTCGTTGCAGATAGATCCTGATTGGACGTTAACTCTGACAAGGGCCGTCGGCGATCGCTGCTGGCCCCTTTTCATTTAGTAAGCACTGCTGTCGCCCCACGAGCATCAACTTTTTTGCGTGCGATCGTGCGTGGTCGTCGTCGCAACCGGTCGTATCCATATGGAGAACTCACAAAATCGGTATGCGAATGGTATCTTGGCAACCGTTAGAATCGCGTTGAAAACGAGCCTGGAAACAAATCGAATGGCCAGTCAATAAGGGATTTGGAAATGGTTGCTTTGACTGTTCAAGTCGATGAGAAACTGGCCGAGCGTGAAAAACGGACAGCCGAGCGGCGACACATCACGATCGATGCGATGGTCGGGCGATATTTTGCTCAATTGCCGAGTGATGACCGTGCCGCAACGACGACTGCGACCGATCAATTGATCGAGACTCTCCGTGAACTGAGCCGACCAATGGGAGGCAAACTCTGGACTTGCCGGGATGAACTCTATGATCGGTAAGCTGATTCTCGACACAACCGTCCTGATCTATTCCTGCGATTCGTCGGACGCCATCAAGCAGCATAAGGCGTTGGACTTGATCGCCGTGAGTTCGTTTCATCACGAATGCGGCGAGGTCATCAGCGAGGATCTCAACGACGGCCAGACCTATAACGGTGTGCTAGTTTCCAATCCGTTTTGCAGATAGCTTGACTTCGAGAGCCAATTTCCATGCTCGACTCTTTTTTCCATGATGCTTGCTGCCGCTGCGGGTTCGGTGTCGTGGCGGTGGTCTGTTTGGTGATGTCGAGTACGTCGGCGCACGCGGATGACGCGGACGGCCTGCGGTTCTTTCGGGAGAAGATTGAGCCGGTGTTGAAGGCTCAGTGTTATTCGTGTCACTCGCGGCAGGCGGAGGAATTGAAGGGTAGTTTGCGGTTGGATTTCAAAGCGGGGGTGCTGCGCGGTGGGGACAGCGGGCCTGCGGTTGTGGCGGGGAAGAGCGACGAGAGTTTGTTGATTCAGGCGATTCGGCATGAGGGGGGCATGGCGATGCCTCCGAAGAAGGAGCGAAAACTCTCGGACAAGACGATTGCAGACTTCGTGAAGTGGGTGGAGATGGGTGCTCCCGATCCGCGAGATCGGGAACCGACCGAGGCGGAGGATTCCAAGTTTGATGAGGCGCGGCGACATTGGGCGTTTCAGCCTCTGCGTAGGCGAGCCGATGGGCGTCAGCCCTCGGACGATTTGCGAGGCTCGAAAGATGTCAGGGGGCTGACGCCCGCCGGCTCGCCAGAAATTATTCGTGAAGCCGACAAACGCACTCTGATTCGGCGAGTGACGTTTGACTTGATTGGCTTGCCGCCGACTCCGGAAGAGGTTGAGGCGTTTGTCGGGGATGAATCGCCGGAGGCTTACGAGAAGGTAGTGGATCGGTTGCTCGGCAGTCGGCATTTTGGTGAGAAGGCGGCTCAGCAGTGGCTTGATGTCGTGCGATTCGCCGAGACCGAAGGGTACGAATACGACCGGCACATTCCCGATGCGTGGCGGTATCGCGATTACGTCATCGACTCGTTCAACAAGGACAAGCCGTTTGATCGGTTCCTCACCGAGCAACTTGCCGGAGACGAGATCGAACCGGAGAACCGCGAGTGTTTGACCGCGTCGATCTTTCATCGGCTCGGCCCGGTGCGGCGCAATGCGGGGAATACCGACATCGCGCTGAGTCGTAACGAAGTGCTCACCGAGCGAACCGACATCCTGGGTGCGGCAATTCTGGGGCTGACGGTCGGCTGTGCTCGGTGCCACAACCACAAGCTGGAGCCAATCACTCAGAAGGATTACTACCGCTTGCAGGCGTACCTCGCGGCGACCGAGGAACACAATCTTGTTTTGGCCTCAGCCGACGAGCGGCAGATGTGGGAGGCCGAGACGAAGAAGGTCAAAGACGAGATTGCTCGCGTTCAGAAGCTGATCAAAGACGCGACGACCGCCGCCGAGAAAGATCGGCTGGCGCAACAGATCGAAGACTTGGAAGACAAACTCCCCGCGCCGCTGCCGACCATTCCGAGCACGCACAATGACTTCGCGAAACGGACGGCGATCCATGTTCTCAAACGCGGCGTGTGGGAGAACAAAGGGGAGCCCGTCCAACCGCGGCCTCTGAGCGTGTTGGTCGCCGACGATCTCCCCGAACTCTCGCCGGGAGAGACGCAACCGCGCATGCAGTTGGCGAAGTGGCTGACGTCGCCCAATCACCCGTTGACCGCGCGGGTCATCGTGAATCGAGTCTGGCAACAACATTTCGGAACGGGCCTTGTGAAGACCGCCAACGATTTCGGCCTCAAGGGGGAGAAACCGAGCGATCCTGAACTGCTCGATTGGCTGGCGGCATCGTTGATTGAGAATGGCTGGCGATTGAAGCCGTTGCATCGGCTGATGGTGTTGAGTGCGAACTACCGAAGTGGGGAGGGGAGAGTGGGGAGTGGGGAGAAGAACACAGCAGATGGTCGATTGTCTTCCGACTCCCCACTCCCCACTCCTCACTCCCAACTTCAACGTCGTCTTTCGGCCGAGGAAATCCGCGACTCAATGCTCGCCGTCTCCGGTCGACTCAATCCCAAGGCCGGCGGGCCGAGCGTCATTGTGCCGGTCGATCCCGACTTGGTGGGGTTGCTTTACAAGCCTTCGCAGTGGGCGATCACGTCCGACGTGAGCGAACACGACCGTCGTTCGATTTATCTGATTGCGAAGCGCAACTTGCGGTTGCCGTTCTTCGAGAACTTGGATGCTCCCGCGTTGCAGACCAGTTGTGCTCGGCGGGAATCGAGCACGCATCCGCCGCAAGCGTTGGAATTGCTCAACGGCACGTTGGCGAATGATTTGGCCCAGGCGTTCGCTAAGCGACTGGAACGTGACTGCGGCAGCGATCGCGAAAAGATCATCGACCGAGCCTTCCGATTGGCACTCGGCCGAGCACCCACGGCCAATGAACTTCAACGATCTTCCGAGTTTCTCCGCGAGCAGCCGCTCGGCGAGTTCGCGCTGGCCCTCTTCAATCTCAATGAGTTTTTGTATGTTCGATGACACTCGCCGTAGGTTGGGCACTCTTGCCCGACCCGATGATCGACTGACAATTGAGGACGGGCACGAGTGCCCATCCTATGTTCACGCTCGTGCCACACGCACGCGCCGCGAGTTTGTGCGTGAAGCGTGTTGCGGGTTCGGTGGATTGGCGTTGGCGTCGTTGCTGCACGAGGAGCAACTTCGCGCGGCGATTACGAATCCGCTGGCGGCAAAGCATCCGCACGTTGAGGCGAAGGCGAAGTCCATTGTGTTCCTGTTTATGGCCGGTGGTCCTAGTCACGTCGAAACGTATGATCCAAAACCGCTGCTCAACAAACTCAATGGGCAGCGGCGGCCGAAGGAATTTGGTGAGGCGAAGTACCAGTTCGTGCATACCGACGCTCGGCTGTTGGGAACCAAGCGGACGTTTCGCAAGTACGGCGAGAGCGGCATTGAGGTCTCCGATTTATTCCCGCACACGGCGACCTGCATCGACGACATTGCGGTACTGCGATCGTGCTACGGCGACAGTGTGGTTCACTCGGCCGCGCAATATGAATTGTTCTCTGGCCGCGTGGTGCCGGGTTTCCCCAGCATGGGTTCGTGGCTGCTGTATGGATTGGGTGCCGAGAGCCGATCATTGCCCTCCTACGTCGTGATGCCCGATCCGAAGGGAGCGCTCGAAGCGGGTCAGCCGATGTACGCGCATGGGTTCCTGCCGGCGGTGTATCAGCCGACGATGTTTCGTCCGGGGGATCACCCGGTACTCAATTTGGATTTGCCCAAACATGTCACGCCCCAGCAACGCCGCCGCACGTTGGAGTTCTTGCGGAGCCTGAATGAGTCATCGCTCGATCCCGCTGATGAGGAGTTCCACGCGCGCATCAACGCCTACGACGTGGCGTTCCGCATGCAGACCGAGGCACCGGAAGTGTTCGACCTGTCGCGCGAGCCGCAAGAAACACTGGACCTCTACGGAATCGGTTCGGAGCCAACCAACGATTACGGCCGGCGCTGTTTGTTCGCTCGGAAGCTGGTTGAGAACGGCGTTCGTTTTGTTTGCGTCGTCTCTGGTGGCGGGCCGGGCAACATGCAGTGGGATGCTCACGGTGACATTGAGGAGAATCACCTTCGCAAAGCGGCTGAGACGGACAAACCTGTGGCCGCTTTGCTGAAGGATCTCAAGCGACGCGGCTTGCTCGACACAACGCTGGTACTGTGGGGTGGCGAGTTCGGGCGCTCCCCGGATGCGCAATCGCCGACCGGAGGCCGCGATCATCACAATCTCGGCTTCTCGATGTGGATGGCCGGCGGAGGCATTCGGGGAGGACAAGCGGTTGGAGCGACTGATGCGATCGGGCTCAAGGCAGTCGAGAAGCCGTATCACTTCCGCGACATTCACACGACGATACTGCATCAACTCGGACTCGATCAGCATCAACTGACTTATCCACACCTCGGCCGCGATGAACGACTGACGTTCCTCGAAGGGCAGGTCATTCGCGAGATCGTGTAGAGCGCATCGCGGGCGGTGGCGATTGATCGCTCATGGAATCGGGTGGTTGAAATCCAATACGACCTTTCTTGGCCGGTTCCGGAGGTGGTTCCATCATCCTGGTGAGCACATCGGTGATCGCTTTGATTTGCCGGTCATGCAGTTGCACGGTCTCGGCCAACTGCTGAAGCTGCGTGACCAACTCGCCGGGTGTGGCGAGCAGACGACGCAACCGGACGAACGTGCGAATGATCTGAATGTTGACTCGCACGGCGGTCAACGAATTCAAGACGCTGGAGAGCATGGCGATGCCGTGTTCCGTGAAAACGCGAGTTGGCTTTCGGCGGCCTCCGCGGCCCGGCTTTGATATCACAATTTGTGATATCAAAGCTGCAACCTCTGGCTCCGTCAGGTGAAACGAAAAGTCATCGGGGAACCTGTCGAGATTTCGCTTCACCGCTTGGTTGAGTGCCATCGTGGTCGTCCCGTAGAGGTCCGCGAGGTCTGAATCCAGCATCACACGCTGTCCGCGAACAATGTGAATTCGCCGTTCAATGAGGTCGGGAGAAGCGATCTCGGCGGTCGATTTGCGGGGCATGAATTGGTCTCTGAGATACTGAGATGGATTACTTCGTCAGCACTTCGTCGAGGTTCAGCAGTTCGTTGGCCAGCATCGTCCAGGCGGCCAGATCGGCGGGATGAACGTGCTCGTCCGGCTTCGATTCGCCGAACGAGATCAATTGCTTGGCTTCCTCTGCATGGGCCTCGTAGTGGGCGTGTAACTCCGCCAACGATTTCTTGACGACGATAAGTTCCTCGGCGCGGAACGGACGGGCCAGCAGTCGTTTGGCGAGGTCATTCAATCGCAGAGTCGTATCGTCGATTTTCGGATCGGGTTTGTATTCCGGCAGTAAAAGGGATTGAGCCAATTGCCGCGCGGCTTCGACGTGTTGCACGTCGTTGAGTGTCACGAGCGCTTGCAGCGGCGTGTTGGTGCGGTCGCGGCGGACGATGCAGGTTTCGCGAGCGGTCGCGTTGAAGATCTCCATCGAAGCGGGCGGAGCCGCGCGTTTGATGAATGTGTAGAGGCTGCGGCGATAGAGGTTCTCGCCGGTGTCTCGTTTGTAGTCGCGGGTGTTGCTGCCGATCATTGCGACCGCTTCCCACACGCCATCGGGTTGATAGGGCTTCACACTGGGTCCACCGATCTTGGGGACTAGCAGGCCGCTGGTGGCCAGTGAGTAGTCGCGGATCATTTCGGCATCCATGCGGAAGCGCGGGCCGCGGGAGAGCAGTCGGTTCTGTGGGTCTTTCTCCAACTTGTCTCGCGTGACGACCGCCGATTGGCGGTAGGTGTTCGACATCAGGACCGCCTTGAAGAAGCGTTTGATGTCCCAGCCGGACTCGCGGAAGTCGACGGCCAGCCAGTCGAGCAACTCTGGATGGGACGGCAGTTCGCCGGTGATGCCGAAGTCTCCGGAGGTCTTCACGAGACCGGTACCGAAGACTTCTTGCCAGAAACGATTCACATTGACGCGCGCGGTCAGCGGGTGCTCCGGTTGCAGCAGCCATTTCGCGAAGCCGATGCGGTTCTTCGGAGCTTCATTGGGGAACGCCGGCAGCGCGGCGGGAGTGCTCGGCTTCACCGGGTCTTTGCGTTTGTCGTATTCGCCGCGAAAGAGGATGTAGGCCATCGCCTCTTCCGATTTCTCGTTCATGACGTAGGCGATCGAACCGCGCGACTTGATCGCGACTTCATCCTGTTGAGCAGCGGCGATCTGGCCATTGAGTTCTCGGTACGGAGCGTCGAGCGTGACCAGCCACCAGTCGAAGAGTTCGCTGACCTCTTGCGGCGTCCGCTTATCGGCGGGCTTTGCGAGCAACTCGACCGCTTGCGGCGTGCGAGTCAGTTGTTCGATCTCGCTGTTCGCGAGCGCTCGGCCATAAACGCGAGCGTCTTGCAGGACGGCGTTTTGCAGGCGTTCTCCTTTGCTGCGCTGGCCGATCGTCAGCGGGATATCGCCGCGGATCGTCGATTTGAGCAGATCGACTTCGACATCGACCGCCTGTTGCACGCCGTTGACGAAGACTCGCACGCCGGCCGCTTTGCCGGAGCCGTCGTAGGTCACACAGACGTGATTCCATTGATTCGGTTGCAGCGGCGTCTTGCCGACGACTTTCAGAGCATCGGTCTGCCACGCATTGATGATGTGCATGCCCGGCTTATCGGCCTGCAACCACAGATCCCAGCCGCGATGAGTCGGGGGACCATCCATGCGTGCGAGGATGGCTCCGGTTTGGTTGCGCTTCGTGATTTTGACCCACGCGGACGCCGAGAAGCCTTGATCCTTCTCGAAGTCCCCGGCATCGGCGACCTGCAATGGGTGATCGCCGATCTTGATGGCCATCGCCTTGGCTCCGACCTTGCCGTTGGCGACCCAATCGAAACCGGATTTGATTTCGGTGGTCCGCTCCTGACCGTCGACGATCAGCTTCAGCGAGTTGCCGCTCCCTTCGTTGAGCGGCGCGTGGAGTTTCAATCCCTCGGTCGGCACGAGCGCGGCGAGTTGCTCGACCTTCGCTTCGGCCAGCCACTTGTCGTACTCGGCACGAGCCTCCTGCTTGCGAGCTTCCAGCTTGGCACGCATCGCCTTCAGCGCGGCGGAGACGGCATCCCACTTCTCGCGATCTTCGGATTTGGGGACGGTGATGATCGGCGGCGTGTTGGGGATGTTGCCGTCCATCGCCCCTTGCGTCGTGTTATTGAAGAACGCCGCCAGCGAATAGAACTCGCGCTGCGAGATCGGATCGAACTTGTGGTCATGACAGACCGCACACCCTGCCGTCAGCCCCAGCCACACTTGCGAGACAGTCTCTGTCCGATCGCGCGTGTACGAGACGAGGACTTCCTCTGCGATCGAGCCACCTTCGTTGGTCGTGATGTTGCAGCGATTGAAGCCCGATGCGACTTCTTGATCGAGTGTCTTGCTCGGCAGCAGGTCGCCAGCAATTTGCTCGACCGTGAATTGATCGAAGGGCATGTTGCGGTTGAAGGCGTTGATGACCCAGTCGCGATAGACCCAAATCTCGCGGTAGTTGTCGAAGTGAATCCCGTGCGTGTCGGCGTACCGAGCGGCGTCGAGCCAGTACCGCCCGCGATGCTCACCCCACTGCTTCGAGGTCATCAGCTTGTCGATCAGTTTCTCATAGGCATTGTCAGACCTGTCGTTGACGAACTCGTCGACCAACGAAATGCTGGGGGGCAGGCCGGTGATGTCGAGACTGACTCGCCGTGCCAGCGTCCGCCGATCGGCTTCAGCGGCGGGAGTCAGCCCAGCGGCTTCCAACTTCGCGAGCACAAACCGGTCGATGGGATTCTTTGCCCAAGCTTCGTTCTTGACCTTCGGCAACGCGGGTCGAGTCGGCGCGATGAAGGACCAATGAGCCTGGTACTCGGCTCCTCCGGCGATCCACTTCTTCAACAGATCTTTCTGCTTCGCGGAAAGCGTTTTCTTGATGGCTGGCGGCGGCATCACTTCGTCGGCATCGGCGAAAAGAATGCGGCGCATCATTTCGCTTTCGTCCGGCTTGCCGGGCACGATGACTTTCTTGCCGATCGCATCCTCTCGGCGATCGAGCCGATAGTCCCCCTTCCGAGCGGCACTGTCCGGCCCGTGACACGGGAAGCACATGTCGGTCAGGATCGGCCGAATGTCGCGGTTGTAGAGAATCGCGTCGTCCGCTTGAGCGGTCTGAACGGCGAGCAAGCACGACAACAACAAGAGAAAACGCGTGAATCGCATGAGCACAGCTCCTCAATGGGCAGGAGGGAATTTGATGACGGGAGAGTGTAGCGGTGGCTCAACCGACTGTCCGGCGATGACGAACGGCGGGACTCTAATAACCCGACGCGTGAGTTTTGAAGCTGCGCTGTTCAGGAGTCGCGAAGCGACGTTAGCAGATAGCCTTGGGCGTAAGCGCAAGGAATCGTTGGAAGTAGTTCTTCTAGCCGCGAAGCGGCGACAGCATTCTGCGTGACAGCAATCTGCTGTCGCCGCTTCGCGGCTCAAAGTCGAATTCCAACGCTTATCTGCGGGCTGACGCCCGCAGCTATATGCTGACGTCGCTTCGCGACTGAAAGGCGCAACTTCAAAACTTACGCTTCGCGTTGCATGTTCGCAGTTACCGAATCTTCAAACTCGCCACGGCGAGCAAGGCCAGCAGGGCCGAGATGATCCAGAAGCGGACCACGATTTTCATTTCATGGTGCCCGGCGAACAGATAGTGATTGTGTAACGGACTGCACAGCAGCAGCTTTTCGCGAGTCCGTTTGAAGTGAAACACTTGAGCGATAACGCTCAGCGTCTCGACGACGAAGACGCCGCCGACGATCGCCAGCAAGAACTCTTGCTTCGTGACCAACGCGGCCAGACCGAGCAACGCTCCGACCGGCAGCGAACCGGTGTCTCCCATGAAGACTTGGGCCGGATGGCAGTTGAACCACAGGAAGCCCAGCATCGCGCCGACCAGCGCGCCGATCACGACGGCCAGTTCTCCCGCACCGACGACATGCGGAATGCTGAGGTACTCGGAGAACGTCCGATGTCCCGCGAGGTAGACCAGTACGACAAACGCCGAGCCGGCGAAGATCGTGCATCCGCTGGCGAGTCCATCCAAGCCGTCGGTCAGGTTCACGCCGTTGGAACTGCCGACCATCACCAGAATGGCCCACAGCACCCAGGAGGCTCCCAGACACAGAGCGGCATTACCTATGGGCCAGATGACTTCCCATTGATGCGGCTGGCCCCACTGCTGGAAGTACAACGTCGTGGCGATGCCGATCGACAACACAATCTGCACGGCCATTTTTGTGCCGGCCTTCAAGCCGTTTCGTGATGTACTGAGCTTGATCCAGTCATCGACCGCACCCAACGTCGCGAAGCCGATCGTCGTCACGAGACCGAGGATGACGTAGACGTTTGAGAGATTGCCCCACATCAATGTGGCCAGCGTGACGGCTCCCATGACGAACAGTCCGCCCATGGTCGGTGTGCGATTTTTGGACGCATGCAATTGGTTGAGCTGTTCCGAATCGCTGCCGATCCGTTCGAGAAAGCGGCGTTGCAACCAGCGAATCGCCAGTGGGCCGAAGACGATGCACAGCAGAAAGGACGTCATTCCCGCGATTGCCGTGCGCGCGGTCAGGAACACACGCGAGTCGCCGGAGAACGTCTGCTCGAAGCGTTCAAAGAACGAGCTGAAATGGTGCAGAAGCCAGACGAGCATATTGGGAGGGGCTAGGGGTTAGGGGCTAGGGGGCGGGGACTTGAGAACATGTTCGAGGATTTGTTTGGGACTAAACCCTGATCTCTGACCTCCGCTCCCTCCGCTTTCTCGCGCAGCCATGCGATGACACGTTCCATGCGCATTCCGCGTGAGCCTTTCACGAGCAAGACATCGCCCGGTTCGAGCACACAATCGAGAGCGGTCAACAGGATCTCCAGGTCATCGCATTGAGCCAATCGGCTGGGTCGCAGGCCACCGGCGAGTGCTCCGCGTACTACAAGATCGGCGTGCTCGCCGATGACGAACAAGCCATCGACCGCGATCTCGGCGGCGGAGCGGCCCAGTTCGATGTGGGACTGCTCGGCGTGCGTTCCCAGTTCCAGCATGTCGCCCGTGATGAGCAGCCGTTTGTTGGCTCCTTGCCAGTCACGCAGCGTGATGCAGGCGGCGCGCATCGACGCGGGATTCGCGTTGTAGGTGTCGTCGATCACGATCCACGGGCCGATGTGATGCACCTGGCATCGTCCCGGAGCGGCTTGAAAACTCGCGAATCCTTTGGCGATGTTCGTCGGTGAGATTCCGATTTCATTCGCAATCGTCAACGCGGACAACGCGGCCGTCAGGAAGTGCCGGCCGCTGACGGGAACCGTGTATTCGATCTGTTCGACCTCGAAGGTCAGACGTTGATTGGCCAGTCGCACGTTCGTCGCACGCACATGATTGATCTCCGACTCGCCGACGAACAGCACGGGACACCGAGCACGGCTGGCCATCGCGCGCGTTACGGGATCGTCACCGGGGACAATCGCGAATCCGCTCAGAGGCAATGCCTCCAGCAATTCACCTTTGCCGCGAATGATTCCTTCCGGAGAGCCGAACCCTTCCACATGCGCCAGACCGATGCCGGTGATGACGCCAATGTCCGGCCGAGCGATCTCCGCCAGCAAGGCGATCTCGTCGAGCGCCGACGCGCCCATCTCGAACACGGCAAAGTCGTGGCTTCGATTCAGCTCGAGCACGCTCAGCGGCAAGCCGATGTGATTGTTGAAGTTTTTCACACTGCGAATGCCCGAATGCGACGCCGAGAGTACCGCGTGAATCATCTCGCGAGTCGTGGTCTTGCCGAAGCTGCCTGTGACGCCGATGACCAACGCTTCGTGGTTCGGCCGATGCCAGTGAGCATACTCGGCAAGCGCGGTCAGCGTGTTCTCGACCACAATCAACGGTGACTCAGGACTGTGCTGCGCTCCGTTCTGCCAGAGTTGTTGAGCTTGGGGCAGTCGATCAAATTGCACGACGGCCGCGCTGGCTCCGCGTTGCTGAGCCTCCGCCAGGAAGTCGTGCCCGTCGTGATGTTCGCCGGGCAACGCCCAGAACAAATCGCCCGGCAGGATCAGCCGCGAGTCGATCATCACGCGACCACAGCGGGCGTCTTCGGACGGTCCTCCGATCAACGCACCGCGCGTCGCGTTCGCTAATGAAGTGAGTGATGTGTGTGTCACCGCCAGGCTCCGTCTTCCACGAGCGTTCGACCCACGCCTGTCAGCGCCGCTCCGGCGACCTCGCGGTCATCAAACGGGAAACGCTTCGTGCCGATGATCTGTTCGGTCTCGTGTCCTTTGCCGGCGATGAGCACGCAGTCGCCAGGGCGAGCTTGATCGAGAGCCCACGAGATGGCGGTGCGACGATCGAGTTCGACGTGCAGCGGCGGAAAGCTCGGCGCGAAGCCGGCGAGGATGTCATCGACGATGAGCTGAGGATCTTCGGTGCGCGGGTTGTCGCTGGTGATGACGATCAAGTCCGCTGCCGACGCCGCTCGCGCCATCTTCGGCCGCTTGTTGCGATCGCGATCTCCCCCGGCCCCGAATACGATGATGATTCGCTGCGAACAGACTCGTCGCAAATTGGCGAGACTGCGTGCCAGCGCGTCTTCCGTATGCGCGAAGTCCACAAACACGTCGAACGCCTGGCCGGCGATCACACGCTCCATGCGTCCCGGAACGGCACCGAGCAATCCGATGCCCAGCGCAATCGTCTTGAGTGGCACTCCAAAATGATGAGCGACCGCGGCGGCAGCCAAAGCGTTCGCGACGTTGTATCGGCCGATCAATGGCGTGAAGACCTCTTCCGCCTCGGAACCGCAGCCCAGGACAAATCGAGTTCCCGCTGCGGATTCGTCCAAGATCGGCGCGGTCACGTCCGCTTCGCGATCAATGCCAAACGTCAACAATCGCCGATTCGCCGGCAGCAACCGTGCGATTGACGAGCTGCGTTCATCGTCCGCGTTCAGCACGAGCACTCCGCCCGGCTTGAGGTGCTCGACAATCCGCGACTTCGCCGCGAGGTAAGCTCCGAAGTCCTTGTGATAATCGAAATGGTCCTGGGTGATATTGGTCACGACGGCCGCGTCGAACTGCGTGCCGCAGGCACGACCCTGGTCGAGGGCATGGCTCGAAAGTTCCATCGCCGCGTGAGTCGTCCCCGCCGCGACCATTGAGGCCAGCCAATTCGACAAGACTTGCGAATCGGGAGTCGTCAGGCCGGCTCGTTCGCGTCGTGAGCCGTCGTTGTATTCGATCGTCCCCAAGATTCCCGTCTGATTGCCGGCCGCGCGCAGGGTCGAACGAATCATCCAAGTGGTCGTCGTCTTGCCGTTCGTCCCGGTGACTCCGGCCAGCTTCAAAGATCGCGAAGGGTGCCCGGCCAGAGCATCACACAACAGCGCGAACGCTCGGCGGACATCGGGGACGACGCATTGCAGTACGGGCAAGTCAGGCAGTTCGCGGCTGAGCAGCAATGCCTCCGCGCCGCGCAGTACAGCATCGTGAGCGAACTCTTCACCGTTGCGTCGTGTACCGGGAATCGCGGCGAATAAACTGCCATGGCTGACTAAGTCACTGCGTTCGGTCGCGTGTGTGACGACGATGTCGTCATCACCAACGAACTGAGCGTCCGGGAGAAGCGTTTTTAGACTGACGGGCGGAAATGGATTGCGGGCGGGCACGTCGGGGCCTCCTTGCCGTAGGACGTGAAGGGTCTCAGACAAGCCAGACGCGCGAGCGAGAGAAGACTCCGTCCCTCGCTGGCGCGTGGGGCTAGTGATGAAGTGAGTCCGGCAAGAACGCCGAACCGATCGAGGGGGCGGGATTCTCGACAAATGACCGAATGGGTCAAGCCGAGTTTCGGTAGCGCTATCGCCCGCGAATTCGAGCACGTCACGTTCGCGAATTCGCGCTCCCCGGAATCGGTCTGGACACGTTTGCCGAAAAGCCCCTACCACTCCGCCCGACTACTTCCCAGGGAGGGGGAACATTATGCACAAGGATTGCTGGTTGGGTCTGTCGGGGTTGCTGTGCTTGTTCGTCACGGGCTGTTTCAGTCCTGGCCCGTATGGTTATCAGGGAGCGTACGCGCCACCGCACACGGCGATGGTTTCGCAGCCCTACACGATGGTCCAAACTCCGTCGGGAGCGACTTGGGTACCCGCGGCTCCTTCTGGTTCGAGCACGTTGTCTGCTCCCGAACCTGCTCGCAAAGCGGCTCCGACTTCGTTTGGCGACGAAGACGATTCAGACTCGGTCAAGAGCGTTCCCACACCGACCGATCTCAAGAAGACTCCGCTGCCTGTCGTCGATCCAGGTAGTTTCGATGAAGACGCCTCGATCGAACGACGTGGCGTCCGCACGAGCCAACGCACTCGGCCGCGACCGCTCAACGAAGAAGAGTTCGACAACGAGCTGGATCAAACAGAACCGGAGATGTTCCTGGCTGAGGACGAATCCGAACCAGCCACATCCAACGTGCGATCGGCCAACTTCAATACGCAAGTCCGCGCGAACACCGTTTTGCCGGCCAGCGCGGTCAAAGACCAATTTGGTTACGACGCCGAAGGTTACTCGTGGCTCAAAGGGGTCATTGAGTTCAATCCCAAGCTGCAAGTCTGGCATCTGACCTACAGCCAGACTCCCGACGACAACGATCAATACGGCGGCGAAGTGACGCTGAAGAACACCGCGCACTTCAAGTATCTCCGCAGCGGCGAGATCGTCCGGATCGAGGGCCAATTCGATCCGCAGCAAGCCGACCGACTGGGCAAGCCGGTCTACGAAGTCGCGCGGATAGTTCGCGACGTGAAACGCTGATCGCGAGCACTGCGGCACGCCGCTTGAAATGACCGACCGAACGCGACAGGCTACTGCGTGGGGCAGGTTTGTTACTTGCCATTGAGCCACAGGCAGGTTGAAAACCTGCCCCACGTCAGGAGTCATCATGGATTTGCGAGTCGTCAGTGCGTCAGCGCGTGAAGTGGAAGCGGATTGGCTGGTCGTCGGTGTTCCCGAATCGGGCGACTGGTCCGATGAGCTTGTCGCATTGGACAATGCACTGCTGGAACAACTCAGCCGCCTGCGCGAGGCGGGGGATCTCACCGGCAAGTTGGCCGAGCTGCTGATCGTTCCCGACACGCCGTCGCTCAAATCACGGAGACTGTTGTTAGTGGGTCTCGGCTCACCAGCGGACCTGTCGGTCGCGCGCTGGGACAAAGTGGCGATGACCGCCGCTCGGCAGGTGTCGTCGAAAGCCGATGTCCGCATCGCCTTGTGCGTGCCAGAACAACTCGGCCCATTGCCGCGCGACCGAGCGGTTGAGATCGCCGCCAGTGCGTTGATCGTCGGCTCGCACGGACAAGACTTGTATAAGGCCGAGCGATCACGGTTTCCATTCGCCGCCGCGCAGATCGTGTTGCCTCCTGGCGGTGATGTCACTGCGGCCTCGACGGCTTGTGAGCGCGGCCGCATTCTCGGCGAGGCGATCAATCTCACGCGCGAACTGGTGAATCGAACTCCCGACGACATCTACCCCGAAACCTTCGCCGCTCGTGCTCAAGCCGAAGCCGCAAAGTGCGGATTAACTTGTCAGGTCTTCGACGAGAAACAACTCGCCACCGAACACTTCGACTCGTTGCTGGCGGTCGCGAAAGGAAGCGATCGTCCGGCTCGCATGGTGGTACTAGAACATCGTGGCGGCGCACCGAATTCGCCGACGCTGGCTTTTGTCGGCAAGGGAGTCACCTTCGACAGCGGCGGCCTGTCGATCAAGCCGACCGACGGCATGTTGACCATGAAGTGCGACATGGCCGGAGCCGCCACGGTGCTCGGCGCGATGACCGCCATCGCGCGGCTCAAGCTGCCGGTCAACGTCATCGGCTACGCAGGGCTGGTCGAGAACATGCTCGGTGCCCAAGCCTACAAGCTGGGAGACGTGCTGACCGCTCGCAACGGCGTGACCATCGAGGTTCACAACACCGACGCCGAAGGACGATTGGTCATCAACGATGTCCTCAGCTACGCCGCCGATCATGGAGCCGACCGTCTCATCGACCTCGCCACACTGACCGGCGCGTGCGTCGTCGCACTGGGTGAAGATGTCGCCGGAGCATTCTCCAACAATCAGCCGTGGTGCGACGCGGTCCTCGCCGGAGCGAAAGCGGCAGGCGAGGACTTGTGGCAACTGCCGATGTTCGATTCCTACAACGAACTGCTGAAGAGTGATGTCGCCGACTGCAAAAACGTCGGTGGCCGCTGGGGCGGAGCCATCTCCGCTGCGAAGTTCCTGGAGAAATTCGTCGCTGGCAAACCGTGGGTCCACCTCGACATCGCGGGCCCCGCCTTCGCCTCCGCCAACAAAGGCCACCGCGAAGGAGGTGCCACCGGCTGCTTCGTCCGCACCCTCGTCGAAGTCGCAGCCACACCTTTGCCTTAAACATTCCTCTGGCCAAAGCATTTGGCAGAGGAATGGGGCCAGAGGAATGAACAACTTGGGACAATTGAATTGGGAGGTGTTTCCGTGCCGATTTCCTGTCCGATCAAAGTCCGGCACCTGAATCCGGAAGAGTTCAATGAGCGAGACTTTCGGGTGATGGGGCACGCCTTCAAGAGCCAGAACGAACTGGGCCGGATGTGCGAGGAAGGGGTGTATCAGCTTGATTTGCAAGCTCGGTTGTTGGCAGATGGATTTCGGGATGTGCAGGTTGAGGTGCCAGTGGTTTTGTCGCATCAGGATTTCATCAAAGAGCTGTCGATCGACTTGATCGCCGACGACCTGGTCTACGAATTGAAAACCGTGTTGACGCTGACCGGGGACCATGAGGCACAGCTCTTCACCTACCTGTTTCTGTTGGAAGCAACTCGCGGCAAGCTGCTCAACTTTCGGCCGCCGAAGGTGGAAGGGCTGCTGCGAGCAACTGGAATCACCCATGCCGACCGCCATCGACTGCACATTGACTCGAGCGCATGGCACGACCTCACATCCGGCTGCGCGAGACTGCGGTCGCTGATGTTGGAACTGCTGGGCGATTGGGGCGGATACCTCGAATTCGAGCATTACGAGGATGCTCTGATCTATTTCTTCGGCGGCGACAAGGTGGTTGAGCAGCGATTGCCGCTCCGCCGACGTGCGCTTTCACTGGGGACTCAGCGGTTTCTCTGCCACGCACCGAAGGTCGCTTTCCGACTTTCTGCCTTCACGTCAGGGCTCGACAACGTCGAAGCTCAGCTCCGCCGTCTGTTGGCTCTGTCCGACTTACACGCCATTCATTGGATCAATCTCAATCGCTCCGAAATACGGATGGCGACACACCTGCATCAATAATTCCTCTGGCCCCATTCCTCTGCCGAAGTGTTTGGCAGAGGAATGGGGCCAGAGGAATGAAGGCAATGAAAACGAGGATGTCTGGATGCCTGAATTGGAAATCTTCTCTGCGAGTCATCTGCACGAGTTTGCGTCGCGTGTGTTTCAGCATTTCGGTGTTCCTGCCCCGGACGCGAACCAAGCGGCAGATATTCTGGTATTGAGCGATCTGCGTGGGATCGACTCGCATGGGATCGCGCGGTTGCGGTCGTATGTCAGCATGTTGTCGATTGGGCGGATCAATCCGCGGCCGAACATTCGCGTGGTACGCGAGTCGCTCAGCACGGCGTCGGTGGATGGTGACAACGGGCTGGGGCTGGTGGTCGGGCCGAAGGCGAATGCGATCGCGATGGACAAGGCCGATCATGCGGGGACTGGCTGGGTCGCGGTGCGGCATACCAATCATTACGGCATCGCCGGCTGGTATGTGCTCGAAGCGTTGAAGCGCGAAATGATCGGTTGGGCGATGACCAACACGACGAAGATCGTCGCGCCGTTGTGGGGAGCCGAGAAGATGCTCGGCACAAATCCGCTGGCGATCGCGTTTCCGGGTTTAGAAGAACCGCCGATCGTGATCGACATGGCGACGCCAGCCGCCGCGTTCGGCAAGATTGAGATGGCGATCCGCACGGACAAACCGCTCCCCGACGGTTGGGCCATCGACCGCGACGGCAATGCCACGACCGATCCACACGCGATGGTCAACGGCGGCGCGATGCTGCCGCTGGGGGCTGATCGCGAGCACGGCGGACACAAAGGCTATTGCCTGGGCGCACTGGTCGATTTGTTATGCGGCCCACTGAGCGGCGCGAATTGGGGACCATTCACCCCTCCGTTCACTCTGGATCATGCCGAACCGCCGCGCCGAGTCGGCCAGGGGATCGGTCACTTCTTCGGAGCGATGCGTATCGACGCCTTCATCGACCCAACCGAATTCAAACAACAGATCGACGATTGGATTCGCACCTTCCGAGCGACCAAGCCCGCCCCTGGAACGACAGGCCCGCTGATTCCCGGAGATCCCGAGCGACTCGCCGAAGCCGACCGCCGCATCACTGGCATCCCGCTGGTTCCGGCGGTCGTCGAAGACCTGCGCTTCGTCGCGCAGCAAACGGGTGTCGCGTGGGAGTAAGCCGTCTACGGCACCGCTTCGCGTCAAATTGGCGAGCGGGGCGGCGTCAGCCCCCCGGTGGTTCCGGTGTCTGCGGAATACCGGGGGGCTGACGCCACCCCGCTCGCCGTCGCGTCATTTGTTTTTTGCGCTCACACGAGGAATGCCAAACTGGCGAGCATCAGCGCCGCGGCGGTGCCAACGATGACGGCTCGGCGGCGGCCGTTCCACGCGGTGTCGAGTCGCAATGCGAACGCGATCAGCGCAGCGGCGGCAGTGCCCCAAATGCTCCAGACGGTCAGCGCGTGCAGTCGAGTGGCCACGGTGGCTTGCCGCCACGGCTCGGCAAATCGCTGGCCAAGCTGAGGGCTCAGTTCCACGCGCAGCCAGACTTGGTGCATCGGATAATCCTTCATCGCACCGAAGTCATGCCGGCTGATTTCCTCGAAGCGATCACGGATCGCCGAGTCACGAACCATCTGCCGCTGCGACGGAGCACACCGACCGACTCCGCTGGGATCGAGGTGCCGATAATGTCGAGCGGCCGCATGTCCCGCTTCATCGAAGGCGTGCAGTTCCGCCTCATCGAGCGTCGCGAACCGGCCGCTCTTCACAACCACGAACGTATTCGCTCCATCAACGTACGACGTCTTTCGAGTCCATTCGGGTAGCTCGGCATTCGGCGTGACAGGCAGCGCCTCCGCGACCGATGGCCTCTCCATCACAGGTAACGCCGGTTCTAACCGTAGAGGTGCCACTTGGGTTTCGTTGCCATGTTTCGTCCACTGCCAATTGATGGTCTCGGTGCTGACATGGCCGCGACTCCAGAAGAATCCCGCGAAGACGGCTATCGCAACGACGATCACGGCCAGTGACGCCCACAGCTTCGGTAGCGCTTGTTCGGTCCGCGGAGAATGCCGTTGAATCACAACAATGATCAATCCGGCGATGATCAATAATTCCCAAACACCAAACCCAAACATCGCAAACGCCTTTCACATGACTAGCGATGCTCCCTCGGCACCCACACCGCCGAGAGTTGCACGACGCTCGACAAACTGGCGGCCCAGACGGTGCCCCATAAAACAGGGAAGCCCCATGCGAAGGCAGCTCCTGATCCGATCAGCGCCGTCAGGCAGACGGAGAGGACTCGAAACCGATACGGACGGAACGAGTCGGTCTGCCACCACCAACGACGCAGGCCGAACAGCGTCCCGAAGAACGCGATGTAGCTCTCGGCCAACAGCCGATGAGAATTGCTTGGCGTTGTTGAGCTGGTCATCGCCAGGAGGCTTTGATGCGCGGGCGAGCCGTCAGCCAACAAGTCGATCAGCAGCCAGTCATTGAGTTGAAACAGCGCGACGCCGACCACCATGCCGACACCGGTCAACAACATCCGATCGATGTAACGCTCGCGCGGCATCCCTTCACGCAGCTTGCCGAGGATCAGCAAGCTCCACGAACCGATCAGCGTGCCGGTCGCGAAGTGACCAATCAACGCGCTCGATCCGAAGAACTGCTCGACATTCGCCAGCACGGCCGTCACCACCGCCGTCGCCAAACCGGCGGTGGCCAGCGAGCCGCTGAGTTCGGTCAGTCGCCTTCGCCACGAAATCTCGCGCACGCTATTGGGATTCACGACTCGATAAGCCGCTCGGAATGGAGCCGCGTTGGACGCTCGACCGGCACGCTCGTTGGAATTTGGTGGAGGCGGGCCAAACAGCCGATCGAATCCGAGCGAGATCATTCGGAAGATCTCGAAGATCGCAACGCTGCCAATCAAGAACCAGACAAGCTGCGTCTCGTGGCCGATCCGCGCGAAATTCATTCCCGGCCAGTACTTCATCGAGAAGAGGAAAAACGTGGCCACGGCCAACCAAGCCATCAGCGGATGCGTCTGCGCCGACTTCTTCAATCCGCCGACATGCGCTCCGCACGCATAGCAGAAAGTGTCCCATGCCGATTTCGGAGATGCGGACTTCGGAAACGGACTCGGTCGCGGAGCCGGCTGTTTGTACGCCGCTGGTTGTTCAAACGCTTGTGTGTCGGCGTACTCGAGCGTCGGCAGTCGCGGCGTCGCCAGGTTGCGGAACTTGGCGGCGATCGACGTCAGTGACGCGAGCGTTCCCTCGGCCGAATAGTCCCAGCAACGTTCGTCATGGACGAAAGCGTTGGACCGAATCGCTTGAGCCTGCCGCAACAGCTCTTCGAGTTCCAACTGCTTCCGGCCCCAAACGCGGTCGCGATCGGCGGCCGTCTCCAGCTTACGAGCTTTGTCGAGCAGTCCCCGCAGTTGCGAACAGATCCTGAGTCGCTCGGCATGAATCTCCTGATAGTCGGCACCGTTTTGCTCGATGACAGGTGACGACGCACTCGCTTCGCAACGAGCGGCATTGCGGAAATGTCGAGCGAGTTCCAGCACATCGCTCGTGCGTCGCTGCGGATCTTTCTCCAACGCGGCCTCGAACACTCCACGCAGGTTGGGTGGGATCGCGGAGAGGTTCGGTCGCTCGGTCAAATGCTTCATCAAGATCTCAGCGGTCGTCTCGCCATCAAACGGCACTTTGCCGGTCAATAGCTCGACCAGAATCACCGCGAGCGAATAGACATCGACCTCCTTGCCGTATCGCCCCTTCGCAACTTCAGGAGCCATGTAATAGACAGTCCCAACGCTCTGCGTGTGTGCCGAGCGACGACTGGGAGCGATGAACTTCGAGAGACCGACGTCGCCAACTTTCACGACACCGTTCTCGCGAAAGATGTTTGCCGGCTTCAGATCGCGATGCACAATGCCTCGATCATGCAGGTAGCCGATGCCGCCAGCGATGCCACCCAGCCATGCCAGCACATCCTCCAACGGCAACCCGTTCGGCGCTTCGTGAATGACTTTGTCGAGCGTCTTGCCGCCGACGTATTCCATCACGATCCAGTGGTCGTTGTCGCGGTCCTGCTTGATATCGAACAGCGTCACCAGATTCGAATGCTTGAGGTTCAAGCATTGAGTCACGCCGCGCAGCTCGATCTCCAGATTCTCTTGCAGCAGCTTGATCGCGACTTCTTTCCCGGAATCGCTCAGCGCGTAGTACACCTCACCGAAGCCACCGCGTGCGATGGCTCGCTTGATCGTGTACCCGTCGAGCGGTCGTGATTCCGGACCGAACGTGAACTTCATGGCGTCGCTGCCTTCGAGGAGTCTGTCCCTCGCCGTATCTCGTGCGGCGTCATTCGCCGCACGGACGGAAATCTTAACCGCGCTCGGCTCTGCATGAGACAATCCGGCGAGCGGGGCGGCGTCAGCCCCCCCCGGTTTGTCCGCGAATTCACCGGGGGGCTGACGCC
>SXGS01042761.1_pt1 | contig 33419 bp, 26 predicted proteins | sample 3174681 | NCBI WGS metagenome assembly SXGS01 (sample SAMN11356861, study PRJNA531348) | freshwater metagenome | isolation source: freshwater sample F1-80 | place: China: Fuxian Lake, Yuxi | collected 2017-12-25
CGAAGTCATGGGCCTCGACGCTGATCTCGGCATCGCCTACGCGAAGTCCCAGATGGCCGCTAACTCACCTCTGCCGACCAAGGGCCGCGTGTTCATCAGCGTCAGCGACGCGCACAAGAAGGATTTGCCGTTGGTCGCGAAACAGTTCATCGACCTCGGCTTCAACCTCATTGCCACCGGCGGCACGGCTTCCGTCATCGAGAAGGCCGGGTTGAAAGTGGAACGCATCTTCAAGCTCGCGGAGGGCCGCCCGAACGCCGTCGATCTGCTGAAGAACAAGGAGATTCAGCTCGTCATCAACACGCCCGCCGGCCAGACGCCGCGAGCGGATGAAGTGAAGATCCGCACCACCGCCGTGTACACCGGCACGCCGATCATGACGACCCTCAGCGGGGCAAAAGCCGCTGCGCTCGGCATCGCCGCCTTGAAGAAAAACGGCTACGCCGTGAAGACGGTGCAGGAGTATCACTGACGGCAGGTCGCACCGCGCGGGGCCGCTTACTTCGCGGCTGTCGTGTCGCGCTCGAAGACGGCGACGTGCAGCGTATGCACCAGCGGCGTGCGCGCGACGTTTTTCACCAGCTTGAATCCCGCCCGCGCGAAATAGCCCTCCACCTCGGCGAGCGACGTCGCGTGCTTGTCGGATTTCTTCCCACCAAGCGCAGCACGCAGCCTCCGCTGCATTGATGTCACCGAAGCCGGGCTGAAATACGACAGCGCCACGAAATGTTTCGTCACACGGCACAGTTCAGACACCGCGCGCTGGCGAATCTCGGCGTTCGGGAAATGGTGGAAGAGCCGGAAGCTGACCAGCGAATCGAAGTGCTGGTCCGGATAGGTGAGCTTCTCGATGTCCTGTTTCTCCACGGCACAGTTCAGGCCGTTCTTGGCGACGTTCTCGCGCGTGATTGCGAGCATCGCATCGGAAAGGTCGGCGCTGGCCATCTTGTAACCCTGAAGCCCGAGGTGAACCGTCACACGCCCGCCGCCGCACGGCACATCCAGCACGCGATGGGTTTGGGGAATGAGGGCGAAGGCGCGATCCACAAGCTTCATCTCAGCGACATGCTTGCCCCGCTTGCGCACCTGATAGCGCTTCGCGGCGGTTTCGTTGTATTTGACCCGGCCGGCGTATGCTGCGGTTTCCTGGCTCATGAATGGTTGGTGGTTGGGCTGCGTGCTGACGGCTGTGCGCACACTAGAAATCCAATTGCACCGAGGCAACGGCGATCTTCCCGATTTCGCCGCGCAGACGGCGCGTTCGTTGACAGTCGATTTGCCGTCCTCCAAAGTCCGCGCCGTGATTCATCGAGACAGCGACGGCGTGCATTGGACGATACTGCCGGAGTTCGCGCCGCTTCTCGACGAAGTGCTCCGTTCTCCCGGCGAACTCGTCAAGGCTTCCCCCGTCAAGCGCGTCACCCGTCACCATGCCGGCGGTTCCGTGTTCTACATCAAGCGCTACCTCCACCACGCCGTGGCGCTGCGGCCGTTGAAGTATCTCTTCAAACCCACGCAGGCCCGCGAGGAATGGGACTGCGCGCAGGCCCTTGAGGCGCGCGTGATTCCGATCGTCCGCCATGTCGCGCTGGGCGAACGCCGGACATGGTGCGGCATTCAGGAAAGCATTCTCGTGACGCAGGGCTTCGATGGCGTCGAGGCCGGCGGCATGGGGGATCTCGACGCGACGGCCGTAGTGCGTTTCGTCGAACAGATGCACGAACGCGGCGTGGTGCAGGAGGATCTGCATCTGGCGAACCTGCTGGTGCGCCGCGAGCCGATGGATATCCGGCTGGTGGACTTGCACGGGATCAAAGTTTTCGACCAGCTCACTGCGGCGCAGCGCCAATCCAACCTCGCGTTACTGCGGGTATTCCTTCCGTTCCGCGCCGCGCCGGAGATCGAGGCTCAGAGCCGCGAGCTGCGCAAGCGCCTGTTCCACGAACGCTCCTGGCGTTGCCTGCGTCGCAACCGCGACTTCTCCGCGCAACGGCATGACGGACTGAAATGGCAGGTGCGCATCCCGCTCCTGAACGCCGCCGCGCTCCGGGTGCTGGCGGACCCGGACGGGTTCCTGCAAACGCGCGCGACCATCCTGAAGCCTGGCCGCACTTCCACCGTGGGCAAGGCCGACGGCTTGGTGCTGAAGCGTTTCAATTTTCGGAAGGTGCAAAACCTGTTCAAGGATCTGTTCCGGCGCTCGCGTGCGGAGCGGGCGTTTCAGAAAGCGTATCATCTCGAACTCGTCGGTGTGCCGACGGCGCGACCTGTCGCAGCCGCGCAACGTCGGGTCTGCGGGGTTCTCCTGCGGAGCTACATCCTGATGGAAGAGCTCCGGGGCGTGACGGAACTCGGCGCATGGATCAAAGCCGGTCATCAGCCTGACGCTGGATTGGTGCGGGATCTGGCGCGGCTGATCGCACGGCTGCATGACGAAGGGTTTTCGCACCGGGACCTCAAGTTCTCGAACATCGTCATCGGAGCTGACCGCCGGTTGTCCGTGCTGGATTTGGATGGACTGGTCTTTGTCCACACGTTGCCGGAGTCCCGCGCGGCTGGGGATCTGGAGCGGTTCGCCCGCGCAGCGGAGGCGCTGCCGGGACTTTCCGCGCGATGGCGGCCGTTGTTCGTACGGACGTACTGCCGGGCACGGAGGCTTCAGCAAATGCCCCGCAGCCACGGAGCCACAGGTTCATTTGGAGGGCAGTGATGCGGAAGGAGCCGATGTTTGAGCTGGCGACGCGGAGTCGCAACCGCCTGGAGTTCCCGCTTCACCTCATCGCCGCTGGAACGATGGACGTTTCTGCGGCCGGGGACGGTCGCACTCCAGCGGCGGTTCGGTGCTCGGGAAACCGATTGCTGCCCCGATCCGTCCAGTGCTAGCGTCGCCGGACTGAAATTCCTCGTGCGGGCAATGCGCCTTCACGTCAGCCATGAAAACGACACCACAAGATTCCGCGCCACCGCCACCACCACCGCCGCAGCGGCCTCTGGGGGTGTACAGCGATCCGGATTGGAAGCACCAGGTCGAGTCCGAGACGAAGTACGAGTCGCAGCGGTTTGACAGCTCCCCGAAGGCGCGCAAGCGCCACCTGCGAGATGAGCGGTTGCTCCGCGAGTTTTTGCAGACGCTTCCGCCGGGCCAGTTGGTGCTTGATGCGCCCAGCGGCCAGGGCCGGTTCAGCGAGGTCATCCAGCAGGCCGGGCACAAGGTGCTCGCGATGGAGATCAACTTCGGCCGCGTGCACGACGCCGCGTTGCGACAGGGCGGCACGATCACGGGCGTGCAGGGAAACGTGTTGCAGGTGCCCTGCTGCGATCAGGCCTTCGGTGCAGCGGTGTGTTTCCGGCTCTTCCACCACTTGAAACCAGAGATCGTCCGCCAGGTGCTGAAGGAACTGCGCCGGGTCTCGGAGCGCGCGCTGGTCACGTACTACAATCAGCACACTTGGAACTACTACCGACAGCGCCTCGAAGGGAAGACGCCGCACCGGAATTTCCATTCTCAGGCGACCTTGCGCGAATGGTGTGACGAGGCGGGTTGGAAGATCGATTGCTCACGGCCGGCGTGGGATTTCTTCAACAACCTGCATGCGCTCTGGCTCCGGTAGATGCCGGCCTCCGCTGCGGAGGTTCATCAGGATTCTGGACGCCTTCGTCGTTAACTGGCCCGCCGGCGCGAACCGTACGGATCTCACGCCCCGCGACGTGGTTTCAAAGAAGCTCTTCGAGGATCATCCCGCTGGTCGAGACATCACGACAGCGATCCCCGAGGTGACTCTGGGAGCGGAGTTCATCACACCGGTTGGCCAACGTCGGTTGCGCATCGTTCGGCTCGCGGGCGAGGGAACCCGCGCGAAAGTTTACGAGGCGATCGAGATCGAAAGCGGCACGGTAGTAGCGCTCAAGATAATCCACGAGCGCACACCGCTGAATCTCCAGGCCATCGCGATGGAGACAGTCAAAGTCGAGGCCCTCACGACTCACGGCCTGCCGTGTTCGCGAATCGTCGAGTCCGGCGTGACCTACGTGATCAAGGAATGGGTTTCCGGAACAGGCGGAGATCAATGGCTGGAACAATGGCTGGCGCGCGGTGCCGATCCCGATGACCCGGCTTTCGTTGCGTTGCTGGGCTTTTTCCGCGACGCGTCCGCCAAGGGTCTTCGCATCGACGATTTTCGTCCGTCGAATCTGATCCTGCGCGCCGGACAATCGTGGGTACCGATCGACGTCGGCCGCATCACCATCGGAGTGTCGCCGGCGTTTGCCATGCGTTGCTACCGGGAGCGATTTCTCCGGCGCTGGCTCTGGGTCAGCCGCTCGCCGTTCTGGTTCCTCGTGTATTGGATGTGGCGCCGGGTTCGGCGTCCGGATCGCGGCTTGTCCTGAACTGGCCCGCCTACGACTCCGCCGCTTCAGCCGAGCGGTCCTTGATGCGGACGACGCCTTCCTCGAACCTCGCCTTGAGGTAATACCGCTCCGCCGCCACCGCTTGCGCGATCCATTCGACATCGCGCTGCTTCAGCACCGTCGCCGGGTTGCCACCGACGATCGCTCCGGCCGGCACATCGCGGGTCACGACGGCTCCCATCGCCACAATGGCCCCGTCGCCAATCGTCACCCCTGGGACGATCATGCATCCGAAGCCCAGCCACGCGCCACGGCCGATGGTGACGGGGCGGAACTCATCGTGTTCGTCGTACGGCAGATACTTCGTCTGTTGATGCCGGTGCGTGCTGCTGAGAATGGTGACGTTCGGGCCGAGGATGGTTCCATCTCCGATGGTGATACCGCCCTGGCCGTTCAAGTAGCAGTCCTTGCTGACGCGCGTATAGCGGCCCAGCGTGATCTTCTCCGGGAAGGTGAAGCGCGCGGAGTCGTCGATCTGCAACGGCGGAGTCGTCCGCAGCTTGCGCATCGCCTGCGCACGTTTGCGTTCCTTCGAGAGTGCTCTGAAGAATTTCCGGATCATGTGTCGGAGACCTGCCGTCGGCCTAGCTGCACCAGTAGAGCTTCCGCTTCTTCTGCAACGGATCGTCGGGCGAGTGCTCCTGCAACAGGCGGACGTCCCGGTAGACTTCGCGCAACAACACGACTTGCTCCTCCTGCTGCTCGGCCTTGCCATTGGCCTCAAACAGCATCGCATTCGAGATGCTGGCGGCAAAACGCACCACGTCCCGCCAGTTCTCAATCCACATGCAGACCGAGAGCAGTAGCACGACGTCCACCTTTTCAACGGGCAGAAAGTCTCGGATCAATTCCAGCGGTTCCTGCTCCAGATTGAAGACGAAGAAATCCAGGTTCGTGATCCGGGCGTGGGACCGAACCTTGTTAGCCGCGTTGACCAGCCGCCGGTCGAAGTCAATGCCGATGCCGTGACGAATCTCCCTCGGCAATCCGAAGAGCATCCCGCCCTGGTTGCAGCCGATGTCGAGCACGGTCTTGCCGGCGAAATCCACCGGGGCCAGCCGGAGGCGTTCCTTCGGCTCGCGCTGCCCGGCCAGATCGAGTTCTGGAAGATGAATACTGTGATAGCCCGCCGGAAACACGCCGCCGCTGTAGGCGCTCTGGCTCGTCTTGGTGTAGTTGAGCAGATTGACCACGCGCACGGCGTCCGGTCCCGCGTTTCCCGCAGCCCCGCCGGCCGCCTTCGGATCGACGCGCTGGAAGACATACGGCTCCGGCAGCTTGTTGCGCAGCCGGCGGCTGAACGTTCTCAACGTCCGCCCGAGTTTCCTTCCGAACGGACCGAGTACGGGAATCTTTTCCAGGAGTTCTTTCATCAAATTGATTGCGTCATCGCATTCACATCGCCGCTTGAACTGCGTCGGGGCGGGGCCGGAGCTGGCGAATCAGGTCCGCCACATGGTAACGCGTCACCGTGCCGGTGTTCTTCCAACGCACCACCTGATCCTTGATGCGATGCAACCATTGCCAGGGCCGACCGAAGGTCAGCGCCTCGACCCGGTCAAAAATCTCGCGGTCATGGTGATACGCAGCCAGCAGCCGCACCATGACGCTGCGACTGTGTTCCACGCCCAGGTCGCGGATGATCCGGCGCGCGAAGGTTGCGACCTCGTTCGCGATGGCCGTCCCCACGTCCGACAGACGTGTGGAGTGCTCAAAGTCGATGAAGCAAAAGCCGTCCGCGTTCAGGATTACATTGTCCGTGTTCGGATCCGTGTGAACCAGCAGCAGATCGTTCTGCACTCGTGCCTGAAGATGCCGCCGGTAGTTGACCGCAAATAACTCGGCCAGCGTCGCGAGCCGGCGATCCAGTTCGATCGCGGTATCCCGCAGAAAATGCTTCAGCGTGTCGCCGGGGACGAACTCCATCACCAGATAGGGTTCGCGTTCGCCGGGCACGGGCATCTCCGCCAGCTGCGGCACGCGAAATCCCGCCGCCCTCCACCGCGTGAGCTTGGCCGCTTCCAGATCGCGGCGCGCTTTCTTATCCGCGTTGAGGAACACCTTGACCAACAGCTTGCGGTCCGCCGCCTCGTGCAGCGACAGGCGGCTGTCGGTGAACCGGTCTGGCGTGATGGGCGTTAAATTCATGCGGTCGCGACGGCTGGCAAACTAATGCACGGGCTTTTCACCCGGCAAGCTTTGTGTCCGCAGCGGCTGGGAGTGCTGGAGTCGGATCGCCGATGCAGATCGGTTGCCCAGCCACTTTCAATGATGCCGCGAATCTCAGCGTGATTGATAAATCACATTTCGCTGCCTAAGATCAAAACCTCGCCCATGAAGCACGGCAAAACACGCTGCCCAACGACCGTCGCCCTCTTGGTCTGGATCGTCGCCGTCAGTGCATTTGGCGCCGAGAAACCGTCGCCGATGCCGGCTGCGGAGCACCGGGCGTTCAAGGCAATTCCACTTGGCGCGAGTGAGGGAAACGCGACATCTATCGACGCGTTCGTGCATCGAATACTTCGCGACGCCAAGCTGAGTCCCGGCCGCGAAGCAAGTCGTCCGACGCTCGTCCGGCGCGTGGCGTTCGTGCTCACCGGGCTTCCGCCGGCTCCGGAGGAGATTGATGCGTTCGTGGCGGACAAAAAACCCGGTGCGTACGAGCGCATGGCGGAGCGTTACCTGAACTCGCCGCGCCACGGCGAACGTTGGGGCAAGCACTGGCTGGACGCCGCCGGTTACGCCGATTCGAACGGCTACTTCAACGCCGACTCGGACCGGCCGCTCGCCTTCCGCTATCGTGACTACGTCATCCGCTCGTTCAATCGCGACAAGCCGTTTGATCAGTTCGTGCGCGAGCAAATCGCGGGCGATGAGCTATCCGGCTGGAAACGCGGCGAACCAGCGACGCCGGAGATCGTCGAGTTGCTCGAAGCCACGCACTACTTGCGCAACGGCCAGGACGGCTCGGGCGAGAGTGACGGCAATCCGGACGAGGTGCGCGCCGACCGCTATTACGCGCTGGAATCCGCCATGCAAATCATCGGCTCCAGCCTGCTCGGCGTGACCGTGCAGTGCGCGAAGTGTCACGATCACAAGTTCGAGCCCGTGACTCAGAAGGATTACTACGCGCTCCAGGCGGTGCTGTATCCGGCTTTCAACATCGAGAAATGGGTGAAGCCGAACGACCGCGTCGTGAATGTAAATCTCCCCGGCGATCTCGAATCGTGGCAGGCGTCAGAGAAGAGGCTCGATGCGGAACTCGCGGATTTGAAGGGCCAGTTCAAGACATGGCAGGCGACGAATCAGCCCGGCGGCTGGCGGCTGTTCTCGGACGGGTTCAACTCCGGTGAGTCGTTGACGAATCTCTGGTCAAACCGGGCAGCGATGGATGAAGCGCCCGCCGGCTCGCCGCCTGTGGCGCTCGATTCCACAAACGCGCCAGCAGCGCGAGTGAACGACAGCGCCCTGGAGATCATTGAAGGCGGCGGCTCAGGGGATCGCTGGTTGAGCACGAAGGACGCATTCGAGTGGCGTCCCGGTGCCGTGGGCCAGTGGACTCAAGTCACGTTTGATCTCGTCGCGACGAAGCTCGACGGCAAGAGCAGTTCCGCGGAGCGCATCGGCTACGTCATCGCGGCGCACGATTTCAACGACAACAGCGACACGGACGGCGGAAACATCCTCATCGACGGCAATCCTGGTGGTGCAACCACCGTGCATGTTGATTATCCGGGCACCGACTCGATAAGCCGTGGCAGCATTGGCGAGACAGGTTACAAGGCCGGTCACAACTATGGTGTTCGCATTTCGCGCACCGCGCCGAACGAGTTCACGCTGGAGCATCTCGTCGATGGCGCGGTGGACGGCGCTTCGCTGAAGCTGAAGGAGAAGGATCTGCCGGAAGGCAGCTTTGCGTTCGAGTATTGCTGCGGTCGGAGCTTCGTCGTGGACAACGTCATCATCGAAGGCTCACACGATTCCGAGCCGGGCTGGGTGGCGAAGAATGAGCGTTACCAGAAGGAACTCATGGAGCGAAAGAAGGCGTTCGACAAGGCGGGCAAAACGATCGCCGCGAAACGGTCGCCAAAGCCGGGTCGTATCGCGTGGATGACGGATGCCAGTGCCGACGCTCCGAAGGTTCATTTACTCAAGCGCGGCAACCACAAGACGCCAGGCGATGAGGTGACGCCAGCGTTCCCGGCCTTCCTCAGGACAAGCGATGGACGCGTCGCGAGTTTCCAGCCCATGAAGACTACGGCCACCACGGGTCGCCGGCTGGCGTGGGCGAAGTGGCTGACCGAGTCGAACTCACCGCAGGCCTCGTTGCTCGCGCGTGTGACTGTGAATCGCGTGTGGCAGCACTACTTCGGCATCGGAATCGTCGCCACGCCGGACAATCTCGGATTAAGCGGCTCGAAGCCGTCGCATCCCGAACTACTCGACTGGCTGGCCGCAAAGTTCATCGAGTCCGGCTGGAGCATGAAGGCGCTGCACCGGCTGATTCTCGAGTCGGCGACGTTCCGCCAAACGAGCGCGCCCCGCGAACGCGCCGCGGCCCGCGACCCCGAGAATCATCTGCTCTGGCGTTATCCCGTGCGCCGTCTCGATGCCGAAGCGATTCGTGATGCAATGCTGGCTGCGAGCGGCCGGCTCAGTTCGAAGACAAACGGCCCGTATGTCCCGACGCCGCGCAACGGCATCGGCGAAGTGCTCGCCGATGAGGCAAAGCCGGACGCCTTCGCGCGCTCGATCTTCCTGCAACATCGCCGCACGCAGGTGCCGACTTTCCTCGGGACATTTGACGCGCCCTCGGTCGTGTTCAACTGCACGCGTCGCGCGGAGACGACCATGCCATTGCAATCACTCAGCTTGTTGAACTCCGAGTTCGCGGTGAAGCGCGGCGAGGATCTGGCCCGCCGGATCGCTGGCGATGGCAGCGCCGACGATACGGCGAAAATCCGGCGCAGCTTCCTGCTAACCACGGGACGCGAGCCTGATTCCGCAGAACGTAGGTTGGCGACACGTTTCCTTGCCGAGCAACGTCGCGTGTACGCGGACAAGAAGGACGCGGATGCGCGCGCATGGGCGGATTTTTGTCAGTCGCTCTTCGGCCTGAACTCATTTCTCTACCTCGAATGAACCGTACCTTTGGCTCCGTTTCGCGTCGTGCGTTCCTCAGCCGTTCTGCTGGCGGCCTCGGCGCGCTCGCGCTGGCGCAGTTGCTCGGACCAAAGCTCGGGCTCGCGTCGAATCCTCCCAAGCCCGGCCACCATCGTCCGCGTGCGAAGGCAATCATCAGCCTGTTCCAGCACGGCGGGCCGAGCCAGATGGATTTGTTCGACTGCAAGCCGGCTTTGAACAAGTGGAGCGGCAAGCCGTACCCGGGTGGCGAACTCGAAGTTCATTTCGACAAGCAGGCCGGCAACGTTCTCGGCGCGCCGTATGCGTTCCACCCGCGCGGCCAGTGCGGGATGGAACTCTCCGAACTGTTGCCTCACACCGGATCGATCGCGGACGAGATCACGCTCGTGCGCTCGATGACGACGGGCTCGGTTGATCACGAGTCCGCGCTGCGCATCATGCACACAGGACGTTTCCTCGCCGGCCTGCCGACGCTTGGCTCGTGGGTGCTCTACGGGCTCGGCTCGGAGAACGAGAATCTGCCCGCGTATGTCGTGCTGGGCGATCCCGGTGGATTGCCAGTCGATGGCGAACGCAACTGGTCGTCGGGTTTTCTCCCGGCGATTTATCAAGGCACACCGTTCCACAGCGGGGATTCGCCGGTCTTCAACTTGCAAACACCCGCGCACATCCCACAGCAGGCGCGCGCGAACCAGCTCAGCTTGCTCAAGGCGCTGAACCAGCGTCACGCCGCACGTTTTCCGGAAAACACCGAACTCACCGCGCGCATCGCGAACTTCGAGACGGCGGCGCGCATGCAGACGTCCGTACCCGAGGCGCTGGATCTATCCGGCGAATCCGAGGCGACGAAAAAGCTCTACGGCCTCGACAAGCCGGAGACGGAAGAATACGGCCGGCGTTGTCTGCTGGCGCGGCGTCTCGTCGAGCGCGGCGTGCGTCATGTGCAGTTGTTCCTCAGCGGCCAGCCTTGGGATACCCACGACAAGAATGCCGAGCGCCTGAAGGGGCTTTGCGCGAAGACGGATCAGCCGAGCACCGCGCTGGTGCGCGACCTCAAAGCGCGCGGACTGCTCGATTCCACCGTCGTGCTATGGACCGGAGAGTTTGGCCGACTGCCGATTTCACAGGGCAAGGACGGACGCGATCACAATCGACATGCGTTCTCGCTGTGGGCGGCCGGTGGTGGTTTCAAGAAGGGTTACGTCCACGGCGCGACGGACGAGTTCGGCTACAAGTCCGTGCAGGATGTGGTGAGCGTGCATGATTTCCACGCGACGTTATTGCACGCGCTCGGCGTGGATCATCGCGCGCTGCATTTCCCGCAAGAAGGCCGCGAGGCGAGCCTGACGGATTCGGAAGTGACCGGCGCGAACATCGTGCCGGCGTTGTTGATCTAGCGGGATGGCTGCAGGCTACCGGCCAACGCTCTTGTAGATGAAGCCGAGCTTCTCCATCTCAGCCGGATCAAAGAGATTGCGGCCGTCGAAGAGAATCGGATGCGTGAGCGCCTTGCGGACGCGTTCGAGGTTGAGCTTCTTGAAGTCGGGCCATTCAGTGGCGACCACGAGCGCGTCACATCCTTCGGCCACGTCGTTCATGTCCTCGACATAGGTGACGTTCTTCAGCACGTCCTTCGCCTTCTCCATCGCCTTCGGGTCATGCACGCGCAGGATTGCCCCTTCCTTTTGCAATCGCTGGCACAAGTCGATTGCCGGGCTGGAACGCACGTCGTCGGTATTTTGTTTGAAGGCCAGGCCGAGCACGCCGATTTTCTTGTCGCGCAGCACCCAGAGGGTTTCGGTGATCTTCTTGAAGAACCGCTCCATCTGCGCGGCGTTGATGCGCTGAACTTCCTTGAGCAGGGCGAAGTCGTAGCCGAGCTGCTCGGAAATCTTGATGAACGCACTGAGATCCTTGGGAAAGCACGAGCCGCCGAAGCCAAGGCCTGCGTCGAGGAAGCGGCGACCGATGCGCGCGTCGAGCCCGATGCCGTTGGCCACTTCCTGCACGTTCGCGCCGCTGGATTCGCAGATCACCGAGATGGCGTTGATGTAGGAAATCTTGAGCGCGAGGAACGAGTTCGCCGCGTGCTTGATCAACTCGGCGGAGTTGATGTCCGTGACGATGATGGGCGCGTTGAACGGCGTGTAAACCTCCTTCATCGCGGCGACGGGCCTTTGTGAGCGCACGCCGATGACGACGCGGTCGGGCTTCATCAAATCCTCTACGGCGAAACCTTCGCGGAGGAATTCCGGATTGCTGACGACGTCAAACTCCACCTTGGCCTTGCAGTAGCGCTTGATGGTTTCGGCCACTTTGTCGCCGGTCTTCACGGGGACGGTGCTCTTATCGACAACGATCTTGTAGCTCGTCATCGACGCCGCGATCTCGCGGGCGACGCCTTCGATGAAGCTGAGATCCACCGAGCCGTCGGGCTGCGGCGGCGTGGGAACGGCGATGAAGATGATGTCGGAATTCTCGACACCATCCTTGGTGCTGGCCGTGAAGCGCAGGCGGCCGGCGGCGACGTTCTTCTTCACCATCTCCTCGAGGCCGGGTTCGTAGATGGGGATGCCACCGGCCTGGAGGATCTTGACCTTGTCCTGATTGTTATCGACGCAGATGACCTGGTGACCAACCTCCGCGAAACAGGTGCCGGTGACGAGGCCGACGTAGCCAGTGCCAATGATTGTCAGTTTCATGTCCGTTGAAAACGCGAGTGCTGCCGGGAGATCATCGGTCGTCTCGCGGGTTGCTCAACTCGGAGGAGGCGGGCACCTGCTTCCCGACACGCGGTCGGAACTTCCTGAAGGCCAAATTGGCTGCCGCCGGCTTATTTGGCCTGCGGTGTGAGCTTAATCTCGACCGGCTGACCGGCAGTGTTGGTCGTCTGGATGACACGGGCAACGTTGCTGCCAGCGGCGTTGGTCGTGGGCGAGATTTTCACCTGCTGCTGAATCGGCGTCGGAGTCGGGGCCGGATTCATCGCGGCGATGGCGGCTTCTTTGAGCTTCTTCACGGCCGGATTGGCATCAGCCAAATCGTCCTGGCGCATGTTTGCTTCCATTGTCGTGACACTGTTCGGGTTGCCCTTGATGATTTCCTCGTAAAGCTTGAACGCCTCTTCCGGCTTCGTGGGCTCATAAAGGCGGGCGAGCGCGAGGCGGGATTCGTCTGCGACGGAAGAACTGGCAAAGCGCTTGTTAATTTCCTCGTACTTGGTGGTCGCACCGGCGATGTTGCCCTGGGCCTTGAGCGAGGCGGCGACGCCGACGGACGCCTGGGCGATCCACTGGCTGTCAGGATATTCGGTGGTCACCTGCGCAAAGCGCTTCTCGGCGGCGGCGAAGTCGGCGGGCGTCTTCGCTTCGGAGAACAGCACGCTGGCGCTCAGGAGCAGGGCGCGTGCGGCGGCCTGGCTGCCGCGATGATCAGCGGCGACCTTGGCGAGCGCGTCGGCGGTTCCCGGAGGAATGGTGCCGGCGGAGCTGAACGGCAGGCGGACTTCCGAGAGCGCGGCGCTGGCGTTCTGTTCCCGTTCAGCAGCGCGCTGGGCGATGATCATGAGAGCGAAGATGAGGACCAGCGCGGCGAACGCGCCGATGCCGATGCGCTTCTTGTGAATTTCAAACCAGGCCAGAAAGTTAATGACGCTGTCGTTCTGCGTATTCTCGGATTCCATATATAAGAGCGTGGAATGTTCGATTTGAGGGTCAAAAACGCAAGGCGGAAAATGCCCGCGCCGGAGCTCCGTAGATTCACGGGGCGCGCAGAAACGGGCCGCCCCGCCCCGTAGTTACTTTACTTCGGAGCCGGCGCCTTGCTGGGGATGGTTCGCAGGAGATGCCCAACGATGGCTTCGACCTGCTGGGAATTCAGCGGCCCGCCCTCGGACTCCGCAAACGCTGGCATCATTGTCCCGGCGCGGCCGTGAAGGATCCAGTTCCGCCAATGGGTGGCGTCTGTTGGATGCGGCAGCTTTTTCAAGTCCGGAACGGTGGACGCGCGATGCTCGGCGTCGTGGCAGATTCCGCACACGGCGGTGTAGAGCTGCGCGCCGTCGATGACGCCCTTGGCGGGGTCCGCGTGGCAGGACGCGCACTCGGCCTTCTTGAATACCACCTGCCGGTCGGCTAAGGCGGACTGCATGTTCTTGAGCCGCTCGGCGTCGTCCATTTGCGCGGCGTTCGCAGGCGGCGTGATTTTCGCCTTCACGACAAGCATCTGGATGCCAGCAGTGGAGCCGACGGACACGGACTTCGTCAGTTCGCCGGTCTTGCCGGCCAGGTCCATCTGAACGTCGATGACACCGTTGGTGCCGGCCGGAATGCGCCACGGCGTGGAAGGGAGCTTCGCCACGGTGCAGAAGCAACTGGCTTGCGCCCGGATAATCGTGACGTCTTCGGAGGCAGTGTTGGTGAACCAAAACTTGAAGTTCAGGTAGCGCTCGCCGGGCTTGCTGGTGATCTCCTGCGAGGTTGAATTCCACTGGAGCGCGTTGGGCGGCGGCACAGCACTGGCCGGAAGCGCAGCGGCGAATCCGGCGGCGACGAGCAGTAGCAAGGATAACGTTTTCATGGTGATCGTGAGACGGTGGAACGGGACAAAGGCCGGTGTGTGCGCCGCCACTTAAGCACGACTCAACGCCCCTCGCAACTGCGGGCTCGTCTGTGGATGCGAGCCGCACGTTCTTTGCTCGATGCCCAACGGAGACTTCCCATCCCCGAAGGCTTTCCGCTTCTTGTTACTCACGGGCGCATGCCCTACACTTCTGCCGATCGTGCAAAGACTTCCGCTGTTCATCGTTCTGCTCATGTCATGCTTCGTCGGCAGGGCGGAAACGGTGCTCATTCCAAAGGGTTCCCTGTGGAAGTATCTATTGATCGAACCTCCGCCCGCCTGGAACCAGCCAGCCTTCAATGACTTTTCATGGACGATCGACGAAGCCCAGTTGGGCTATGGAGATTTTGATGAGTCCACGCTGCTCCCGGCGAACGGCGAGACGGTCTGTTTTCGAAGGCAGTTCAACCTCGCCGTTCCGGCAGGCATCACCTCATTGACGCTCCGCATGGTCGCTGACGACGGCGCGATCGTTTACCTCAACGGCCATGAAGTTGTCCGGTACAACCTGCCCGCCGGCACCGTTACTCACGCAACCACAACCTTGCTCAACGTGGAAGCCGGTGAAAACGACTTCCGGCAGTTCGGCATCAATCCGATTCTGCTGCGCTCAAATCTCAACGTTCTGGCAGTTGAATTGCACCAGCACACCGCTGGACGCGGTGATGCGAGTTTTGATCTCGAACTGATCGCCAACCGGCCGGCTGGGCCACCACACGTAGAAATCACCTTTCCCACGAACGGCACAATTTTGCCCGTGACCACAGTGCCGATACGGGTCGCCGTCCGCGATCCCATCGGACACATCCGGGCGGTCCAGATTTTTACCAACGGTGCCATCGCCGCACAGTCCACTGTCGAACCGTTCGAGTTCCTTTGGCTTCCTCCGGCACCGGGCGGTTACACCATTGAAGCGAGGGCGTTCAATCATCTTTACGAGTATGCTGACTCGGCTCCTGTCAGGTTCAGCCATGGCGTTCCCGGTTCGGACAGACTCAAGCACGAACCGTATCTCCAATCCTGCACAACGACTGGCATCACCGTTCGTTGGAATACCGACTGGTTCACCAGCGGCGTGCTCAGGTACGGCACGGAACCCGAATATCTGGACCGCTCCCTCACGAACATTGTGCCATCCACCGTCCATGAATTCCGTGTCCCCGGCCTGACACCAGGAACGACCTATTACTATTCGGCTGGCACTGCGGTCGGATCATTGGCAAGTGGTTCGCAATATCGTTTCCGTACCGCGCCAACGAACTCGGAACCGGTGCGAATCTGGGTCGTGGGCGATTCCGGGAGCGGGGACGCTGATGCCGAGGCCGTGCGGGACGGTTACTATCTCGCGACCGGTGAGCGACGGACCGATATGATGCTAATGCTCGGGGATAATTCGTACGCCAATGGACTGATGGACAACTACGAGCGTGACGTGTTTCGGATGTACGGCTCCTTGCTGAGGCAAACGCCCGTATGGCCCACGATGGGCAACCACGACGCCGGCGACTCCCAGCCGCCATTCATGTCGGCCTACCTCCAAAGTTTCGTACTGCCAACCCAGGGCGAAGCCGGAGGAACGCCTTCGGGAACCGAGCTCTACTATTCGTTTGACCACGCGAACATCCACTTTGTCTGCCTCGACTCCTACGTCTCAGGCCGCCAGCCCGCCGATCCCATGCTGCGCTGGCTGGAGGACGACCTGGCGAACACGACTCGCGACTGGATCATCGCCTACTGGCATCACCCGCCCTACTCGAAAGGCTCGCACGACTCGGACAATGATTCGTGGCAGACAGAGATGCGCCAGTTCGTCCTCCCGGTGCTTGAAGCCTACGGCGTGGATCTGGTGCTGTCGGGCCACAGCCACTCCTACGAACGTTCGTTTCTCATCAATGGCCACTACGGATTCAGCGGCACCCTGCTGCCTGAAATGATTCGCAGCCAGGAAGCCGGCAACCCGCTGGCCTCCGGCCCCTACCGAAAGCCGTCGGGTGGCCTCGGCGCAAACGCGGGAACCGTCTATGCCGTCTGTGGCTGCTCGGGTGCCGGTGGCACCGGTGATGATTTTCCGCGACATCCGGTCATGGCGACAAACCTTGGCGGCTTCGGTTCCATGATTCTCGAAATCGACGACCTCAAGCTCACAGGCAAGTTCCTCCGTCCTTCAGGGGCCATCGACGACCTGTTCGCCATCGACAAGTCCACCACACTCACAAACAGCCCTGCTATTTCCGTTCGTCGGGAGTCAGGCGGGCCTCTTTTCTCATGGCCAACTTCCCGGCCGGGATTCGCATTGGAACAGTCGCATGATCCCGGATCTCAAGAGTGGCTGCCGTTCCTCGGAGTTTCGTGGACCCAAGGACGGCGGCACTACGCCAGGTCGGAGACCAACGCTCCGCTGCAATTCTTCCGGCTTCGATCCGAGTCTGTTCGCTGAACTTTCTTTCGCGGCCCTCGCAGCAAGGCACCCGGTTTGACTCTCCGCCTACCCGCCGATACGCTCCGCTCATGATCGATGCCACTGAAGTCCAGCCGCGCGGCGCAAACCCCTTCGAGGTCCGTCAGCCCATGCCTCCGGCGCGGTTCGATGCCCTCTCGCGCGACATCCTCGCGCTGAAGAAGAAGCTCAACGCCGTCATTCTCGCGCACAACTACCAGGTCGGCGAAATTCAGGATGTGGCGGATTTCGTCGGCGATTCCCTCGGGCTCGCCCAACAGGCTGCGAAGACCAGCGCCGAGGTTATCGTATTCTGTGGGGTTCACTTCATGGCGGAGACGGCGAAGATTCTGAACCCGAACAAAATCGTCGTGCTGCCCGACAAGGACGCCGGCTGCTCGCTCGAAGAAAGCTGCCCCGGACCGAAGCTCAAGGCGCTTCAGGACACGAACCCGAACTTCTACACCGTCACCTACATCAACTGCTCGGCGGACGTGAAAGCGCTCTCGGACGTCATCTGCACCAGCGGCAACGCGATGAAGATCGTCAACGCCGCACCCAAGGATCGTGACCTTCTGTTCGTCCCGGACGAAAACCTCGGCTCGTGGGTGATGGAGAAAACCGGCCGCCCGATGACACTGTGGAAGGGCAACTGTTACGTCCACGTCGAGTGGACCCACGCCAGCATCTCGCGCATCCGCCGCGAATTCCCGAACGCCCCGCTCGTCGCGCATCCCGAATGCACCAAGGCCGTCCGCATGTTGGCTGACGAAGTCTGCTCCACCGAGCGCATGGTCGACTACTGCAAGCGCGCCACTTCGCAGCAGATCATCATCGCCACCGAGGCCGGCATGTTGCACCGCCTGCAAAAGGAATGCCCCGGCAAGCAGTTCATTCCCGCGCCAACGGACAACTGCCGCTGCAATGAGTGCCGCTTCATGAAGATGAACACGCTGGAGAAGGTGTACGATTGCATGGTGAACCTCGCTCCCCGAGTGGAACTCAGCGACGACATCATCCGCCGAGCCCGCCTGCCCATCGAGCGAATGCTCGAAATCTCCGCGCGCCCCTGATTGCAGCACCGCAGCCGAGGCAACGAGGCAGACACGTGCCTTCGCCAGCGAGTCAGCCTCAGAACCACGGCAGTTACGCCTTCGCCGTCACCACCGCGTAGTTGCGTTTGCCTTTGCGCAGCAGGAGATGCTTGCCGAACAGGAGATCGCCTGTCGTGACAGCACGCTGGAAATTCGCCTCACGGATGTTGTTCACGGAGACACCGCCACCTTCGACATCCTTTCGCGCCTGGCCTTTGCTCGGACAAAGCCCGGCGTGAACGAGAAGCTCGACCAGCGGCAGGCCGGCACCTTCCAGCCTTGCCTTCTCGATGTCCTTGGTCGGAACTTCTCCGGCCACATCGTTGAAGAGCGCCTCGCTGATGCCTTCGAGACCGCCACCGAAAAGAATCTCGCTTGCCTTCTGAGCATCCAGCGTCGCCTGTTCCCCGTGAACCAGCGTGGTGAGCTCCTTCGCGAGACGCTTCTGAGCGGCGCGGGCACCGGGGTTCGCCTTCACTTCAGCTTCGAGCGCGGCGATTTCTTCGCGAGAGACGAAGGTCAGCGTCTTCAAGAGCTTCACCACATCCGCGTCCTCGGACTGGATGAAGAACTGGTAGAAGCGATACGGACTGGTGCGCTTCGGATCGAGGAACACAGCGCCGGACGCGGACTTGCCGTACTTCGTGCCGTCGGACTTCGTGAGCAGCGGGAAGACAAGCCCCCAGACCGTCGCGCCCAGTTTCTTGCGCGTCAGTTCGGTACCGACGGTGATGTTGCCCCATTGATCCGTCGCGCCCACTTGGAGTTCGCAGTCGTGCGTCCTGCGCAAGTGATAAAAGTCGAAGCCCTGGAGCAGCATGTAGCTGAACTCAGTGTAACTGATGCCCGACTCGCGATCCTCCATGCGCGAACGCACAGAATCCTTCGCGACCATCTGGTTCACCGTGATGTGCTTGCCGATGTCCCGCAGGAAGTCGAGGAACGATACGGGCGCGGTCCAGTCCGCGTTGTTCACCAGCAGCGCGGAATTGCCGGGCGCGTTGAAGTCGAGGAAGCGCGTGAGTTGATCGCGGATGGACGTGATGTTGTGCTGAAGTTGATCGGGCGTGAGCAGGTTGCGCTCGGAGGATTTGCCAGAGGGATCGCCCACCATCCCCGTCGCGCCGCCGGCAAGCACGATGGGCCGGTGGCCGAACATCTGGAACCGGCACAGCGCCAGCAGCGGCACAAGATTCCCGACGTGCAGCGAATCCGCCGTGGGATCGAATCCGGCGTAGAGCGTGACCGGGCCCTTTGCGAGGCGTTCCGTCAGCGCGGCGCGATCGGTGCAGTCCGCCAGCAGCCCGCGCCATTCCAGTTCATCGAGGATGTTCATGAGGCGGCAAGGTTATCGCGCCAGCGCCAGTGCGGCTCAAGGGGATTCTGCCGGGCAGCCTGCCGCTGGCATGGCGATTGCCTGTGGTCACGCATGAGTGCATCCCGCCTCACCGATCCGCGAACCTCGCCCGAAGGCGTGGCGCAGCCGCTTTCAAAGAATGTCCCGCCCGTGTGGGCAGGATGGCGGGCCTGGGCAAAGAACAGTTCTGTGTGCGCCTCCAGGCCCGCCTTTAATTTTCTCGCGTCCCCCGCGCCCGTGACTTACCGATCTGAACCATGCCCGCTTCGTCCACCATGACGCGGATTCACCGGTCCCGGGCCGGTGTGGCCGTGGTTGCGAAGGCGTATCTCCCGCAGACGTTGCTCCTGCTCGCGCTGTTCGGCCTCGTCCTTCTGGCGGTTGGAATCCAGGCCGTTGCTCAACCTTCTCCCGCTGCCGCCGCCGCAGGGCAATTGCTCCAGCCGCAGGGCATCGTCGAGATTCTCCCAGAAGACTCGGCGGCGTGGCGGCGTGTGACGAACTCCGTCGCGCTCGCGCCCGGCGACACCGTGCGCACCGGGCCGGGCAGCCGGGCCGCGATCCGCCTCGGAAATGACAGTATCGTCCGGCTCGACGAACGCTCGATGCTCCGCCTCCGTCCCGCCGCCAGCGCGGGCAGCGCGCTGCTCAATCTGCTCAAAGGCGCGAGCTACTTCTTCCACCGGGAACGCCCCGCACGCACGGAGTTCGAGACGCCGCTGGTCTCCGGCGCAGTGCGCGGGACGGAGTTCCTCCTCGAAGTCGCGGACAATGGGCGCAGCGTCCTGAGCCTGTTCGACGGGCAGGTCGAATTGACCAACGCATTCGGCGGCCTCCGCCTCGCGACGGGCGAGCAAGCCGTCGTTGATCCGCAACAAGCCCCCCGCCGCACCGCGATACTCGAAGGCCAGGCGCTGGTTCAATGGTGCTTATACTATCCAGCCGTCATTGATCCGGACGCCCTCGCCCTCACCGCAGACGAACGCCGCGCCTTCAGCCGTTCGCTTGCGGCGTATCGTAATGGAGATCTTCCATCCGCCATCGCATTCCTGCCGGAGGATGCCGCACCGCTTTCCGACGCGGCCCGTGTTTACCGCGCAGCACTGCACCTCGCAGCGGGGCAAGTCCCGGCAGCCCGCGAAACACTGGCAGCCATCGGCACGCCGCGAGAGCGGACACTCGCGGAGGCGCTCGAAATCCTGATCTCCGCGACGACACAGGAGACTCCGGCCAAGTTCCCGCAGACGAACAGCCTCTCCGCTTCCGTGTCGCTCGCCGCCTCCTACCTGCACCAGTCGCGTCGAGATCTTCCCGTCGCGCTGCGGGCCGCGCGCGAGGCGGTGAATCTCGCGCCGCACTTTGGCTTTGCCTGGGCGCGAGTGGCGGAACTCGAGTTCAGCTTTGGCCATCGAGACGACACGCGCGAGGCGATCGACCGCACGCTTCAACTCAGCCCGCGCCACGCACCGGCGCACGTGGTCCGAGGGTTCGTGCTCGCGGATTCCGGCAATCTCGCCGGCGCGACGGCGGCCTTTGACAAGGCGCTGCAAATCGATGCTGCGCTCGGCAACGCGTGGCTGGGACGCGGCCTCGTTCGCATCCGGCGCGGGGCCGCCCAACAGGGGCTGGAGGATCTGCTTGTCGCGGCGGCGCTGGAGCCGAATCGCGCCGTACTGCGCAGTTACCTTGGCAAGGCGTTCCATCAGGTTCGCGACGATGCTCATGCCGCCGAAGAACTCGCGCTCGCGCAGCGGATCGATCCTAACGATCCCACCGCGTGGCTGTACTCGGCGCTTCTGAATCAAGAGAACGGCCGCATCAACGACGCCATTCGCGACCTCGAAACCTCTCGCGCCTTGAACGACAACCGCGCGGTCTATCGATCGCGGTTCTTCCTGGATCAGGATCAGGCCGTCCGCCGCGCTAACTTGGCGAACTTGTATCGCGACGCGGGCCTCGAAGACGTGGCGGAGCGCGAAGCCGCCCGCGCGGTGGGAGATGACTACGCGAACCATTCCGCGCATCTCTTCCTCGCCGAGAGTTACAACCTGCAAGGTCAGCGCGGCGGGAACAGCCTCCGCTCCGAAACGGCGGTGTTCAGCGAGCTGTTGATCGCGAACCTGCTCGCGCCGCCCGGCGCGGGGCTCCTGTCGCGGAACATTACGGAACAGGATTACGTCCGGCTCTTCGAGCAGGACGGCCCGGGGATCGCCTCGGCCACCGAATACCGCAGTGGCGGCGACTGGCTTCAGAACGCGTCGCAGTTCGGGGCGTTCGGCGACTTCAGTTACACGCTGGATTCCAGTTACCTAAGCCGGAACGGCGAGCGGCGGAACAACGATCTGGAGTTTCTCGGCATCGCGAGCGCGTTCAAGGCGCGCGTCGGTGAACGCGACTCGATTTACCTCCAGACGATCTACTCGGACGTGGAGTCAGGCGACGTGCGGCAGTTCTATGATCCGGCCGAGGCGAATCCCACGCTGCGACTGCGCGACACACAGGCGGCCAATGTTTTTGCGGGCTGGCACCGTGAATGGCATCCGCAGTCGCACACGCTGTTCCTTGCCGGACATCTGCGCGACGACTACGGCGTCGATGACGGCGCGATGAACATCCTCACCATCCTGCGGACGAACGGCGTCCCGGCGTCGGTGGTCCCACCGAACTTCGGATTCCGCCTGTTCGATGCGCGGTTGCGTGGCGAGTTCCGAGCGTGGACGGCCGAGGCGCAACAGATCTGGCAACGCGGCAGCCACACGCTCGTCGCCGGGGCGCGGCAGCAATCAGGCGAAAACGAAACTCACAACGCGCTCACAAAGCTGCCAGCCGCACTCGTGAATTATCCCGTTGCTCCCGTGACGACGGTCACGGAGCTGGAGCGCACGGCGTTCTATCTCTACGACACGTGGCGCGTGACAGACTGGCTCGCGCTCTTCGGCGCGCTGACCTATGACCGGCTGCGTTTCCCGGAGAACATCGACCTCGCGCCGATCGCCGGCGGCGAGCGCGGGAAGGATCAGTGGTCGCCGAAGCTCGGCCTGGCGTGGATGCCGGATCAGTCCACCACGTTGCGTGCCGCGTGGGCGCGTTCGTTGGGCGGACTGACGTATGACAACAGTGTGCGGCTGGAGCCGGCGCAGTTCGGCGGATTCGTGCAGTCGTATCGCGGATTGATCCCGGACTCGTTGGTGGGCGCGGTTCCAGGAACAGAGTTCGAGACGTGGCACGCAGAGTTCGCGCACCAGTTCCCGACACGAACGTATGTGGCGGTGCGCGCGGACTGGCTGGAGTCCGCCGCGCGCCGAAGCATCGGCGTGTACGACGTTGAGATATTCGATGATCCGACGGCCGGCCTTCCCGGCACGACTCCGGAGCGACTGGAGTTCCGGGAACGTTCCGGAAGTGTCGCGGTAAATCAGTTGCTCGGGCGCGACTGGTCAGTGGGCCTGCGCTACAAGGTTGCCGAGGCGGAACTGCAGGAACGGTTGCTGGAAATCTCGCCGACGCTCGAAGCGGGAGCGCGCAATGATCACCGCGCCGTGCTGCATCAACTCCTCTTCAGTGTGAACTTCAATCATCCGTCGGGCTTCCACTCGCGGGCGGAATCCTTGTGGCACGGGCAGGATAACTCCGGCTATGCGCCCGCGCGGCCGGGAGACGAGTTGTGGCAATTCAACCTGCTGCTGGGATGGCGGCTATGGCGACGCCATGCCGACGTGACTGTGGGGGTTCTGAACCTGTCGGACGAAGATTACCGGCTGAACCCGCTGTCGCTGCATCGCGAGCTGCCGAGGGAACGGACGCTGGTGGCGGCCCTGCGGTTCGTGTTCTAGCGGGAAGGATTCGATCGAATTACCAGAACGAGCCTACGACACGCACTCGACCTTTTCCTTGAGCGCGATGATCTTCGCCGCGATCGAGTCGATGTCCTTCATCACGAAGTCATGGTGGACGTTGCCGATCCACGGAGACTTCAGGAGCAGCGACGTGCAACCGGCAGTGCGCGCGGCCTCAGCGTCCTGCCACTTGTCGCTGATTACAAACGAGTGATCGATGTTCAAGTGCCATTTGAACGCAGCCTCGATGAAGAGGCCGGGGCGGGGCTTGTGGCAGGGGCAATGATCTTCCTCGTCGTGCGGGCAGACCATGAGGTCGTCGATCGGAAAGTTGCGGCGCACCATGTCGTGCATGCGGTCCATCTCGCGGCGATTCAAGTAACCGTGGGAGAGGCCGGGCTGGTTCGTGGTGACGATCAGGACGAAGCCGGCGTCCTTGAGCTTGCGCAGCGCGGGCTCGCTCTCCTTGCGGAGTTTGAACTCCTCCATCGTCAGCGGGATGATCGGGTTCTTTGGTCCCGGTTTGACTTCGTTCAGGATTCCGTCGCGTTCGATAAAGACTGCTTTCTTCATAGCGTTCAATAAATTGTCCTGCCTGTTCATCGGCAGAGTTCCAAATTAGAATAGCTCCGTAGAAACCGGGACGGCTGCCGGGCATCCGCAAGACGATGACACCAACAACTCGCAACGAATCGACGCGCGCCGATCATGTGCTCGCGCGGCTTTGTTCCTCATGGACCTGGCGCATGGCGTGGCGCGACAGCCGCGCGAGCCGGCGGAGGCTGCTGTTCTTCTCGTGCTCGATCGTGCTGGGCATCGCGGCGCTCACCGCCATCGGCTCGCTCGGCGGGAATCTCGAGCGCGCGATCGAGGAACAGGCCAAGGCGTTGCTGGGCGCGGATCTCGTCATCGGCTCGCGTCACACGTTCACGCCGGAGGAGGAAACCATTCTTCGCGGTATCGGTGGCGAGCAATCGCGGGAAGTTTCGTTTCCATCGATGATCCATTTCGTTGCCGGCAAGGGCGCGCGACTAGTGCAGGTGCGCGCGCTCGACGGGCGGTTCCCGTTCTACGGCGCGCTGGAGACGGACCCGCCCGAAGCTGCCGCGACGTTTCGCAGCGGTGCCGGCGGCGCGCTCGTCGAGCAGAGTTTGCTCGTGCAATTCAACGCGAAGGTTGGCGACACGATCCGGCTCGGTGAACTGACCACGCGCGTGGCCGGGAGCCTGTTGAAGGTGCCGGGCGAGACGGTGGTGTTCGCCACGATCGCGCCGCGCGTCTATCTACCAATGGCCGACGTGACGGGCACCGGCCTGCTGCGCGAAGGCAGCCTCGCGCGACACCGCGTCTCCTTCAAACTGCCCGAAGGCGTCGATGCCGAGAGGGTGGTGCGGAAGATAAAACCGCAGCTCGACGAGAATCGGCTCACGCACAACACAGTCGAGGAACGCAAGCGCGACCTCGGTCGCTCGATGGACAACCTCTACTCGTATCTCAATCTCGTCGGCTTCATCGCGCTGCTGCTCGGCGGCGTGGGCGTGGCCAGCGCGATTCATGTGCATGTGAAGCAGAAGCTCGGTACCGTGGCAGTGCTGCGCTGCCTCGGTGGTTCCATCGCGCAAACCTTTGCGGTGTACCTCGCGCAAGGCATGGCCATCGGGCTGTTCGGCGCGGTGCTCGGCGCGGCGTGCGGCATCGGCATTCAAGCAGCCCTGCCGCGCGTGCTGGGCGACTTCATCCCGTTCGAGTTCGAGTTCCGCACCTCGTGGATCGCCGTGGGGCGCGCCATGTCGATCGGTTTCGGAATTTGCCTGCTCTTCGCACTGCTGCCGCTGCTGGCGGTGCGGCGCGTTTCGCCGCTGGCGGCGATTCGCGTTTCGGCGGGCGCGCAATCCGGGGGGCGCGATCCGTGGAATTGGTTCGTCGGCGCGCTGCTGACGGCGGGCATCCTGGGCTTCGCGTTGACACAGGGCCGGGACTGGCGCGTGGGACTCGGCTTTGCGGGCGGGCTGGCGGTGGTGTTCGCGCTGCTGGCGGGCGCGGCGAAGGGCCTGATACTGGCGACGCGGCGGCTCGGCTCGCCATCGCTGCCGTTCACCGTGCGCCAGGGGCTGGCGAACCTGCACCGGCCGAACAACCGCACGTTGCTCCTGCTGCTGTCGCTCGGGCTGGGGACGTTCCTGATGTTGAGCCTGGTGCTGGCGCAGGAGACGTTGCTCAAGCAGTTGATCGCCTCGGATCGCCAGGATCAGCCGAACGCGATCCTCTTCGACATCCAGACCGATCAACGCGAGGGCGTGAGCAATCTCGTGCGCTCGATGAAGCTGCCGATCCTCGACGAGGCTCCCATCGTGACGATGCGGCTCATGTCGCTGAACGGCCGTACGGTCGAATCGATCCTGACGAAAAAGAACAGCGGCATCCCGAACTGGACGTTGCGCCGCGAGTATCGTTCGACGTACCGCGACGACCTGCGCGATAGCGAGAAACTGATCGCCGGCACATGGCCGCCCGCGACGAACCCCGCGTCCGCCACGAACGTTTCGGATGTCGTGCCGATCTCGATCGAGGTCGGAATTGCGAAGGAACTTCAGCTCGACCTTGGCGCCGAGGTGACATGGGACGTTCAAGGCCTGCCTATGAAGACGCGGGTCACGGCGGTGCGCGAAGTGGACTGGCGTCGTGTGCAGCCGAACTTCTTCGTCGTCTTTCCGCCGGGGGCGCTCGAAGGCGCTCCCGCGATGCACGTGCTGGTGACGCGCGTCGGCTCGACCGAGGAGTCAGCGCAGTTGCAGCGCCGGGTGGTGGGCGAATTCCCGAGCGTGTCGGCCATCGATCTGACGCTGATTCTTCAGACGCTGGATTCGATCCTGGGTAAGATCGCGTTTGTCGTCCGGTTCATGGCGATGTTCACGGTGGCGACGGGACTGCTGGTGCTGGTGGGTGCGCTGATCACCGGGCGGTTTCAACGCATTCAGGAGAGCATTCTCCTACGCACGCTCGGGGCGTCGCGTCGGCAAATCTTCCGCGTGCTGCTGGTCGAGTATGCGGCACTGGGGCTGTTGTCCGCGCTGACAGGCGGCTTGCTGGCAACGGGTGCGGCGTGGGCGATCTCGGTGTTTGTTTTCAAGGCCGGGTTTGCACCGACGTTGTTGCCGTTGCTCGCGGCGTTGGTCGTGGTGCCGGCGCTGACGGTGGGGACGGGTTTCCTGATGAGCCGGGGTGTGATGACGCATCCGCCGCTGGCGATTCTCCGCTCGGAAGCGTGAGAAAGGATTGTCGGTTTCGCCACTCCCTGCCCTGCCTTGACGGCTCGGTCGACTCAGGCCGCTTTCTTGCGCGAGGCTTTGGCGGCTTTCTCCACGATGCGGGGATTCTTGATCAGGATCAGAACCTCAACGGGGCCGGCGCTGCCGCGAAAGACGGCGAGCGAACCGGTGGCCTTGAGGCCGAGGGCGCAGCATTCGGTGATGAACTTCTCGTCGGGCGCGTTCACCACATCGGTCGCGGTGCTTGCGATGCCAAGACGCCGGCCGGTTTCGCGGACGAGCTGACTGTCGCGCGCGATGGCCGGTGAGACGTAGGGATTGTGCCAGGCCCATTCCCAGGTGTTCGCGGATTCAGAAAAGCTGCCGAGAATCTGGCCGTCGGCGTGCAGTTCCTTGCGGTCGGCGAACTCCAATCGAAAGGTTCCGCTCAATTGATCGAAGCCCCAGCGCTCGAAGTCTTCGAAGCGCCATTCCTGTTTGGCGGCGCGTTGCCTGACTTTGAATTCGGCCTGTGCCTCGGCGAGGTATTGCCCCGCTTCCGACGAGAGTGTCGCTGGGGTCGGTGCGGTATCGGTGGATGCGGTGGGCTCGGGCTTCGGCATACGTTGTTGGAGTTGGCGTGTCGGTGAGAGCGGGGGTCATCCGGCAAAGCTGAGGACGATGGAGCGCACGACGAGGTTCCAGCCGTCCACGAGCACGAACAGGAGGATCTTGAGTGGGAGCGAAACGGTGACGGGCGGCATCATCATCATGCCCATGCTCATGAGCACGGTGGCAACGACGAGGTCGATGAGGATGAACGGCACGAAGAGCAGGAAGCCCATCTGGAACGCGGTGCGCAGTTCGCTGATGATGAAGCCGGGGATGACGACCTTGAGCGGGAGGCTTTCGACGGCGGTTGGGCCGAGCTTGGCAAGGCCAACGAAGAGCTCGATGTCCTTGGGCCGCGCCTGCCGGAGCATGAAGGAGCGAATCGGCACGGAGGCGCGTTCAAGCGCCTGGGCGCTGTTGATTTGCTTGGCGCGCAGCGGCGTCAACGCCTCGGCGTCGATGCGTTCCCAAGTAGGGGCCATGATGAAGAGCGTGAGGAAAAGCGAAAGGCCGATGATGACCTGGTTCGAGGGTGTGCTTTGCAGCGAGAGCGCGGAGCGGACGAACGACAACACGATCGCGATGCGCATGAAGCAGGTCATGAGCAGGATGATCGAAGGGGCGAGGGAGAGCAGCGTGATGGCGAAGAGGATCTTTATCGCCGCATCGACATCGGGCACGCCACCGGTGCCTTCGGTACCGCCGAATGTGACGTTGAGATTCACGGGCAACGGACCAGCTGCGGAGGCGCTGGCCGGAGCGGTTTGCGCGAAGCCGGTGAGAGGCGTGAGCAATGCCAGTGCGAGCAGCAGCCAGGCGAAGGCGCGCCAGCGCGGTGGCGGGCAGAGAAATGGTGCGGGCGCGGGCGGCATGGTCAGGCCCTGGCTTGCACGGCTTGTTGGAGTGCGTGAACGAAGTTTTCGCCGCCGATTGCCGGGCCGGTGTTCGCGGTCGCGGCAGGTGTGTCGTCATCAGGCAGGTGGCTGACGAGCGTGACGCCGGCGGGCGAGGAGGCGAGGAGGAGGCGTTGGTGCTGGTAGCTCACGACATAGAGCGCGTGGCGGCCACCGAGGGATTTGCTTTCGAGGATTTGAAGCTGCGTCGCGCGGCCGCGCTGAAGGCCGAGGCGTTGCCAGTTCTTGAAGACCCAGGCGCCCGCGAGGAAGAGTCCGATGACGAGCACGAACGCGCCGAAGACGCGGATGACGGAGAAGCTGGCGTCGGGCAATGAGGGGCTGACGGGCGGGAGGTTCGTGGAGAGGAGCGGGGCGGCGTGGAGAGGGACGACGACTGCGAGCAGGAGCAATGTCAGCAAACGAGCGGGAGAACAGGAGAGAAGAGGGGAAAGGGAGCGGCGGAGAATTCTCCCCGGTACCTTTTCACTTCTGCGCCTCTGCGTTTGCATCCCGGTGTTCATCGGCTAGGGCTGTGCGCCGATGACCTTGGTGATTTTGATGCCGAGGCGATCTTCGACGACGACGACTTCGCCGTGCGCGATGCGCTTCTGGTTCACGTAGAGATCCACCGGGGCGTCGGCGATTTTGTCGAGCTGGACGACGGAGCCGGAGTTGAGTTGCAGGACATCCCGCATCGGCATCTGGCAGGAGCCGAGCTCCACGGTCACTTTGACCGGAACGTCGAGCAGGACTTCAAGATTGGCGGGGGTTTCCATAGTGGCGAAATGAAGGAGACGGGTTCTGAGGGGTTAGTTACTGAGGCTCGTGCGCAGGACGTTGGTGACGGCGATGGCCCACTTGCCACCGGTGGTGCCGAGCTGGCCCTCGAACTTCGCCATGTCCGCCAGGCGCAGCTTGACCTGCCGGACGCTCTTGGCATCCAACGGCAGCACATCGCCCGGCTTGAGGGCGACGAGATCGCGGGCGGTCATGACGACGTCGTCCCACATCGCGGTGACGGGCACGGGCACGTCGTCGAAACTGCGATTCCAGTTCAGCGTGGTGGGAAGGAGTGGGCCGGTTTCGTTGCCGGCGGCTTCCTGCGAAAGTTTGCGGATGAGCGGTTCGAGCGTGAAGCACGGCAGGGCGATCTGCACTTGCTCGAGGCAGTCGCCGAGCTTCGCCTCCATCGAGAGCACGAGCATGATGGTGTCGTGCGGCGCTGTCTGGAGGAACTGCCCGTTGTTCTCGTGGCCGAGCATTGTGGGGCGCAGCTCCTGGACGTTCGCCCAGTGATGACACCACTCGGAGATGATCAGCGAGACGGCTTGATCAAGCAGGGCCATTTCGATCTCGCTGAAGTCGTGATCCGCCGTGATCGAATGCGCCGGGCCGCCCAGCAGGCGATCGACGATCGTGAGGCCGAGGCGCGGGTGAATGTCGAGGATGCCGACGCCGCGCAGAGGCTCGACCTTGAAGAGTGAGAGATGGCTGGGATTCGGCAGCGCCTCGGCGAATTTCAGATAGGGGACGGTTTGCAGCTTGGACATCTGGAGCGAGAACTCCAGGCGCAGGTAGATGGAAAGGCGCGCGGCAAGGGCGCGGATGAAATCCTCGTGGCGGATGCGCAGCCGGCGCAGTTCGGCGGGCGAGAGGAAGACCGGGTGCCGAAAGTCATACGGCTGGATGCTGTCCTTCGTCGCCTGACTTTTGGCGTCGCCGTCCTTGAGAACGGTGACGCTGTTCTCCTGTTCGGAGACCTGGGCGAGCAAACGCTCGACCTCCGATTGTGACAGGACATCGGCTGCTGCTGCTGCGGGATCGTTGGCGTCAGCCATGAGCGGAAAAGGCCGGCGTTACTGGACGGCGAACTCGGTGAAATAGATTTCCTGAACAACACCGCCGCCGAGGGCGTTGTTGAAGATGGAGATGAGCTCGGCGCGAATCTGGTTTCGAGAGCCGGGCTTCTCGAGGTCGTTGATGGTCTTGCTGGCCAGCGCCGTGTTCGCGAGGTCGAGGAGTTGATCCTTGTTGTCCTCGATCATGGTTTTGAAATCCCCGTGCGAACCCGCAAGCGTGAAGCTCGTCATCAGGTAACGCGCACCGGAGCTGCCGGCGACGTTGACGATGACCTTGGTGATCGGGACGGTCTGTTTCTTCTTGCCACCACCACCGCCACCGTGACCGCCCTTGGCGTCCTTGCCGTGTCCGTCGTCTTTCTTGGCCCCGTGTCCGTCATCTTTTTTCGCGCCATGGCCATCGTCCTTCTTGGCGCCGTGACCGTCATCTTTCTTGGCCCCGTGGCCATCGTCCTTCTTCTCGCCATGCGCGTCGCCGCCCTCCTCGCCGTGAGCGCCTTCCTCGCCATGCGGCGCGGCATCACCGCGGGCCTGGACGACCTTGGGGATGACGAGGAACTGCGTGGTGGTGAAGGCCAGCGCGGGCATGAGCACGACCATGATGATGAGTGGGAGGAAAGCCTTGATGCCTCCGCCGCCACCGCCACCGCCGCCTTCGCCGTGACCTTCGGCGGCTTTCGCGTCGCCGTGTTTTGCCTCTTCGCCTTCGGGTTTCTTGTCGGACATAATCGTTTACGGTTAGCGCTTCAGGTTCACCAGTTCCTGAAGCATTTCGTCGCTGGTAGTGATCACGCGGGCGTTCGCCTGATAGGCGCGTTGCGTGGTGATGAGGCTGGTGAATTCAGTCGCGAGATCCACGTTCGAGAGTTCGAGGGCACCGGACTGGATTTTTCCAAGGCCGCTCGTTCCGGGAGCTGCGGGCGTGGGGTTGGTGGCTCCGCCGAGTGGACCGGCTGCGCCCATGCCGGAATAGAGGTTGTTGCCTTCCTTCATCAAGCCCTGCGGGTTGCTGAAGTTCTGGAGAAGAATCTGCGCACGGACGAACTGTGTGCCGTCCGAGAGGTTCACGTTGATCTTGCCCTCTGTGTCGATGGCGAAGGAGACCATGGTGGCCGTCGGGTCAGAAGTGGCCGGCATCCCGACCGTGTCGATCTGGATGTCGCCGATCGTGCCTGGCACGGTGTCGTTGTAGCCTTGGACGCGCATACCAACGTTGGTGACGAGAAATCCGTTCTCGTCTACGCTGAAATCACCGGCGCGGGTGGCGAACTCGTTGCTGCTGATCGGATCGCGAACAACGAAGAAACCCGCGTCGGTAACGGCGAGATCGGTGCCAACGCTCGTGCGGGACAGCGCGCCCTGCGTGTAGGAATTGCTGATGGACTGGATGCCGACACCCAGACCGATCTGCATCGCCGAGGTGCCGCTGGCCCCGCCGGTGCCGGCGCTGGAGCTGCGGAGCGTTTGGCTGAACGAATCCGAGAGCCCGACGCGCGAGCCCTTGAAACCGGTGGTGTTGACGTTGGCAATGTTGTTGCCGATGACGTCCAGGCGTTGCTGGAAGCTTTGGAGGCCGCTGATGGCCGAGGTGAGGGAACGAAGCATGGAGTTGTGTTTCCGGGGATGAGGGTTGGATCAGTCGAGGGCCGTCGGCTTGATGCTGACCAGGTCTCCCAGGCCGTATGTCTTGCCGTTGACCACCAGTTTTGGCGTCCCTTCCACCATCTGCACTGCGGTGACCGGGCCAGTGATCCTGGCCTTCGATTCATCCTGAATTTCCACGGTGCGTCCTAAAAGTGAGTTGGCCTGCAGGATCTGCTGCTGGCTGCGCAGGCTGGCGATGTCCGCCTGCATGTTCTTCGACTGCTCCAGTTCGGTGAATGACACCATCTGCGGGATCATCTCGAGGTCCGACTTCGGGTTGAGCGGATCCTGCTGGGACATCTGCGCGACGAGCAGTTTGAGAAAGTCGTTTTGCGTGAGCGATTTCACCGGCACGCGGTCTTGGGCGACCTGAGTTCCGGGAACAAATGTGACGGGAGCGATGGATTCTACGGCCATAAATTTATGCCCAGGTTTCCCAGCCTGGGCGACTGGTGGAAATGCGGCGGCCACGCGTTCCGTCACCTCCGCGCACGTGGGGCGTGGCGGCGGGTGCGGCTGGCGGTGCAGGCCATTCATCCATGGATTGTTGTGCAGACGGGCGCGACTCCTGCCGCGCGCCGCGATCCCCGCCCTGGCTCGTCCACGAACCGGGCTGGGATGGAGATTCATTTCGGGCCGCTGCGGATTCCTCGAGCGGGGCGAGCCGGACCTTTTGCTGCGCGAGCGCTTCCTGAAGCTGCGGCCAGAGCGCGCCGAGGTGCTGCGTGTCGCCGCGTTCGCAGCGGACGGTGGCTTCCACCTGGCCGTCGCGCCGGGTGAGATGCACGAAGAGTTCCGTCTCCGCGTCAGGGCGGAGGACGACGGCCATCGAATCCGAGCCGTGCTTCTTCACGAGCCCGGCTTCGCGCAGCACGAGGCTGGAGATGCGCTCGACGCTTGCGGCGGCATCAGTGCGCTCGTTCGTGGCGGAAGCGGAAGGTTCCGGGACTGCCCGGTCAGTGGCGCTGACCGACCGTCCCGACTGCCAGTCCGTGGCAACCTTGCTCCTGTCTGCAAACTCGGTGGCTTCGCGCGAACCCGCCGACGTGCCGCGCGCAACGTATTCGATGCGCGCTGGGCTTTCGCCGGTGGACTCGGTGGCTGCCGCGCTGGCGGCAAGCTCTTCCGAAGCAATCATTGATTCCATGCGATCCTCCTGCCTAGCACTGGATATGCCAGCAGGTTCAGCCGCAGGTGCCGTTGCCGGAGGGACATCGATTCGAGCCCCGTCTGGCGCGGGTTTCACGGCATCCGTACGCAACAGGACAATTTTCGCGGAAGATGCGGAGGCCGGCGTGTCGCGGGATTGGCGGGCAGCTTCTTCCTCCTCCGTAACCTCGCCCGGCAAAACCGACTCGGCCGACCCGGGCAACGGAATGATCGCACCTGGCTCGCTCACTGCGGTGATGGCTGCGGAGGAGTTGAACGCGACGGAAAAGATGGTGGACGCCGGTGCGATGTCGGCGGTGGGAAGGGCAGTCGTGTTCGGGGCCGACGACGATGGCGTCGCTGCAGCGGTGGCAACGTCGAGCGTCTCGCCGCTTTGGACGGGCTTCAATCCGAGTTGAGTGACATCGATGCCGTCGCGATTCTCCTGCGTCGGTGTTGGAGAAGTTGCGCTGGCAACAGGTGTGGCTGTCGTCGCGGGAACTGGCGTGGCCGCCGGTGCACAGTTTCCGCCGGAAGCCTGAGTCATCGCCGCTGCGCTCGCTGAACTTGCGGCGATGGCGTTGGCCACGATCGCCGGGATGGCCTGCGCCTCGGCCAGCGGGAACGGGACGATCACGTTTCCGCCGGGGCCGGGGAACGGGATGATGTTCGTCGGCGCAGCGGTCGTGTCGGTTTCTTCGGTCGAGTCGAGATCGGCGGCTGAGGCTTCCGTCGCGGACTCTTCCGTCTCGGCAGATTCGCTGCTCTCGACTGCGGAGGCGGATGGCTTGGTAAGGTTCGGTGATTTCGCGCTGGCCTGCGTTGGGCGATCGATTTCCCGCGGCGTGGATGCGGCCGCCTCCGCTTCGCTGGCACGCGCGGCGAGGCGTTCCTTGCGGGAAGTGGTCTTCGGCGAAGTGTCGGCCGTCGGACGGACGCGGTTCGAGTGCGCGCTGCCGTCGGCTTCGCGCGAACGGCCCGGTCCGGAATCTTCCGCGTGGGTGCGTGACGAGGATGAAGACTTGGTTCCGCGAACGTGCGCGGGCTTGCGGGCGGAAGCTTGGTCGATGACTTCGGCGAAATCGCGTGAGCCCGGGGTGCGCTTGGCCGGC
>SXGS01303939.1_pt1 | contig 33415 bp, 31 predicted proteins | sample 3174681 | NCBI WGS metagenome assembly SXGS01 (sample SAMN11356861, study PRJNA531348) | freshwater metagenome | isolation source: freshwater sample F1-80 | place: China: Fuxian Lake, Yuxi | collected 2017-12-25
GACCAGTGGGGCGTCGAGCTCGGCAAGGCGCTGGCGCAGCGGATCATCCCCGAACTCGAGGCCGCTGACGCGCCGGTCCTCGGCCACGACTCCTCGACCAACGCCTTGATCCGCCGGTGGCGCGCCGCTCGCGAGCACTGAGAGGTCTCCGAAGCGCTGCTACTGCGGGGGCACTCGGCCCCGCCGGCCACAATCGTCAATCCATCACTCGCGCCAACGGGCCTGCGGCACTCAGCGCCGCAGGCGTGCCAGCGCGGCGGCGTTCTGGTCCTCGCGCTCGGCGCTGGCAAGGAGTTCCCCGCGTACCGCCGGATCGTCCGTCGCCCCCGCCCACTGGCGGTAGAGTGCAGCACCGGCGTGCTCGAGCGTCTCGAGGAGCTGCTGCTGCTCGGCGAGCGGTTGGCCCTCGAAGAATGCGGCCAGGGTCTCGGCCGGCCCGCGCCGCGCTTCCAGCACGGCTTGGGTCTGAGTGACGAGCGCGATCAGGCGGCCCTCGGGATCCGAGACCCTGGTCTGCCACACCATGGTGCGCCGGCCGCGATGCAAGGGAGTGCACTCCCCCGTCACGGTCGTGCCACTGACGCCGGGCGCGAAGAAGTTCGTTTTCGACTCGATCGTCGTTGTGCTCGCACCGTCGCGTAGATTGAGGAAAGCCCCGACGGCGCCGAGGGTATCCGCGAAGGCCATCACCGCGCCGCCATGCAGCACTCCGGGAAGTGTGCAGAGCTCGGTGCGCACGGCAAGCCGGGCCACGACGCGCTCGGGCCCGGTCTCGACGAACTCGATGCCCAGGTGTCCCGGAAACAGTTTCTGCATGTTCTGCTGAAGGTCGGCAGGGTCCATGGCGCTCGACCATACTCCGGAAGACCGCACGGCGCATGCTCGGAGCCGTGTCAATCATAACTCCAGGCAGAATCCGACGGATCATCCGACGCCGAGGCAACCCTCTTCGCACCCACGATCGGGGCGAACCGTGCGCCGTTCCGGGAGACCAGCACCACCGTGCCGACGTGAATCTCCTCGCCGTCGCGATCGGCGGCAACGAGTCGCGGTGACCTCGTCGCGGCCATGTGTCCCTGTTTCCCCCTGCCTCAAGGAGCAGGGCCGGACAGAAACCGGCGGAGCGAGCGGTTGCGACCGCGGAAGCCGAGCCTCTCGTAGAACGCCCGTGCGCGTTCGTTGCCCGGCGTCACCTCGAGCGCGAGCGCAACCACGGCCGAGGTCGGCGCCGCCGCCTCACGGACGAGCCCTTCGATCAGCCCCCGCGCGTAACCCTGCCCGCGAACGCCGGGCGAGACATAGATCTCGTCGATGCAGCAGAGTTCACCACCCAGCTCGTTCGACCAGTAGGGGACCAGGAACACGTAGCCGCACAAGCGACGGTCGACCTCGAGCGCAAGCACGCGCCCCCGCGCGGGTCGTTCCCGGAAGGCGGCCAGGGTGCGCCGGATGCTCCCCGCGTCGACCGGCCTCTCGCCTGGATCCTCGCGGTAGAGCGCGAGACAGAGATCGACGATGCCCTCGTCGTCGATGGGCTTGGCGTCACGCCAGGTCGAGATGTTGCGCACAGCGCAGCGGGCTCCATGAATGGCGAACCCCTATCCGGGCAAGCGAGCCGGGCCCGGGCCGCCGCTGAGGAAATCGCCGCGGACATCTTCTCGATCCGGGCTGCTTGCCCGCCCCTGCCGTTCCGTGAGGCGAAGTCTTCAACGGATATTGGTCGAGACGCGCACGTCCTCGGCCCCGTCAAACTCGGACTCCAGGAAAGCCCGCGACGCGGCGTCGTCGCGCAGGATCGCGTCGAGGAAGGCGAGCGTTCCGGCCAGCACCAGCTCGTGCTGACGCACGGGCGGATCGATGATCGGATCGCTGCCGTCGTCGATGCAAGCCAGGACGTCGTCATCCACCGCGCCACCAATCCCGCCGCGTACGAACTCGCATGCGAACTGGTCGGGGTTCTCGTAGCCAGCCACGGGCGAGTTGGCGTCGGCGAACCAGAGGTGCGTGCCACCGACGATCTCGGCGTGCCAGCTCGGCGAGCGCACCGTCGACCAGGTCGCCAGCGAGCCTTCCGGCGTCGTCAGCAGATCGCGACTGCCCGAGAAATAGAGTGAAGGCGCCGACACCGGCGTGAAGCTCGGAGCGGGCGCCCCCGGAGCACCCATGCCCTCGGGCAGGCGCGTCATGTCGCCCACCGCATAGAGAACCGCCGCGTCGAGGCGCTCGTCACGCAGTGTATTCTCGAAGCTGAGCAGGTGGGTCGTGAACGCACCGAACGAAAGTCCGGCTGCGGCGACTGTCTCGATGTCGAGGATGTCACGGAGGTCGGGAAAGCCGACCGGCGTGGCCTCATCCCCACGCCCGATCGCGATCATGCGGTCGAGAATGAAACTGACATCGCCCGGCTGGTTGGGGAGGTCGCGGATGTCGAAGGCGACGCCCGTATGGGAGGCCAGCGAGGTCAGCGGAAAGGTCGGCGCCACCACGACGTAGCCATGGCTCGCCAGATGGCCGGTCAGGTAGGTCTGCACGTTGGGCGGCGAACTCAGGCCGTGACTCAGCATGACCAGCGGGAAGGGCCCGCCACGCGAGGGCGCAGCGATCTTCTGTATGGACGCGACACCATCGGCCGGTGGGTCGAGCGGGTACCAGATCCAGCAGTCGAGCCGACGCTCGGATGAACCGGAATAGTTTCCGCTCGCGCGGGTCGGGCGCGAGGTATCGACGAACGTCGTCTGCGCGACACCGACAGCGAAGGGGCCGCGCTCGAGCAACTCCGCCCGAGTACGGCTCACGACGGGCGAGGAGACCTCGCCGCAGGAGGACAGGATCGCCAGCGCCACGACGAGCAGCGCCCGGGCGTCTCGCCCCTGTGTCCCTGCCCGCTCCTTCATCTCGCCTCGGAACGACCGAGCCGGAACTGCGCGCCCCGTGCGCCCCCGCGCCCCTGTTCGTTCCATCATCTCGCCTGAGGTGTGCATGGGCGGCGAGTCTCCCTGCGGGCCCGACCGGACGCAAGAGCCCTTCCTCGCGTCCGCACTGGACTGGGCGGCGAGGCCATGGCATCTCAACCCAAGCCCGGCCCGCGCGGACACGCGATCCCCATGACCGACTGGCTCATTCCACTACTGACGCTCACTTCTCTCGAGATCGTGCTGGGTATCGACAACATCGTCTTCCTCGCGATCGTCACGGGCCGCCTGCCACGAGAGCGCCAGGATGCCGCCCGACAGATCGGACTCCTCCTCGCGCTCGGCTCGCGTCTCGCGCTGCTCTTCGCGATCTCGTGGATTCTATCACTGACGAGCGTGGCCTTCGACCTCCCGGGCTGGTTTCCAGGCACCGGCGAAGCCCGGGCGATCTCGTGGAAGGATCTGATCCTGATCGTGGGGGGAACCTTCCTGATCGGCAAGAGCACAGTCGAAATCCATGAGAAGCTCGAAGGTGCGATACCCAACGAAGCGTCCAGTACGGGCTCGGCGCCTGGCTTCGGTCGCGTCCTGCTTCAACTGACGCTGATTGACGTCGTGTTCTCGATCGACTCGGTGATCACCGCCGTCGGGCTCGTCCGGCAGACCTGGATCATCGTCGTCGCCATGGTGCTGACGGTCGCCGTCATGCTCCTCTTCGCTCGATCCATCAGCGGCTTCGTCGAACGTCATCCGACCATCAAGATGCTGGCCTTGAGCTTCCTGATCCTGATCGGCGTGTTGCTTGTCGCCGAAGGCGCGGGCCAGCACATCGAGAAGGGTTACGTCTACTTCGCGATGGCCTTCTCGCTCGGGGTCGAACTGCTCAACCTGCGGGCCCGGGCCCGCGCCGCACCGGTCGTCCTGCACGAGCCTCACCTGCCGCCAGCGGACTGACGCCGGGCGACACGACGGGCAGCCGTGTCAACTCGCCACGGAAGTGCGTGCTGTGGCGCGCCAGCTCCTCGACATAGCCACGCACGGCCGCACGCGCCTGCTCGCTCAGCTCGTCGAGTCGCTGGATGTCGCGCTCCGGGACCCAACGCAGGGTGAAGTTCACGCGACGCGTACGGAAATCTTCGATCGCCGGCGGGAGGTCGGCCGTGGCCGAGCGGGCGACGCGCTGCACGCGGTGCAGCAATCGATCCTTCCACAGGGGTCCCGCGATGATCTGGAGCGCGCGATCCTCGAGCCACACCTCGTGCACCACCGCAGATCGTTCCCCGCGTCGGCCCGGCTCGACGAATTGCAGCAAGGCCTTCTCGCCGAACGAAATCGAGGCGACCGGGCCGGGCTCGAAATCGCGGTGGTCGCCCACGCGAGCGACGTCGATCCAGCGCCCGTCCGCGAAGCGACTGCCGTAGAAGTTGATCAGAGCGGTGTTGAGCCGCCAGCCACGCGGCACATGCTCGCGCGGCAGGCGGTTCTGAATCTCTTGCTCGATGCGCTCGACGACCCGCGCAAGCGGTGGCGGATGGGCCTCCGCCCGGAGGCAGGCGTCGCGCGTCGCGCGCGGTGGCCGGTAGTAGTCGAGGCAGGCGAACTGCCAGGCCCCGAGCCAGTACACCGGCCGCAGCAACATGCGGCCTGCGGAACCGGCGCGGCGCCACTCACGCAGGGGATGGATCCCGGCGAGCCAGCGCATGATTGCGGCGGATTCTTCGGGTTGCACGAAGCCCTGCAGGACGGCGTGCCCGGGTTCGAGTCGCGCAACGCCCCGGCTCCCGACCAGCGCTTGCTGCCAGCGCGGTCGCGGCGCCTCGTCCGCCACAGACGAAGCCGGCGGGGCCGGGCCCCGCCCTCGCCCCGATGGACGTCGCGCCGAGCTCATTCGGCGGCGACCAGAACCTCGAGGTATTCGCGCACGACGGTCTCGAGACCCACGAAGAGCGCCCGCGACATCAGCGCATGACCGATCGAGACCTCGGCCAGGTGCGGCAGCGTGCGAAAGAGAGCAAGGTTGCGCAGGTCGAGATCATGTCCGGCATTGACGCCCAGCCCGAGCGCATGCGCTCGCTCGGCCGCACGCACGCAGAGTTCGAAGGGCCCCCGGGCCGCGGCCTCCCCGCGCTCGAAGGCACGCGCGTAGGGCTCCGTGAAGAGTTCGACCCGGTCCGCACCCATCCCCGCCGCCCACGCCACGGCTTCGGGATCGGCCTCGATGAAGAGGCTGACGCGAATGCCGGCCGCCCGTGCCTGCTCGATCGCCGAGCGCAACGCCCGACCCGCAGCCTCCCTGGGCCAACCTGCCTGACTCGTGATCTCTCCGCTCAGGACCGGGACCAGAGTGAGCTGGTCGGGGCGAACCTCGTGGACCAGCGCCATCAGATCCGGCCTGGGGTCTCCCTCGATGTTGTATTCTACGCGATCCCGGTGCGCCGCCAGCGCGGCGGCGATGGCCCGCACGTCGGCCGATGTGATGTGACGAGCATCGGCGCGGGGGTGAACCGTGATGCCGCGCGCCCCGGCGCGCAGACAGGCCGCGACGGCACAGGCCGGGTCGGGCACTTGCCCGCCGCGCGAGTTGCGCAAGGTCGCGACCTTGTTGATGTTGACACTGAGTCGCACCATCGGGCCGCGAGCCTAGCAACACCTGAGGAGCAGAACAGCCGCCACGCGACCGGCGCAGCCGATCCTTTCTTCCACGGGCATGTCCACAAGGACGAGCGCGGCCTTCAGAGAAACGAAAAGCGCTCGGCCATGTATGCCCGCTGAAAGGGCTCGCGCAGCCGCCACATGCCCGCATCGATCACGAAATGCGCCATGACCACGCCCAGACCGGCACCGTAGAAAGCTCCCCGCGCGGAGAGCCCGCTCAGAAAAAGCACGCCGCCGAGCACCAGCGTCGAGCCAGCGAGGGCGCCCAGGGCACGCATCTGCCGGTCGCGTGGAACGCGCGCGACGCAGCCGAGGAAGAGAAAATACTGCACGCCGTGCGCCGTGGCGAAGCCGGTTACAGCCAGCGGAAACGAATCGAAGAGGAAAAGAGGCAGATAGAAGAGCAGCAAGACCACCATGCCCAGATCACGCGCGCGCGACTGGCCACCCGTGCGGATCCTCTCCGCGAGCCAGACGCTCCACGCCGCGAGGAAGAACACGACGCCCGCGCCGTGGAGCCACGGCCCCCAGGACGCCGCCACGCTCCCGCCGAACTCGCGCAAGAACGGCAGGCTGGCCGTGATCCCGGCGAGATCGGTGAGTTGAAGCGCCCGCAGTTCGGCCGGTGTGACCGGCCGCCGCTCGGCGCGTGCCAAGAAGGCCAGCACGCCCATGTTCTGGCGGCTGTAGTGATGGACCTGCCACGTCCAGTAGACGAGCACGAGCGCGCCGAGGACCGCAGCCTCGCGCAGCATCGCGAAGGCCAGAGCGACGGCGGCAATCACGCCGAGCGGAGCCCACACGAACCGCCCGGCACGCTCGCGCGTCATGAACGCGCGGGCCCGCGGCTCGAAGTAGAAGGCGAAGCTACCCGCGACGTGACCGCTGCCGCCGAGCCAGATCAGTAGTGCGGTGCCCCAAGCGGGTACCGCGCCCGAAAGCGCCGGCAGCCCAGCGACGGTCAACCACACAACGGGGAGAACCGTAGCCGCGAGAAGAAGGGCGAAGAAGCGCTTGTCCGCGCTGTCTCCGCCCTTCCCCTGCGGCCACAGAAGAGGTCGGACCTCGGCGGGTGACACCGCCGTGGACACCGAGGAGGTCGGTCAGTCGCGCCGGCCGTAGCCGCCGCCACCACCACCACCGCCGCCGCGCCGAACGACAGTGGAACGCCGTCCACCACCGCCGCCGCCACCGCCGTCGCCGTAGCCACCGCCACCGCCGTAGCCACCGCCGCCACCGCCACCCGGACGGGGGCCGCGGGGCCGGTCGGGACGAGGCTCGGCCTCGTTGACCTTCAGATCGCGACCCTCGTGCTCGCGGCCATCGAGTGCTGCGATCGCGGCCGTAGCCTCCGTGTCACTGGTCATCTCGACGAAGCCAAAACCACGGCTGCGTCCCGACTCCCGATCCGTGACTACCCGTGCGCTCTCGACCTGACCAAACTGCGAGAACAACTCCGTGAGCGACGAGTCATCGACCCGAAAGCTCAGGTTCCCAACGTAAATGCGCTTCCCCACCAGAACGTCCCTTCAAAACCTTGAGATGCCCACCCTCATCCGAGGCGCGGGCCAGTCCAACGCGAACACCGATTGGGCATCGTGCCAAATCGGCAACTGAGGCAGGAGGGACGATCGAGCGGCGCCCATGAGCGGCATCCCGGTCGGCGATCCAGCCAGACCCGGTGAACAGAACACACCTCGGCGAGAGACTCAACTCGGGGCCCCCGGCCAGTTCGACCGGAAGAAAGGGCCGAGGCAGGGGGCACGAGCGCGCGAGGCCTCGCCCCCCTGCCGAGAGCGATGGGCAAGCCGGGCCGAGGTCCGCGAGTCGGTGCACACGGGCGCCGCCGATCCCCTCCCAAGAGCGGCCGGCAAGCCAGGCCGATCTCCGCGAGTCGGTGCACACGGGCACCACCGACACCCGCCCCTCCCAAGAGCGGCCGGCAAGCCAGGCCGATCTCCGCGAGTCGGTGCACGCGGGCGCCACCGACACCCGCCCCACCCTCCGCGAGCGGTGGGCAAGCCGATCCCATTGCAGATCCGCCCGTCCCCGGACCGGCAACGGCAGCAGCGTCCTGCTCAGCACGGTCTCCAGTGCTTGCAGCGCCGGAACCGCAACAGCTCAGGAGACACGGGCCTCTTCGTCGGCCCCGTCAGAGCCGCGAACCCCCTCGTCGCCCCGACGCCATGCGGCAGAGCGACGCATCGACGGAACGGCGGCGGTGCGCCATGGTCCTCGCGGGCCAGCCGCCGGTCAGCGGTGGCTTAGCGCCCGCGGAGGCACCATGGCTGAAATCAAACCCGTCAAGCTCGGCATAAAGCGCCCCGTGAGCCGGCCCCTCCTGCCCGATCCGGAGCCGCGGACGCGCCACTACACGATCTTTTCGGTCGACGACCATCTGATGGAGCCACGCCATACCTTCGAGGGCCGTCTGCCGCAGCGCTTCGCCCCACGGGCGCCGCGTGTGGTCGAAACGGCCGAGGGCCACGAGGTCTGGGTGATCGAGGGGACACCGTACTTCCAGGTCGGCTTCATGTGCGTCGCCGGCCGCCCGCGCGAGGATCATCGGGTCGAACCGGCCCGTTACGAGGAAATGCGTCCGGGCTGCTTCGACATCCACCATCGCATCAAGGATATGGATATCGCGGGCATCGTGGCATCGGTCAATTTCCCTTCCGGCGTGACCGGCTTCGGCGGCACACTCTTCTCGCAGCTCGCCGATCGCGAATTCGGCGTCGCCTGCGTGCGCGCCTGGAACGACTGGCTCTTCGAGGAGTGGCACGGTTCCTATCCGGAGCGGATCGTTCCGCTCGGCATCACCTACCTCGCCGATGCCGAGCAGGGCGCAGCCGAGATCCGGCGCAACGCGGCGCGTGGCTTCACCGCGGTGACGCTGCCCGAGCAGCCGCACAAGCAGGGCCTGCCGTCCGTATTCGACCCCTTCTGGGAGCCGATCATCCGGGCCTGCGCCGAGACCGGGACAGTGCTGAATCTGCACGTTGGATCGTCGGGGTTCGGCGGCCCGATCCCACCGGGCGCACCGGCGCTGGAACTCGTCGCGACGCTCTTTCAGGCCATGGCGTTCGAATCCTGCGCCGAGTGGCTGTGGAGCGGCTGGGCGGCACGCTACCCGGAGCTGCGCATCGCCATGAGCGAAGGGGGCATCGCGTGGGTCGGTGGCCTGATCGACCGTCTCGACAACATCATGTCGCGCTCGGGCTACGGCGCCGGCTGGCCCGACCGGCACCACTCGCCGAGTGAGGTCCTGCGGCGGAACTTCTGGTTCTGCATGATCGACGATCCTTCGACGATCGCCACGCGGCACGCGATCGGCGTCGAGAACATCCTCTTCGAATCGGACTACCCGCACGGCGACGGCACGTGGCCCGATACGCAGGCCGTAGCGCGCAAATTACTTGGCGCGCTGCCGATCGAGGAGATCCACCAGATCACCCACCGCAACGCAGAAGCACTCTATCGCCACCCTCTGCCGGCGAACCTGCTGCCCTGAAGGCGCCCCCGGCCGGACCGGGGAGATACCGGCCTTGCCCGCAGGCCAGCGAACCCTGTACTTGCCGCCGAGGTCGGGGCTCGACCAAGCGTCAAGATAGGAGCGCGTCCGGGTTTCAGGTCCGGATCGCCGCCGCGAGCGCTTCCCCCAGGCTGGAATGGCGATATACGTAGCCGCTCGCAGTGGCGACGGCCGGCAAGGCACGCTGTGAGCCGAGCAGAAGCTGGCTCATCTCGCCCAGCCCGAGCCGGAGAGCCAGCGCCGGCACCGGCAGGAGGGCTGGACGGTGCAGCACCCGGGCGAGTTCGCGCACGAATTCAGTGTTGCGAACCGGCGCGGGAGCGGTGGCATTCATCGGACCGCCGATTCCCGGCGTGCGGCTCGCGTGGAGCAGCAGGCCCACCACGTCGTCGAGGTGCAGCCACGACATCCACTGCCACCCGCTGCCGAGCCGGCCACCGACAGCGAGCCGGAACGCCGGCAACATGCGCGCCAGCGCCCCGCCCTGGCGGGCCAGCACGATGCCGATTCGCGCGCACACAACACGCACCCCGAGGTCGGTCGCGACGAGAGCCTCGCGCTCCCAGGCCGTGCAGACCCCGGCGAGGAAGTCGGTGCCCGGGGCCGAGGTCTCCGTGAGGATCTCGTCGCCCCGATCGCCATAGAAGCCCACGCCCGAGGCCGACACGAGCACGCGCGGCCGCCGCGGCGGCGCGAGTCCGGCCAGCGCCGCGACGAGGTGGCGCGTACCGACCACCCGGCTGTCGTGGATGGCGGCCTTGCGCACCGCCGACCAGCGACCTTGCGCAACGGGCTCCCCGGCAAGATGGAAGACGCACTCAACGCCGTCGAAGGCCGCCTCCGGCGGTGGCCTCGCCAGCGGCTCCCAGGCGTACACGCGCGCGCCCGCCGTGCACCCAACGCGCTCGGGCCGACGACTCAGCACCACCGGTTCGTCGATGCACGCGACCAGCGCGCGCCCGATGAGCCCGGTCGCCCCGGTGATCACGGCCCGCAAGGCCGACCTCTCGAGTCCATGACTCACTCTGGTCCAAGTGCGCGCCGGTGGCTAACCACGGCGTGTGGGCCCGTTCCCGCGAGATGGCCTCCGCGGCAGGCAGCCGCACCGCGTGCTCTGCCACGTCGTGACCCGCACGTGCCAGCGGACGGGGGCGCCGCGATGATTGAGTCGTCGCCGCACCGACTGCTGAACGAACGCCTGCCCGTGCCTTACGCGGGCAGCACGGTCATCGTGCTGGCCCCCGCGCACTTCGACCTCATCAAGCGCACGATCGAGACCTGCTTCCGCCTGGCCCACTCTCCCGCCTGGGCGGCCCGGGTCGACGTCGAGAGCAGCATCGATCCGATCACGCACATCGCGCCGGGCAATACCGGCGTCTTCATGGGTTACGATTTCCACATCACCGCCGCAGGACCACGTCTGATCGAGATCAACACCAATGCCGGCGGAGCGCTCCTCAACGGCATTCACACGCTCTCGCTCTGCAACCCTGAAAAACTCGCCTGCCTCTGTCAGGGACTGCTGCCCGTAGAGGCCGTGCGGGAGCGCGTCCTGCAAACCCTGGTCGAGGAATTCGAGGCCGTCCGCGGGCGGGGCAGCCGCCCGCAGCGCATCGCCATCGCCGATGAACGGCCACGGGAACAGTTCCTCCACTCCGAATTCGAGCTGATCGCCCACGGTCTCACCGAGTTGGGTCTGCCCACGACCATCTGCGACACCGGAGAACTCGTCGCTACGGCCGATGGACTCACCTTGCACGGACAACCCATCGACCTCGTCTACCTCCGCGACACCGATTTTCTTTTGACGACGGCGCGGGCCGCCCATGTGCGGCGCGCACTGGAGGCCGGGACGGTCGTGGTCACTCCCCTGCCACGTGAGCATCACCTGCTCGCCAACAAGCGCCGCCTGTGCCTGCTGTCCTCGCTCGAGGCGTTGCACGGACTCGGCCTTGACGAGGAAGAAGCGCACTTGCTCGCCACGGTGGTTCCCGAAACCCGGCGGCTCGACGATCTGGGTCCCGAGCGCGCGTGGGCCGAGCGCCGGCAATGGGTCTTCAAGCCGGAAGCGGCCTTCGGCAGCCGCGCCGTCTACCGTGGCGACAAGATCACCCGAGGCCGCTTCGACGAGATCGTTCACGACCCCGACTACGTAGCGCAGCGCCGGGTCGAGCCGGGAATCGTCGCGGTGGACACGACCGAGGGGGCACGCGAGATGAAGTTCGATGTGCGCGCCTATGCCTATCGCGACGAGGTGCTGCTGCTCGGCGCGCGCGTGTATCAGGGCCAAGTCACCAATCTGCGCAGTCCGGGCGGCGGGTTCTCGGCGATCTGCGTCGCGCGAAACGACTGACCCGGCGACGGCGGGCTCGATCGGCACCGCGCCCCTCGCGGCAGCCTCGGCCTCGCGGCGGAGCGTGGGCGAACTCCGCAGGCTCGTCGTCAGTCGAAGAGGGAGAGATCGATCGCCTCGGTCAGGGCCAAAGCCCCGGCATCAGAGGGATGAAGGGCGTCGTGGCTGAATCCCTGCCGCCAGCGCGTGGGATTCGCGGGATCGCTCACCGCGGCGGCGAAGTCGATCACCGCATCGAACTCGCCGGCCTCGCGGATGAAGCGATTCACAGCGACGCGCTTGGACTCCGCGTAGGGTTCGCAGAAGGAGTAGGGATTGCCCTCGGCGGGTGTCAGCGTTCCGCCAAAGATCCTGAGACCGTTGTCGTGCGCCCTGCGGAACAACGCCCGGTAACCGGCGATGATCTGCTCGGCGGTCACGTCGGGATTCCCGAGGCCTATGTCGTTGATGCCTTCGAGCAGGATCACGTACCTGACGCCGGCCTGACCCAGAACGTCCTTGTCGAACCGGAGCAGAGCCAAATCGCCGAGCAGGCTGTTCAGGACCTTGTTGCCGTTGATCCCCGGGTTCAGGACACCCCGGCTCGCGTTTGCGTCGACCAGCCGCCGCGCCCGAAAGTCGGGCCAGCGCCGATTTGTATTGAAGGTCGTCCCGGTTCCCTCGGTCACCGAATCGCCAAGCGCGACGATCGCGCTTGCGTCCCCCGCAGGAAGGACCTCGACCGCGTCGACAAAAACCCAGTGTGGCATCGCTGTCCGAAACGGAGCGCCGTCTGGGTCGCCCGTGAAGTCGCCCGAGTCCGAGACGTAGCTCGTCGCCGCCTGGGGATGAGACGTCTCTGGAACCACCAGGCCGGGCAGATACAGGGTGATCGCGAGATCGGTGAGGGCAGGCAAGGCGAGCTCGACCAGATCGCTGGTCACCGTCGCCCCGGCCGGAATGGCGACCGCTTTCAGGCCATCAAATTCGAGCGTGCGGGCCGTGTCCGCTTGGACGCGAGGGCCGAGATCCCGGATCCCGATCGAGGCTGCGCCGATCTCCAGCGGGCCCTCGCCGCACTGGTTGATGAGCTCGACGCGGAGGCGCCCCCCGCCACCGCCTGCCTCGTCCAGAGTCGCGCACCTGTATCGAGGTCAAGTGCAATGATAGCGTCCGAGTCGGGGCCCCCTCGCCGGTGTAGTTCTGCCCGGTTCCGGCAAACACGACCCGCGCCTCGGTGTCGATCGAAACGGTCGACCAGACCGAGACCCCGTTGGTCGGCGGATTGGCGGTGTAGTCCCGCCAGAGCCGCTCCCCCGTATTTTTGTCGAAGGCCGCCACGCCGCCGCGGAACGTCGCCCCCTCGCGCACGATCTCGTTCGAGCTCAGGCCCACGACGACATAGTCCTCGAAAACGACAGGGGACGAGGTGCCCGCGGCCAGCGCATGCGTGTCGGTTCTCGTGCGCCACTTCTCGGTGCCGGTGGAAGCGTCCAGGGCATGCAGGAACGCTCCGAGATCGTGGACGAAGATCGTCTCCTCGCTGTAGGCGAGCGAAGAGGTCGCGCCAAAATCCAAAACCTGCCAGAGGATCCTGCCGGTATCCGCCTCGAAGGCGTACAGGCCGCCGGTAGAGGTCATGAACACCGTTCCGTCGACGACGACTGGCGTGCCGTAGACGAGCCCGCGCGCTTCGAACTCCCAGAATGAGGTCAGCGTGTGGGCATTCTCGCGCGACAGCTTCGTCTGGGCCGGGTTGGTGTAGCTCGACCGGTAGTCGTGCCCGAGCATCGTCCACTGGTCGGTGGCATCGAGCCCATCGATCGCGACCTGATCGCATCCGGCAAGCGCAAACGCGCCGCAGAGGGCGATCACGCGAACGACGTCCTTCCCGGCATACGTTTCTCCTCACCGAACGGCCCATGCTGGATCACGCCGCGACACACACGCAAAGCAGGCCACCGGTTCTGCCGGCAGACTCTCGCGGGCTCGACGGATGCAACCCGTCATACCCCAGGCTGCGGCTCAGCCGCGCGGAGCGACGATCGACGTCAAGACGTCGATCGTGCCCGGTCTCACAGAAGCTTTCGAGAGAGCGGGCGACCGGGATCGAACCGGCGACGTCCAGCTTGGGAAGCTGGCATTCTACCACTGAATTACACCCGCGTTCGGATGGCTCGACTAGCCCGCCACGCGGATGCGGTCAATGGACGGGTCCCGACATGGACGAGCTCCGCGCGGCAGCGCCACGGGCGGAGAGGGGCGCACCGCGACAATCGTCCGACCGCCGGTTATGGGAGCTGGCGATGATTCGGCACCAGCGACCGACCTATCCGTGCTGGCTTTTGGCCGGCGGCGTCCTCCTGGGAGCTGCAGCCTGCGCCCTTGCTGGTGACCATGACGGACGGCCCGTCCTGCGGCTGGCCACCACGACCAGCACCTACGATTCCGGGCTGCTCGGCGCGATCCTGCCCGCGTTCGAGAAGGAGAGTGGGGCCAGAGTTGACGTGATCGCTGTCGGCACGGGCCAGGCGCTCGCCCTCGGTGCGGCCGGCGACGCCGACGTCCTGCTGGTGCACGCGCGCGACAAGGAAGACGCCTTTCTGGCCGCCGGTCATGGCACCGACCGGCGTGAGGTGATGTACAACGACTTCATCATCGTCGGTCCAGGCGATGATCCGGCGGGCATTCGCGGCATGTCAAGTGCCTCTTCAGCACTCGCGCAGATTGCCAAGCGCGAGGCGATCTTCGCCTCGCGTGGCGACGATTCCGGCACCCACAGCAAGGAGCTCGCGCTGTGGAAGGCAGCCGGACACGCACCGCCCTCGAACGCAGGCTGGTACCGCTCGCTCGGTCAGGGCATGGGCGCCACCCTGCGCTACGCGGGCGAGGCGCGCGCCTACACGCTCACCGATCGCGGCACCTGGCTCTCGCAGCGCGAACCCCTCGGCGGACTCGAGATCCTCGTCGGGGGGGCGTCGATGGCCGAGAATCACGACCCCTCGCTGATCAACCGCTACGGCGTGATCCCCGTCAATCCTCTCAAGAACAAGGCCATCCGGGGGAAGCTGGCGGCACACTTCGCCAGATGGATCACGAGCCCGCCCACGCAGGCGGCGATCGGCGCCTTCGGCCGGGATCGCTTCGGCCAACCGCTCTTCCTCCCCGCCCTCGCACCGCGGGCCCATGACTGAGCGGCGCGCCGCGGGCGAGCGCCCTCCGGCCGGCTCGCGGGCGACCGACCGCGACACCACTCCGCTGCGCCCGAGGTGAGAGTGGACACGCCCGGCACTCTCGGCGCGGCACTGCTGGACGCCGTCATACTGCTGGCGAGCGGCGATGCGGCGCTACTGGCGGTCCTCGGCCGCACCCTCGAGGTCTCGCTGGCGGCACTGGGCATCGCAACCGCCGTGGGTCTGCCCACCGGTGCGGTGCTCGGGCTCGCGCGCGGCCTCCCGGCGCGCGGCACGGTGCGCGCCCTGATCTATACCGGCATGGGGCTGCCGCCGGTCGTGGTCGGCCTCTTCGTCTACCTGCTTCTCTCGCGGGCCGGCCCGCTGGGGGATCTCGGCTGGCTCTTCAGCGTCAAGGCCATGGTTCTTGCGCAGACCATCCTCTCGGTTCCCCTGGTCGTCGGCCTGACGATGGCGGCCCTCGAGGGCGTCGATCCCGAACTCGGTCCTCAACTCGCCGCGCTGGGCGCGACTCCCGTCCAGGTCGCCCGCACGACCCTGCGCGAGGCGCGGAGCGGCGTGCTCGCCGCCATCGCCGCGGCCTTCGGCGCCGCGATCTCCGAGGTGGGCGCGGTGATGCTGGTCGGCGGCAACATCGAGGGGCAGACCCGGGTGCTGACCACGGCGATCCTGCTCGAGACCCGGCGCGGGCAGTTCAGCCTGGCCTGCGCGCTCGGCCTGCTGCTGCTCGCACTGACCTTCACCCTCAACTTCGTCCTGCTGCGCGCGGGCGAGCGGCGAACGCTTCCCCGTGCCGACTGAAATTGAATTTGCGCTCGAGGACGTACGCCGCGTCTATGCCGGGCGGACGGTGCTGGACATCCCCGCGCTCGAGATCCGGCGCGGGGAGCTGCTCGCCCTCGTCGGACCGAGCGGCTCGGGGAAATCGACCCTGCTCCGGTTGCTCAACGGCCTCGAGAAACCCGACACCGGACGGATTGGTTTCCGCCAACAACCGGACCTGGGAGCCCTGCCGCTGGCGACTCGACGGCAGATCACGACGGTCTTCCAGCATCCCCGCCTCCTCGACCGCTCTGTGGAGGAGAACGTCGCGCTCGGGCTCCGGATTCGTGGCGTGGGACGAGCCACAGCGAGGCCGCGCGTGCGAGAGCTGCTCGACGAACTCGGACTTGCCGCCCACGCGCGTGCGCCCGCGCCCCGGCTCTCCGCCGGCGAGCGCCAGCGCGTCGCCCTCGCCCGCAGCCTCGCCTTCGATCCCGCAGTGCTACTCCTCGACGAGCCCACGGCAAACCTCGACCCGCACAACGTCTCGCTGCTCGAGGAGCGTATCCGCCGCGAGCGGGCGCGCCGTCCGCTCACCGTTGTGCTCGTCACGCACAACGTCTTTCAGGCAAGGCGGCTCGCCGATCGTTGCGCGCTCCTGCTCGGCGGGAAGCTGGTCGAGGTCGGAGAGACGCAACGTTTCTTCGAGACGCCTCTGGACGCACGGGTCACCGCCTTCGTCCGGGGCGAGATGGTCTGGTAGCCCCGTGGTCGCGGCGCCCCGCCCGGGCAGCGTTTGGCTCCCCGGTGCAGGGGGCCTATGATCCCGGCGATGCAGGCCATCGTCCACGCCATCTTCGCGGAATCGATCCGCGCCAAGCAAATGTTTCTTGAAGAGCACGCCGACACCCTCATCCAGGTGGCACGGATCTGCGCCGAGACGCTGCGCCAGGACCACAAGATCCTGCTCTTCGGCAACGGTGGTAGCGCGGCCGACGCCCAGCACATCGCGGCCGAGTTCGTGAACCGCTTTCGCATCGAACGCCGCCCGCTGCCGGCGCTGGCACTTACCACGGACACCTCGGCCCTGACCTCGATCGGCAACGACTATGGCTTCGACTTCGTCTTCTCGAAGCAAGTCGAGGCGTTGGCCGCGGCCGGCGATGTCGCGATCGCTCTCTCGACGAGCGGCAACTCGCCCAACGTGCTGCGGGCGATCGACGCCTGCGGCGTGGCGGGCTGCTTCGTGGTGGGACTCACCGGTGGCGACGGGGGTCGGATGCGCGACGAGGTCGATTTTCTACTCAACGTCTCGGCGACGACCGAGACCGCCCGTGTCCAAGAGACGCATATCCTCGCCTGCCACACGCTCTGCGATCTGATCGACCGCATTCTCTTCCCGGACGCAGGCAGCCGCGCATGACGAACCGACGCCGACCTGCGACCGCCCGAACGACTCCCGTGGTGGCCAATCCGACGCCGCGCCGGCGTGTGGCGCGCGGTGGCGCCGCCCGGCCCGAGCGCGTCGCAGCGATCTCCGCTGCGACGCTGCCCGTCCTGCCACCGCTCGTGCCCGTCCGCCTCGATTTCCGGCAGACGCGAACGTTTCCGCTCGCGCGACGGCCGAGCAAGGTCGATACCTCCCTGCTCGGTCAAGCGCTTGAACCCGGCCTGAGCTTCGCCGCCTGGCTGGATCGGCTGCCGCATATTCTCGCGGCCGGCGACCTGCGCCACGCCGTGGACGTCATCGCCGAGGCACGCCGGCGCGGCCGCGGCGTGGCCCTGGGCATGGGGGCGCATCCGATCAAGGTCGGCCTCAATCCCGTGATCGTCGACCTCCTCGAGCGCGGCGTGATCACCTCGCTGGCGCTGAACGGCGCCGGCATCATCCATGATTTCGAGATGGCTGTCGCGGGCAAGACCTCCGAAGACGTCGGTCCCGGCCTCGATCGCGGCCGCTTCGGAATGGCGCGCGAGACGGGATCGATCCTGAACCGCGTGATCCGCGAAGCCGCGCGCGATGGCCTTGGGCTCGGCCATGCGATCGGGCGGCACATCAACCGCCGCCGCTATCCCAACCGCGCCGCGAGCCTGCTTGGGAGCTGTGCCAGGCTGGGTATCCCGGCGACGGTCCACGTCGCGCTCGGCACGGACATCATCCACATGCACCCATCGGCAGATGGCGCCGCGATCGGGGCCACGTCGTTGAGTGACTTTCGCCAACTGGCCAGTGTGGTGGCCGGACTCGCCGGAGGCGTCTACATCAATCTGGGATCGGCGGTGATCCTGCCCGAGGTCTTCGTCAAGGCACTGAATCTGGCGCGCAACCTGGGCCACCGCGTGCGGCCGCTGACAACGCTCGATCTCGACTTCCTGCGCCACTATCGACCCGGTGTGAACGTGATCGAGCGGCCGACTTCGGCCGGCGGGCGGGGCCTGCGCATCACGGGTCACCACGAAATCCTCTTCCCCCTGCTCGCCCAGGCGGTCCTCGAACGTCTGGCGCTCAGGCAGCCGAAGAGCGCGCCCCGCCGATGAGCGAACCGCTGGACCCCGAGCGCACCCCGGAGCGGGAGCCGATCGCAGGGGCGCCCGCGGCGCCGGAGCCCGTGCGGGAAGATGCCGCGGGGCCGGGCCCTTCTGCCGCACGGCTCGAGCCGCCGCCCATTCCGGGTGCGCGGCGTCAGACGCCGACTTCCGCCGCGCCGGCGCCCACCGCCTGGGCCACGATCGAGCGCGAAGAGTCGCCGCTCGAATCATCGTCCCCGGATTCAGCGCCGGCCCGCACCTCTCCGCCCCCGATTCCACAACTCGGCCCGCGGGTCTCGATGGCCAGCTCGCCCTGGCTCCACTTCGTGCTGCTCGTGGCCACGCTCGCCACCACGACGATCGCCGGCGCTCTCGGTGCAGGCGCAAATCCCTTCACGACGCCCGCTGCCCTGCTCGCCGGCCTGCCTTTCTCGCTGACCCTGCTCGCGATTTTGCTCTGTCACGAGATGGGTCATTGGCTTGCCGCGCGCCATCACGGCGTGCCCACGTCGCTCCCCTATTTCATTCCGGGGCCACCGATCCTGGTGGGGACGTTCGGTGCCTTCATCCGGATGCGCGGCATGCCGCGCTCCCGCCGGGCGCTCTTCGACATCGGCGCGGCCGGGCCATGGGCAGGTGCGGTCGTCGCCCTGCCGGCCGTGGCGTTGGGGCTCGCGTGGTCGGAGGTCCGTCCGCTCAGGCCCGACGATGCGCTCGGACTTGCCTTCGGTAACTCGATGCTGTTCACGGGCCTGACCGAACTCGTGCTCGGCGTCCATCCCGACGACGCCACCATCCTGCTTCACCCGATCGCCGTCGCCGGCTGGTTCGGCCTCTTCGTCACCTTCTTGAACCTGCTCCCGGTGGGACAGCTCGACGGCGGCCACGTCGCCTACGCCCTCCTCGGTCGCGGCCACCGCATCATCTCGCGCAGCTTCGTCGTAGTGCTGCTCGTGCTTGGCCTACGCGGCTGGGACGGCTGGTTCCTGTGGGCCTTCCTGCTGGCGTTCGTGGTGCGCGTCGATCACCCGGACACGGCCGACCGCGCGACAGGGCTCGATACCCGCCGCATCGTGGCCGCATGGCTCACCGTGCTCCTCTTCGCGGTGACCTTCATGCCCGAACCACTGATCTTGACAGAGGAAGAGAGCACCCCGCGCGGGCGCGATGGCGATGCTCCCTCTCCTCCCTCGCAACACTCCCCACACCGGGCCCCGCACTCGCCCGCCGATCTGCTCTCGATCACCTTCGACACGGCCCGCGCGCCGCATTGAGGTACCCATGTCCGACCGACTGTCCTGGGACGACTATTTTCTCCAGATCACGCGCCAGGTCGCGGAACGCTCGACCTGCACCCGCGCCCGGGTGGGTGCGGTCATCGTGCGCCGCAAGAGCATCCTGGCGACCGGCTACAACGGCGCGCCCTCGGGGATGCCGCACTGCTCGGAGGTCGGCTGTCTCATCTACAAATCGACCAACCCCGACGGTGAGGCCGAGGAGAACTGCTTCCGCACCATCCACGCCGAAATCAATGCGATCGCGCAAGCGGCCCGCAACGGCACGTCGATCGAAGGCGCGGCCGTCTACGTCACCCACTCGCCCTGCATCCACTGCCTCAAGGTGCTCGTAAACTCCGGCATCGAGGCGATCTACTACGACCGGCCCTACAAGCTGCACACGCTCGAGGAGATCCTGCGCTACACCGGGGTCCAGATGTACGCCGTGGGCTGAAGTTCCGCTTGCCCCACGCACGCTGCGCAGGCGGGGATCTTGATTCAGTCTGTCCGCCGCGGCTCCGGTTCGTCCGCCGACACACAGGCCGGCTCGCCCCAGCTCTCGTTGAACGAAAGCAACTCGGGCGGCGGCGGCGAGAGCGAGAGTTCCGTAACCGCGCAGTTCTTCATCACGCGACGCCACGAGCGGTAGTCGCCGTCGAGGATCTGCCCGAGCGCCATGCTGAGGCCGCCACCATGAGTGACGACCACGACCCTCTCGCCCTCGTGCCGTCGTGAGATGTCTTCGAGGCCCTCGATGAAGCGTCCGGCGACGACGATCGGCGTCTCGCCGCCGTGTGGCGCGAAGTGCGGATCCTCGCGAATCGCCTCCCAGAAGCGGTGCGTCTCGTAAAGCTCACGATACGTCTTGCCCTCCCACGTGCCGAGATCGTACTCGCGCAGGCGGCGATCGAAGCGAAGCTCGAGACCGAGTGCCGCAGCGATCGGCCGCGCGGTCTCCCGTGCCCGACTCAGGTCACTCGCGTAGACCGCACTCGCCTTGATACGCGCGGCCATGGCCAGCGCGAGGCGGCGGGCTTGCTGCTCGCCACTCGGGCTCAGCAACGTATCGGTCGAGCCGTGCCAGACACCCCCGGTGTTGGCCTCCGTCTCGCCGTGGCGGACAAGCGTCAGGATGGTGCTCGGCATGGATCCTCCGCGCGCCCGCTGGCGCCGCATACGCCTTCCCATTATCGACGGCGCCATGGATCCGCGACCCCTTGCCGGTATCACCGTCCTCGACCTCACGCGGGTGCTGGCGGGGCCCTACTGCACGCTCGTGCTGGCCAATCTGGGCGCGCGCGTGATCACGGTCGAGCGACCCGTGCGCGGCGACGACGTGCGCGATGTCGGGCCCTTCCGCGGTGGCAAGAGCCTCTACTTCTCGGCGCTGAACTACGACAAGGAATCGATCGCGCTGGACCTCAAGGCGCCGGCAGACCGCGCCCTCTTCGAGCAACTGCTGGCGCAAGCCGACGTGCTGGTCGAAAACTACCGCCCCGGCACCATGCAGCGCCTCGGCTACGGCTGGGAGACCCTGCACGCGCGCTTGCCGCGCCTCATCTACGGCGCGGCCTCGGGCTTCGGCCATACCGGTCCGCTGAGCCCGCGGCCTGCCTACGACATGGTCGTGCAGGCGATGAGCGGCATGTTGAGTCTCACCGGCTACCCCGGCGAGCCACCGGCGCGAGTCGGCGTCTCGATCGGCGATATCGCCGCAGCTCTCTTCCTCGCGATCGGGATATGTGCTGCACTCCACAAACGGCGCGACACCGGCGAGGGCGCGATGATCGACGTCGCCATGCTCGATTCGCAGATCGCGATCCTCGAGAACGCCCTGACACGCCATCTCGTCACCGGCGACGTGCCGGGTCGCACCGGCACGCGACACCCGAACATCTCACCCTTCCAGGCCTTCCAGACCGCCGACGGCCAGGTGGTCGTTTGTGCCGGCCACGACGAAATCTATCACGTTTTCTGCGACACGCTGGGCCGCGGCGAGATGAAATCCGATCCACGCTTTCTCACCGCCGAGGACCGCCGCGTCAATGTCGACGCGATGCAGGTCGAAATCGAGGGGGTCATGCGCCAGCAATCAACGGAATACTGGCTCGCCCGCCTCGAGGCCGCCGCTATCCCCTGCTCGCCGATCAACACGGTCGCCGAAGCGGCGCGGCTGCCGCAGCTCGCGGCCCGCGCCATGGTGCGCGAGATCGCTGATCCTGCGATTGGCAGCCTCTTCGTATCGGGCAACCCGATCAAGATCTCGGGCGTGCCCGAACCCGCAGTCCACCGGCCACCACCCGAACTCGACGCCGATCGGGCCGCAATCCTCGCCGGGTTGCTGCCCAGGCGCGACTGAAGGTTTCCCCGCGGCGCCCGGCAAGCGGGGCCAGAGCGGAACCGCCTTGGCTGCCACGGCCTCGGCAACGTCCGCCCGCGCCGCATGGACGAGTCCGTCTGTCCCGATTCGATGGCCATCGCGAAGTCGACTTCAGACGTGAATGCCATCGCCGCGGGATCGAGCGAGCACGACGGACTGGCCCCTCAGGCGCGCTTCGGCATGAGTTCCCAGTGGTCCATGTCGAGAAGGACGCGTGGATCGTGCCGCAAAACACCTCGCTCGTCCCGGATCTCGATGGCAAAGTCGGGAAGATTCGCCGGGTTCATATCCTTGACCGCGACCAGGCGCAGGCGCAAGGCACCCCAGGACGCCCCCGGCACGTCGTGCGTCTCGAGCACGTCGGTGAACGAGTAGATCGTGGTGCCGGCGTAGCAAGGGTTGGCGTGTACGCCAGAGTTCATGGCGACGATCCCGGAGCGGTTCTCGAGTCCGTTCTGCGCCTGTGCGTAAGCGATCGACATCGGCAGCCCACCGTACACCAGCGGACGGCCCTCGGTCAGGATTGCATCGAAATGGACCTTGGCGGTGTTCTGGAAGAGGCGCGTGTACGACGTGTGGTCGGACGCGTTCACCGTCATGCCATCATGATGAAAAATGCGCTCGCCCGGCTGATAGTCCTCGAAGGTGAATCGCCCGCCCGTTTTCTCGGCGCGCGAGAGTTCGCCATCGAAGGGCGGCAGCTCGGTGGGGGCGACCTGCCTGGGTAGACTCGGCACGACCGGCTCCTCGAGCCAACGGGTGGCCGCGCCCGCGTCCCGCTTCTTCACCATCACCCAGCGCGTGTACTCGAGCACCACCACGCCCTGCTGATTGCGACCGATCGTCTTCACCCAGACGTTGCCGGTCTGCCGGTTCGAGTTCTCTTTCAGACCGAGGATCTCGATCTCGGTGGTGATCTCGTCGCCGTGAAAGACCGGCGCGCGCCAGATCATGCCGGCGTAGCCGAGATTGGCGCGCGCGTTGAGAGAAATCTGCCTGACGGTCTGGGCGATCACCAGATGAAAGACGATCAGCGGATGGACGCGACCCTCGGCGCTACAGAACCGCGCGCTGCGGTCGTTGGTGGTGGCGATATGAAGCGCCGTCTCGGCCGGGCCGAGCACACGCGGCACCGGACACAGGCTGCGCCACCCGAGCGCGAAATCCTCAAAAAAGTTCCCGAGATCACCCTTCATGCCCACTCCTCGCACAATTGGACCGCCGGCCTCCAACAAGTGCCCGGTCGCCCCGCCGGGCTAGCGCGCAACCGCGGCTGGAGTTTCGTGGTCCGCCTCGGCCGCTTCCAGGAGGCGAGCCAGGTTGCTCTGGTGGCGGTCGCGATCGATCCGGTAGGGAAAGAGACAAGCGATCGAGCAAGCATAGAGGACCGCCACGATCGGCGTGAAGCTGGCCCCGAGCCACCAGAGCGTCTCGGGCGGGACCTCACCGGGCTTCGCACCGGAAGGAAAGCCCACCGCCGTCAGCAGCAGACCGGAGCCGAGCACGCCGAAGCCCGAGACGATCTTCTGCACGAACATCCGCACGGCAAAGAACGTCCCCTCCGAGCGCCGTTTGGTGCGAAGCTCACTCTCCTCGACGATATCGGCCACCATCGCCGACACCAGGATGCTCGAGGAGATCACGAGCGCGATCTCGATCATGGTGAAAAGGGCCAGGACGGGAAGCAGCAGCGGCGTGCCGTTGGCCGGCATCACGTCCATGAGCCGCAGCACGATCGGCACGGGCACCAGGCTGAGTCCGGCCGTGCCGGTGGCGATCGCCGCCCGCTTCTTGCCGACGCGCGCCGAGAGGCGCGGCGTCAGCGCGAAGGCAAGCAACGCAGCCGGGAAGTAGGACAGAACCAGCAACGAAATCTGCGCTGCGCTGAGGCCCCAGAAGAAGGTGCTGAAGTAGACATGGAGCGCTGCCGAGATCCCCGCCGCCGCGGCCCCGAAAAGCCCCGACACGAAGAGCGCCAGGAAGTTGCGGCTGGCGAGCGATTCGCCCAGCTCGCGCAGCATCCGTCGCAGCGCGAAGGGGGCAGCCGGCGGGGGGGCCTTGAGGCGCGGAATGTGGCGGTGCGTGCCAAGAGCAGAGACCAGGATCGCGGCCACCATGAGCACCGCCGCCACCACGCCGTAGATCCGATAGCCCTCCGCGTTGAGCACGCCGATCGGCTGCTCGGCCGTGGGGCGCAGCAAGATCCCGTAGGCGAGCAACGCCATCCCGAGCCCGCCCCACCAGCCAAACAGGAAGCGGAAACTCATCATCGAGGTGCGCTCGTCGTAGTCGTCGCTCAGCTCGGCGACCAGCGCCGTGCTCGGGATTTCGTAGAAGGTGATGCAGACCCGCACCACCACCGCCATGCCGACGAAGTAGGCAAAGAGAGCATCGCCGCCGAGTCCGCGCGGTGGGGCAAACAAGAGCCAGAACGACACCCCGACCGGGAGTGCGGCGGCGTACATGAAGGGATGCCGCCGGCCCCAGCGCGAATGCAGATGGTCGGAGAGATGACCGACCAGCGGATCGAGGATCGCATCGCAAGCCAGCGCGACCAGGATACCAAGGCCAACCCGCGACTCGGGCACGCCGAGCACCTGGCCGTAGTAGATCAGGAGAAAATAGGAGAATCCGTTGTCCTTGACGCCGTAGGCGACCGACCCGAGTCCGTAGAAAATCTTGGTACCGAGATCGACCTTGCCACGCATGTCCGCCGTACTCCGTTCGCGGAAGTCCGGGGCCGGGCCGGCTCCGAGCCCTCGAGGATTCGCCCCTTGTGGGGGTTGGGGGTGCCCGGTGCAAGGGCGTGCCCGACGACGCAACGACCGAGCCGTGTCAGCGCGTCGCGCCACCTCAAAATGGAGAGGGGCGACCTCCACCATGAGGCCGCCCCTCTCGTCCGTCTCGAGCCGGCGACGCGTCCCTTGGGACACGCCGCCGGCTCGCGAGGGCGTTACTTCACTACCCGGATCAGAACAGCGACGAGCCGTCGACGAACGCACCACTCGGCGAGCCGTCACAGCCCTCGGTGTTGTTCCAGGTCGAGCTGGCCGCGTCGGTGAGCGCGTTGTCGATCAGCGGGATCAGCGCCGCGTACGTGCCGCCACCAGCACCGAGCTTGGATTCCATCTTGGCCCGCGCGCCGTCCCGGCAGGCGTCCTGCACGGGATCCGGGGTATCGGCACTCTTGGCGCTGCACTGGGTCAGGCTGTCGGTGAGCGCGCCGCCGCCCTTCGAGCCCTTGGAATCACCCTCACAGGAGCCGATGCACTTGAAGAGGCTCTGGCCATACTTGCTGAGTTCGCCGATGTCCTTGCCGAGCGTCTTGATGTCCTTGCCGGCGGCGTTGCCGAGAACATTCGCCAGCAGGGCAAGCGCGTCGAGCTGCGCGTAGGTCGAGTCGTGGGCCCCCTGCCAATCCTCGACGTCCGTGTAGTCCTGGTTGCCGGGCGTGGTCGAGTCGTTGTCACCCGGACATTGCATCGTCGTGTAGTCAGCCGACGCGTCGCCCGTCGCCGACTTCTTCGAGTAGTCGACCTTGCTCTCGCACGACGCCAGCGCTTCTGCGAAACCCGATCCAGCCGGGCCGGTCGCGGTCGCCATCACGCAGTCCTGCGTCGCGACATCCATGCCGTACTTGCCCTCGCACTTGACGGTGGCCTTCACCACGCAGGCGACGAATTTGGCCTGCTGCTTGTAGATGTCGATCAGCTGACCGAACGCTGCCTTCTCGCCATCGTCGGTCAGATCCGGCACCCAAGCGCGGGCCATTCCAGCCGACGCGAGCAAGGCGCCCGCGGCCACGGCCATCTTAAAAGTTGGGGTACGCATGCTTTCTCGAGCCTCCTGTGGGGTTAGAGGTCAGCTATCCGGCGATTGAGGTCACCGTCCGGGGCTGACCGGGGATAGCTTCCCCAATAGACCCGTTCGGAGTCATCGAGCAACCGCTGACGTTGCCTGGATCTCGAAAATCGTCGAATCGTCCCGATAATCGGTCGGACGAGGGATGTCCCCTACTGGCCTTCAAGCTGGCCATGCTGCGCGAGCGCGTGCTCGGTCCCAGCCGGGGGACAGCTCCGCGATTCCCCTCTGGGCAAATCGCGCCATCGAAACGGGGCGATGTCGGGAAGGGGCGGTAGAGCCTTCCGCGGGCGTCCGCGCGCTCGTGCGGGGCCAAGTCCGCGAAGCTTGCCGGGCGGACGGGAGACCGTGCAGCGCCCAAGCCGGGACCGCTCGGCCCAGTCTCGCGGGATCGGCGCTTGGGGTGCGCCGCTCCCGCGGACTGCCGGGTCCCGATCAGAAGAGCGACGAGTCGCTAGCTGCAGCCCTCGCTGTTGTTCCAGGTGGTGTTAGCCGCGTCGCTCAGCGCGTTGCGGATCAGTGGGATCAGCGCCGCGTACGTGCCGCCGCCCAGACCGAGCTTGGACTCCATCTTGACTATCGCGGCGTCCCGGCAAGCCGCCTGCACGGGATCGGGAGTGTCTGCGCTCTTCACGCTGCACTGGGTCGTGCTGTCCGTCGTCCCGCCGTTGCCCTTCGAGTTCTTGGTATCCCCCTCGCAAGCGCCAATGCACTTGAAGATAGCCTGGCCGAACTTGCTGAGTTCGCCGATGTCCTTGCCAATCGTCTTCACGTCCTTGCCGGCGGCAACGCCAAGCACGCTGGAGAGCGTGCCCAACGCGTCGAGCTGGGTGTAGGTCGCAGAGCGGGACGCTTGCCACGCCGAGAGATCGGCAAATTGCTGGTTGCCGACCGCGGTCGAGTCCATGTCACCCGGACACTGCATCGTCGTATAGTCAGCCGACGAGTCGCCCGTCGCCGACTTCTTCATGTAGTCGACCTTGCTCTCGCACGACGCCAGCGCCTCTGCCAGACCTGGACCGCTCGCAGTAGCGAAGACGCACTCGCGCACGGCGGGGTCTGAACCCAGGGCTTCGCACTTGACGGCAGCCTTGACGACGCAGGCAACGAACTTGGCCTGCTGCTTGTAGATGTCCGTGAGCTGGCCGAACGCTGCTTTCTCTGACGCGTCGGTCAGATCTGGAACCCAGGCGTGGGCCATTCCGGCCGACGCCAACAAGGCGCCCGCGGCCATGGCCATCTTCAAGGTTGGAGTACGCATACTTCTTCAAGCCTCCTGTGGGGTTGGGGGTCAGCCGTCGGGCAGAATTATGGTCACCGTCCGGAGCTGGCCGGGTAGATCATCCCCCATAGACCCGTCCGAGATCGTCGCGCAATCCTTGAGATCACCCACCCCTCGGAAACCGTCGAACCGTCCCGATAGTCGGTCGGACCCGGGATCTCCCGCTTCCACGCGGCCGAGGGGGCCACGAAGAACCCGGAGGTGTCCCCTGGAGCGTCCCCGAAGGGGCGCACCCCCGCCTCGCGCAAGAGAGGCGGTCGCGACTCCCGGAGGGAATCCTCCAGCGGGGGAATGGTGGCCGGCGCGCAACCGCCATGGCCAAGGAGTCAGGGGTCTCGGCGTTCGCCGGTGATACCGGCGGGAAACCGTGCCGCGCACGGTTCGGGACAGTCCCGCGGGAGCGATGCGCTGCCGGCGCGCCGCTCCCGCGTGGACCGTCGGGGCGACCGTGTCGCTCAGAACAGGGGCGAGCCGTCGACGAACGCGCCGCTCGGCGAGCCGTTGCAGCCCTCGGTGTTGTTCCAGGTGGGCTGAGCCCCGTCACCGATTGCGCCGTCGACCAGACCGATCAGTGCGGCGTATGCGCCACCACCCGCGCCGAGCTTGGTTTCCATCTTTATCTTGCTCTTGTCGTAGCAGGCGATCATCGCGGGGTCAGCCGCACCATTGCCAGGATCACACTGGGTCGTGCTGTCGGTGAGAGCGCCCCCGCCCTTGGTCCCCTTGGCGTCGGCCTCGCATTTGCGGATGCAAGTGAAGAGCCCCTTGCCGTATTTGTTCAGGGTGCCCGTGTCGGCCGCTGTCGCGATGGCGTCCTTGCCCGCCGCGTCCGCAAGCAATGCGACGAGGGTCGCCAGAGTATCGAGCTGAGAGTAGGTGCTCGGGAGCGCTGCCGTCTGCCAGGCCGTGAGACTGGCGTAGTCCTGATTGCCGGGCGTCCCGCTATCGGAATCAGCCGGGCATTGCATCGCGGCGTAGTCAGCTGCCGCGTCGCCCGTGCCCTTCTTGTTGTAGTCGACCTTGGCCTCGCAGGCGGCGAGCGCCGCGCCGAAGCCCGAACCGACCGGACCCGTCGCGGTGGCGAACACGCATTCCTGCGTACCCACCGAGGTCCCATAGGTCTGCTCGCATTTGATCCCGGCCTTCACCACACAGTCGACGAACTTCGACTGCTGCTTGTAGATGTCACCGAGCTGCTTGAAGCGCGCCTTCTCGGCCGGGTCGGCCAGATTGGGAATCCACGCGCTCGCCGCGCTGGCCGTGGCAAGCACTACCGTGGCGACGAACGCCACCCTCGAGATCAGAATCCTAGCCATCTGTTCTTTCTCCTGTCCTCAACACCGGGGGACGATCCTCGTCCGGAAGGGGTCAGTTCAAGGCCGTCCAGTCTTTCGGATGTTCTACTAGGTATTTCTACCTAAAGACAACCCTATACCCCCTGATTAAACGACACGACCTGCCCCATATTCACGTATGAACATTGGAATCTTGCGGGCGTAGGGCGATCGCCTCGGACGTTCGCACAGCAGTCGCACGCCCGACGCTCCGCGGCATGAACGCACCCGCGAGCGCCCAGGCCCCTGTGCTAGCCGGGCCCCGCGTGCCCGACCGCCACATCTTCGTGACCCAGGATTACCCGCCCGCGCCGGGCGGCATGGCACGGCGCCACGCGGATCTCTGCCGGCGCTTCGCACCACGCCCGGTAACCGTCTCCACAGTGGCGGCACCCGGCGCCGCAACCTTCGACGCCGGCGAGCGGACCGCGATCGAGCGTCTGCCCTTTGGCTTCGACGACGCCCACCTGCTGACCAACCAGTGGCGCTGGTACCGGCGCCTCGTCGCGCACCGACGACACTATGCCGGCAGCACCACCGTCCTGCATTGCGGCAACATCCGGCCCTGTGGCCATGCCGTGTGGTGGCTCCACCGCCACCACCGCGTGCCCTATCTCCTCTACGTCAATGGCAGCGATCTGGTACGCGAGGAGATCAAGGCCCGCGGTCGACTGCGGCGGGCCGTAACGCGAAGGATTCTCGGCGACGCCGCCGGGATCGTGGCGATCTCTGCGTGGACGGCCCGCTTGGCCGCAGGACTGCTGGCACGGCTCGGGATCGAACGCCCGCCCGAGATCGCCACGATCGACCTCGGTACCGATCCCGAGGTCTTCCGGCCCGAGCGCGACACGGGCCAACTGCGCCACCGTCTGGGTCTCGGCGACGCCCCGCTCCTCCTCACGGCGGCAAGGCTCGTGCCCCACAAGGGAATCGACACCGCGCTCAGGGTCCTGGCACACCTGCGCCGGAACCACCCGCGGCTGCGTTACCTCGTCGCCGGCAGTGGCCGTGACGCCCCCCGCCTGCGCAGCCTCGCCTTGGAGTTAGGGCTTGACGATGCGGTCATCTTCGCGGGCACCCTCTCGGAAGCCGATCTCGCCGAAGCGCACGCCACCGCGACGCTCTACTTGGGCCTCTCGCGCGTCCACGCCACGGTCAACGTCGAGGGGTTCGGACTGGTCTTCGTCGAGGCGGCCGCGAGCGGCACACCGTGCGTGGCCGGAGACAGCGGCGGTATCCGCTCCGCCGTGCGGGACGGCGAGACCGGGCTGATCGTGGCGCCGGAAGATATCGGCGCCGCGACCCAGGCCTGCGATCGACTGCTCTCCGACACCGCACTCCGCGCCGGCATGGCCGCCGCCGGCCGCCGCGCGGTCGAGACGCACTACAACCTCGACCGAGTCGCTGATGAGACCCTCGCCTTCGTCGATCGCGTCACGTCGAAAGTCAAGGCGAGTCGCTAAAACTGTCGCGACCGGGCCCGCGCCCCAGCGGATCCTCTGCGTGGCCAGTCCTGCCCGGCGCCTGGCACGGTGCGCTGGTGCGCGGGCACCAACGAAGCCTCCCGGTGACCCGTCCTGCCCGATGTCGCTGCGGCCGGCTCGAGTCCTCAGCAGCCCGTGGCGCGCTTCCGACCCCTCGACGAGCGTTGCGCGCCTCGGCTCGCCCCGGCCTCTCCTCCCGCGAAGAGCGGCTGCAACGCCTCGCCGGTCGGTGTGGTGGCGCTATGAGCGAGAGCGAACGGCGCCCCCTCGGCCACAATCCGGCCGCCCCGTTCGCCCCCACCGGGGCCGAGGTCGATCACCCAGTCTGCTGCGGCAATGAAGTCCGGGTTGTGCTCGACCACCAGCACGCTGTGACCGCGATCGACCAGCCCGTGCAGCACGGTGGCGAGGCGCGCCACGTCCGTGAGATGCAGCCCTGTCGTCGGTTCATCAAAAATCAGGAGCCGGCCCGCCCCGGCATCCGGATCGATGAAGCTCGCGAGTTTCAGCCGCTGCGCCTCGCCCCCGGAAAGCGTCGCCGTCGACTGTCCGAGGGTGAGATAGCCGAGACCGACCTCGCCGATTGCGCGCAGCCGCTGACACACCCGGGGAATGTCGGCGAAGAATCGCTGCGCCTCCTCGACCGTCATGGATAGTATTTCGTCGATGCCGCGGCCGCGCCAGCGCACCGCGAGCACCGCCGAGCGGAACCGCCGCCCGCTGCAAACCTCGCAGGTAACCGTCAGGTCGGCCATGAAGTGCATCTCGAGCGTGACGATCCCCATGCCGCCACAGGCCTCGCAGCGACCGCCCGCTGCATTGAACGAGAAGGCTCCAGGACCGAGCCTTGCGGCCTTCGCGGCGGGGGTGGCCGCGAAGAGACGGCGGATCTCGTCCCACGCCTTCAGGTAGGTGGCAGGATTCGAGCGCGACGAGCGACCGACCGGAGCCTGCGACATGACCACCACGTCAGCGAAGCGCTCGATGCCATCGATGCCGGCACACGCGCCGGGCTCGGCGGCGAGGCCGCGCGCCCGCAGCCAGCCCTGATGCAGCACCTGCTCGACCAGCGTGGATTTGCCCGATCCCGAGACTCCCGTGACGCAGACCAGACGGCCGACCGGGATGCGCACGTCGATGCCCTTGAGGTTGTTCTCGCGCGCGCCGCGGACGACGATCGCCGGCGTTGCCGCGGCAACCGTGCGACGCGGGCCGGCATGGCGGCTGCTCCGCGCCAGCAACGCCCGCGCCGTGCCCGAGCCCGTGGCGCGCATCCGGGCCGGAGGGCCGGCCCAGACGATCTCGCCTCCACCCGCCCCACCCCCGGGACCCATATCGATCACCTGATCGGCACCCTGGATGAGCGACGGATCGTGTTCCACCACCACCACCGTGTTGCCCGCCGCAACCAGCCGTCGCAGCACCTCGAGCAGGCGGGCTGCATCGCGCGCGTGCAGACCGACCGTCGGTTCATCCAGACAATAAAGCGTATCGGTCAGCGCCGACCCGAGCGCGCTCGCGAGGTGAATACGCTGCGCCTCCCCGCCCGAGAGCGTGCGCGCCTGGCGCGAGAGCGTCAGGTAGTCGAGGCCGACGGCCAGCAGAGAGCCGAGCCGCGCGCGGATCCCCGCGAGCAGCACCGCGGCGCGAGTATTCACACGCTCGTCGCGCTGGAGGTCTTCGGCCCAGAGGAGGGCACGATCGATCGGCAGCTCGGCCACTTCGGCGATCGTCAAGCCACAGACGCGGCTCGCGAGCGCCTCGGGGCGCAGGCGCGCGCCGCCACAGGCGTCACACGGAGTGTAGCCGCGGTAGCGCGCCAGCAGGACCCGGACATGGGTTTTGTAGCGCTTCTTTTCGAGCCATCCGAAAAATCCCTTGATTCCGGGAAACCGACGCCGGTGCCCCGGCGAGGCTTGCGTCTCGCCATCGACCACGAGACTGCGGGCGGACGCGGCAAGCTCGGCCCACGGCACGACGGTGGGGACGGCGTGCGCCCGCGCGCTCCGCAGCAGCCACGCCTGCATCTCGCGGCCGCTCGGCGTCGTCCACGGCGCCACGGCTCCGGCCTCGAGCGAGCGCGAGGCATCGGGGATCACCTTGTCGAGGTCGATCCCGGTGACCCGACCGAAGCCCTCACAGGTCGGGCAGGCGCCAAGCGGATTGTTGAAGGAGAAGAGCTGGGGTGTGGCCGACGGCTGCACGCGCCCGCAGGCGCGACATGTGGAGCGGCGGTCGAGTTCGATGCTGCGACCGGCATCGACGAGCAGCAGAGTGACGTGCCCCGCGCCCAGCGAGAAAGCCGCCTCGAGCGCCTCGCGCACCCGCGCGCGCGGCGACGTGCCCGCGCGCAGGCGGTCCACCACGACCGGCAGCACGCGCCCGCCACTACCCGCCCCGGCCGGCACGCCAACCGATTGTGCGGCCCCGCGGCGACGCGCCTTTGATCCGGCTGTAGATGACCGGGAGTCCCTTGCTGCACCGGCCAACCGTGCGCCCCCTTTGCGACGCGCGGGCCGGCCCCGCGCTGGCCCTGGGGAGATCGAGTCAGCAACAATATTTGACAAGAGGACGTCACCCGCCGCACCCCGACCATCTGGCCCGTCGGCGACGGACTCGACGTTCAGCCCGTCAACGGCGGGCTCGTCGAGACGCACGAGTCTGCCGTCGAGCCAGAGGCGCCGGTGACCGGCCGCGACCAGCTCGGCCACCACCTCGCCCACCCGGCGCCCGCCGGTTGCGACCGGAGCCAGCACGACGACCACCGTCCCCTCGGGCAAGGCAGCGAATTCGGCGAGACCGCTCTCGGGGTCGTCGGCCACGACCCGGCCGCCGCATTCCGGGCACGACACCAGGCCTGTGTGCGCGAAGAGCAGCCGCAAGTGGTCGTTGATCTCGGTGATCGTGCCGACGGTCGAGCGGGCATTGCGGATGGTGTTCTTCTGCGCCAGCGCGATCGCCGGTGGGACGTTCGAGAGAAAATCGACTTCAGGACGTTCCATGCGCTCGAGGAAGAGCCGCGTATAGGTTGACATCGATTGCACGAAGCGGCGCTGACCCTCGGCGTAGAGAGTGTCGAAGACAAGACTCGACTTTCCCGAGCCCGAGGGGCCCGTGACGACCGTCAGGGCACGCTCGGGGATCGCGCACGAGACCCCCTTGAGGTTGTGCGTGCGCGCGCCGCGAATCTCGATCGCCCGGCCCGCCCGCGCCGGCGCGCGCCGCGGCATGGTGTCAGATCGCCTCGCTGACCATGTCCTCGCGAACGGAAGGCTTGGGCCGCGACTCGATCGGAGCCCAGTGGCGCTCCTCGGCGCCGGTGTAGAGCTGGCGTGGGCGGCTGATGCGTTGCTCGGGGTCGCGCACCATCTCGGCCCACTGCGCGAGCCAGCCCGAGGTGCGCGGGATCGCGAACAGGACCGGGAACATCTCGAGCGGGAAGCCCATCGCCTGGTAGATCACGCCGGAATAGAAATCGACGTTGGGGTAGAGCCGGCGCTGCACGAAGTAGTCGTCCTCGAGCGCGATGCGCTCGAGTTCCATCGCGATGTCGATCAGCGGATTTCGGCCCGTGACGTCGAAGACCTCGAGCGCCAGCTGCTTGATGATCTTCCCGCGCGGGTCGAAATTCTTGTAGATGCGATGGCCGAATCCCATGAGGCGCGACTCGCCGCGCTTGAAGCGCTCTATCGCCCGCGGCACCGCCGCGGCCGATCCGATTTCCTGGAGCATCCGCACGACGGCCTCGTTGGCGCCACCGTGCAAGGGCCCGTAGAGCGCCGCGATCCCCGCCGCGACCGCCGAGTAGGGATCAACGCCCGAGCTGCCCACCGCACGCACGGCGTTGGTCGAGCAGTTCTGCTCGTGATCGGCGTGCCGGA